>ENA-OUQP01000651-OUQP01000651.1-human-gut-metagenome-genome-assembly--contig:-NODE-651-length-29922-cov-5.109184_pt1 | contig 29922 bp, 27 predicted proteins | sample MGYA00237951_ERZ548836 | MGnify/ENA primary metagenome ERZ548836 (study PRJEB26490, sample SAMN05194702) | human gut metagenome | biome: terrestrial biome; feature: human-associated habitat; material...
GGCCGTCGACTTCCTTCTGCACGATGGCCTTGGGAAGACGGAACTCGGGGATACCGTACACCAGCACGCCGCCGGCGAGGTGGAGCGCTTCAAAAACGGTGACGTCGTAGCCCTTCTTGGCAAGGTCGCCCGCGCAGGTGAGACCGCTGGGGCCGGAGCCGATGACGGCGACCTTGTGGCCGTTGGAAACGGGCTTTGCGGGGGCTTCCTGGACGTTTGCGTTGTGCCAGTCGGCAACAAAGCGTTCGAGGCGGCCGATGCCGACAGGCTCGCCCTTGATGCCGCGGATGCACTTCGATTCGCACTGCGTCTCCTGCGGGCAGACACGGCCGCAGACGGCAGGCAGAGACGAGGTCTCGTGGATGACCTGATAGGCGCCCTCGTAGTCCTTCTCGGTGATCTTCTTAATGAATTCGGGGATCTTGACCTGCACCGGGCAGCCGGAAACGCAGGGATGATTCTTGCAGTTCAGGCAGCGGGCCGCTTCGTCGAGCGCCTGCTCCTCGGTGTAGCCGAGGGCGACCTCAAGAAAGTTTTTGTTGCGGACGTTGGGGTCCTGAGAGGGCATCTCGTTCTTTTTCAGACTCATGTTAGGCATCTTACTGGACCTCCTTCTTGAACAGGTTGCAGACTTCTTCGTGCTTATGGCGCTCCCAGTCGAAATACATCTTGCCGCGCTTGAGACTCTCGTCCCAGTCGACCTTGTGGCCGTCGAAGTCGGGGCCGTCGACACAGGCGAACTTCGTCTCACCGCCGACGGTCAGGCGGCAGCCGCCGCACATACCGGTGCCGTCGACCATGATGGGGCTCATGGAAACGGTGGTGGGGATGCCATAGGGCTCGGTCGTCTTGGAGACGAACTTCATCATGATGGCGGGGCCGATGGCGAAGATCTCGTCATACTGGTTGCCTTCTTCGATGAGCTGCTTGAGCGCATCCGTAACGAGACCCTTCTCGCCGTAGGAGCCGTCGTCGGTCATGAGCTTCAGGACGCTGGAGGCGGCCTTGAACTTGTCCTCGAGGATGACGAGGTCCTTATTCTTGAAGCCGACGACCGCGTGCACCTCTGCGCCGCAGTCATGGAACTTCTTCAGAACGGGATAGGCGATGGCGCAGCCCACGCCGCCGCCGACCACGCAGACCTTCTTCTTGCCTTCGGTCTCGGTCGGACGGCCCAGGGGACCGACAAAGTCCTGAATGTACTCGCCCTCAGCCTTGTGGCTGAGCTTTTCGGTCGTGGCGCCGATCGTCTGCACGATGATCGTCACGGTGCCCTTTTCGCGGTCGTAGTCATGGATGGTGATGGGGATGCGCTCACCGTTCTCGTCGACGCGCAGGATGATGAACTGGCCGGGCTCGGCCTTCTTTGCCACCATCGGCGCCTCGATCTCGTATAGGATCACAGTGGGCTTGAGCGCTTCTTTTTTCACGATGCGATACATGAATGATTCTCCTTTTTGTGTGAGATTCAACGCCGTGCCGGGCTTCGGCACGGCGGGATTCCAGAGCTCAATGCCGGGAATATTGAAAACACTATATCATGAAAGCATTCTTGCGTCAACGAATGTCAACATTCTAACGATGCAGGAAGACTTGCATTTTGGGAAAATGCTTGCAAAATACTAAAGCAGGGTCACGCGGTGACCTTCCGTGCGGATGACAGACTCCTCGCGCAGCTTTTTCATCTCGCGCATCATGGCGCTGCGGTCGGCGCTGATATATTCGGCCAGCGCGCTGAGCGAGAAGGGGAGCAGAAAGCTTGCGCTGCCGCTCAGCTCTGCCTGCTGGTGAAAAAAGCAGAGCAGCTTCTCGCGGATGGAGCGGCAGGAGAGCACCTCGATGCGCTGGCTGAGGTGCAGGGATTTGCGCGAGAGGAGCTGAAAGAGATTCGTCACGACCTGGCTGTGGCAGGCACAGGCGTTTTCGCACCGCTTGGTGATCTGATCGTAGCGCATGAAAAGAACGCGGCAGTCCTCGCGGCAGGCAATGAGCGCACTGCCGTCGCAAAAGCCGGTAAAGGCCAGCTCCTCGCCGAAGACGCTGCCCTCGTCCATCGTTTCAAGCACGGTGCGGCTGCCGTCCGGGTGCAGACGCAGGAGCTCTGCACTGCCCGAGAGCAGCACGCCGATCATATCCTGCTGCTCGCCGCAGGTGAGAATGGTCTGCCCCGCGGTATAGCGGCGCTCATAGGCGCCGAAGCATTCGAGCATATTCCGGCAGGACTGCTCGTCCACGCCCGCAAAAAGAGCCGAATCCCGGCAGTCCATCCGCCTTCCCTCCCGTGCGGCCGCGCCGCTTTAGCGGTGCAGCACAGTCATTGGACTATTCCATTATCATATACCATTGGCTGAAAAAAGTAAATGACAAGTTCGCAAAAAAGCGCATAAAAAAAGCGGCCCCGCGGCCGCTTCCTATGGAAAACGTGCGCTGAAGACGGCTCGCGCCGCGCGCTTTTTCAAGCGAACGGGACCGCCGCGGGCAAATGCCCGCGGCGGCCGCGCATCATATTTTGTTACGACTCGGCGCTCTGCTCGCCCGCCTTGCGCGCATAGTCATAAAAGACCTGCGCGATGGGGGAAAGGATGCTGTTTTTGTGCTTGACGATGTAGAGCCTGCGGCGGAAGGTCGAATCGGGGAAGGGGAAGGCAAGGATCTTGCCGAACTGCATATAATCCTGCGCGGCGCTCTCGGCAATGAGGCCGACGCCGAGCCCCTCGCTCACCATCTGCTTGACGCTCTCGGTCGAGCGGATCTCGACCGCTGTGCGCAGCGAGGCAATGTCGATGCCGTACTGGTCCAAAAGCTCCTTGCCTGCCTGATAGGTGCCGCTGCCCTTTTCACGGCTGATGAACGTCTCTTCCCGGATCTGCTCGATGGGGAAGGGGCCGCCTGCGTAGGCGCGATACTTGTCCGTGTTGGGCGTGATGAGCACCATCGGGTCGCTCGCAAAGTCCTGATACACGCATTTGTGGCTTGCGATCATCGTGCCGCAGAAGCCGATCTCCACGCTGCGCGTGGCCACAAGCTCCACGACCTTGGGGCTGTCCTCCATCTGGATGTTGAAGGTGATATCCGGATACCGCTCGCGGAAATCCTGAAGAAGGTGCGGCAGGTAATACTGGCTCGGCACCGTGGAGGCCGCGATGGAGATGGTGCCCTTCATCTCCTGCGAAAAATTGCGCAGCGCGATGGCCGCATTCTCGCGCACCTGCAAAATTTCCTTTGCATATTTGTAAAGGAGCTTGCCGGCATCGGAGGGATAGGTCTCCTTCGTCGTGCGGACGATGAGCTTGATATTCAGTTTTCGCTCCAGCGCGGAGACGTGCGAGCTGATGGTCGGCTGCGTCAGGTGGAGCAGCTCCGCAGCGCGGGAAAAACTGCAATTTTCCACCACGTAGACGAATGCCTCCAGCTCCTTGATATCCATATCAATGTCCATGCGGTCCCTCGATCGGTCGAACGGCTCAGCCGTTTATTTGTTTGCTCAATATATCAGGCTGATTATACATGAGATTTGGCGGTTTGTCCAGTCGGCAGACGGGCAATTTTGCAATAATTGATTCGTTTTTGGCACCGTGGAACGCGCTGTGCAGGAAAAATTGCAGTTATTTCATCTGCGCGAGCGCCTCCGTCAGCGCGATGGCGAGCTGATCGGGGCAGGACGTATCCTTGAAGCCGCAGCGGATGCCGCGCATACGCTCGATGGCGTCTTCGGCCTTCATGCCCTCGACAAGGCGGGAAATGCCCTGAAGGTTGCCGTTGCAGCCGCCGATGACCTCGACGCTCTTGATGGTGTGGTCGTCGTTCAGCTCGATGTGCATCTCCTTGGAACAGACGCCCCTGGTACGATAGTTATAGACCATTTCGATATCTCCTTATCCTATATCCATTATTGCCATGGATGACTATAGCATATCGTTTCATTTTTCGCAAGTGCGGGGCGAAAAAAGAGCGGGGACGGAGAAATCGCGATTCGGGGTGGTATTTTGCGAACAACCGTGCTATAGTTATTCTGTTAGAATATTGCCTTTGTGAAACAATACGAAAATAAGGAGATGTTTTCATGTCTGTATTGACTGCCGTTGTTTTGGGCCTTGTGCAGGGCGTGGCGGAATTTCTGCCCATTTCGTCCTCCGGCCATCTCGCCATCGCCGAGCATCTGCTGAATATGCAGGGCGCGGCCAGCGTGCCGGATTTTTACGACGTTCTGCTGCACCTCGGCACGCTTGTCGCGGTGTTCATTGCCTACTGGGAGGATATCCGCGACATGGTCGTGGAGTTTTTTGCCGGCATCGGCGATCTTGCCCATCATTCGACACCCAACCCCGTGCCGCCCGCGCGCCGTCTCATCCTGATGATCATCATCGGCACGCTGCCGCTTTTTGTCATGGTGCCGTTTCGCCATTTTTTCACGGGCCTCGGTGATAATATGTATTTTATCGGCGGGGCGCTGATCGTCACCGGTATCCTGCTCTTTGCGAGCGACCGCGTGCGCCGCGGCCGCAAGACGGAGAAGACCGCGACCATGCTCGATGCGCTGCTCGTCGGCCTGGGGCAGGCCATCGCGCTCTGCCCCGGCATCTCCCGCTCCGGCATGACGATCACATCGGGCTGCTTTGTCGGCTTTGAGCGTAAATTTGCCGTGCGCTTTGCGTTCCTGCTCTCGATCCCCGCGGTGCTGGGCGCGAATACTCTGACGCTCAAGGATGCGATCGACGCGGGCATCGACTGGTCGAGCGTGCCTGTGTACCTTATCGGCGTCGTCGTGGCGGCGGTGTCGGGCTACGCCAGCATCCGTTTGCTGCGCTACATTGCCGACAAGGGCCGCTTCGGTGCGTTCGCCTACTACTGCTGGGCCGTCGGCGTGCTGACGCTGGTGCTCACGATCCTGCACTAATTTTTGATTCTGAGGTGAATCATGGCACAACAGAAGAAAAAAACCACCACAACGAAAAAGAAAACGACGGGTTCATCCCGCTCCCCGTCTTCCGGCAAGCGCACGGCAAAGAAGAATCAGAAGCGCCCCATCCGCCGCGAGGTCGCGGGCGCGATCCTGCTGGTGCTGGCGCTGTGCCTGGGCTTTAGCTATTTCCAGTCGGGCGCGTGGCTGCTCGATCAGCCGGCGAAGCTGTGCCGGTCGCTCTTTGGCTGGGGGTACTACCTTGTCGCGCCGGCGCTGCTGCTGTGCAGCTATATCCTGCTGTTCCACCGCGGGCGCAGCGTCGCCTCATGCCTGACGGGTGCACTGCTGATGCCGGTCGTGTTCGGCGCGATTATGCACATTGCCCTGTGCAGGGAGGAATACGCGGGCATGGACGGCATCCTGAAGCTCCTGTGGACGAGCGGCAACGCGCTCGAATCCGGCGGCGCGGTGTCCGCGTCGCTTGCGATCCTGCTGGTGCTGCTGGTGAAAAAGGTACTTGCGATGGTCCTGCTCGTTGTGCTGTTCGTCGCGTTTTTGATGATGGCGTTCCGCCTGACGCCCGCCGCCGTGATCGAGGCCGTGCGCTCGCATGAGCGCGTGCCCTACGAGCCGGTGGAGGAAGAAGAGCTGCCGCCGCAGCGAGCGGAGCGCGCAGCGCGGCAGAGCGCCCAGCGCGCGAGCGCGATCGATATCCCGCTCGACGGCGAGGAGCGCGTGGTGAAGAAGAACGCCTCGGGCGGCTTCTTCCGCAAGAAATCCGACAATATCAAGAGCCCCGACGAGCTGCTGGCGGGCGGAAGCGCCGCGGAGGGGAAGAATGCCCCGGCACAGGACGATGCAGCGCCCGCCGTTCCCGCGAAGCCTGCGGCGGCGGAGACCAATGAGCTCGATCTGCCGCCGTTTGACATGACGCCGAGCGCCCCTGTGAGCGCCCCTGCGCCGGTTATTCCAATGCCTACGCCCGCCGTCGCGCACACGCCGCTTTCCGCGGGCACGCCAATCGTGCAGAGCGCGCCCGCTGCCGCTGCCGCGGCGAATGCCGTGCTGACCGACAAGCAGGAGGAAAAGCTCCGCCGCGCCGAGGTCGACGCTGCGCGCGAGGAGGTCACACGCGCGATCGAGGGCGGCGACGCCCAGCCTCAACCCCCTGCCTATCAGTATCCGCCGATCACGCTGCTCAAGGAATCCGGCGTGACGAACGCTGCCGAGGCGGGCGCGGAGCTGCGCAACAACTCCCGCCGTTTGGCACAGACGCTCACAAGCTTCGGCGTGGACGCCCAGCCGGGCGACGTGGTGCGCGGCCCGTCGGTCACACGCTATGAGTTCACGCTCAGCCAAGGTGTGAAGCTCTCGAAGATCACCAACTTGCAGGACGATATTGCCCTCGCGCTGGGCGCGAGCGGCGTGCGCATCGCCCCCATCCCCGACAAGATATCCGTCGTCGGCATTGAGGTGCCGAACAAGCTCGTCTCGCCCGTCAGTATCCGCACGGTGCTCGAATCGACGGAGTTCACCACCCATCCCTCCACCACGGCCTTCGCCGTGGGCAAGGACATCAGCGGCAAGAACATCGTCGGGAATATCTCGAAGCTTCCGCACGTGCTCATCGCCGGTACGACAGGCTCCGGTAAGTCCGTGTGCACGAACTCGCTCATCGTCTCGATGCTTTATAAGTCGACGCCCGAGGAGGTGCGCTTTATCATGGTCGACCCGAAGATGGTCGAGCTTGCGCCCTACAACGGCATCCCGCACCTGCTCATCCCCGTCGTCACCGACCCGAAAAAGGCTGCGGGCGCGCTGCAATGGGCGGTCTACGAGATGATGAAGCGCTACAAGATCTTCTCCGAGCACAATGTCAAGGACCTTGCCTCCTACAATAAGGTGGCGGAAACGGACGAAACGCTCAAGAAGCTGCCGAGCGTCGTCGTCGTCATCGACGAGCTGGCCGATCTGATGCTCGTTGCGGCCAAGGAGGTCGAAGAGTCGATCTGCCGCGTGGCGCAGATGGGCCGCGCCGCGGGGATGCACCTCGTCATCGCGACGCAGCGACCCTCTGCCGACGTCATCACGGGTCTGATGAAGGCCAACATCCCGAGCCGCATCGCCTTTGCGGTCGCCTCGGCGATGGAATCGCGCATCATCCTCGACACCGCGGGCGCGGAAAAGCTCGTCGGCCGCGGCGATATGCTCTATGCCCCGCTCGGCGAGGGCAAGCCCAAGCGCGTGCAGGGCTGCTTCATCTCGAGCGAGGAGATCGAGCGCGTTGTGAACTTCGTCAAGGAGAACGGCGAGACGGATTACGATGAATCCGTTATCGACAAGATCAACGCCGCCGTTGCCGAGAAGGAAAAGGGCAACGCCAAGGGCGGCGGAAATGCGCCGAGCGAGCAGAGCGCCGCCGACGAGGGCGACGAGATGCTGCCCGCCGCGATCGATGTGGTGATGGAGACGGGACAGGCCTCTGTTTCGATGCTCCAGCGCCGCTTGAAACTCGGCTATTCGCGCGCCGCGCGCATCGTCGATGAGATGGAAACGCGCGGCATCGTCGGCCCCTTTGAAGGCTCGAAGCCCCGCCAGATCCTCATCACGAAGGAGCAGTGGCTCGCGCTCAAGATGAAGGGCGCCTACGGCCTTACCCCGCCCGAAGAGGGGGAGCTGCCGCCGCCGGAGGACGAAGCGTAAAAAACTGATCAGAGCGCCGCAGGTATTCTTCCTGCGGCGCTCTTTTTTCTTTCTTTGTGACCCTGCGTTTCCTGCGCGCATAGACTGGCGGGGAAGAGAAAATGGGGGAGGCGATGGATATGGCTTATTCCGACCGCGAGCTGCTTGCGCGGCTCATCGAATGTGAGGCGGGCGGCGAGGGCGAAAACGGCATGAAGGCGGTGGCGGGCGTTGTGATGAACCGCGTGCGCGCCCCGGGCGGGGAATACGCGCGCGTGGGGCAGGGCAGCATCCGCAGGATCATCTTCCAGCCGGGGCAGTTCGTCTGCGCGAGCGAGGTGGAGCGCGGCAGCTACAACCCGCAGAATATCTACAATATGCGCCCGACGGACATTCACTATGAGATCGCCGACTGGGCCATCGCGGGCAACCGGCTTTCGGGTCTTGGCGAGGCGATGTGGTTTTTTAACCCCTTTTCGCCGTCCTGCCGGGCGAACTTTCCCTCCGGCGTGGGGGTATTCGTCATGCGCATCGGCGACCACTGCTTTTATGCCCCCACCGCGGCGTACTACAGCACATAAAGCGCCTTTGGCGCAGCACATCAAAATGGAAAGGGAGAGGAAAATATGACGCAGATGGGGAAAAACGTACCCTGCCTTTACGAGCAGATGACGGCCGTGCCCGCCGCGGCGGGCACGCAGCAGCAAAAGGGCAGTGAGATGAGCCTCGGCTATGAGGAAATGCTGACAGGACCGACGGGCGCGGCGGTGATCGTGCCGGCGGGCGGCGCGAACGGACACTTCCGCCCCTCGCCCGACAAGATCGAAGAGGTGCAGACCGTCGACAAGATGGGATACAATTCGTGGAAGGGAATGCTTGCGCGCAACATCGGCCGGCCGGTCATCGTCAGCTTTCTCGTCGGCTCGCAGAATACGGTCGTCGCCGCTGGGACGCTGCAGGAGGTCGGCAGCGACTATATCACGATCTATCATCCGGGTCGCAGCGCCTACATCACAGCCGACCTCTACTCCGTCCGCTTTGTGGAGTTCCCGCAGGGCAACAATGTGGTTACGCTGAACTGAACGGGGAAAAGAAAAGGGGGCGCCGAAGCGTCCCCTTTTGCGGTATTATCTTCTTCTCCGCCCGCGGTATCCGCCGGAGGCCGCACCGCGGCGGCGGTGTCCGTAACGACGGCGGCGGGAGAACATCGTCGTATAGACGACAAGGCCCACGATGAGCAGCACCAGCACGATGAGGAGGAGTCTGACGAGCGGCTTTGCGAAAAAGTCGGAAACGCGGCGCTGCGCCGTCAAAAACCACGAGGCCGACACATCGTTCAGCGCCAGCAGCTCCGTCTCGCCATAGACCGTGCCGTTATACGAAAGCGTCAGCGTGCCGAGCACATCGCCTGCCGCGACGGGGGCATCGACGGTCTCATTCGTGAGCGTCACGGTGCGCTCGAGCATCTCGGGCTCCACGTTGTCGGGCAGCAGACAGGAGATATCCTCCGCTGCGTGGGTCGCAACATAGCTCGCCTCGCTCGAGAGCGCGACGGGTACCTCCTGAATGAGGTCGGCGGAGGACAGAATATCGCGCCGGGAGAAGTTGTCAAAGCCCCAGTCGAACATCCGCGAGGTTTCGGAAAAGCTGCGCGTCTGGATGGTCACACCGTCCTCGAGCGTCACGCGCTCCGCGCCCAGCACCACGCTGATCATGTGGCGGCTGCCGCGCAGGGCGGACGAGATCAGGCAGTAGCCCGCCTCGGGCGTCGAACCGGTCTTGATGCCCTGCGCGTCGCGGTAGACGTAGCCGCGGGCGCGCCAGTTGGAGATGAGAAAGTTCGTCGAGTGCAGCTCGCGCGGCTTTTCGGTCATGTTGGTGGCGGGCACGGTATAGCTCTTGGAGTTGCAGATCTCCATGAACTTGTCGTGCTTCATCGCCTCGCGCGTGATGAGGTAGAGATCCCACGCCGTCGTATAGTGCTGGGAATTATGAAGCCCCGTGGCGTTGGCAAAGTGCGTGTGCTCACAGCCGAGCTCGGCCGCGCGCTCGTTCATGCGCGCGACAAAGGCATCGACCGAGCCGTAGATGTGCTCACCTAAAATGTTGCACGCCTCGTTCGCCGAGACGATGAGCATACAGTTGAGCAGCTGCTCGACGGTCATCGTCTCGCCGGGGACGATGTTCGCCGTGCTGCCGTCGCTGGAAAGGCCCTCAAACGCCGTTTCCGTTGCGGTGACGGAGTCGGTCAGCGCCAGCCTGCCCTCGTCGATGGCCTCAAATACGAGCAGTGCGACCATCACCTTGGTGAGCGACGCGGGATAGTTTTCCTGATGGGCGTTTTTTTCGTAGAGGATATCTCCCGTGTCTGCCTCGATGAGAAGACCGGCCTTCGCGTCCAGCTCAAAGTCCTCATACGCATCGGCATTGAAGGAGGCGAAGAAGGGAAGCAGCAGGGCGAGCGATAAAAAAAGTGACAGCAGGCGGTGTTTTTTCATGGAAATATACCTCGATATATGATATAATAAATAACGAATAGTCATCATCGGGCGTGCCGTTCGACACGCTTTGACCTTCAGTATAGCAAAAAAGGCAGGCGAGCGCAACCGTGGAAAAGGAAGAAAAGAAAACCAGAGGGAGCGGCGTCTATCTTGTGCTCGCCGCGCTGACGGTGCTGTTTGCCGTTTCGCTCGTTTTTCTGCACAAAACGTCGTATGAAGGGACCGGGCACGGCGGCTACACCGTGACCACGCAGGACAGGACCGATGAGATCACCGCACCCACGCGCGTGCTGGTCAATGTCAACACCGCGACGGCGGAAGAGCTTGAAACGCTGACGGGCATCGGCCCGTCGCTCGCGCAGGCAATCATCGACTACCGCGCAGAGCACGGTGCATTTGAGACGGCGGAAGATCTTTTGAACGTCAAGGGCATCGGAGAGGCGAAGCTTGAGGGCTTTCGCGCGGAGATCACGCTCACAGAGGAGGAACACAATGAAGATTCTGGTCGTTGACGATGAACAGCTCCTGGTCAAGGGCATGAAATTCAATCTGGAGAACGAGGGCTACACGGTCGAGACCGCCTACGACGGCGCGACCGCGATCGACATGGCCAAAACGGGCGATTTCGACCTGATCATTCTTGATCTCATGATGCCGCAGGTGGACGGGCTGACGGCCTGTATGCGCATCCGCGAATTTTCAAACGTCCCCATCATCATGCTGACCGCCCGCAGCGAGGATACCGATAAGATCATCGGCCTTGAGTCCGGCGCGGACGACTATATCACAAAGCCCTTCAACATTCTGGAGCTCAAGGCGCGCATCCGCGCGCTGCTGCGCCGCGCGAACGCCGTCCCGCAGCAGAAGGCACACAGCGCGCTGCTGACCGTCGGCGGCGTGACGATCGACCCCGAGCAGCGCGTTGCGCTCAAGGATGGCCAAGTCGTCGAGCTCACGGCCAAGGAGTACGACCTCATCGAGCTCTTTGTCAAAAATCCGCGCCGTGTCTACTCGCGCGAAAATCTGATGGACCTCGTCTGGGGCTACACCTACGCGGGCGACTACCGCACGGTGGACGTGCACATCAGGAGGCTCAGAGAAAAGCTTGAGGACGATCCCGCCGCGCCGCAGCACATCCTGACCAAGTGGGGCATCGGCTACTACTTTAAGGACTGAACCGGCAAAGAAACCACAGCAAGAGAGGAGGCAGCGCCATGCGCAGAGGGGCGAGCCTACAGCGAAAATTCAGCTTCAGCTATATCGCCATCATCGCGGCGGTGCTGGTCCTGATGAATACTTACCCGCTCATCGCCTCGGAGAATCTGACGTTCCGCTCCAAGCAGAGCTCGCTGCAAAGCAGCGTCTCGGTGATGGTGACGGCGCTCTCGGGGCTCGAGGAGCTGAGCGAGGAAAATGTCGCGGGCGCGATGACGCTCGTTGAGCAGACGGGCATCTCCCGCATCCTTGTGACCGACGCGTCCGGGCGCGTGCTTTATGATACGCGCGAAACGGACGGGGCCATCGGCCGCTACGCCTTTTATACCGAGGTCGTGCAGGCCCTGCGCGGCGAGGATGTCGCCTTTGTCGAGTTTTCGGATGGCGCGTTCAAGAGCCGCGCGGCCTCGCCCATCGTCTACCACAGCCAGACCATCGGCGCGGTCTACGCCTACGAATACGACACCGAGCAGGCGGCGCTGCTGCTTTCGATGCAGCGCAACCTGCTGACCATCTCGCTGGTCGTAACGGTGTTCGCCGTGGGGCTGAGCCTGATTTTATCGCGCGTGCTGACGCGGCGCTTCGGCGTTCTGACCGAGGCGGTGCAGAAAATGCGGGAGGGCTCCTACAGCCATCACGCCGAGGTCGGCGGCAACGATGAGATATACGATCTCGCCTCGGAGTTCAACGCCATGGCGGACCGGCTGCAGACGACCGAGGAGGCGCGCCGCCGCTTTGTGTCGGACGCGAGCCACGAGCTCAAAACGCCGCTTGCGGGCATCCGGCTCCTGTCGGACTCCATCCTGCAAACGGAAAACATGGACGCGCAGACCGTGCGCGAGTTCGTCGGCGACATCGAGCAGGAATCCGAGCGCCTTGCGCGCATCACGGAAAATCTGCTGCGGCTGACGCGCCTGGACAGCGGCGCGCTGCCCAAGGCGCAGGAGGTCGATATCGCGGCGGTCATCGCGCGTGTGGTGCGGATGCTGCGCCTTGTGGCTGAGGAAAAGCAGGTCGACCTTTCCTACGAGGTCCGGCGCGAGGGCAAGACGCTCGCGAGCGAGGACGAGCTCAACGAGATCATCTACAATCTGACGGAAAACGCCATCAAATATAACCGTCCCCGCGGCTTTGTCCGCGTGGCGCTCGCGGGGGATGAGGAGACGTGCCTTCTCACCGTCAGCGATAACGGCATCGGCATCCCGGCGGAGGATATGCCGCGTATTTTCGACCGCTTCTACCGCGTGGACAAGATGCGCTCGCGCGCGGCGGGCGGCACGGGCCTCGGCCTTTCCATCGCTGCCGACACCGCGCGTCGCCGCGGCGGAAGCATCGAGGTCGGCGCGCGCGAGGGCGGCGGCACGGTGTTCACCGTGCGTCTGCCGCGCTGCGGAGAAGGAGGGGGGCAGGCATGAGAAAGCTTTCGCTGCTGATCCTTGCCATCGCTGCGGCGCTGCTGGCCTTCGCCTCGTGCGCAGGGAGCGTGCAGGAGGACGAGGAGAGTGGCTACGCGCTTTATTTTCTCTCGGATCTCGACACCTCGGGCGGGGGCGATGCCATCGCCGCGTCTTCGCTGCGCTTTACGCCGGGCGAGGCCATGAGCACCGAGGACTGCGTCCGCGCGCTGATGGAGCTGCTGCTCGCGGGACCGGACGAATCGACGCTGCACTCGCCCATTCCCGAGGGGACGGCACTGCGCTCGCTGAGCGTCTCGGGCCGGCGGGCGCGGGTGGATCTGAGCGCGCCCTACGCGCGCCTGTCCGGTATCGATCTGTCGCTCGCGGACTACTGCATCACGCTGACGCTCTCACAGCTGCCGAATGTGAACGCCGTGAGCATCACGGCCAACGGCAGCGAGCTGCCGTACCGCAAGACGCAGGTGCTGCTCTCGGCGGACACGCTGCTGTCCTCCCGCGAGAGCGGCCTGCGGCCCATCACGGTGCAGCTCTACTTCCTCGACAGCAAGACCGGCGAGCTGCGCGCCGAGCAGCAGACGCTTGCCCTTTACGAGGGCCAGACGCGCGTGAACGCGCTGCTCGAGGCGCTTGCGCAGGGACCGGAGAACGATGCGCTGCTCCCGCTCCTGCCCGAGAATTTTTCGATCAGCTCCTCGCGCATCGAAGACGGCGTGTGTTATCTGAGCATCCCTGCGAATGCCGCTTTGCCCGAGGATGAAAATACGCGCGGGCTGCTGTTTGAGTCGCTGGAAAGATCCGTCCTTTCGCTCAGCGGCGTGGATGAGGTGCAGCTCGTGATCGAGGGAAAGAACGGCGCGGAGACTACCGCGGTCATGGACGCTTCGAAGCCGTAGCAAAAAAACTCCGCAGGACTTCCTGCGGAGTTTTTGATTGAAAAGATTTACGGCCGCGCCAGCATTGCCGCGCCGATCACGCCCGCGCGGTAGCCGAGCGTGCAGCGCTCAATGCGCGTGTGAGACGCGGCATAGCGCGAGCCGAACGAGCGCTCGCGCACCCTTTCGCGCAGCGGCGCGAGCAGCGCGTCGCCCTGCTCGGCGACCCCGCCCGAGAGCGCCAGCACCTCGGGAAAGAAAATGTTGACGAGATTCGTCAGCCCGCAGGCCAGATACTCAATGTACTCCTCCACGACCTGCGCGCCTGCTTCATCGCCGCATTCGCCGGCAAGAAATGCCGTGCGGCCGTCGACACAGCCCTGCTCTGCGGCGATCGCGTGCAGGAGACTCTTCGGATGCGCGGCCATGGCGCGCTTCGTGTCGCGGATGAGCGCCGTGGCGGAGCAGTAGGCCTCGAAGCATCCGCGGCGGCCGCAGGTGCATGGCTCGCCGCCCTCTGTGATGACCATATGGCCGAGCTCACTCGCCGCGCCCGTATAGCCCGTTAAGAGCCTGCCGCCCAGCACCACGCCGCCGCCCACGCCCGTGCCGAGCGTGACGACGATGGTGCTTTCCGCGCCTTTTCCGCAGCCGAAGAGCGCTTCGCCCAGCGCCGCGGCATTCGCGTCGTTGCCGAGACGGATGGGGAGGGACGTATACGCGCGCAGCGCACTTCTCAGATCAAAATTCGCAAAGCTCAGATTCGCCGCAAAGCGGACGATGCCGCTCGCGTCATCCACCGTGCCGGGGCAGCCGACGCCAACGCCGCCGATGGCGGCTTCGCCGTCAGAGAGCTGCGTGATGACTTGACCGATGCGCGATGCGACGGCCTCGGGGCCGAGGTCAACGCGCGTTTCTACGGCGTGCTCTCTCAGAATTTTGCCCTGCTCGCTCACGAGCGCGCCCTTGATGTTCGTGCCGCCGAGGTCGATGCCGATACAGTTCATAAAAATGCCCCTTCCGATGGGAGTTTTCTTCATTGTATGCCGCGGCGGGGGAAAAGGCAAGGGCGTCATCCCAAAAGAAAAATTTTATTAAGAAAATCATAAGCGCGCAACTTTTTCAAAAAAGCTGCGTCTAAGAGATTGTGCGGGACGAAAAAAGCTCCGCACAGGAAGACTGTAAACCATAAATGACCGGGGCGCGGAGCGTCCGCGCCCAAATTCCGAAGGAGGAACATCAGGATGAAAAATTGGAAGAAGATAAGCATCGGCGCGCTTTGCGTCATGAGCCTGCTCGCCGGCTGCGGCACGCAGGGCGGCGACACGAGCAAGGACAATAATGCCGACAACAGCACCGATGCGCCGAAGGAGATCACGCTCGAGCAGGTGCGCGCGGACAACACGCCCGAAAAGCTGCTCGAAAAGCACAGCGTTGTGACCGTGAGCATTCAGGGCACCGACCAGGACGATCAGGAGACCTATACGGCCAAGGTGCAGTACACGCGCGACAGCGAAAAGCGTCTGCTGATGGCCTCGCATTACAGCTATACGGCCAACAGCCCCGTCGGTGAGGATGAATTCTACGCACAGTCGTGCTTCTCCGAAGAGGGCTATGGCGTGTACCTCAACACCATGCAGAGCGACGACCGACTCGGCATGAACTGCTATCCCGCTGCCGAGTACGAGACGTATATCCTCGATATGCTGCCCGCCTGCCGTGAAGCGGACGACAGCGCGAACGAGACCGTCGACGAGCAGAGCGAGCAGGACGGCGCGGTGCTGATCTCTACCACTACGACCTACACCGACATGACGGACTACTACTATACCACCATCTACTATGTCGACCCCGTGACGGGCGAGCTGCTTGCCATGAGCGTGACGGACTACAGCAAGGATGAGAGCGGCGAATCTTCGGTGCTCGGCACGACGCTTTACGACTGGAGCTACGATGAGACCTACGCGCCGGAAAAGGAGCTGGCGGCCGAGGCGCTTGACAGCGGCGACGCCTGCGAGCTGACGCTTGTCTTTGCGCCCGGCACGGCGGAGGAGGAAACGCAGAATTACGCCGTCAAGCGCGGTACTTACGTCACATTTGCCAGCAGCACGGGCAATCAGCTCTATGCCGACGCGGAGCTGACGCAGTCCCTTGACGATACGCAGCCCATCGACACGAGCGGCGAGAGCATGACGGTCTACGTTGTGCCCGATGCGGCGCAGGGCTGAGAATGCCGAAAAAAGGAAAAGCCGCTTTTTGAGAAGCGGAAACGGCGGACTGAAAAGTCCGCCGTTTTTTCATGCGGGATGAAACTTTTTCCGATTTGTTCCGTCTAAATACTACAGGAATGCTGCGCGGCGCGGCCTTAAACAAATCTTAAAATAAATTGTAACCAAATCGCGCCCGATTGTAACGACTTCTTCCTGAGATGGGAGTATAATAAAAAACAAGTTTAGAATGAGGAGAATCTGCGATGACAAATGACCAGAAGCCCGTCATTTCGGTGCGAAAGCTCCGAAAGGTCTACATGATGGGGCAGGAGCACGTGGTCGCGCTGCACAATATCGACCTCGATATCCCGCGGGGCGAGGTGTGCTGCATCTTCGGCACATCCGGCAGCGGCAAATCGACGCTGCTCAACCAGTTGGCGGGACTCGAAAAGCCTACGCGCGGCGTGGTGCGCATCGGCGGCGTGCCGATCTCGCGCCTGAACGAAAACCAGCTTGCGGCCTTCCGCCAGAAGCACATCGGCTTCGTCTTCCAGTCCTACAACCTGCTGCCGGAGCTGACGGCGGCAGAGAATGTGGCCATGCCGCTCATGTTCAAGGGCGTCGACCCGGACGTGCGGCTTCTGGAGGCCAAAAAAATGCTCTGCCGCGTGGGACTGAAGGACCGCATGGACCACTTTCCCAACCAGATGTCCGGCGGACAGCAGCAGCGTGTCGGCATTGCGCGCGCGTTCATTACGCAGCCGGAGGTGGTGTTTGCCGATGAGCCGACCGGCAACCTCGACACAAGGACGACGAAAGAGGTCATGCACATGATCCGCGGCTTTGCCCATCGCTTTCACCAGACGATCGTGCTCGTCTCCCACGACCCGGAGATGACCGAATATGCCGACCGCATCGTCACGCTCATCGACGGCCGCATCGTCAGCAACGTTGAAAATCAGGTCAAGGCGGAGATCGACGCCGCCCCCTATATCGAATAACGGAGGAAATCGAACATGAAACGCATCACAAGATCCCTGCTCTCCCTGTGCCTTGCCCTGGTGCTGTGCGCGGCGCTCCTGCCTGCCGGACTGACAGCAAGGGCCGATGATAAGACGAGCTACCTTGTCACCGGTTACAATGCGGGCGCCTACAGCATTGAAACAAACCAGACGGTCAATATTGCCGTCAGCCTGTCCCGTATCGGCGGCAGCGGCACGGTCTCCCGCGTTGTGCGCGGCGTCGACTCGTTCCGCGGCGGCGATGCCGGCAACATCAGCAACGTCGAAAACGGCACGGCATCGTTCATACTCTACAACCTCTCCTATTCCGGCACGGGCAACAGCCTGAGCTTTACGGTTTATTATCAGGAAAACGGCGTGGAAACAACGAATCAGACCTTCAGCCTGACGGTCAGCGAATGCGTGCCCTATACCGAGCCGGAAAAGCCCGACCCGGTCGTCATTCCCGAGCCGCACGCCGTTTTCAGCTCCGATGCCGCCTTCGGCAGCATCGCCGCGGGCGAGAGCAAGGTCATCTCGATCTACATCCAGAATGTCGGCAGCACGACCATGCGTTCCCCGATGGTGACGGTCACGCCCTCGGACGGCCTGATGGTCACGGATTCGCAGAGCGCCTACACGCTCGACGATATCCGCCCGAATCAGTCGGGCGTGGTGATGGTCTCGGTCAAGGCTGTGGATAAGATCACGAGCGCGAGCCAGTCGCTCTCGGCAAAGCTTGACTTCTACTACGACAGCGGTACGAGCACGACCGCCTCCGGCAGCGCCAGCGGCAGCGTCAACGTGCCCGCGACGGTCACCAAGGACACCAAGGAAGAGGAGACCATCGCAAGCCCGACCCCCATCGTCATCCTGTCCAAGTACAACTACGGCGGCTCGTCCGTCGCCGCAGGTTCGAGCACGAATCTGAGCTTCTCGTTTACCAACACCAGCAAGAAGATCAAAATTGAAAACGTCATGGTTACCGTCACCGGCGGCACGGACCTGATGCTCAACGGCTCGACCAACACCTTCTATTTTGATTCCGTTGCCGCGGGCGGCAGCAAGACCGTCACCGTGCCGATGAAGGCCGCACAGCTCATCAGCGCGAGCGCACAGAATGTGCAGATCGCCGTTACCTATGAATACGTCGATCAGAATGCCCGTAAATCCGGCAGCGCGACCCTCTCGCTGAGCGTGCCGCTCTACCAGCCCGACCGCTTTGAGCTGAGCGAACCCAAGACCTCCTACACCGGCTACGTCGGCGAGGAGACGAGCCTGACGATCGACTATGTCAACAAGGGCAAGAGCGCCATCAGCAACGTTGAGGCGACCATCTCCGGTGACATTGATTCTCCCACGCCTTATCAACGCGTCGGCACGATCGACGGCGGTAAGAACGGCACCATCGCCTTTGCCGTGACGCCGCAGCTCGAGGGCGAGAATCAGGTCAAGATCGTCATTACCTACGAAGATTCCAACGGCAACACCAAAGAGCGCGTGTTCGAGGCAACGGTCGAGGCCATGGCCTATGAGCCGGCCGACCCCGGCATGGACGATCCCGGCATGATCGACCCCGAGCCGCAGAGCACCTTCCCATGGAAGTACGTCATCATCGCGGCAGTCGCCGCGCTCATCGTCCTTCTCATTGTGCTGCGCATCCGCAAGAAGAAAGCCAAGCAGAAGGCCGAGCAGGCCCTCTGGGACAAGTGGGACGAAGAGGAGATCGCCGAAGAGAAGAAGGAGGCAGCGGACGCCGCGGCGAAGGAGACTGCGGCCACGGGTGCTGAGGAGCAGAACAAATGAGATTCGCAGACATCCTGAAAATGTGCTTCGACAGCCTGTCGCGGCGCAAGGGGCGCACGATCCTGACGGTGCTGGGTGTGTTCATCGGCTGCACGTCCATCATCGTGATGGTCTCCATCGGCGCGGGCATGCAGGAGTCCTACGATCAGATGCTCAAAAATATGGGTGACCTCTCTATCATCGAGGTCTACCGCGGCTACAACCAGAATACCGGCACGCAGACGGAGAGCAAGCTCGATGAGAAGGCGGTGGAGAGCTTCCGCGAGATCGCGGGCGTGCAGGCCGTCATGCCCAAGGCAAGCCTCGACAATTACAACATTTCGTTCAAGGCGGGCATCAACGACCGCTACAGCGCTGACTGGGGAAACTTTGCCGGCATTGACGTGAGCGCGCTTGAGGACATGGGTTATGAGTTGGTCGCGGGCCGCTACCCAGAAAGCAGCGACGAGGTGGTCGTGGGCCAGTATTTTGCCTATAACTTTAAGGATACGCTCATGCCGGACGGCAGAAATTATGTCAACCGCTATACCTGGGACGAAAACGGCAATATCGACACGGAAAATGTCCCCGACCCGTTCTTTGACCCGCTCAAGACGGACGTGAAGATGCTCCTGACCTCGTGGGACGACTCCGGCAACGAGACGACGCCCTACAGCGTCGATCTCAAGGTCGTCGGCGTTCTGAAGGAAGATCAGGGCAAGGGCTACGAGACGAGCGAGGGCGTGATGATGGACATCAATGCGCTCAAGGCGCTCATTCAGGATCTGACGGGGAAGACCGACACGAAGTTTGAGTATTCGTCCATCAATGTCAAGGCAGAGAGCCTTGAGGCTGTGCCAGATGTGGAACAGGCCATCAAGGACTTAGGCTACGGCACGTACTCCATGCAGAGTATGCGCGACGAGCTCAACAAGCAGACCCGCCAGATCGAGCTGATGCTCGGCGGCCTTGGCGCGATCTCGCTTCTGGTCGCGGCCATCGGCATTACGAACACGATGATCATGTCCATCTCCGAGCGCACGAAGGAGATCGGCATCATGAAGGCGCTTGGCTGCTATGTGCGCGATATCCGCGCGATGTTTCTGATGGAGGCGGGCAGCATCGGCCTTCTCGGCGGCATTTTGGGACTTATTTTCAGCTTCATCATATCCGTCATCATCAATCTGTTCTCGTTCGGCGCGTTCGGCGGCGGAGGCATTACATGGGACCTCATCAAGCAGGCGCTCGTCGGTGGTGAGGGCGTGGTGCGCACGTCTGTCATCAAGCCGGAGCTCATCATCTTTGCGCTGGTGTTTTCGGTGCTGGTCGGACTGGTGTCCGGCTATCAGCCTGCGAACAAGGCGGTCAAGATCTCGGCGCTCGAAGCCATCCGAAACGAATAAGAAAAACGCAGTATTTTGCAAGAAGGCGGCGTCCTGGACCGGACGCCGCCTTCTTTTGTAAAAAGTGCGATATTGCAATGTTTCAAGCGCTTGCTTTGCTTGACCGCGCTGATGCGATGTGATATCATATATCAGTCAAAATATTTATGAAAACAGGAGGGGATCGTCTTGGCAACTGTCAAACGCAGATCCACCGTACCCTATTACGCCGCGGCGGGAACATGGGTCATTTACGCACTGCTGTTTCCGCTCTACCGTGTGCCGCATTTTATCCTTGTGGCGGCCGCGTCAGCGGTGGTGTTCTTCATCATGAACGCCGTGTGCGGCACGGTCGAGGTCACGGTGCCCGACCCGCCGAAGAAGGAGGAGACCACCGGCAATCCCGAGCTCGATAAGATGATCAGGGACGGCAACCTTGCCATCTCCGAGATGAAGCGGCTCAACGCGTCCATCAAGGACGAGAAGATCTCCGCCGATATCGACCGGCTCGAGGACTTAAGCGCGAAGATCTTCGCGCAGGTCAAGGCAGACCCCAAAAAGCTGCCGCAGATCCGCAAGTTCATGGACTACTACCTGCCCACCACGCTCAAGCTCCTGAACGCCTATGACCGCATGGGCGCGCAGGGCGTCGACGGCGGCAACATCGGCAGCACCATGCAGCGCGTGGAGAGTATGATGGGCACGATCGTCACGGCGTTTGAAAAGCAGCTCGATATGCTCTTTGGCAGCGAGGCGATGGACATTTCCGCCGATATCACGGTGCTGGAGAACATGATGAAGCGCGAGGGGCTGAGCGAGGACAGTGGCGAGCTGCACGCCGAGGGCGGCACGGCCACGGCCTCGCAGGATGATATCAAGCTTGAACTGTAAAGGAGTAAGCGATGCGAAAGAAAGTGATGGCGTTCAACGCCAAAGTCAATGCGTGGATATTGAAACGGCTGAAAGGCGTGTGGCTCGACCCCATCTTCTGTGCAATCTTTGCCATCATGTGTGTGGCAAGCATCATCGGCGCGCTGCATCTGCACAGGGATACGCTTTACTATTCCGCGCTGATCTGGGCGTTGGCCACGCTGCTGTGCCTGCGCCGCATCCAGCGCATCAAAAAGCACGAAAAAGAACAAACTCAAAGCCAAAATACGGAGGAGAAATGATATGAGCGACAACATGATGCCCGAGCTGACCCTGAACCCCACCGAAGCGGCGCAGGAGGCCGTCCCTGAGCTGACGCTCACCCCAGACGCGCCCGAACCCGAGCAGGAGAAGAAAAAAGAGGTCGAACCTGTCAAGGTCGACGAGAGTATGCTCACCGAGCAGGAGAGAGCTGCTGTCGACGAGTTTGCGAAGAAGATCGACATTATGGATACGAACCTTGTGCTCAACTATGGCGTGGCCGCGCAGAAGAGCGTGGCGACGTTCTCTGAAAATGCCCTCTCCTCCGTGCGCAACAAGGACCTGGGCGAAGTGGGCGAGACGCTTTCAAACCTCGTTGTCGAGGTCAAGGGTTTTGGTCAGGAGGAGAAAAAGGGCTTTGCCGGCCTTTTCCACAAGCAGAAGGATAAGCTCGAGCTCATGCGCGCGCAGTACGGCAAGGCCGAAACGAGCGTGAACCGCATCGTGAGCGAGCTGGAAAAGCATCAGGTCACGCTGATGAAGGATATCGCGATGCTCGACCAGATGTATGAGCTGAACCTCAAATACTATAAAGAGCTGACCATGTATATCATCGCGGGCAAAAAGCGTCTGGCCGAGGTCCGCTCCGGCGAGCTGGAGGAGCTGCGCAAGAAGGCGGAGGCGAGCGGCCTTGCCGAGGATGCGCAGGCCTATAACGACTACGCGCAGAAATGCGAGCGCTTTGAAAAGAAGCTGCACGACCTGGAGCTGACGCGCATGGTGTCGCTCCAGATGGGCCCGCAGACGAGACTTCTCCAGAACAACGACACGCTGATGGTCGAAAAGATCCAGTCCTCGCTCGTCAACACCATCCCGCTGTGGAAGAGCCAGATGGTGCTTGCGCTCGGCATGGAGCACAGCCGTCAGGCCACGGCCGCGCAGAGCGCTGTGGCGCAGACGACGAACGAGCTGCTCAAGAAGAATGCCGATATGCTCAAAATGGGGACCATCGCCACGGCGAAGGAGGCCGAGCGCAGCGTGGTCGATATCGAGACGCTGCAGCACACGAACGAGCAGCTCATCACCACACTCGACGAGGTCGTGAATATCCAGCGCGAGGGCGCGCAGAAGCGCAAGGAAGCGGAGGTCGAGCTCGGCCGCATCGAAGGCGAGCTGAAGCAGAAGCTCATGGAGCTGAGAAGCTGAGACGCTCCGGATAGGAGAAGCATATGAAATTCTTTCAAAAACGCGGCGTCGCCATCGCGGTGCTGATTTTGGCGATCCTCGCCTCCGGTGCGTGGGGCCTGCACAAAGCACCCGTTGTCTCTACGCCGGAGGGCGGAGAAAAGCTCGATCCCTCGCTTTCGACAGCGGCCTTCACGCAGTATGTGCGCGATGAGGCAGATATCCTTTCCGACAAGACCGAGGAGGCCATTGGTCTCTATAACGCCAACTGGGACCAGATGTTCGGCAGTATCATGGCCGTTGTGACGGTACAGTCGTCGGATGATCTGGAAAATACGGCGTATGACTACGCAGACACCATGCAGTTAGGCACGAACGACGCGATCCTGGTCATCGCAGAGCAGCAGCAGAATTACTACGTGGTCGCCAGCGGCAATTTTTACGATCTGCTGAACGGACTTTCCTACAGCTTTGTCGATTCCTGCATGGCGGGCGACGTGCAGAAGGGCGATTATAATGCCGCGGTGCAGGAGCTTTGTTCCCAACTCCATGTGGAGCTGAGCCGGCAGTACCGGCAGGATCAGACGGCGCAGAATGACGCGGGCACGGCGGTGCTGTTTATCCTGCTGCTCATCGTGATTTTCGTCATCTGGATCATGCTCGACCGGATGCGCTACAACCGCTATCGCCGCCGCTACATGATGCCCGGCATGGGCATCCCCACGGTGGTCTACCGTCCCATCTTCTGGGGACGCCGTCCCCCGCGCGGCCCGCGTCCGCCCCGTCCGCCCCGCTCGGGCGGCCCCCGTCCTCCGCAGGGCGGGCCGAGACCGCCGTACAGCGGCGGACCCTCCGGCGGCAATCGCCGTCCGCCCCAGCCACCGAGACGGCCGTCCGGCTCGGGCAATAGCTTTGGAGGCTTTGGCGGCGGCCGTGGGGGTGGCTTCAGCGGCGGCAGCTTCGGCGGTTTTGGCGGCGGCAGCCGCGGCGGTGGCTTCGGTGGAGGTCACAGCGGCGGTTTCGGCGGCGGAGGACGAGGCGGCGGCTTCGGCGGCCGTCACTGAGCCCGCACCTGAGAAAAACGAAAAAGAGGGTCATCTGCTTGCAGATGGCCCCTTTTTTTGAAACGGGCGGCAAAGCTGCCGCTGGTTTGATGCAAAACTGAATTTTTGGCAGAATAACTAAAAAACTTTTAGCTTTTTCTGCTGGACAAGTGCGGGGGAACGTAGTATCCTATAAAAAATAACCGAGGAAGACGGACGGAACGTCATATAAACTGGTCAAACACAACAAAATAAGGAGGAACACGCATGGCATACCGGGAAAGCTACGCAGGCAAGATCAACCGCAAGCTGAACAAGAAGCTCCACGTCGTCGAGGTGGCCTCGGGACGGCAGAAGGCTGACCTCGTGCTCAAGAACGCGACGTATGTGAACGTCTTCTGCAATGAGCTGAGCCATGGCGATATCGCCGTGGCCGAGGGCCTCATCGCGGGCATGGGCGAGCACTACGAGGGCGAAGTGGAGATCGATATGGGCGGCAAGCTCGTGCTGCCCGGCTTTGTCGACGCGCACATCCACTTAGAGAGCGCGCTCGTTTCCCCCAAGGAATTTGCCAACGCCGTCATTCCGCACGGCACCACGACCGTCATCACCGACCCGCACGAGATCGCCAATGTCATGGGCACCGACGGCATCGAGTATATGCTGCAGGCGACGGAAGATCTGCCCGTTGACGTGCGCTTCATGCTCCCCTCCTGCGTGCCCGCAACGCCGCTCGACGAATCCGGTGCGGTGCTCGATTACCGCGCGATCGACTCCTTCTACGAGCACAACCGCGTGGAGGGTCTTGCTGAGATGATGAACTACGTCGGCGTTGCGAACGCCGATGAGCAGGTGCTCGAAAAGATCGTCGCCGCGCAGGCGCACCACAAAAAAATCGACGGCCACGCCCCCGGCCTTTCGGGCAACGACCTGAACGCCTACATCGCCGCCGGCGTCTATTCCGACCACGAGTGCAGCACCGTCGAAGACGCGCTCGCCAAGCTCGAGCGCGGACAGTACATCATGATCCGCGAGGGCACGGCGGCGCGCAACCTCGACGCGCTCCTCCCGCTGCTCACGCCGCAGTATTACACCTACTGTATGTTCTGCACCGACGACAAGCACCCGAACGATCTGCTCGAAAAGGGGCATATCGACTACATTGTGCGCCGCGCTATCAAAGCGGGCGTCGACCCGATCATCGCTGTCAAATGCGCGAGTCATCACGCCGCGCGCTACTTCCTGCTCAACAACCGCGGCGCGATCGCGCCGGGCTTCCTCGCGGACTTTGTCGTGATCGACAACTTCGACGATTTCAACATCCTTGAGGTCTACAAAAAAGGCAGGCTGATGTTCGACGGCAAGACCGTCACGCCGTTTGAAGCGCCCGAGATCGATCCGCACCTCGTCAAGCGCTCGCACGAGACATTCCACGTTGCGCACCTTGAGGCCACGGACTTTATCGAGTCCCGCCCGCGCGCGGTGCTCGGCATGGTGCCCGGCGAGATCGTCACGACCGATGCGGGCTACGCCGAAAAGATCAGCGTTGAGGACGACATCTTGAAAATTGCCGTCATCGAGCGCCACAAGAACACGCACCACATTGGCATCGGCTATATCAAGGGCTACGGCCTCAAGTCCGGCGCGGTGGCAACGTCCATCTCGCACGACAGCCACAATATCATCGTCGTCGGTGCGAACGAAGAGGACATGGCGGCGGCAGTCAACCGCGTCGTCGCGCTTGGCGGCGGCATCGTCGTGATGGAGGACGGCAAGGTGCTCGGCGAGGTCCAGCTCCAGATCGCGGGCATCATGAGCGAAGCGCCGCTCATCGAGGTCAACGAAGCGCTCGAAAATGCCAAGGAGCAGGCCTTCAAGCTCGGCGTCTCGCGCGGGGTCGACCCGTTTATGACGCTCTCGTTCATGGCGCTGACCGTTATCCCGACGCTGCGCCTCACGACGCGCGGCGTGTTCGACGTCATCCACCAGCGCTACGTGTGATATCTGCATATCAAAAGCTCCGGCGCGCAAGCGCCGGAGCTTTTGTGAAAATTATGCTTGCAAATAAGCCTTGCATCGCATATAATATCTCTTGTTCTATTCCCCTCGCCGGTGTGATGGAATTGGTAGACGTAGCGGACTCAAAAGCCAGTAAGTCTGGCAGTATGAAATCTGATAAAAACCTTGATTTTTCAAGGCTTCCCAGATACAATAAAATATAGCTTTTATAGTGAGTTCTCTCCTTGTTCTCTCCTATGAGGATTTTAGGGAGCTTCTCGATAAAATGTGCCGGTGTGATGGAATGGTAGACGTAGCGGATTCAAAATCCGCCGATGGCGACATCGTGTGGGTTCGAGTCCCACCACCGGCACCATCCTCTGAAACGCTTGATACCTCAGCATTTGAGGCATCAAGCGTTTTTCCTTTTCTCCAACAAGAAGCATCCATTTCGCTCTGTTTTTTCACAGTTCTCTCCGCAGTTCTCTCCACAATCCTCTTTCAAACGCTTGTGCTGATGCCTGGTTCAATGATAACAACATTGCTCATCTTCGATGCTGAAGTGTTTTTTGACGATGTGTCCAGATGTGCGTAGATATTTGCGGTCGTGTTATAGCTACTGTGTCCAAGCCACTCCTGTATATCCTTCATTGGCACGCCATTTTTTAGCAGCAGCGAAGCGCAGGTATGTCTCAAGTCGTGAAAGCGAATATTGCGCAAGTGATTTTTCCTCAAGATGAGCTTGAAATGCTGTGTTACATAGTTCGGCTGATAGGGTGCTCCCATATCGTTTACAAAGATATACTCGCTTTCTGTATAACAATTTCCACACAGCTTCTGACAGTATTCCTGCCGTACTTTCATACGCAGCAAAAGGTCGCGGTATTGCGGAACCAACGGCATTGAGCGGCAGCTTGACTGATTTTTTGTACGATCCTTTTCGACCGTGATGGTCATCCCATCGCACATACACTGAACAACTGTATGGTCAATCGTAATTAGATTGCTCTCAAAGTCGATCGCCCTCCACCGGAGTCCCATGATCTCACTTCTTCGCAGGCCATAAAAGGCTGCCATTAGAACAGGGAACTCGCAAGGATCACCCTTCACCGCCTGAAAGAGCGTTTCTAGTTCCGACACAGAATAAAATGCTCCAACATACCTTTGGCTCTTTGGCCGCTCCACATTATCCATCGGATTCGAGGCAATTAAATCGTGTTTACGAGCATACTTCATTGCCTTATGGATATTCGCATGAAAACGCTGAACCGTGGTTCCTTTCAGGTGCAGTTCATTGAAGCAATAGCTGTAAAAATTCTCCACATCCAGCGCAGTCAGCTCTCTGAGCAGTATTCTTTGTCCACGAAAATATGGGACAATTCGCTTTTCAACATTGTTTACATATCCCGCATATGTATCTACCTCCACAGAGTTCTTGATGATACCCAACCACTTGATCATGTAGTCAGAAAAAGAAATATCTTCTCTGCTGATCACGGGAGATACTGCACAAGATGGTGCAGCATCTTTATAGGTGCATCTGGTTTCAGCTAACATTTCTTCCGCCAACTTTGCATTTTTCTTCCCGGTTGCCGGTATCCCTGTTGAAATCCATTTGGACTTGCGATTGCCATCTTCGGATTTCAAATTCAGCACCATGTAATAGTAACCTTTTTTTGTTTGCAGATGACCCGCTACCATGTTGTTCCTTCTTTTTGTAGCGGTACAACCTATCTGTCAATGGCAGATCAATTATACCATAAGCTGCCGTTCTCTCCAATGCACCTAAAAACTTTATTTTGAAATCCTTGCGCCAAAATTTTACCGTCAGCCAAGCAGATACTCGATCACGCAAATCTTCGGAATCTTAAATGACTTACCAATTTTCAGATGGTGAATTTCACCGTTCCCCAACAATTTGTAAGCTGTTTTCATGCTGATTCCGCCCAACATGATACACATCTGCTTAACGGATACCACATCAGGATATTCTGCAAATAGCTTTCCTTGATACATAAGAGCCATGACACAACTCCTTTTTCAAATAATATTGATTGACAGCCAAACGGCAAAGGAGATGCCCCCGTTCATCGGTGGCATCTCCTTTTTACCAGCCTAATCATACCATAGCGTCATATGACATCTCAAGTACATCGGCTCGGACATTTCTAGGACATTTTCAAAAATCAGACTTGAAACCGATCGGAATAGGCATACATCTCCGTAAGGTTTTCAATGGCAGTACGCTTGATCCGGTCGATGGTGCGGTAGGTCAAGCCAAAGCTTGCAGCAACTTCCTTCGTGGGAGTGCCGTCCACAAACACCAGACGAATCACCTCAGCCTGCCGCTTATCCAATAGACCAATAAAGTATGTCAGGCGTCTCTGCTCACATTCCAAAGCAAACAGTTCCTTTGCAATTTCGTGTGCCGACTCTGCATTCATGCGTTCCGCCTGTTCTTCGTAATTGAGCGCAATGTAAAGGGTCTTATTGGAAATATGTCCCGCACTATGCCCAAGACTATCGTCATGTCTGAAATTCATGGCTTCAATCTGTTCTGCACGGCTGACTGTGGTCGGGTGCTCCAAATTATACCGAAGCACCGCAATCTTGCGTTCACGCTCGTTATAGCTCTCCAACAGTTTCAAAACGTACTTACTCATAGCGCTTTCCTTTCTGTTATAGATTTTTGATTGCCATGAGCGCTGCAGGCGGAGAACGGCAGCGAATCTGTCGGTTGCCTGATATGGCAAAGCAAAAGGCACTTTCACGGATATCATAACCCGCGAAAGTGCCTTGAGAAAATATGGAGTTATCCCAACTACGAAAGCGCAATGATCCATGGTTGAAATCAGAATCGTACAGAAGCCGACGCACACTCTCCCTGTGCGGCATCCCGTACTGAACGGCTGTCAAGAATATCTCTGCTGGCTTGTCCTCCGGAAAATATGCGTTTAATATCCTGCCAATATGCTGCAAAAACTCACATAGAAGTGCCGTAGCATACGTCTTGCAGTAGAACTTCATCCGCCATTTGTGGAGAAGGTACTGCAATCCGTATGCTACGAAGGTATCATACAAAGTCTCCTTCCATTAGTGAAGTATAGAACATCTTTGTATGCTGAATTAACGCATTCATACTTATCATACTGCATTATAAGATTATGCCGAGGTGAGTTATAATGCAGGAAGCGAAGATTAACTTAGGCAAGGTCGTTCGCATAGCCCGCAAGCGCAAGAGGATCACACAGGACTATCTGGCAGAAAAGGTCGGGGTTCAGCCACGAACGATTCTGGAAATAGAGAATGGCAGGGGAAATCCCCGTTTTGAAAATCTGTTTGTGATGGTTCGCCTGCTGGACATCGCCCCTAATGATATTTTTAATTACGATTGCGGTCTGGCGCAGGATACCGAACAGCTTTTTCAGGAGTTGTCCAGTTTTAGTGAAGAGGAACAGCGCATGGCTGCAGCTGCCGCCAGAGCAGTGCTGCAGCAGATCCGCTATGAGAAGGAACACTGCAAAGAAGAGGTTTCAAACAAAACGAACGGCTGAGAGAAGGTAAACGCCTCTCCCAGCCGTTTTGCATGATGGCTCATAGCAGCGTCTATCTTTACTTGATCATTTCGGACTGCTTCACTTACACATCAAAATGCGATATATAAAACTCTTTTGTGTCTCCTACTATACTTATTACGATGAAGTCCTCCTATTTTGGACGCTTCCAGAAAAGTTATCGCCTTTTCTTTTATTTTCAAGCGGCTCCCCAGTACAGACCAGTCATAGGCTTCAAACCGATCCAATAGGGGGGAAACTTGCTCTTCGAAAATCCGTTACAGCATTTTTACAATACTCGCGCAGGATATGGCAATCATATCAGTAGCCTTCATTGACAACTTTCCAATGGCCATTGACGAACTCTAAAAAGATCGTTCGATCGGGCTCCTGCGCGATGCCGCCTTTGCTCACGCAGACGGAAAAAGAAATTTCATTTTCTGTCCGGCTCTTCAATTCCAAAGAGACAACTTCAAAGACTGTATTCTCATAATAGACTCTGGCTGCTTCATCTGCTATTTTCAATTCTTCATTTCAATTGTACTTATTATATCATATATGTATAACAAAAGTATCGTTGAAATATTGCACATATCTATGTAATCAAGCGGCTTGCACCTTAGTCGGATTACCTGCTCCGACAGCAGGTTTTGGGTTTAACCAAAGAGGCCGGAGAACAGGATAACCAGAGTGATGCCGATGAGAGCCACGCCGCCGGTCATCAACTGCTTTACACCAGGAGACTTCACATGGAGGTCACCGCATATCGTCACTGCAAGGCCCCGCCCCCTTGTAATGTCAATACGCTAACGAAAATATTTTTCACTGTCTGGCCGTTGCTGCAATAATAATCTCAAGAGCAAAATTTGTACAAAAAATTAGAGAAGCTGCCCAAAGCAAAAAGGGCCTGTCACAATATATGCTAAAAAATGATAGTGCGATTTACCATCGTAATATTTCTTGCTACATTTGACGCACTTATCATCAAAATCGAAAGGGGCATCGGCTCAACTGCCGATGCCCCCATTGTTTTATTTATGCC
>ENA-OUQP01000663-OUQP01000663.1-human-gut-metagenome-genome-assembly--contig:-NODE-663-length-29664-cov-4.353575_pt1 | contig 29664 bp, 24 predicted proteins | sample MGYA00237951_ERZ548836 | MGnify/ENA primary metagenome ERZ548836 (study PRJEB26490, sample SAMN05194702) | human gut metagenome | biome: terrestrial biome; feature: human-associated habitat; material...
AGCGGGGACCATCAAGCCGATGGCCCCCGCTCGCTATCCACACTATTAAGGACGACGCGTCTTAGACGGAACGCGCGAGACGCCCGCCCAATCGCTGCAGGATTAGTCCAGCGGCTGATACACGCCGTCCTTGATGACCATGCCCTTGGGCTCCTTGGAGACCTCGCCGGTCTCCTTCCAAGTCATGTTCTCGCCGGTCAAGCCAGAGTAGGTGTAGCCATCGACGATGGCGGCCTTGAGCTTGTCGCAGATGTCGGAGGCGCTCATATCAGGCGTGCACTCGGTCTTCTCGAGGAGGTCCTTGATGACGTAGACGCAGTCATAGGCGTCAGCGGCGAACTGAATCGGCTCGTCACCATAGGCGTCCTTGTAAGCCCTGGTGAAGGCGGAGGTCTTCTCGTCGGTCGCGGTGGCGACGAACGGAGTCAGAAGCATGAGGCCCTCGGCGAGGGAGGTGTCGAAGCCCTCCACGGTGAGGATGCCGTCCATGCCGTCGCAACCGAAGAACTTGGTGTCATAGCCCATGTTGGCGGCCTGGGTGAGGATGAGTGCGGCCGGGGTGTAGTAGATTGGGAGGAAGACGAGGTCAGCGCCGGCGTTCTTCGCGTCATTCAGCTGGACGGAGAAGTCCGTGGCGTTATCGGCCGTGAACGTGGTGGTCGAGACGATGGTGAGGTTCTGCTCGGCAGCCTCGGCCTCGAACTTCTTGAAGACGCCGGTGGAGTAGGCATCGGAGTTGTCGTAGATGACGGCGATCTTGGTGCCGAGCTGCTTCTGCGCGAGGTACTGAGCGGACGCGGTGCCCTGGTTCGGGTCCGTGAAGCACATCTGGAAGACGTTGTCCTTGCGCGGCGTGGTCACGTTGCCGTCGGCGTCGGCCTGGCCGCCGATGACGTCGTTTGACGAGGCGGACGGCGTGAGCTCGAAGACGTTGTCAGCGTTGGTCTCGGCGGAGACGGCCACGCACGGAGCGGTGGTGGTGGTACCGACGAGGACCTGCAGGCCCCAGTCCTTCAGGTTGTTGTACGCGTTAACGGACTTCTCGGGATCGTGCTCGTCATCCTGACAGTTGTGGACGAACTGGATGGAACCGCCAGCGGCGTTGATCTCGTCGACGGCGAGCTGGGCGCCGTTCTTGGTGGCGTTGCCGTAGATGGCGGCGCCGCCGGTGAGAGGGCCGATGTTGCCGATCTTGAAGGCGTTAGCGGAATCGGAACCAGAGGCCGTGCTCGCGGAAGAGCCGGAGTTGCCGCAACCGGCAAGAGCAGTCGCGCTTAGAATGCTCGCGGCACCAGACAGCTTCACGAAGTTCCTACGAGTCATGTCAAAACGCTTGGACTCCATCTTTCATCCTCCTCGATACGGCCCGATGAGACGTTTTTAACGCACCCGGTCAGGCCTCCCCCGAGCACGTTGGTTAGCTATCCTAGCGTGCATAAAACGGATAGCAAGATGGAAATCCATAAGGTGAAAACGTTTTAACATCGCCGAAATATAAGCCCAGTTATGTAAGCGAATTCAATATAGGAAGTGACGCCGGCAGGTGCGCCGACGCCACTTGGTTGCGCCCATGTTGGAAGCGCGTTTATGCGGTTGGTGAAGCGGGACGCGCGGGAGCTGTCGGCGGCCGAGCGCGGAGCCGGCGGGGCTAGCGGGCGGCCTCGATGACGAGGCGGGCGACCTCGCGGGCTCGTTCGGGCGTGACGTCCGTCGGAAGCGACACGGCGCCCTCGCAGGCACGCGCGGTCTTGGGCCATGCAGCGAGCGTGCCGTCCCAGCCGTAGGCCTCGGGCTTCGTGACGCCCGGGAAGAGGGGCTCGCGATACCACGCAACTGCATAGAGTCCCGCGGCGCGCACGGACTTGATAGCGGCATCGGCGCGCTCGGCGTCCTCGAGGAAGATCGGGAAGCGCAAAAGCGGCTGGGCCTCCCCCGCAAAGGCGGCAGCGGGGACGCTCACGCCGGCGACGTCCGCGAACTCCTCGCAATAGACAGCGACGGCCTCGCGGCGCAGGGCCTCGTTGGCGTCAAGGCCGGCAAGCGCGGCGCGCGCGGTGTCGCAGACCCAATCGCCCGGGCGCTCGGGCGCGCTCGCGAGCCCACCCGCAAGCTCGGCCTCGCCGATCGCGGGCTCAAAGGCCCCGCTGGCCGTCAGGCGGCGGCGCAGCGCGTGGCTGATGCCGGCCGGCAGGTGATTGAGGACGCGAATCTGGTTGAGGTAGTGGCGCGCAGCCTTGGCACGGCGCTCACCGAGGGCAGGCAGCGCCTCCAGGCGAGCGATGACGTCTGCGCCAAGGGGCGTAGCAGCAAACTCCGGGTTCACCCAGACGGCACCGCCGAAGTGCGTCGGCAGCATCTTCTCGACGCCGAAGGAGTGGAAGGACAGGTCCGCGAGCGGCCTGCCCTAGGCGTCGACGGCGAGACGGCCCACGCAGTGCGCGCAGTCCTCGAGCACGACCGCCCCGCGCGCGTGAGCAGCGGAGGCGAGCGCGGCGTCCGCCTCGGGCGCCATGAGGCCGCAGGTATGCTGCAGCATGACGGCGGAGGGCTCACCGGCGAGCGCGGCCGGGATGGCCAGCGTGTCAGGGTCGATGTCGCAGAAGACGGGCGAAAGGCCCGCAGAGGTGATCGGGTCGACGGCGGTGCAGCAGGTGAAGAGCTGCGTGGCGACCTCGCGGCCGCCTGCCGCCGCGATGGCGTCGCAAGCGACACGCATCGCCTGGCGCGCCTTGAACGTGAGGTGCCAGTCCTCGGACCTCGTACCGGAGCGCGCCGCCAGCATCTGGCGGACGGCGAGATCGGAGGGGGTGTCCGCGGCAGGTGCCTCGGCGGCGCCCGCGCCTGTGGCTCCCACTGGCTGCTCGGTGCCCTTCTCGGCGGTGCCCGTGGCCGCGGCCCCCACGCGCTGCTCGGCGCACTTCTCGGCGGCGCCCGCGCACTTCTCGGCTGCCATTAGGACAAGTCCCTCTTGCCGAAGTACTTGCGGAAGTCCACCACGTAGTGGACCCAGAGCTTGGACATGTTCCACAGGCGCTTCGGGTTGTTGTCCTTCGCGCCGAAGATGGTCGTGCCGCACTTGCCCTGGCTCATGAGCTCGAGCGCGCGGCGCTTCTCCGGGCCCTCCTCCACGTACTTGCGCACGACGCACTTGGGCACGCCGTACCAGAGGACCTCGTTGGTCGCGCGAACGGGCTCAAGCACGCCGCCGTCAAGGAGATCGTCGACGGCGTAGCGGGCGAGGTTGTAGCCGGAGAGCGTCGTGAAGAAGCTGCTGCGGCCGGCACGCGGGTTCACCTCGAACAGTCGGAAGGAGCCGTCGCGCGGGTCGTACTTCATGTCGATGTTGAAGAAGCCGCGGTAGCCGCTGTGGCCAAGCAGGCTCTCCACCGTGTCGTAGATGGCGTCGTCCGCATACGACAGGATCGCGGCGTAGTTGCCGATCGCCATGGGCGAGTAGTCCTCGAGCAGCGGGTGGCCGAGGCTCATGAGGGTCACGGTGCCGTCACCGCGCACGTAGCCGTTGACCACGCGCATGTTGCGGTCGTCGCCAGGGATGAAGTCCTGAATGATGAGACGGCCCGGGTAGCCGGCCTCGTAGATGCGGCGGACGGTCTCCTCGAGCTCCTCGGGCGTGTCGAGGACGAAGGCCTTCTTCTGGCCTTCGAACGGGTGGGCGCGGTAGGCAGGGGCGTCGGAGGGCTTGAGGGCCACGGGGAAGCCGAAGGGCAGCTCGGGGACGGTCGGTCCGTCGGTTACGGCCGTCTTGGGATACGGGACGTGGCGCTCCTCGCAGAGCCGGTAGAAGCTCTCCTTGTCGTTCATGCGGTCGACGATGTCGCCGGAGGCGCACACGACGGCGTAGCGCGCGTCGAGGTCGTCCATCTGGTGCGAGAGCGCGACGGAGTAGTCATCCCCGCAGGGAACGAGCAGCGGGACCACATCGCCGAAGCCGTCGGCCGCTGCGTTCAGGACCTCGGTGAGGCGCGTGCCCTCGAGCAGGTCCGGCACGACGCGGACCTCGATGAACTTCGAGTTGGCCGTCGGCGTGAGGCCAAAGGTGCCGTACACCACGCACGTCGAGCCGAACTCCTCATAGAACGCGCGGGCCATGCCATATCCCGCAATCTCGGTCCCGAGAAGAACCGGGACGAACGGACGCCTATCCGTGCTGCTCATGCGCACTCCCTCCCGCGCCGGCGCCGCCGGCATCGGATGTCTGAACGCGCGCCGGGTCGACCTTGGCGCGCGGATCGGTCTTACTTGCAGCCGCCGCGCGCGACGTAGCCGGCGCGGTGGCCCCACTTGCATCCGCCGCGCGCCAGCGGCGCGACGGGGTCTCACACTCACACAAAGGCGGGGCGCCCCGGAAGGCACCCCGCCAAAGTCTAGCTTTCTTTCGCCCCGTTAGACGATGGGGCCGCCGCCAACGAAGCTGCCCGACGAATAGTACACGCTGGCGATTTCGACACCACCCCAGTTGGAGTGGATCATGAGGCCGCCGCCGATGCACATGCCCACGTGGGTGGTGCTGTTGACACCGCCGCCCCAGAACATGAGGTCACCCGCCTGGAGCTGGCTTTGGTCCGTCGTCCAGCCGCCGCTATCGAGGCACCAGCCGATCATCGAGTTGCCGCGACCGTTGCTCATGCGCTGACCGCGCGGGATGGAGATGCCGGCCTTCTTGTAGGCCCACCACACGAGGCCGGAGCAGTCAAACTCCTGGCCGGGGATGGCGTTGCCGGCCCACGAGTAGCTGACGCCGAGCTGGGACTTGGCGGCGGCGATGGCACCGGAGACGCCGGAGCCAAAGTCCTGGTTACCGCTGGAGTGGGAGCCGGAGTTGCTGTTCGAGCCAGAACTCGAGTTGCCGTTTGAGCCGGAGTTGCCACCCGAGTTATTGCTCGAGCCGGAGTTGCCAGAGGCGGCGCTGCTCGAGCCGGAGTTGTTCGAGCCAGCGTTGCCGCCGGCGTTCGCGGCGGCCTCCGCCTCGGCCCTACGCTGGGCCTCTTCGGCGGCGAGCGCCTCCTGGACCTCGCTCGACAGCGAACTCACATAGGACTGCTGCTGCTCGAGAGCGCTCTGGATCTCGCCGGCCTTGGTCTGTGCGTCATCGACGAGCCTCTGCTGCTCCTCCTGCTGGGACTCGAGCTCGTTCTGCTTGGCGGCGAGTTCAGCCTGAACGCCCTGGACTTGGCTGATAACCTCGGCGTCAGACTCCGCCACGCGGTTCGCGTAGTAGACGCGGCTGACGAGGTCCTCGAAGCTCGAGGAGTCGAAGATGATCGAGACGAGTGAGACACCGCCGGTCTTGTAGTTGGAGGAGACGCGGCCGGCGAGGGTTTCTTGCGCGGCGTCGAGTTCGGTCTGCTTCTGCGAGACCTCCTCCTGCGTGGAGGCGATCTGAGCTCGGGTGTCCTCGAGCTGCGCCTGGAGCTGTTCGAGCTCGGCGAAAGCGTTGTTAGCCTGCTCCTGGTACTTGGCGGTCTGGGCCTCGGCCTGTTGGAGCTGGGCCTGGAGGTCCGACGAAGACGCCGCGAGGGCGGCAGTGGGCGACGTGGCAAACAGAAGCCCCGCGGTAACAACGGTGACGACGAGGCGCTTGCCGACGGTGGGGGCTGTGCGTTTAAGGTTCATTGTCCCTCTCCTTTCGGGTGGTATCAGTATAGGCGAGGATTCCGCCGCGCCCAACCCCCGACAACAGATGGCGTCACTGTATGCTCACACAACCTGGTCAGGCGGCAGTTTGGCCGTTGACGCCGGTGTCCCAGCGGCAGGCGATGTGTCGAGGCCCAGAGCAATCGCAACATGTCAGCGGCGGCGGCCCGGAACTGCAGGCGGCACGCCGACGGTCCAGAGCAATCGCAGCATCTCGGCGGCACCGGCGTCCCGAAACAGCAGACGGCACGCCGGAGGCCCGAAGCGGCCGCGGCGTGCCAGCGGCTTAGGACGGCCGCGGCATCCTGTCTGCTTGGCCCGCCGCCTTCGTCTTTGCGAAAATGGGCGGTCGTTTTTGGCTTTCCCCGAAAAGAATGACGAAATGACGTGGCATTTTTCGCTCGCGCCGAGTAGAGGCCCAATCCTCATTTGGGAAACCGCAGGTAGACTAATTGCTGTAAAAAGCTCTACTTTGCGTTCGTCGTTTTTGCCACGTCATTTCGGCTCCGCTAATTGAAAGGGCCCGCGACGATGACGACAATCGCGCGCATAATCGTCAGGGAGCCAAAGCCGCCCATCAGCCATACGATGAGCGCGCCCACAGCGCCGCCCGCAAGCCCCAGCACCAACGCGCGGACGCTACTAACCACAAGGCCGCGGATGCCAATCCGGCCCATGGCGTGGTGCAGGAACGCAAGCGACACCACACACAGCATAAGCATGAAAATAGCGCTGCCGAGGGAAACCGCGTGGATGCCAAGGACGCCCACCATCCCGACGGTGAACGCGACCTGCACGACGGAGGCCGCGACATTGGCGAGTGCGAACAGCGTCATGCGCCTCATCGCGGAGAACACCTTCTGGAAGAAGGTCTGGAGTCCGTACCACGGGAGCGCGAGCGCAAGCGTCGCGAGGTAGGCGGCGGTAAGGTTGGCACTCTCGGCGTCGAACTGGCCCACGCGCAGCAACGACATGAGCGGCTTCGAGAACACCATCAGATAGACCATGAACGGGATGAGGGCGAACATCACGTGCCCCATGCCCGTCGAGACCTGACGCCTGAACGCATGCTCGTCACCCTTGGCGAAACTCTCGCTCATCTCGGTGAACATCGCCACGGTGATGGGCACGGCGAGAACGGCGTAGGGCAGGGTGTACCACAGGCGCGCGTAGTACTGGATGGAGCCGCCCTGCTCGGGCACGGCGGCGAGGGCCATCGACGTCATAACCGAGGTCGTCACAAAGGAGCACGCGGTGACAATGAGGGTGGGGGCGCCGATGCCCACGGTCTCGCGCAGCGCCGGATCATGCAGGTCAATGCGGAAGGTGAGCCTGATGCCATGGCGGCGCAGGCTCGGGAGCTGCATGAGGACCTGGACGGCGACGCCGAGCGGGTTGCCCAGCGCAAGGACGAGGAAGGCCGCCGAGTAGTTCACGTTGACGAGCGCCGCGAAGCCGATGAACGACGCGATGGTGATGAGGTTGTTGAAGATGGGAGCGGCGTTGCTCCAGAAGTAGTCACGCTCGGCGTTGAGGATGCCCGACGCCAGGCTCGAGAGGCAGTAGAGTACGATCTCGATCGCGAAGAAGCGGAAGAGCGTGATGCCATCGGCCATCTGCGCCTGGTCGGTCTTGGCGGACTGCACCCAGATCAGGGGCGCGGCAAAGACGAGACACAGGACGAAGCACACGCCGAGCAGGACGAGCAGAATCGAGAGCAGGTTGGAGATGTAGGCGTTGGCGCCATCCTTACCCTTGTGCTCGCGAACGTCGAGGTAGACGGGGAGGAACGCCGTGATGAGCATGCCGCCGATAACGAGCTCGTAGAGCTGGTTGGGCAGGTTATTGGCCACGGTATAGCAGCTCGAGAGCAGCGTGGTGCCAAGTGCGAAGGCCTGGCCCCAGGTACGGAAAAAGCCGGTGAGGCGGCTCACGATGACGAGGGCACTCATCATCGCGGCGCTGCGGCCGACATTGGCGTCGGTCTCGGCGGTGGCGGCATCGCCGGGCACGGTGGCCTCGCCGGGCACGTCGGCCTCGGCACGTACGGCGGCGACACCGGCGACGGCTTCGGCCTCCCCACGCTTCTCGGCCAGGACGTCGCCTTGCTCGGACGCCTTAATTTCGTCGGTCATCGGAGGTCCTCTCGGCAGATGTCGGCGAGGGTGGCGCCCAGGAAGGAGACGAGCTCCTCCGGGTTCAGCTTGAGGGTGAGGCCCAGGCGCCCACCGGAGATGTAGATGTCATCGAAGAGCTGCGCGGTCTCGTCGATCAGGGTGGGAAACTGCTTCTTCATGCCCACGGGCGAGCAGCCGCCACGCACGTAGCCCGTCGTGGGTTCGAGGTCGCGGACGTGCATGAGCGTCAGGGACTTCTCCCCCGCCGCGGCCGCGGCCTTCTTGAGGTCGAGCTCGTCGCCGGAGGGGACGCAGCAGACGATGTGGCCGCTGGCAGGCGTCACGCACACGAGGGTCTTGAATCCCTGCTCAGGGGCATAGCCGAGCATGTTCGCGATGCGCACGCCGAGGTCGCTCACGCCGGTCGGGTCGGGCTCCTCAAAGGTGATAGCCTCGTACGCCACGCCGCCACGCTCGAGCTCGCGCATGGCGTTCGTCTTCTGGACCCTCTCCTTGCGTGCCATTCGGCTCCTCCCGACGGGCACCGCGCGGGCGGCCCCGTTGCTTTCCGTACGAGACGCGGGGCAAAGCCGCGTCGTCCGCGGCGACCCACATGCGGGCCGCCATAAAACTGCTCGTAGACGGGCCTTCGCAGGACCGTCACAACGTATCCGTTACGAAGGGTATAGTTAACCACTACGGAAGACCGAATATGCGCAGGTCGCATGGAGAAGACGGGCTGGTGTGCATCATGGAGAAGCTAGGCGTCATCGGCGGCATGGGTCCCGAGGCATCGTCGTACTTCTACAGCGAGGTCATTCGCCATACCAAGGCGGAGCGCGACCAGGACCACCTCGACCTCGTCCTCATCAGCCAGGCCTCGATGCCCGACCGCACGGAGGCCATCGAGACCGGTGACGACGCCAAACTGCTCGAGAGCATGCGCGTCGACCTCCAGGCACTCGAGGCGTTCGGGTGCGCGCACGTCGCCATCACGTGCAACACCTCGCACTACTTCTTCGACAAGATCCAGGCGTTCACAAAGGTGCCCATCATCCACATGCCACGCGAGGCCGTGCGCGAGGCCGTCGAGGGCCGCGGCGCCAAGCGCGTCGGCATCATGGGCACGGACGGCACCGTCCGCACGGGCATCTACTCGCGCGAGTGCGAGGCCGCCGGCGTCGAGTGGGTCGTGCCCTCCCCCGAGCGCCAGACCGACGTCATGTCGATCATCTATGACGACGTGAAGGCAGGCAGGCCTGCGGACATGCACAAGTTCGACCGCGTGATGCGCGAGTTCATCCGCCTCGACTGCGACGCCGTGATCCTCGCCTGCACCGAGCTCTCCGTCGTCAAGCGCGACCACGAGGTGCCCGACCTCTGCATCGACGCGATGGACACCCTGATCCGCGAGTCGATCGTCCGCAGCGGCGCCACCTACGTGTAGGGCCCGCGCGACGCCCGACGCACGACATCCCCGCAAACGACAGGCGGTGCGGCACCATTCGTGATGCCGCACCGTCTTTGCGTACGCATGCGCACCCGCGCACCGGGTGCGCTGGCCTTCGCGGGCCGGGCGCGTGCCGCCAGTCGCGTGCCAGCCGGCAGCACCCGCGGGCCTACTCCTCCGCCGGGGCGGCGCCGAACGCGCTCACGCGCGGAACCCACTCGCCCTCTCCCGAGGCGTCGAGGGCATCCTGCAGCTCGCGCGTGCGCTCGAGCACCGGCGCGAGGAACTTGCCGGTATAGCTCTCCGGACAGGCCGCGACCTCCTCGGGCGTGCCGGTGCACACCACGGTTCCGCCGCCGTCACCGCCCTCGGGGCCCATGTCGATGAGACGGTCAGCCACCTTGATGACGTCGAGGTCGTGCTCGATGACCAGCACCGTGTTGCCCGCGTCGACCAGACGCTGGAGGACATCAAGCAGCTGGCGCACGTCCTCGAAGTGCAGGCCCGTCGTGGGCTCGTCGAGGATGTAGAAGGTCTTGCCCGTCTGCTGGCGGTGGAGCTCCTTGGCGAGCTTCACGCGCTGCGCCTCGCCGCCGGAGAGCGTCGTTGCCGGCTGGCCCAGGCGGATGTAGCCCAGACCCACGTCATAGAGCGTCTGGAGCTTCTTCTTGATGCGCGGGATGTTCCCAAAGAACGCCAGGGCCTCGGTCACGCTCATGTCGAGCACGTCCGAGATGCTCTTGCCGTGGTACTTCACCTCGAGCGTCTCGCGGTTGTAGCGAGCGCCATGGCAGACCTCGCACGGAACGTAGACGTCTGGCAGGAAGTTCATCTCGATCTTGATCTGGCCATCGCCCTTGCAGGCCTCGCAACGGCCGCCCGGCACGTTGAACGAGAAGCGACCGGGACTATAGCCGCGGGCGCGGCTCTCCGGCGTGGACGAGAAGAGCGCGCGAAGGTCATCCCACAAGCCGATGTACGTGGCCGGGTTGGAGCGCGGAGTGCGGCCGATCGGGCTCTGGTCCACGTCGATGACCTTGTCGATTTGATCGATTCCCGTGAGCTTCTTGTACTCGCCCACCGGACGCAGCGAGTTCTGGATGGCGTTGGTGAGCGCGGGGGCGAGGGTGTCCGTCACGAGCGAGCTCTTGCCCGAACCTGAGACTCCCGTGACCACCGTGAGCGTTCCAAACTCAATGCTCACGGTCACGTTCTTGAGGTTGTTGTGGCTCGCACCGACGATCTTGAGCTCGCCGCGGCCGGGACGGCGGCGCTCCTCCGGCAAGCGGATGAGTCTCCTACCCGTGAGGTAGGCGCCCGTGATCGAGTCCGCGCACTCGCAGATCTGTCCGGGCGTGCCCGCGGCGACCACCTCACCACCCAGCTCGCCCGCACCGGGGCCCATGTCGATCACGTAGTCCGCCGCGCGGATCGTGTCCTCGTCATGCTCGACCACGATCACGGTGTTGCCCTGGTCACGGAGGCGCTCGAGCGTCTTGATCAGGCGGTCGTTATCGCGCTGGTGCAGCCCAATGGAGGGCTCGTCGAGGATATAGAGCACACCCATGAGGCCCGCGCCGATCTGCGTGGCCAGGCGGATGCGCTGCGCCTCGCCGCCGGAGAGCGTCGCCGAGGCGCGGGAGAGGGTGAGGTAATCCAGGCCCACGTCCACCAGGAAGCGCAGGCGCTCGACGATCTCCTTCACGATGTGCCCGCCGATGAACTCCTGACGCTCCGTGAGCTTGAGGTCACGGAAGAACTCGAGCGACTCGCGGCAGCTCATGCAGCAGACGTCGTAGATTGACTTGTCACCAACCGTGACGGCGAGGATCTCCGGCTTGAGGCGCGCGCCGTGGCACGTCGGGCAGGGTACCTCATGGATGTACTTCTCCAGGCGAGCGCGCATCTTCTCGTTAGTCGTCTCCGTGTACTTCTCGAACAGGACGGAGCGCACGCCCGAGAAGGTGGTCGACCAGTTGGTATCTCGACCGTCGAGCGTGTGGTAGTCGACGCGGACCTTCGTGGAGCCGAGACCGTCGAGGAGGGCGTCGCGCACCTTCTTGGGCAGCTTGTTGAACGGGGTGTCAGGACTCGCCTTGAAGTGACGGCACACCGCGGCGAGCACCTGCGGGTAGTAGTTCGACCTGCCGAAGAAGCTGCCGAACACTCCCTCAGAAACGGAGAGGTTGGGGTCCTCGATGAGCGACTCCACGTCCACCACGCGCCTGAAGCCGAGGCCGTCGCAGTCAGGGCAGGCACCATAGGGGGCGTTGAAGGAGAAGTCGCGCGGCTGTGGGTCATCCATCGAATGGCCGTGGATGGGGCACGCGAGCGCGAGCGAGTACTGGAGGAGCTCGCCGGGAATGCCCTCGGGGTCATCGCGGTCGGGCAGCATGTAGACGCCCACCTTGCCAGCGGCGAGGCGCGTCGCCGTCTCCACCGCCTCCGCGATGCGGCCGAGGCTCGTCTCGCGAATGACGATGCGGTCCACCACGACCTCGATGTCGTGCTTGAGCTTCTTGTCGAGTTTGATCTCCTCGTCAAGCTCGCGGACCTCGCCATCGATGCGAACGCGCGAGAAGCCCTCCGCGCGCAAGTCATCGAGAAGCTTCGTGTACTCGCCCTTGCGGCCAAGAACCACGGGGGCAAGCACCAGCGCGCGACGGCCCTGACCCGCGGCGAGGATTTTATCCGCCACCTGGTCCGTCGTCTGGCGCTCGATCACGCGGCCACACTCCGGGCAGTGGGGCGTGCCCACGCGGGCGAAAAGCAGGCGGAGGTAGTCATAGATCTCCGTCACGGTACCCACGGTCGAGCGCGGGTTCTTCGACGTGGTCTTCTGGTCGATGGAGACCGCCGGGGAGAGGCCGTCGATCGAGTCGAGGTCCGGCTTGTCCATCTGGCCGAGGAACTGACGCGCATAGCTGGAGAGGCTCTCCACATAGCGACGCTGGCCCTCGGCATAGATGGTGTCGAAGGCGAGGCTCGACTTGCCGGAGCCCGAGAGGCCCGTAATGACGACGAGCTTGTCGCGCGGAATCGATACGTTGATATCGCGCAGGTTATGCTCGCGCGCGCCCCTGATAACGATGGAATCGGAAGCCATGGACCACTCCCCCGTTGTGCCGCTTCTCATAGCTCTTCAGTGTAACGAGACGAGCCGCGAGGCGCCAAACGCCATCGCGGCTCCATAGAACATCCGTTCGTTGTTCGCCCTGGGACAGCGGCGCGCTGCCACGAACGCAGCCTGGGGCAGTGCACTGCTCCCGCCAGCTCAACCCGGGCCGGCACCCCGCGCCCATCAGTGCAACTAGGGCCGGCACCCCGCGCCCATCAGTGCAACAGCGGGTTATCGAGGTGAAGCTCCGGCCTCGGGGCACGCGAAGGCACGCGCGCGGCAGGAGCCGAGACCACGGGGGCCTCCTCGACGACGCGGAGCTCCCACGCACTCGCCACCTCGGCGGAAGGCGAGCCCTCGCGCACGCGGGCGAGCGCGGCGGAGAAGACCGGGCCCACGACGTCACAGCGCCAGACGCGAGCTCGCACATGGTGCCAGGCGATGCCCTCGCGAAGCCACAGCTCGACCGGTTCGTCGAACCAGAGCGCCCGGGCAAGCCCCGCGCCCAGATCGCTGCGGTCCTCGCGAAGCGCCACAACAACGCCGCATTCGCCCGCAAGCTTGGCAACGCCCAGCTCAGAGGCGGAGAACGCCTCGCAGAACAGAGCCTCCTCCTCGCCGGGGACGCTCACGCGCGGCGCGCCCTCGCCCGAGGGCGTCTCGCCCGCGGCGACGACCCCAGGAGAAGTCTCCTCGCGGCCCACACCCCTCCAAACGGAGACGTCGGTTCGCTCGAGGTCCGCGTCTGGGTGGTTGCCACACATCTTGTAGTCGTCCTCGAACGCAATCAGGCCATGGCTCGCGCGCACGTCGTGGAAGCCCTTCGCGAGCTCCACGTAATACTCGATGGGAGGCATCGGGCGCCAGCCCAGCACGCTGCGGCGATGCGGACGCCAGATGACGGACAGGCAGGTCACGCCGCGCTCAGCGAACCATTCGCACGCCTCGAGGTTGCGCTCGATCGCCTCCTCGGGCGTGGCCACGGCGCCGTCGCCGGCGAGCTCGGCCCCGCCAACCACCTGCGTGTAAACGTTGCCCGCACCGAAGACCTCAACCGCGTCGATCGTGCGGCGGAGCCACTCGTCATACCCCACGTGAGCGTTCTTGCCAGGACACAGGCGGGCGAACTGGTCCGCGCCCCAGACCTCGAGGTTTGGGCTATACGAGGTGACACCCGACTCGTCATGCAGGCGCTTGACGAGCTCGCGAGGCCAGGCGGGAGCCATGACCTGGCACGAGAAGCGCCCGGAGAACGCTTCCCCCATGGCACGAACGCAGCGCAGGTAGCGCTCGAGCTCGCGTCCGAACGGCGGATCGCCCGCGTAGTCCGTTCCTCCGGAGATGTAGAGCTCGGAGTAGCGGCCGGGCTCGGCAAGAGCCGCGCGCACGGTCTCGCCAAGCTGAGCGCAAGGGACCTCGGGCTCGATGCCGTGGCGCGTGAACAGCGCGCAGAAGCGGCATTGTTCACCACGACCCCAGAACTCGCAGCGGCGATAGGACGTGAGGATCAGCTTCTGGGCGCGAACGTCAGCGAGCTCGTCCATGGGAACGCCGCCCGCCGCCTCGTGGTCAAAGAGCTCGGGCCGCGGCACGAAATCCACGACGTCAACGACACCCTCACGGACGTCTCCCGCAGGGTCGCCGTCCGCCGCAATCGGGCCAGTGGCCGGTTCACGAAGCACGAACTCGCCCGCACGCTCGTCAAAGTCGATGACGTAGGGGTCATCGTACGTCTCGCCCCAGTTTATGTAGACGTAGGTAGCGTCGCGGAGGAGCACGCCGCCGGGTATGACGAGGCGCGCGGGCCTCCCGCCGAACGCGATGTCAAAGGGTTCGGCGGAGGCAAAGCGGTAGTCGCCCTCCTGCAGGCGAGCGAACGCCGCCGCGGAAAGACGGGCACCATGCCAAACCATCGAGATCTTGAGCAGCACAAACGGGCTCATGCCCGGGTTCTCCGAGCAGAGCCTGCACCACTGCTCGGTCTTGGTCTCTCGCATGGGAAGCTCCCTTCGAATCGAGAAGTTGACAAAGGGACAGTCCCTTTGTCAACTCTTGCAGACGCGCGTAGCGCGGACGGGCGTGGGGAGCTCGCGCGACCCAGACGCCCACCCCACCTACGGCAGCAGGACGAGCGCGGCGACGATCGCCGCGTTCAGCCCCACGGCGAAGGCGACGTCACGAGCGCGAAGCGGCACCTCGAACGCGCAACGACGTTCGCCGGAGTCCTCGAACCCGCGAGACTCCATTGCCATAGCGAGGCTCTCCGAGCGCTCGAGGGCGTGCGCCAGCATCGGCACGACACGCCTGGGAGACAACGGATTCACGTGAACGCCGCGGGCCTTAAGCGCAAGGCCGACCTCGGCGTACTCGTCCTTGACCACAGGAAAGAAGTGGTAGGCAGCCAGTACGCCGTAGGCGAACTTCGGCGGCAGGCGGAACTGCTGCATGAGGCTCATAACGAGCTCGAAAGCATCGCTCGTGAAGGCGAACGACAAGCCCAGGCCACCGTAGGCCATGACGCGGCTCGCGAGCTGCGCGGCGGTGGTCCAGTCACTGGCGAACAGGGTGCGCTGGCCAAACACGTCCGCCTCAATGGCCGCAGAGGCGTTTCCGCCCGAGCCATACATGAGACCGGTCACGAAGAGCGCCGCCGAGGTCAGGGCAAAGGGCACGAGCGCCGCCGCGACACCGCGACGGTTCGTGCCGGGGCTCGCGAGCGTCGCCACAAGGGCGATGACGCAAACCGCGAGGTTGACGCGCGTGTTGAACGTAACAGAGAGGATGAGCGACGCCACGGTGAGCGCGGCAAGCTTGATCCCGGGATTCAGGCTCCTCATGAGGCACTCCCCTCTCGAACGGCGGGCACGGCGGTCGTCGCGGGCGCGGCAATCGCGGCGGCATCGGCGGGTGCGGCAGTCGTCGCGGGCGCGGCAATCGCGGCAGCATCGGCGGGTGCGGCGGTCGTCGCGGGCTCACGACGAGCCTCGACGTAGGCGTCAAGCTCCTCGCCCTCGAGCGGACGCACACGCCCGTCAGCTACGAGCAGCACCTGGTTGGCGATGGCGCGGGCGAGCACGAGGTCGTGCGTCGCCACGACGACGGTGAGGCCAGCGGCAACGCGTCGCTCGAGCACGTCGAGCATCTTTCGCGTCGAACGCTCGTCCTGCGCATACGTGGGCTCATCGAGCAGAAGGACGTCGGCACGTCCCGCTAGCATTGCGAGCATGGCAAGACGACGCTGTTGGCCCTGGCTAATCTCATACGGCGAGCGCTCGCCCAGGCCCTTCAGGCCAAACTCGGCGAGAAGGTCGGGCACGCGTGCCGCAAGCTCCTCCTCCGCCGCATCTGGATTGGCGGCACGTAGCGTCACCATGACTTCCTCGGCGACAGTGAGCGCGAGGAACTGCAGACGCGGGTTCTGGAAGACCAGACCAACGGAACCCTCGACCGCAAGCTCGCCGGACGTGCGGCACGCGCCCGCGATGGCATGGAGCAGCGTGGACTTGCCACTTCCGCACTCGCCCACGAGAGCAGCCACGCTACCGTGAGCCACCTCGAGCGAAACACCCGAGAGCACGGTGGGCGCCGACCGGCCTCGCCCATAGCCAACGGACAAATCGCGAACGCGGACGACCTTCTCGGCATCCTCGGAAACGAGCGCGGGGCGCAGGCCCCTCGCCCATTCGTCATTCACGAACAAGCCGTCGGCACGCATCTCCGCCTCGTGCGCGGCAAACTCCGCAACCGGGAAGCTCGCCTCGTCAACGCTGCCATGCTCGCGCATGAGCACGACGCGATCCGCGAAGGGCAGCCACCAGCCGGCACGATGGTCGACCACCACGAGCGTCACGCCCTCTTGCTCGTTGAGACGGCGAAGCTCGACGGCGACCGAAGCGCACGACAACGGATCGAGATTGGCAAATGGCTCGTCAAGAACGAGCGTACGGGCACCGCACGCGAGCGCGGTGCACAGTGCGAGCTTCTGCTTGGTGCCGCCAGAGAGCTGACCAATGCGGTCCTTCTCGCGTCCCTCGAGGCCCACGAGCGCGAGGAGCTCGCGACAGCGCTCGTGCATGTCGCCAGGCCAGGCGACGTTTTCGAGCGCAAAGAGCACCTCGCGCTCGACCGTATCCATGCAGAACTGGTTGTCGGGATTCTGGAACAGTATCGAGACTTCGCGGCTTCGCTCGCGCGGGCCCATCTTCCCCACCGGACGACCAGCCGCAAGGACCTCGCCCTCAAGCTCGCCTGCGTAGGCCGGGTAAAGCCCGGCGAGGCAGAAGGCGAGCGTCGACTTGCCCGACCCGGAGGCCCCCATCACGAGGACGACCTCCCCCCGACGCACGGTCAGGGAGAGGTCGGAGAAGACCGGGCCCGAGCCCTCGCCGTAGCGAAAGCCCAGGCCACGAGCCTCGAGCGCGATGTCCGTCTCGGCGCTAGGCACGCGAGCGACCTAGGGCGTAGCCCTTAAGCAGGCCGGTCTTGGCGAGGCCATCGCCGATGGCCTTGGAGAGCAGACCGGCGAAGAGCATGGAGCTCACGAGCCTCACGACGAAGAACAGCACGAGCACCGGGACGGCGATGAGGCCGTAGCCGGAGCGGATGAAGCTCCAGACGAAGCTGATGACGGTGCAGAACGCGCTCGCGAGCAGCATGTCCTTGGTCTCGAAGCTCTTGTAGTGGCCGAGGGCGAAGGCGAGCTCGGCGCCGGCACCCTGGACGAGGCCGGTCACGATGACCATCGGGCCATACATGTTGCCGAGAAGGACCTCGATGAGGGCGGCGACGACCTCAGAGACGAGAGCGACGCCCGGACGCTGGATGATGTAGGCCGCGAGCGTGGACACCATGAACCAGATGCCAAACACGATCTCGTTGCCCATGGGGCCGATGCCCATCGGGGTGAAGGCGGCGACCATTGCCGCGGCGGCGTAGACCGCCACGAGGTAGACGACGCCGAAGACGACGCAAAGCATCGCCACGAAGATGATCTCCTGGAGCTTCCAGCCGCCCTTTGCGGCACCGTTCTCGTTAGCCATTCCTTGTTTCTCCTCTCGTCACCTGAAAAAGGGACAGTCCCTTTTTCAGGTTCTTGCGGTTTGTGCACGGACGTGAGTCACCCGTCGCGTCGTTCAGCGCGACAGCTAGCGCGCTGGCCAAGCCCGCGTGGTCCTACTCGACCGTGGGGCTGTTGACGTTAATCGTGAAGTGCAGCACGTAATGGTGTACGTTCTCGCTCGCTTCCATGAGCTCGCAGACCTCCTGCAGGTAGGCGAAGACGTCCTTGATGCTGCCCTCGATGCGCGTGGCGTAGTGGATCGTGGTGGGGTTGAGACCACGCTTCTCGGCGAGACGCCAGACCTCGGCGATGTCATCGATGTAGTCGCCCACGCCCATGGGATAGAGGGCGAGCTTGCACAGGCACGGCTGCGTGGCGGCCTCGACGATGGCGTGGTTGGGGGCCTCGCCCGCAGCCTCGAGCACCGAGTCGCCAGAGACGTCGCCCGGGCAACCCTTGGAGACCTGGCCCTCGATGGCCATGTGGACGCCCTCGGTCCAGGAGCTGGCGAACAGCGCGGAGACCGCGTCCATCACATAGGGAAGCTTGCCGCGGTAGACCGTCGAAAGGGCGTCAGTCTCGCTCCAGACGCAGGAGGTGTCGACGCGCCCGAGGGCGCCGAGAATGATGTCGATGAAGTTGTCGCACATGGGATAGAGCGTGAATCGGCAGCCGGAAATCGGCAGGTCAGTACCCCTGCCAGCCCAAGGCAGATCGGGGCGGTTGCAGCCCTCGCAGCAGTTTTCAGACATGTCTTCCTCTCGTTCGTGACGCAGGCAGGCTGCGCCGCGGCCGCATGGGCCACATCCGCGGCCATAGTGACCGCATCTGGATGCAAGCAGGAACGAGAGGCTTGAACGAGCCAAGAAGGCAACGTCGCCGCACGAGACGGCGGGTGCGGCAAAGTCGCACGCCAGAAGAACGACGCCTCGAGCGCGAGGCGGGTAGCTTCCCTACGCTGGTCCTAACCAGGTCAGGTTCAAGGGGTTGGAAATCCTCTCAGCTCTTGCGAGCACCCCCAGCACTTGTGCCGCGCGCGGCGGCAACGGTTTGGCATTGTACTAACCCCGACGATGCTGTCAAGAGGCGTTGCAATTGCACGCTAGCGCGCCAATAGACCGACGTAGCCAACGTCTTAGCTGCTCAGAGGCTCTATCACTCGTCGCGACAGCGCTTGAGGGGCCTTTGCGCCCTTTCACGCTCTGTCATGAAACTGTTACGTCTGCGTCCGGAACGCGTTCGGCGGGGAATACTTATGTAAGACTGTGCCGGTGAACCAAAAACACGCCCTGCAGGGATCGCGACGCGCCCCGCCGTGGCGGATCAGAAGGGAGCTCCCATGCTCAGGATTGGCCTTCTTACCAGCGGCGGCGACTGCCAGGCGCTCAACGCCACCATGCGTGGCATCGTGAAGACCGTGCTCAGGAACTCGAAGGAAAAGGTCGAGATCTACGGCTTCGAAGACGGCTACCAGGGCCTCATCTACGGTCACTATCGCAAGATGAGCTGGGCTGATTTCTCTGGCATTCTCATCAAGGGCGGCACGATCCTGGGCACCAGCCGCACGCCCTTCAAGCTCCTCGACACGCCCGAGGCGGACGGTGTCGAGAAGGTCCCCGCGATGGTCAAGAACTATCGCAAGCTCAATCTCGACTGTCTGTTCGTGCTGGGCGGCAACGGCTCCACGAAGACCGCCAACCGCCTTCGCGAAGAGGGTCTCAACGTGATCGCCCTGCCGAAGACCATCGACAATGACACCTATGGCACCGACATGACCTTCGGCTTCCCCAGCGCCATCGACATCGCGACGAAGTGCATCGACGACATCCACACCACGGCGGAAAGCCACCGTCGCGTCTTCGTGATCGAGATCATGGGCCACAAGGTTGGCTGGATTCCGCTCTACGCGGGCATTGCCGGCGGTGCCGACGTCATCCTCATTCCCGAGATTCCGTACGAGATGGACAACGTGATTGACGCCATTGAGCAGCGTGAACGCGATGGCGGGCGATTCTCGATCGTCGTCGTGGCCGAGGGCGCCATCACCAAGGAAGAGGCGGCGATGAAGAAGAAGGACTACAAGCGCCTGGTCGCTCAGCGCGTGAAGCCCAGCGTCGCCTACGACATCGCCGAGGAAATCGCCGCTCGTACCGATCGCGAGGTTCGCGTCGCGGTACCTGGCCACACGCAGCGCGGCGGCGAGCCCAGCGCGCAGGACCGCATCTTCGCGACCCAGTGTGGTGTCGAAGCCGCAAAGAGCTGCCTCGCAGGCGAGTACGGCTGCATGATTGCCCTGCGCGATGGCCGCATGACGCGCGTCCCGCTCAAGGAGGTCGCTGGCAAGCTCAAGTACGTCGACCCCAACAGCGAGCTCGTCCGCGAGGCCAAGATGCTTGGCATTTCCTTCGGTGACGAGTAGGGCACGAACGGTTTATCCATCGCCCGTCACTAGGCTTAGCTAGACCAATCAGGCGCCGCCCAGCTTCTCCAGCCGGGCGGCGCCTTTTCCGTTAGGGGGTGCGGCCGTAGCCACACCCCCTCAAAACGTTAGATTTCCCCGCGATACCCGCCCGGTACTCCGGCTTCCTGGCGATGGCCGGGCGTTACCCCAGCGTCACGACATCGGCGCCATCAATGAGAAGATCAGCGTTATAGAAAGCCGTAAGAGCCTCGATGGCGAGGGTCACATCGCGCGCTCCGCCCGTCTCGTAGCTCGAGTGCATGGCCAGCTGCGGCAGGCCCACATCAACGGCATGCACGCTTACCTGCGTGTTCGAAAGATTTCCGAGCGTAGAGCCGCCCGCCATGTCGCTGCGGTTGGCAAACGTCTGAAGCGGCACGCCCGCATCGGCACAAACCGCCTGGAGCACGGCGCGGCTGAAGGCGTCGGTGCAGTACTTCTGGTTCGCCGCCTCCTTCACCACGAGGCCGCCGTTGAGGCGACAGCGGTTGACGGCGTCGCACTTGCCCGCCTGGTTCGGGTGAACGGCATGCGCGTTATCGCAGCTCACGAGCATGGACTTGGCAACCGCCTGGCACAGCTCATCGCTCGTGTGCCCAAGCGCCGCATTAACGCGCGCGAGGGTATCGGCAAGCACGGTGGACATGGCTCCCTGCTTCGTGTTCGAGCCAACCTCCTCGTTGTCGAAGCAGCAGTAGACGCTCACATCACGCTGGTTGTCGCTCGCAAGGAACGCCTTGAGCGAGGTGAACGCGCAGGCAAGGTCATCAAGCTTGGGCGAGGACACGAACTCGCTGGCAGCGCCCCACACGCAGCCACGCTGACGGTTCACGAGGAACAGGTCGCGCGCGACGATGTTCTCGGGCTCGATCCCAAGATGCTCTGCCACAAGCGCGTCGACAGTGCCCACGGTGCAGTCGCCTGCGGACATGATCGGGCACAGGTCGGTCGCGCGGTTAGGCGAGAACTTGTCGTTCACGGCACGATCAAAGTGAATGGCAAGGCTCGGGATAATCGCGACGTCACGGTCGAGTGACACGAGGCGGCTCTCGATGCGAAAACCCTCGCGCACAAGCACGCGACCAGCAAGCGACAGAGGCTTGTCGAACCAGGTGTAGTCAATCATGCCGCCGTAAGCCTCGGTGTCGAGGCGCAGATAGGCCTCGGGGCCTTCCATCTCGGCAACGTTCTTGAGCTTGAACGCCGGCGAATCCGCGTGAGACGCCGCAAGCTGGAAGTGGTAGTTTGAGCCCTCCTCGGCAACGCGCTCGCCCACCTTCCAGGCGATGACGGTCGAGTTGTTGCGGCACGTGTAGTAGCTGCCGCCCGCGCGGACATCCCACGCGCCAGCCTCGGGGAGGTACGTGAAGCCGGCCTCGTCGAGGTAGGAGCGGATGGTCTTAACGGAATGGAACATGCTCGGGCTCTTCTGAATGAAGCTGACGAGCTCCTCAGCAGCGGCGATTTCCGCCGCGGAAGTCTTAGTGGTGACGCCCATGCGATTCCCTTCTGACGTTTGGTTGCCCGTTCAGTCTATCACCCGCATGCGAACAGGGAATGCAGCCCGTCTGCGCATGCGGGGATGCCGGCCGGTTCCCGCCGCGCATCGTGGCCCACGCCCGGATGCAGCCCGCCTACGCATGCGGGGATGCCGTCGCCGCGCGCAAACGAAAGACACAATCCGCCCGCGCCATCCTCCACCGTCCCCTAATCCAGACGGTTCGTGCCAATCGCGCGGTACTTGGCATAGCGTCTCTCGACGAGCTCCTCGGCGTCCAGGCCCGCAAGCTCGTCGAACGTCGCCTGCGCTTCGCGCACAATGTCACGGGCGAGCTCGGCCTTGGTAAGGCCCGCATCGGCGATGACGCCGTCGACAAGCCCAAGCTCCCGCAGCTCTGGCGCCGTGAGGCAAAGCGCCGTGGCCGCGTCCTCGGCACGCTTCGGGTCCTTCCAAAGGATGGAAGCGCAGGCCTCGGGACTCACGACCGAGAAAGCCGAGCTCTCGAGCATGAGCAACTTGTCGGCAACGCCCAGCGCGAGCGCTCCACCGCTACCGCCCTCGCCTGTGATCACGCTCACAACGGGCACCTTAAGCCCGCTCATCTCAACGAGGTTTCGAGCGATGGCCTCGCCCTGGCCGCGCTCCTCGGCGCCAATGCCACAGTAGGCGCCCGAGGTATCGACGAGGCACAGCACCGGACGGCCAAACTTCTGGGCTTGCCGCATGAGGCGAAGCGCCTTTCGATACCCCTCCGGATGAGGCATGCCAAAATTGCGACGCACGCGCTCCTTGGTCGTCGTTCCTCGTTCGATGGCAATGACGGTAATCGCACGGTCATCCTTCCAGCCAATGCCCGCGACCACCGCGGCGTCATCGCCAAAGAGGCGGTCTCCATGGAGCTCGACAAACCCGTCGAGGCCAGACTCGATGATTTCCGTGGCGGTCACCCGGTCCGCCGAGCGAGTGAGCTTGACGACGTCATACGCACTCCTCGACACCGCTCCCCTCTTCGCCTTGCCCACGCGCTTGGCCAGGCGGCTTGGCACGCCACCAGCGTGCGAGTGGGGCGAGTCCCCCGCGAGAACCTCTCCCTCATGAAGAGCAAGCAGCTCTGCGAGGGTGGCGACCATGTTCCCGCGCTCGACGATGGCGTCGCAAAAGCCGTGCTCGAGGAGGAACTCAGACCGTTGGAAACCAGCGGGGAGCTTCTTCCTGGCGGTCTGCTCGATCACGCGCGGGCCAGCGAAAGCCGCGAGCGCGCCCGGCTCGGCGAGCGTGACGTCGCCCTCCATGGCGAAGCTCGCCGTGACGCCACCCGTCGTGGGGTCCGTCAGAACGCACACGTAGAGAAGCCCCGCCTCGGAGTGACGACGCACGGCGGCCGACACCTTCGCCATCTGCATGAGCGACGTAACGCCCTCCTGCATGCGAGCCCCACCGGAAACGGTGAAGCCCACGACGGGAAGTCGCAGCTCGCAGGCCTTCTCGAACGCACGGCAGATCTTCTCGCCAACGACCGACCCCATCGATCCCATCATGAAGTCGGCGTTCATAAAGAACAGCGCACAGGCATGCCCGCCTATGGTGCCACGCCCGCAGATGACAGCATCGTTCTCGTGAGACGACGCGCGCGCCGCCTCGAGCTTCTCGGCGTATCCCGGAAACTCCAGGAAGTCCGTCGCCCGAAGGCTGGCGTCCCACGCCTCGAAGCTTCCCGCATCGACGGTCGCGTGTATGCGAGCCCGGCCAGACAGGCGCAGGTGCTTGCCGCAGCGCGGACACACCTCGAGGTTCTCGCGAAGCTCCCCTTCGTCAATGGCACGGCGACAACCAGGGCACTTGACGAGCACGTGGCGCGCGGGGAACTCGGCGCAGACCTCGGTCATGGGCCCCTCGAGCGCGTTCAGGGCATGGCCGATCCTATTGCGCAGCATTGATGCCCTCCATCAGGTTCGTGTGGTAGTTGCCGGAGAGGAACTCCTCATTGGCGAGAATCCGCAGCTGGAGCTCGCTATTCTCATCGACGCCCTCGATCACGAGCTCGCCCAGGGCAGAGCGCATCTTGCGAATGGCACCGTCGCGCGTGGACGCGCAGACGATGACCTTCGCGAGCATCGAGTCGTAGTAGGGCGGCACGACGGCGCCGGGGAAGAGCGCCGAGTCGAAGCGCACCTTTGGCCCGCCTGGAACGTGCAGCATCGTGACGGTGCCGCACGAGGGCAGGTAATCGGGCGTCTCGGCGTTGATGCGGCACTCCATGGCATGGCCGGCCACCGGAAGGTCCTCACGCTCGAAGGGCAGAGCCTGGCCCGCCGCCACGCGCAGTTGCCATTTGACGAGGTCAACGTCAGTGACGAACTCGCTAACGGGATGCTCGACCTGCAGACGCGTGTTCATCTCCATGAAGTAGAAGCTGCCATCGTCCGAGTAGAGGAACTCGACGGTACCGGCGCCCTCGTAGCCCACGGCGCGGGCGAGGTCACGCGCGGCGCGGTGCATGCGCTCGCGCACGTCAGGGCGGCCCTCGAGACAGGGCGCCGGGCTCTCCTCGACGAGCTTCTGGTTGCGACGCTGCACGGAGCACTCGCGCTCGCCGAGGGAGAAGACGTTGCCAAACTTGTCGGCCATAACCTGAACCTCGACGTGGTGCGCAGGCGAGACGAACTTCTCCATGTAGCACTCGCCGTCACCGAAGGCAGCCTCGGCCTCGGCGCGGGCCTCGCTGAAGGCTCGCCCGGCGTCCTCGGCACGCTCGACCTTGCGGATGCCGCGGCCACCACCGCCCGAGCGGGCCTTGATGAGCACGGGGCACCCGATGCGGCGCGCCTCGCGCTCCGCCTCCTCGGGGGACTTCAGCAGGTCGCACCCGGGAACCACGGGCACGCCCGCGGCCTTCGCGGTGCGGCGGGCGGCGTCCTTGTCGCCCATGCGGTCGATGACCTCGGCGGAAGGGCCCACGAACGCAAGGCCGCACTTCTCGCACTCGCGCACGAAGCCCGCGTTCTCCGAGAAGAACCCGTAGCCGGGATGAATCGCCTTGGCACCAGACTTCACGGCCGTGGTCAGGACCGCGTCCTCGTTGAGGTAGCTCTCCGCAAGACGCGAGCCACCGATGCAGTAGGCCTCATCGGCGAGACGCACGTGCAGGGCCTCGGCGTCCGCGGGCGAGTAGACGGCGACGGTCCGCACGCCCATGTCGCGGCAGGCGCGAATCACGCGAACGGCAATCTCGCCCCTGTTGGCGACCAGAATCTTGTCGAACATCGGCCCATCCCCTACCGGACTTCGTCCACGAGCGCGAACGACATGGATGCCTTGCAGCAGACCTCGCCATCCACGGTCGCGGTTCCCTCGCAGAAGCGGAAGGGGCCGCGCGCGCGGGTGAGCCTGCAGTTGAGCTCGATGGTGTCACCCGGGCGGACCGGGCGCTTGAAGCGCACCTTGTCGAGGCTCGTGTAGAGCGGTGTGCCACCCTGGGCAAGCTCATCGGAGAAGAGCACGCAGCAGTTCTGGGCGAGCATCTCGCATTGGATCACGCCCGGCACCACGGGGTTGCCGGGAAAGTGCCCCTGGAGAAAGAACTCCTCACCGGTGACGGTGATGCGCCCGCGGGCCTCGTCACCCACGAGCTCGGCCTCGTCGAGCAAGAGCATCGGCTCGCGATGCGGCAGGACACGCTTGATCTCTTCCCTGTTCATGTCTGACCCCTAACCGATCCTCATGAGGCAACTGCCGTACTCGACCAAATCGCCGTCGGCGGCCTCGATGGAGAGGATCTCGCCGTCCGCCGTGGCGGCGACCTCATTCATGACCTTCATCGCCTCGATGATGCAGAGCGTCTCGCCCTTGCGGACCTTCGAGCCCACGCGCACGAAGGGTTCGGCATCCGGCGCCGGGGAGGCGTAGTAGACACCCACCATCGGAGACGTGACCTCCACGCCCGCGGGTTCCGCCTCCGCAGGCTCGGGCGCCGCCGACGCCGCGACATCGGCCTCGACCGTGGCAGCCCCCGTAGCCGGCACGGCCAGCGGAGCGGCGACGGCCGTGCCAGCGACGACCTGCGGCATCACGACCGCGGGAGCCGCCTCGCGGACGGCGCGCTCGAGCTCGAAGGCGGAGCCGTCTGGCTCCTCAACGCGCACGCGGGTGAGGCCGCGGTCCTCCATCACGTCCGCTATCTCGGCAATCTTGTTGGAATCCATGCCTACGCCTCCTTGACGGCTCGCAGGGCGACGCACGCGTTGTGGCCGCCAAAGCCGAGGTTCGTCGAGAGCGCCCACTCGAGCTCGCAGGCACGGGCCTCGTTGGGCGTGTAATCCAGGTCGCAGACGGGGTCAGGCGTCACGTAGTTGATGGTGGGCGGCACGATTCCGTCGCGCAGGGCGAGGGCGCACGCCATGATCTCGACGGCGCCAGTCGCGCCGAGCATGTGGCCGGTCATCGACTTGGTGGAGCTCACGTGAGCGGCGCGGGCGGCGTCCTCACCCAGCGCACGCTTGAAGCCGAGCGTCTCAGACGCGTCGTTGAGCTTCGTCGAGGTGCCGTGCGCGTTAACGTAGAGGCCCTCCTCGGGATTCACGCCGCCCTCCGTCACAGCCTGGCTAATGGCGCGAGCGATACCCGCGGCCTCAGGGTCCGGACTCGTGATGTGGTGGGCGTCATCGGTGTTGCCATAGCCAACGACCTCGGCATATATGCGCGCCCCGCGAGCGATGGCGTGCTCCCACTGCTCGAGGGCAAGCACGCACCCGCCCTCGCCCATGACGAAGCCATCGCGCTCGGCGTCGAAGGGGCGGCATGCCGTCGCAGGATCCGGGTTGGTGCTGAGCGCACGGCACGCAGTAAACCCCGCGACCACCTCGCGGATGATGGGCGCCTCCGCGCCACCCGCGAGGATGACGTCCGCATAACCGTGCTTGATCGCGCGGAATGCCTCGCCCACCGCGTGGGCCGAGGTGGCGCACGCGGTCACCACGGGCAGGGTCGGCCCCTGGGCGTTGTGGCGGATGGCGACGTTGCCCGCGGCCATGTTCGGGATCATCATCGCAACCAGGTAGGGGGAGGCACGGCGCGGGCCCTTCTCCCCCATGAGGTGCACCTGCTCGGTGTAGGTCTCCACGCCGCCGATGCCCGAGCCTATGTAGACGCCCAGGTGCTCGTGGTCGACGGCACCCTCGACATCGAGTCCGGCGTCCACCATCGCCTCGTCGGCTGCCGCCATCGCGAACTGCACGCAACGGTCGAGGTGCTTCGCCTCGCGACGTCCAAAGTACGCCTCGCCGTCAAAACCCTTGACCTCCGCCGCAACGCCCACCGAGAGGCCCTCCGTGTCGATGCGGGTTATGGGGTCGATGCCGCAACGCCCCGCGCACATGGCCTCCCAGGTCTCGGTGGTCGTGTTGCCCAGAGGCGTGACCGCGCCGATGCCGGTGATCGCCACCCTATGTTCCATCGTCTTCTCCAAACCAGACCGAGGCACCCCGGCCCCTCTCTACATCGCCATTCCGCCGTCTACGCGAATGACCTCGCCCGTCACATACGCCGCGGCGTCACTGACCAGGAAACGGACCACGCCCGCGACCTCGTCCGGATCTGCCAGCCTGCCCAGGGGAATCTGGCCCTCGTATCGCTCGACGACCTGCTCGGGCAGCGCCGCGGTCATGTCCGTGCGCACGAATCCGGGCGCCACCGCATTGACGGTCACGCCTCGACCGGCGAGCTCTCGCGCTACGGACTTCGTAAGGCCAATGAGACCCGCCTTCGACGCGGCATAGTTCGCCTGTCCCGCGTTTCCCATAAGGCCCACGACCGACGACATGTTCACGATGCGACCCCCGCGCTGGCGCATGAAAGCACGCGTGAGGGCACGCGTCATGTTGAAGGCACCGGTGAGGTTCACGCCTATCACGCTCGCAAAGTCCTCGTCCTTCATGCGCGCGAGCAGCGTGTCGCGTGTGATGCCCGCGTTGTTGACGAGCGCCCAGACGGACCCGAAGTCTGCAAGGACGGCGTCGACCGTCGCCTTGACCTCGTCGGCGTTGGCCACGTCGCAGCGATAGGCGCGCGCCGTGGCGCCCGCCGCCTCGCACTCGGCGACGGCCTCCGCCGCGGCTTCGGCGTTTCCTGCATAGACGAGCGCGACGTCAAAACCATCGGAGGCAAGCCCGCAGGCAATGGCACGACCGATGCCGCGCGACGCACCCGTCACGAGGGCGACGCGCCTCGACCCCTCGCGCACGAGCGTCCCTTCCCTACCGTTGTCCATCGCTTGAGTCCTTTCCTCCGCGAAACGCGGCGGCAACCGCCTCGAGCTGCTCTGGCGTCTCCACGCCAAAGACCGAGACGCCTTCGAGCGTCCGCTTGACGAGACCCTGGAGGGTCTTACCGGGACCAACCTCCACGAAGGTGTCCACGCCAGCGTCCGCCATCCAGCGCAGAGTCTCGACCCAACGCACCGGGCTCTTCACCTGCTCGGACAGAAGCGCCGAGGCCTCGCTCGCACCGAAGGGATACGGGCGAGCGGAGCGGTTGGCCACAACGGGCACCTGCGTCGCCGCCGGCTCGTGCGTCTCGAGGTATGCAGCCAGTCCCTCGGCCGCCTCGGCCATATACGGACTGTGGAAGGCACCCGAGACGGCAACCCTCACCGCGCGACCACCAGCCTCGCGCACGAGCTCGTCGAGCCTCTCGCAGGCAGCGGCCGAGCCCGCGACCGCGGTCTGAAGCGGGCTGTTGTAGTTCACGGGCCAGCAGGCACCGTCCGTGTCCGCCCCGGCCCGGGAGGCAAGCTCCTCCACCGTGGTGGCGTCGAGCTTGAGCACGGCGCGCATGGCACCGGGATGGGCCGCGGCCGCCGCTGCCATGAGCTCGGCACGGCGGCACACGAGAGCAAAGCCCTCTTCGTCGTCAAACGCGCCGGCAAAGGTCAGCGCCGCCCCCTCGCCGAGGGAGAATCCCGCCACGACATCAGGGCGAACACCGCGCTCGAGAAGGGCGCGGGCGCAGGCGAGGTCCACGGAGAAGACGCAGGGCTGCGTGTTCGCAGTCTGCGACAGCTCCTCCGCCGTGCCCTCGAAGCACTGGGCGGAAGTCCCGGGGCGCACGGCGTCGGCGGCCTCGAACACGGCTCGCGCCGCGGGAGAGACGCTGGCAATGACCGCGCCCATACCCGGGCGCTGGGAGCCCTGGCCCGCGAAGAGGAAGGCTACCTTACCCATCGGCCTGCCCCCGAGAGAACCTCCTGTGCGCCCTCGACCAGGTCATCGACGATCTCTCGCGCGCTCTGGCGCTCACGCACCATGCCCGCGATCTGGCCACAGAGGAACGAGCCGTTCTTAACGTCGCCGTCCTTGGCGGCACGACGGAGCGCGCCCGTACCGAACTCCGCCAGCTTCTCCGGGCTCGCGCCCTCCGCCTCAAGCCTCGCATACGCGGTGCTGAACTGCGTCTTGAGCGCGCGGACCGGATGGCCCGTCGTGCGGCCCGTGGCACGGGTGGAGATGTCTTTCGCCTTGAGCACGAGTTCCTTGTACTCCTCGGAGACGGTGCATTCGTCCGCCACGAGGAAGCGCGTGCCAACCTGGACGCCCTGGGCGCCCAGCATGAGGGCGGCCGCGACACCGCGGCCATCGGCGATGCCGCCCGCCGCGACGACGGGAACGTCAACGGCGTCGACGACCTGCGGAACGAGGACCATCGTGGTGAGCTCGCCAATGTGGCCGCCGGACTCCGTGCCCTCCGCCACGACGGCGGTCGCGCCGGCACGGGCGACGAGCTTGGCGAGCGCCACCGAGGCGACGACCGGAATGACCTTGATGCCGGCAGCGAGCCAGCCCTTCATGAACTTGCGCGGATCGCCAGCACCGGTAACGACCACCGGGACCTTCTCGTCGATGACGACCTGGGCGACCTCATCCGCAAAGGGGCTCATGAGCATGACGTTCACGCCAAATGGCTTGTCCGTGAGGCGACGCAGCTCATGAATCTGCTCGCGGAGCCACTCGGCATCCGCGTTCATGGCAGCGATGATGCCAAGGCCGCCCGCCTCGGAGACGGCGGCGGCGAGGGACGCGTCGGCAATCCAGGCCATGCCGCCCTGGAAGACGGGCTTCTCGATGCCCAGAACGCCGCAGAGAGGAGTCTTCAGCATCGTTACTTCTCCAGCTGGGCCTCGACCAGGTCGACGAACTCGCCGACGGTCTCCGGGTTGACGGACTGGTCAAGCTCGATGTCGAACTCGCCCTCGATGGCGACGACGACCTCGACGGTGGCGAGGCTGTCGAGGCCGAGCTCGGCCATGGTGG
>ENA-OUQP01000664-OUQP01000664.1-human-gut-metagenome-genome-assembly--contig:-NODE-664-length-29644-cov-28.752036_pt1 | contig 29644 bp, 31 predicted proteins | sample MGYA00237951_ERZ548836 | MGnify/ENA primary metagenome ERZ548836 (study PRJEB26490, sample SAMN05194702) | human gut metagenome | biome: terrestrial biome; feature: human-associated habitat; material...
GTGCCTTAAAGATAAGGCAATGAATATAGAAAGAAACCAATATTCATATCTCTCTCCTAAAAATAATAATAATAAACAAAAGAAACCATTCTAGACGCCAACACTAGAATGGTTTTCTTATTTTAGGCATATGCATTACATACTTTAATCACAAAACGCATCAAGGCATATAAATCTTTATATGTTTCTTTTTCGATACGAACCGTACAATCATCCATCTTTTCTACATTGTCCATACGAGATACAAAATCCGCATTTCGACTATGATGGAATGTTATTTCCATTGTGTGAGATGAAGATATAGTTGGTTTTTCATCTGTTTTTAAAGCTTCTTGTATACCATATGTATATCTATTCTTCAACTCATTAAAGCTACAACACAAAGCACACTGATTGTTTAATGTTTTCTTTGTTTCCACAAATACACAACCAAGTTCTTCTTCTACCTGCTTACCATATTCACTATCACCACTTGCTAAGATAACTGGCACTCCAAATTCGTTTGCCAACAATCGATTTATGCCACTTTCACCAAGTTCTTTCCCATCTACTACAATTTTTCGTACCATAGTACCCCAAATCGTATGAGCCATAACGCCTGGTGAGTTACATCGAGAATGATATCCAATAAATAATGCTCCATCAAAAGAATCATCTAAACCTTCCATCATCCCAAATTCCTTATAAGCTCCATTTGCGGACACAAAAGCAGCTCTAGGATCTAATTTTGAAGGAAGAAGATTATCCATATTTCCATGACCATCATTGACCACAACTTCTTCTACGCCATTTTGAAACAATAAATCAATCACAAGATTGACTTCATTCATCATATTTGTACAATATTCAGAATATAAGTATCCATTCTTAGCTGTATTTGCCGGATTACTGTTTCCCCAAATACCTTCAATATCGGCTGATATATATATTTTTTTCATCTAAAACACCTCTACTGAACGATCTAATATCCCGTTTATTTTCGCAATTGCAATGCCATAATTTGTGAATGGCACATGCTGTTTCTTACATTCCTTTACGCGAGACTGCACTTCTTTTTCATTCAACATACATGCACCACAATGAATCACAACACTATATTTCGAAAGATCTTCTTTAAATCCTTGTCCAGAAGTAAATTCAAAAGTTATATTCTTCTTTGTATAATTCAAGATCCATTTTGGAAGCTTGTCCGTACCAATATCACCACACTGTCTATGGTGCGTACACCCTTCACTAATCAGTACACAATCCCCATCTTGCAGATGATCTAACTTGTTGGCCCCTTCAAGCACTGTAGATAAGCTTCCTTTTAAGCGTGCCATAAGAATAGAGAAAGAAGTTAAATGAATAGATTTATCTACGATTTGACTTACCTTGTTAAAAGCCTGGGAATCTGTAATAACCAGTTTTGGAGTAACCTTCTTTAGGGTTGCATCCAATTCTTCTACCTGACAAGTCATACCAATCGCATGATGATCTAAAATATCTCTTAATACAAGTTGTTGAGGTAAAATCAATCTTCCTTTAGGAGCCGATTGATCAATTGGAATCACAAGCACAATAACATCGCCCGAATCAATTAAATCACCAATAATTGTCTTTTCTTCCTGTTTCTTTGCGACACTAGCCAACAATTGCTTTAATCCATCTATATTGTCATTGTTTAGAGCACTCACATAGATTTCATTAGAAGCCAGTTCTTTCTTTTCTTCAATCAAATCACACTTATTAAAAGCTATAAAATAAGGTAATTTATTTTCTTTAAACATGTCAATCAAATCCAAATCTATTTTTTGTAGACCTACATTCGCATCAACTACCAATACGGCCATATCCATTGTTTTTAAAACTTCTAACGTTCTTTTAATTCTCAATTCACCCAAAGTACCTTCATCATCCATACCCGGCGTATCCACAATCACAACAGGTCCAATCGGTAAGATTTCCATTGATTTCTTTACAGGGTCTGTCGTAGTTCCCTTTATATTAGAAACTAAAGACATACTCTGGTTGGTAATCGCATTGACTACACTGGATTTTCCAGCATTTCTTAAACCGAAAAATCCAATGTGTGTACGATTTGCGCTTATCGTACTATTTAAATTAGACATAATTAGAACCTGAAATCTCTACGATTGCTTGACTTGATCGCATCCACATTGTCACGAGCAATTTGTTGAGCTTTCGCATTTGGAATTTTGTTCAATTCTTTTTCAATCAACTCAAAACCAATTCTCTTTGTATCTTCACTCGCATAGTCAACTAAAAATTCACATAAAGTCATCAATGCGTTAGGATGACAACAATTTTGAATTTGCCCTGTCTTACACAAAGACATGAAACGATCTCCTGTTCTTCCTTCTCTATAACATGCTGTACAGAAAGATGGAATGTAACCTAACTCCATCAACCAGTTCACAACTTCATCTAATGTTCTTTGGTCAGATACATCAAATTGTTCTGAATCATGAGGACGCTCTTCTTCTGTATATCCACCAACAGATGTACGACTTGCCCCACTAATTTGAGATACACCTAAGTGAAGCATTTTTTCACGAACTTCTTGAGATTCACGTGTAGAAATAATCATTCCAGTATATGGAACGGCAATACGGATACACGCTGCAATCTTTTCAAAGATTTCATCATCCAAACTATTATCGAACGCTTCTGGATCAATATCATCTGCATGTTTTACACGAGGCACACTAATTGTGTGTGGACCTACACCATGAACAGCTTCTAAGTGTTCTGCATGCATCATTAAGCCGGCAAATTCATATTGATAGCCTTCCAAGCCAAATAATACACCCAATCCAACATCATCAATTCCACCTTCCATGGCTCTATCCATAGCTTCTGTATGATAGTCATAATCGTGTTTAGGTCCTGTTGGATGCAACTCTAAATAACTCTTTTTATTGTATGTTTCTTGGAATAAGATATAAGTTCCTATTCCAGCTTCCTTTAATTTACGATAATTTTCTACCGTTGTAGCCGCAATATTTACATTGACACGGCGAATTGCGCCATTCTTGTGTTGAATCGAATAAATAGTTTTAATAGAATCCAAGATATATTCGATTGAATTGTGTACTGGATCTTCGCCTGCTTCAATAGCCAAACGTTTATGTCCCATATCTTGTAGTGCTATAACTTCATCACGAATCTGATCTTGTGTTAATTTAATACGTTTAATATGTTTATTCTTCATGTGATAAGGACAATATACACATCCATTTACACAATAATTTGATAAATATAATGGGGCAAACATCACAATACGATTCCCATAGAATGCTTGTTTAATTTCATTGGCAAGCTTATACATTTCTTCTACTTTTTCAGGAATGTCACAAGCTAAAAGTACACTTGCTTCACGGTGTGTTAAACCTTCACAATGAACACCATGCTCTGTCTTTTGTGGACGAGCCTTATTTAAAATTTGATCAATCAATTCCACATTGTGTTTGTTCTTTTCGGCATATTCAATTGTTTCAAGAATTTCTTCATGACTAATAAATTCTTCTGCCTTTAATGATTTTGGGTTATAATTACTCATTTTTTATATCTCCACTTTTATTTTTTAATATCTCCACGATCAGTTACGATCTTGTATCCTATTGAATCCATACGCCTTGATAAACAATCTTTACATTCTGCACTCTCTTCGCCTGTACAAATTTTATTATCATACAACGCATATTTTTTTCTGACGCTCACCGGCGATAAATTAGGCATAACTACATTGGCCCCCGCAAGAATTCCCTTTTCTCTTCCTTGAGGATCAATCGTTCCTAAAGCTGTTGTAGCAGGAAGTAAAATGTTTGGTTGAATCAAACGAATCAAAGACAATAAGAATAAAGTTTGATTCAAAGTTCCACATGTCATATCTTTAAACGGTGTATCCTTTTGCGAAATAAAAGGACCAATACCACACATGTCAGGTTTAAATGTTTCAATAAACTTCAAATCCATCGCCAAAGTTTCACTTGTCTGATAAGGTGAACCTACCATAAAGCCACATCCTACTTGATAACCGATTTCCTTTAAGTCTTTTAAACACTGCATACGATGATCAAAAGACATATTTTTTGGATGCAACTTTTCATAATGATTTTTACTAGCCGTTTCATGTCTTAATAAATAACGATTGGCTCCCGCATCAAACCAAGCCTTATATGTATCTCTATCTTCTTCACCTAAAGAAAGGGTAATCGCACAATCTGGATATTCACTACGAATCTTTTGAACTACATCTGTGACAAAATCCTTTTTATAAATTCCTTCGCCACCTTGCAAAACAAAAGTGCGAAAACCAAGTTCATAACCTTCTTTGCAGCAATGCAGAATATCTTCTTCGACTAATATATAGCGATCACAATTGAAATTGGACTTGCGAATTCCACAATAGAAGCAGTCGTTGCGACAATAATTTCCTACTTCAATAAGTCCACGTACATAGACTGAATTTCCATATATTAACGTAGCTTGTTCTTTCGCTTTATTAGCAGCATATAAGCGTAAAGCATCATTTTCAGCTTCAATTAAAGTTTTATATTCTAATAAACTTAAAGAGTGTTCTCTTTCAAGTTTATCAATCAATCGATATGCTTCAATCATGGCTAATCACATTGGAATAGGCTGTTTTCACACTAATTCCCTGTATATTTCCTAATTTACCTGCCAAAGCAGCAATTGTATTTTGTGGGGCATCTAACGCAATTGAAATTACACTTATATGTTTTTGTTTGTAAGGTATTCCCATTCTTCCAATAATATATTCACTATATTCATGAAGAATTTCATTCAATAGATTCACTGCATTTGTATCTTCTACAATAATTCCCATCACGGCAACACGTGTTTCCATATTCATCTCCTTCTTAAAGAAAAAAGCTATACTCCACACACAAAAAGAGCATAGCTATAGTTCTACTTACAAATTTCTTATAAGCACCTTTCACGCAGAATTCTCTTAATGTTGGGAGCAATTTTCTTTATACCTTATATAATACACGAAAATGTGATTGATTTCACAAATAATGGTTAGTTGTATATAATTTAATACTCTTTTAACATAATTCTTGGTATAATTAAAAAAAGGAGTTCCCATATGAAAGATCATTATTTTCCAAGAAAAAAATTCATTACGAACTATATTGTCGCAATTATCACTTTCATTTTGACTTTGATTATGGGAATCGTGATCTTCTTTAACGGCGTTTCAATTGCGGTTGAAAATAATTCCAGAAAAACTCTGATTACCAATGTTGTAAGGCAAAGTGAGCATTTAAATACAATTTTAAATATCAACTATTCCTATTTAAATGTACTTGCACAAGAACTATCTAAATCTCAAGATTTATTTTCAGAGGATAATGTTTCTTTAATTCAAGCCTTTATGCATAATACAGATTTAAATCGAACGGCAATCATCGATCCAAATGGAAATGCTCTATATGATAATGAAGTCATAAAAAATGTAGCTCATCGTCGATATTTTAAAGAATCTATGCAAGGCAAACAATCTCTTTCTGATCCATTAGAAAGTAGTGTTGATCAACAAACACGTGTTATTTTATGCGTGCCCATCTTTAGAGATAGACAAGTCATTGGTGTAGTAGGCGGTTCTTACAATGTCACAAAACTAGGCAATATGTTGTTTGATGATCTGTTTGAGGGACAAGGAAAAAGTTTTATTGTCGATCAAGGTGGAAATCTAATCACTAGAAATAAACAGTATGAAAAAAAACATAAACTAAATACAGTCGATAATTTATTTAATGTCTGTAATCAAAAGAAAATCAAAACCGACTTTAAGAATCAAAAATCAGATCTTGTCTTGATTCAGACAAAAAAGAAAGAATCTTTATATTTAGCTTATTCCCCACTAAAAATCAATGATTGGATGGTCGGCTATATCGTACCGGTTCATGCAGCTCAAGAATCCTATACATTTATTACTCACTATGAAACTTTATTGGCAACATTTTTAGGATTGATCGTATTGAGTCTTATAGTGTATTTGGCTCATTCAAGTTCAAGAGAAAATAAGTATTTGATTCATTTATCTGAAATTGATCCATTAACTTCCGTTTTCAATAAGGAAACAACGCAAAAACTCATTGATCAAAAACTAAATAATAAAGAACATTGTTGCTTCTTGATTCTTGATGTAGATGCCTTTAAATCTGTTAATGATAATTATGGTCATGCCATAGGTGATAAAGTCTTAGAAAACTTGGGCTTACTCTTTAAGAATCATTTTAGACAGAGTGATATTGTTGGAAGAATTGGAGGAGATGAATTTATTATTCTAATTCAAGATGAAAATATTGCTGAATCTAGAATTCAGTCTCTACTTCAAAAAGTCAATGAATTAAAGATTGAAGAATTAAAAGATTTCAAATTATCCATCAGCATTGGAATTGCCTTTGCCCCTAAAGATGGTACAACCTTTATGGAACTGTATCGCCATGCCGATCAAGCCTTGTATCAAACAAAACGAACAGGCAAAAACAATTATAAAATATATAAAAATGACGAGAACTAAATCTCGTCGTTTTCTTATACATTCGTGTAATTAAAGCTCATTAAATCAACAGGCTTATCCTTAATATAATTTTTGATTTCTAAACCTTCTAGTTTAGCTGGACGAACTACTATTTCGTTTTTAACTACATCTTCTTTAACCAGCTTCATCTGTTTCATTTGCGCAAATAAATCCTGCAAAACTTCCATTCTTTTAGGAATACCCCTATACACATATTCAATCGCACTTTCACTTAACGCTAGGCTTCTGGAAACATATTTCTTGCCATTCTTTTCAGCATTATACTGAATATAGAACCAGAAACGTAACATCTGTAAGTTCTCACCTTTACTGTTTTTCAAAAAGATGTCCTTCCAAGATGAATTTACTACTTCTTCTCTTTCTTTCTTTACAGAAGACTTCTTTTCTTTTAATAGCTTTTCGCTTGGCTTATCAATAATGCTCTTGTTCATCAATTCTTCCATTTCGATATCCGTGAACTTGATGACATAAATTTTTCTACCATTCATTTCACTATCACGAACCAAACGAACACTTTTTAATTTACGAATCAACATATCCATAGATGGTCTTTCTGTACTTCCATCCAGTAAGCGAAATACATATTGATTGGCTTGGGCACTAGTCAATTCGTTTTCATATACCCAGTCATGCGTTTCTGCATACGGGTTTTTTACTGCCATAAATCTAGCGTAACAAAATAATCTTAAAGAAAGGGCGGCTGCACCATTCTCATTACTATTTACGTTTTTGATAAAACGTTCTCTATTTTTCATCAACATTTCTGTACTCATTAAATCTCTCCTTGAAAAAATTCGAACGCATTAGATTATATCATCATTTGTGAGCTTTTGCAGAAAAAAATTGCTTGTTTCCAAGCAATTATTTCGATAATTCGATAAATTGTTCAATTCTTGATTTTGCGGTTTCCAATGCAGAAATCCAGAATGCTTCATCCGTTAAATCAATACCCAATACTTTAGCTGTATCTTCTACCGATGCAACCGTTGTTGTGTGTAACATCTCTTTATATTTAGGAACGAATTTTTCTTTACCCATCTCTTGATATTTCACAACTAAGCCTCGCGCAAACAATCCACCAAAAGCATATGGCCAGTTATAATAACTTAGATCTGAAGAATAGTAGTGCGATTTACAAACCCACATATATGGATGTAGACAATTTGGATCAAGTCCATCGCCATAAGCTTGCTTTTGTGCGTCCAACATAATTTCATTCAACTGATCCTTGAATAAGAACTCATCACTTCTTCTGTCAAATACGGCTTTTTCAAATAAGTAACGAGAATAAATATCACAGATGATCTGACATAAGTCTTGAAGCTGATTTTCAATCAAACCTAGTTTAACTTCTTTATCCTCTGTTTCATCAATCACTGCATTCATAATGATATTTTCATTGAATGTACTTGCCGTTTCTGCAACTGGCATAGAATACTCCCAATTTAATGGTCTATGACTTTCAATGTTTAATCCATGATATGCATGTCCAAGTTCATGAGCCAAAGTAACTACGTCTCCAAGTCCTCCATCAAAATTAGTTAATACGCGTGATTGTTTCACAAACGGCATATTGCAACAGAAAGCTCCACCCACTTTTCCTTTATGTGGATAAAAATCAATCCAGTTATTGTCAAAAGCTTCTTCCATCATATCGGCCAAGTCATCAGAAAATGGTCTAAAATGATTAACCAAATATTCTTTTGTAGTTTCTGGAGTAAAACTTGTCGTAGCTGATTTTCCAATTGGCGCAAATAATTCATACCAAGGAAGGCCATTTTCATACCCTAACATTTCAGCTTTTCTTTTCAAATACTTATGGAATACTGGCAAGTATTTCTGCATTGCACTAAGAAGTGCATCTAATGTTTTTTGGGATACATGAGATTGGTGTAGCGTCATATCCATTGGACTTGTATAGCCACGCATTTTAGCTTCGGTAATCACTTGTAGTTTAATGTTGTTTAAAGAAAAACTTACTGCATCCGCAATAGGTGCATAACTTTTAAGTTCAGCTTCATAGGCAGCTTTACGAACTTCTTTATCTGCATCATACGCTAGATTACGAACAGATGCCAAAGGTAACTTTTTACCATCATATTCCACTTCCAATGAACTTGTGAGTAGACTTTGTTGCTTCTCCCAAGCAGAACCTGCAGAAATATTCATTTTGGCAAGTGCCTCTTCTACGTCTTCACTTAACAAATATTTTCCGCTTTCGTGAATGTCATTTAAGAAATATTTGTATTCACAAAGTTCTGGACAATTTAAATAGCTGTTTAAATCCTTCATATCCGCAATATAGCGAGAGAATACTGCCATAGCCTTACTGGCTGTACTTGCGATAGTAGCTACTTTATCAATGGCTGCTGCCGCTTTCGCATTCGCCGTATTTGTGGATTGACTCAAAGATCCAAAGCAACTCAAATGTTTTTCTAATAATTCAAACTCTTCTAATACTTTAACAATTTGAAGAAGATCTTTCTTTTCATTTTCATGACTTAAAGTCTTTGAAAGTTCATCCAATTCTTTTGCCTTCTTTTCAAAAGATGTTAGATCTTCACTAAATTTAGGATCATCAAATCCCTTGTACAATATGTCTAATGACCATTCTGAATTCATATCAATTTCCTCCAATTTATTAAATTATACCATAAGAAAAGCTTGAGCATGTGCCCAAGCTTATAGTACTTGCGATAAAAATTTGATGGTTCTTGGATTTTGTGGATGTTCAAAGATATCTTCTGGAGTTCCTTGTTCTTGAATAATACCTTCATCCATAAATAATACGCGATCACTTGTTTCACGGGCAAATCCCATTTCGTGTGTTACGATCACAATTGTCATTCCTTGATTTGCCAATTCTTTAATGACTTCAAGTACACCTTTTACCATTTCTGGATCTAATGCACTTGTTGGTTCATCACATAAAATTACATCTGGATGCATAGCTAGAGCACGAACAATAGCTAGACGCTGTTTTTGTCCACCAGATAATTTTCTTGGATATTCATCCTTCTTATCTTCCAAGCCTACTTTTTTAAGCAATTCAATTGCTTCTTTTTCAGCTTGGGCCTTTGGTGTTTTAAGTTCTAGAATTGGTGTGATGGTAATATTTTCTAAAACTGTTAAATGTGGAAATACATTAAAGTGCTGGAAGATCATTCCAATCTTTTTACGATGTGTATCAATATCAACATTTTCAGCTGCAATATCTATACCTTCGAAAATGATTTGTCCACTAGATGGTTTTTCTAATAAGTTAAGACAACGTAAGAAAGTAGATTTTCCTGAACCACTAGGCCCAATAATACTAACAACTTCTCCTTGATGGATTGTTTGATCAATTCCTTTTAATACTTCAAGATCTCCAAAATTTTTATGTAAGTCTTTTACAACAATTAGTTCCTTAGTCACTGACACTCAACTTCCCTTCCATGTATTTAATTAATTTTGATAATGAATATGTAACAATAAAGTAGATCAAACCAACAATTACTAATGGTTCAATGGATTTATAAGTAGCCGATTTAATAACACTGTTAACAGTCATTAATTCTCCAATATAGAATGTACTTGCCAAAGATGTTTCCTTGATCATCATAACGAATTCATTACCTAAGGCAGGCAAGATATTCTTGATAGCTTGAGGAATAATGATTTTAGTCATCATATGTACATTTGACATACCAAGTGATTTGGCCGCTTCTCTTTGTCCTTTATCCACTGACTGTATACCTGAACGAATAATTTCAGCCACATATGCACTTGAGTTAATAATCAACGCAATGATAACACTAACGATCATCGGCATATTTCCATTTGTCAAATAAGAGAAAATATTGATGAACAACCATAATTGTAGTAATAGTGGTGTTCCACGAATCAATTCTACATATACACCCGCAATCACTTGTACGATTTTATTCTTTGATAGTTTTACTAGGGCAAATAATCCACCAATAATTGTACCAAAAATAACAGTAATAGCAGCAAGTCCTAAAGTGATTCCTAAACCTTTTAATAATTGTGGCCAGCAATATTGAACGATTTGAACACATGTTCCAAAGAATCCAGTCGCTGTTAAAGTAAATTGCTCACTACTCTGTTTCTTTGCCGCTTTATACCACTCTTCATATAAACCTTTTTTATTGACTTCCTTTAAAATTTTATTGACTTCTTTCATCAATCTCTTTTCACCTAAAGGAGCACCTACACGATTACCTGCATAATCTTGATCAATATTGAATAATTCATCTAACTTCGCAAGTTCAGAGTTCTTTTCAATATATTCATCAGCTGTACCTTCAGAGCATGCAACGGCTTGTACCGTACCATTCTTTAATAGGGCAACACCATCATCAATACTTGAAATGGATTGTAGTTTTGCGTCCGGAATTTGATCTTCTGTATATTGTTGCTGGATTGATCCTTGTTGAGCAGCCACCTTTAAGCCAGTTAGATCTGTTAACTTCTTATACTTATCTGCATCCTTTTTTGCGATAATAACAGCCTGTCCGCCAGTATCCTCTTTCATATTGTATCCAATAGACATTTCCATCTGTTGCGCACGTGCTGGTGTATAAGCCAATCCAGTAATTGCTAAATCAATTTCTTCAGTTTGAAGATTTGCCAAAACTGTATCAAAACTAGCGGCTTTGATTGTTAATTTAACACCCATCTTTTTCGCAATATATTTTGCTAATTCAATATCAGAACCTACATATTGCGCTTGTCCTGTTTTTGTTGAGTCAATAAATTCATTAGGTGGGAAATCAGGAGATGTACCTACAATCAATTCTCCCCTTTCTTGAATCTTGTCTAATAAATCGCCTGTTGTTGATGTGTCTGTTTCATCGGCAAATGCAGGCATAATACTAGACATCATGATCATAAAACTTACTAAAAATGCCGAAATTAATTTAAATCCTTTTTTCATATCTAACATTCCCTTCTAATAAAAAAAGCCGTCCTTGCATATACAAGGACGACTATAAAATCGCGGTACCACCTTATTTCCTGCACTAATGTACAAGCCCTTAACTCATAACGGGAGTATCCGAAGCTTCCTCAATCTTCGAAAGCTCAGCTCTAAGACACGTTCACCATGTGCTTACTGTTCCATTTCCACCATCAGGAACTCACTATCAGCAGCATCCACGACTACTTCTTCTTTTCATTGCCTTTACAAAGGATGGCTTTATTATAAACAAACATTTTTTTAAATGCAACAGAAAATTTATGATTTTATCAACACCTGAATTTCATCCACATTTAGTGAACAATATTCAGAAATTTGGTCAATGCTAAAACCATCTTTATACATCTTACGAACCATTTGTTTCACTTGTTTATTTGCTTCTTCTACTTTCTTGTCAGCTTCTTCCGACTTCTTTTCAGCTTCTTCTACTTTCTTATCAGCTTCTTCTACTTTCTTATCAGCTTCTTGGTTTAATTTATTCGCTTCTTGTAATGCCTTTTTTGCTTCTTCTTGTGCTTTATGAGCCTCTTCAAGTTCGAGCTGTCGTTCCATTCGTTCTTCATTTTCATGCAATTTTTGAAAATCTGCTATTATTTTCTTCCAACCATCATCCGATATGGTTTCTACACGCTTCTCTAACATTTGAATCACCCCATCACTTTCTATCATCACCTTAATTTTACTATCTTCGATTCCTTTGTGGCAATTCAAAAAGTAATAAATCATCTTTTCCTGTTCATTCATTTCTTCAAGCGGCTTGTTTACATCCAACTTTGCCATTTCAACCGTTCGTATCTTCATACGATCTTCTGTTTCTTTCACAAAAGATAAGCCATCCTCATTTTTCAATGTGAATGTGTTACACATTCTATTATTATCAATTAAATTCACATTAAAGAACACTAAGACAATTGTTTCCTTTAACTCTCCATAATATTTTCCTTCCAATTCTTGAGAACCATGAAGTCTAGCCAAATAATAACTAAAGCGAATCGGCAGATGATCTTGAGTTTGTCTTAACTGCATTTCTAAATCCACCATCGTTCGATCATCAAATTCAACCAACAGATCCAATCTTGGATTTTTCATTTTACTGAAATCTTTCACCATTTCTGAGTTTTTAACAACCACATGATGTACTTTCCTTTCTAAAAATACCGTAAGTAATGATTTTAAAGCATCATTAGCCTCCTTACAATCTTCGCCAAACACATACTTAAAGGCGAAATCATTTAATAAATTTGCGCTACGCATGAGCACCTCATTTCTAGTAGGCATTTCCTACATACTCATATACGTAAAAAAAGGAATTTTTCTAAAAAAGCAAAAAAAGCGCCTTTCAACGCTTATTCGGCTTCAATCTCCTTAATGAGGCACTCATTACCTTGAAGAAGAACTGTATGTTCACTCTTACAATATGGACACTCTCTTCCATATTGAATCGTATCATATGTTTTTTCACATTCATTACAAATCGTAATGGCTTCAATCCATTCATATTCTAGTGTTGAGTTTTCAATTAAAGGAACTTTTTTCTTATAATATTTCCAACAATCTACTAAATACTCAGGAACAATTCCACTTACTTTTCCTATCTGCAAAGTCACTCTACGAATATCTGTAATATTATTTTCTTGTGCAAGTTCTTCTAATGTTTTTGAAATATGTACAACAATTCCTAATTCATGCATACTATTTCTTCTTATTGCGAATAATCTTGATTTGGCGTTTAGCCGCATACGGCAAGATAGCTTTCATCTTATCTTCCGCCTTAACCATTCTTGCGCCATCTTTGATATCACGCGTTAAGTGGATCGCATCAAATTCGCATTTTGTCGTACACAAACCACAACCAATGCACTTATTGGTATCCACAATACTTGCACCACATCCAAGACATCGATTGGCTTCAATCTTAACTTGTTCTTCTGTAAATGTCGAACGTAAATCTCTAAAGGATTTTTCACCCAACCCCTTTTTAATACCAGGTATCTGTCGTTTGGCATGATCAAAATCAATATCAATCAATGCGTTATTCTTATCAAATTCATTAAATAAATGTAAGTCTCTTCCAATTGTAAGAGAATGCCCCTTATGAACAAAACGATGCATAGATTCAGCTGCTTCTTTACCATGACTAATCGCATCAATCGCAAATTTTGGACCTGTATACACATCACCGCCCACAAATACATCTTCAACAGATGTTTGAAGTGTTGTACCATCCGCTTTGATTGTTCCATTTGGATTGACATCTACATCCAATCCTTGAATTGGAATAATACTTTGTCCAATTGAAAGTAATACATGACTACATTGTATAGTTTCCAAAACACTATCATCATAGCTTGGATTAAATCTTCCAGTTTCATCCTTTACACTTACACATTGTTTAAATACAATTGAATCTTCTAAGATTTCCTTTGGACCCCATCCACAATGAAGAAGAATTCCCTCTTCTTTAGCTTCTAATACTTCCTCAGGACTAGCCGGCATTTCGCCTTCTTGTTCTAAAGAACATAAATGAACCTTTTGTGCCCCACTTCTTAAAGCTGCGCGAGCTACATCTATCGCAACATTTCCACCACCAACGACAACCACATCGCCAAAAATTAGATTAGGATCCTCTACTTTATTCACCTTTCGCAAGAAATCAATTCCAGATTCAACCATCGCATTATCTTCTCCTGGAATATTTAATTTTCTTGATCCTTGAGCACCAATGGCCACATAGAATGCTTCATATCCCTCATTTCTTAAATCATCCAAAGTAATATCTTTACCTACTTCTATGCCAAGCTTAAATTCAATGCCCATAGCCTTTAACACTTCAATTTCAGCCTCAATCACAGACTTCTCTAATCTAAAGGATGGAATTCCATATACCAACATACCGCCTGGTTTTTCTTCCTTTTCAAATATTGTGACAGGATAGCCCATCATTCTTAAATAATAAGCTGCACTCATACCCGCAGGACCTGCACCAATAATGGCCATCTTATTCGTGAAAAATTTGCCTTCGACATTTTCACACAAAGGAATATATCGTTTATCTTCATGAAGTTCCTGTTCAGCAATAAACTTTTTGATTTCATCAATAGCTAAAGGCTCATCAATCAATCCACGCGTACACTGTTGTTCACACCTTCTATTACAAATAGCTCCACATACGGCTGGAAATGGATTAAAGTCTTTAATTAACTTTAATGCATCCATATAGCGACCTTCTTTTGCCATCTTAATATAGCCTTGTACCGGTAAATGTGCAGGGCATGCACTCTTACAAGGTGATGTTCCAGTTTCATAACAGTTGACTTTAGCTGTATCTCTAAAATTCCAGTTCCACTTTTCAGGGCCCCACTTTACATCATCAGGAAGTTCCTGTTTAGGATACGATACAGGTCCATCTTTTGTACAAAGTTTTTGACCCAATTTTGCCGCTCCTACAGGACAAATTTCCACACACTTTCCACACGCAACACACTTTTCACTATCCACATGAGCCCTATAAGCACTTGCCGACATATTTGGCGTATTAAACAATTGACTCGTTCTTAATGCGTTACATACGCCATGTGCACAGTTGCATATCGCAAAAATCTTATCTTCTCCATCAATATTCGTAATCTGATGAACATAACCTTTTCTTTCGCAACGTTCTAATGTCTCTATAACCTCTTCATACGTACAATAATGACCACCCTTGTTTGTCTGTACAACATAGTCAGCCATATCACCTACCGCAATACAAACATCCGCTTCAACATCACCAGTTCCTTCACCTCTAACGCGTTGTTGTCTTCTACATGAACATGGAGAAAGTGCGTATTTATCATATTTATTCAACCAATGCGAAATCTTTTCTACACTTACCGCTTGCTGATTTGCATGAATCGCCTTTTCTACAGGAATAACATGCATACCAATGCCTGCTCCTCCAGGTGGAACCATTGGCGTTACCTTTTCAAGTGGTAATCGCGTCATCTTTTCAAAGAAATCCGCAACAATTGGATGTTCTTCTACAAGATTTTTATTCATAACCATAAATTCAGCTGCTCCAGGAACAAATTGAGGAAGCACAAACTGTTTATGATGATCCTCATTTTCCCAGTTGTATTCAATCATTCCAATGTCGCATACTTCATTTAATACACGATTCACTCTTCCAACTGGCCACCCACTTCTTTTCACTACTTCTTCAAAAGAAAGTGGTTTACGCACTTCAAAACACAAACATAAATCGCATTGTTCATCATTTAATATTTCATTTAAACACTCATATTCAGGATCCATTTCCGATAATTTTTTTACTTTAGCTGGAATACGATCCGTGATACGCCTTGCCAGTTTATCAATATTATCTCGATATGTCATATTATTCCTTCCAGGCCTTTACTTCGTTTTCAAGCCAATTACACCAATCTTCAATTCCCTCACCTGTTTTAGCACACACTTCAAAAATCTTCGCATTCGGGTTTCGGTACAAAATATTCTTTTTACACTTATCTACATCAAAATCAAAGTATGGCAATACATCCATTTTATTAATTAAAACCACATCACACACTTGAAACATCAATGGATATTTTAAAGGTTTGTCATCTCCTTCTGGAACACTTAATATAGCCACATTTTTAGTGGATCCCGTGTCAAATTCAGCAGGACACACTAAATTCCCTACATTTTCAAGTACAGCCAAATCTAAATCTTCCATACCCATTTCATGCAATCCTTGACGAGTCATATCTGCGTCTAAATGACACATACCACCTGTATGTAGTTGAATCGTGCGTACGCCATATTCACCGATGGTTTTGGCATCTACATCACTATCAATATCCGCTTCCATAATACCAATTCTCATTGTATCTTTTAGTCTTTCTAACGTTCTAGATAGAGTTGTTGTCTTCCCTGCTCCTGGACTTGACATAACATTCAATAAGAACACACCTTTATCTTTACATTCTTCTCTCAATTTGTTCGCATCTTTATTATTATCTTCAAATACACTTTGTTTTACTTCTATAATTTTATACATGATAAGAAACCTCCTAAAATGATTGTAAACGATTTCAAATCAGTAGTAAATAAACACATGTTAGTCTTTGCACACCTTGAAAAGTAGTCACTTTTCGCCTATCATAATCTATATGAAGATCTGTATGTACCAAATGTCTGTTTCAATGGATAACCAACAAAATATAGCTAAACTAAAAAATATTCCAGACTGTGATATTTTAGTTCTTTGTGAAATGTGGAATTGTCCCTATCATAATGATGCACTTAAATCAGCGTATTTGCGTCATGATGAAAGTTTGATGGCTTTAAAAAAACTAGCTAAATCGCATAGGATATGGATTGTGGCTGGTTCCATTTGTGCTGACAAATACAATCGCTGTTACATATTAAATAGCGATGGCGACATTGTTTGTTCGTATGATAAAACACATCTTTTTGAATTCCACAACAAACAAGATTATTGTGAAAATGAGGCGTTTGTACCAGGAAATCACCTACAATGTTTTGATACGCCATGGGGAAAATGTGGCATTTTATTATGTTACGACATTCGCTTTCCAGAAGTATCCAGAGTTCTATCTCAAAATGGAGCACAAATTCTATTTTGTCCAGCCGCCTTTAATGAGCAGGCTACAAAGAAACATTGGAAGCTATTTACTCAAACACGCGCCTTAGAAAATGAAGTCTTTTTGTGTGGGGTTGCCCCAGCTAAGTATACGTATAAGAACTATACTTCAGGAGGCCACTCTATTCTTGTAGATGGTTTTGGCAATATTGTAGTGGAGTTGGGTGAAGAAGAAGCATACAAAGTTGTAGATATCGATTTAAACGACATTGAAAAAGTAAGGAAAAGGATGCCTTATTGGAAGGTACGTAGAAATGATTTATATGAATTAAAGGAGATCAAAAATGAAGACAATTCAAATCAATGAAATCGAAGGATTTCAAATTGGTAGTGCACAAGATATAGAAAATGCGACTGGCTGTACAGTCATCTTATGTAAAGAAGGAGCTACAGCTGGTGTAGATGTACGTGGTGGTGGTCCAGCCACTCGTGAAACAGATTTATTAAACCCTAAAAACATGGTTCAAAAGATTCATGCGGTTACATTATCAGGTGGTAGTGCTTTTGGTTTAGAATCAAGTAGTGGTGTTATGCAATATTTGAGCGAACACGAAATTGGTTTTGACATGAAAAACATCTATATTCCAATCGTATGTGAAGCTTGTCTATTTGATTGTGGTGTAGGTAATTCTAAAGCGTATCCAAACAAACAAATGGGTTATGATGCTTGTATGGAAGCTGAAAAAAATGATCCAAAACAAGGAAATGTAGGTGCAGGAACAGGTGCTAGTGTTGGTAAATTCTTTGGTCCTCAATATGCAATGAAGGCAGGACTTGGATTTTCTGCCCTACAAATGGGTCCATTAAAAGTAGGAGCTATTGTAGCTGTGAATGCGTGTGGTGATATTTTCTATCCAAATTCAGACAAACCAATTGCAGGTATCTATGATCGAAACACAAACACAAGATTGTTTAGTGAAGATGAAATCTTAAAGGCAGCTGAAAAGATGATCAATTCTTGTGGTATGAATACGACAATTGGTTGTATCATCACAAATGCGGATTTAAATAAAGCACAAATGAATAAAATCGCAAGTATGGCCCATAATGGATATGCAAGATGTATTCGTCCCGTCCACACTTCAAGTGATGGAGATACTATTTTTGCGATGACATCGAATAAAGTGCCTGCAGAACAAGATCTAGTTGGAATCATGGCCGTAAAAGCAATGGAACAAGCTATTGTCAATGCAGGTACACTTGCAGATAGTGCTTATGGTCTAGCTAGCTATAAAGAAATCACAAAGGAATAATCATTAAAGTATCGCTACGGTGATACTTTTTTCATATCAAAAATGACAAAAACAACGTTTATCGTGTCAGAAAATGACAAAAGTGCAATATCTGTAACGATAACTGCACTTTTTTAAGGTTTAATCTAAAATTTTTCCATCAATTGAAATTGTGACAACTTGCCAAGGAATGAACTTTTTGCTTTCCTGCAAAGCTTTTTTAACCGCATTTTCAAGACCACCACAACAAGGTACTTCCATACGTACAATGGTTACACTTTCAATAGAATTCATACGAATAATATCGCAAAGCTTTTCTGAATAATCCACACCATCGAGTTTTGGACATCCAATTAGAGTCACTTTATTTCTCATAAATTCCTGATGAAAATTGGCATAGGCATAAGCTGTACAATCCGCAGCTATTAAAAGCTTAGCATGTTGAAAGAATGGTGCGTGGATAGGTGCTAGCTTAATTTGTATAGGCCAAGATGTTAATTGACTTGTTACATCAATCGATGGACTTGATACAACTGGATTCAGTGTATGCATCATAGATCCAGGGCATCCTGAATGCATGGTGCCCGATTCTTGCATGCGCTTTTCCATATGCTTTTTTACAGCCTCTTCATCATAAGCTAGAGTATCTTTTTCAATAAATGAAATAGCGCCTGTAGGACATGTTGGTAAACAATCCCCTAGTCCGTCACAATAATCATCACGCATTAATTTCGCTTTTCCGTTCACTAAGCCAATGGCTCCTTCATGACAGGCATCCACACAGATACCGCATCCTGTACATTTATCTTCATCAATTTGAATTATTTTTCTTAACATAGAATCATCCTCATTTCTTATGACCTTATTTTAGTGTATAATATATTAAATTTATGTTGTTTAAACCACGAAAGGGAGACATTTATGGATGTACAATTAAAAAAATACAAGAAAAATGAAATTATTTATCATATGGAAGATATTCCTCAAGCCATTGGCATTGTCAAAGAAGGAAGTGTTGTCATAGAAACTGTAGACTTTTTAGGCAATGTTTCCCTATTGTCACATATAGGTCCCAATCAAATGTTTGCGGAAAGCTATGCCCTAACCAAAACACCTATGTATGTATATGTTAGAGCGGTTGAGGATTGTACAATTCAATTTTTAGATGTTCAAACCTTAGAAAAATCCCCAGAATTAAAAAATCAAATGATTCAAATACTTTCAAATAAAAACAAGATGTTATCACAACACATATTCCATATTTCCAACAAAACCATTCGCAATAAAGTGTTGTCATACTTATCGTTTATGAAACTAGAAACACAAAATTCTATCTTTAAGATTCCGTTTGATCGTCAACAGATGGCTGACTATTTAAACGTAGAACGAAGTGCCTTATCAAAAGAGCTTTCTAAAATGAAAAGTGAAGGTCTAATTGATTATCACAAGAACACCTTCACTGTTTACTCTATTTAATTTTCACTGGTACAAAACCATCATTGGTTAATATTTGCAGTTCTTTAAATCCACAAGATTGAATCAAGTCTAAACTAGATTCAAAAGCACAATCCAAATAGTTCTTATCATGACAATCACTGTTTAGACAAATACGTGCATTCTTTGCGTATAAATATTCCAATATATTCTTAGATGGATATGGTGTTTTACGATAGCCTCTGGCGATAGCTCCTGTATTCACTTCAAAAATCTTATCGTTGATCAACAATCGGTCCATGCAATCGCAAACAATGTTCATATAGTCTTTATCATTAAATTGAAAATAAGACTCGTCCTCATTATATTTGGTAATCAAATCCAAATGTCCAATGATATCCACTTCTTGCCAATCATACATATTCGATAAGTCTGAATAGTAGTCTTTACACATTTTTTTATAATCACCAGAATAGGATTCAAATAAAGAATCAAATACAGGCTTTGAATAATCCACAGCTACTTCACCTAAAAAGTGTTTACTTCCAATCACATATTCAAATGGAGCTTTTTCAGATATTCTTCCTAACATATCTTCTTCAATGCCTAAATGGATTTGAATAGATGAAGAATATTTCAATTTAATTCTCTCAACCTCTGAAATATATCCTGAAGTATCTCGCATGGAACTTGTATCCACGTCCAAATATCCATGGCCAGAAAAGCCTAGAATATCAAAGCCCTTTGAGATGGCTTCTAAAGTCATTTCTTCAATCGTATCTTTTCCATCACAAAAAATGGAGTGCGTATGTAGATTCTGTTTCATGATAATTTCTCCAACCAGGCTTTACAACCCTCATTAATATCATTATAAGCTGTTTCAAAATCATTACTATACCAAGGATCCGAAACATCTCTTGATAATAATTTATAGATCTTGTGATCTGGATCATTATTGAACATACGATTTAGATTACGCATATTATTTTCATCCATACAAATTAAATAATCATATGACAAATAATCACTCATTGTAGCTTGTCTTGCGTAATGTCTAGAAAATGGAATCCCCTTTTCTTTTAGTTTACGCTTAGCTGGAGGATAGATATCATTACCAATTTCTTCACGACTTGTAGCTGCACTAGAGACATATAGATCTACCCCATTTTTCTTTGCCAAATCTTTCATAATGTACTCAGCACTAACACTACGACATATGTTCCCGTAGCAAATAAAAAGCACTTTCTTCATAGTCAAAAACCTCGCTTTTATATAATTTATCATATCAAAAGAAATTTAAAAAGCAGTTAATCAGTTTCAAATTATACATATATTTATCATTTATTTAACATCTGCCAATCTAATTCATCTCATGACTAAAGTCATGAGTGTTCTTAGATTGCATTATAATCGGCAATGTAAACCATGATTTTTTAACTTCTTCATCAGGAATTATACTTTCGATATATACAAGTAATTCTTTCATACTCGTTTTTCACGTCCTTTCCGCTGCTTTTTCACAGTCATTTTTTGCTTGCATATCCTTAAAAAAATCTTTCATTTCATCTCTCCAATCTAAAATTTATGCATAGAAAAAGCAGCCAATCTTAAGACTAACTGCTAATTACTACACTATATTCATTTCTTGTTGTGATTAAATTTTCTTTAGCTGTTCACTTATATCACGTCCACCATACATCACTGTAACGATACGCACAATTTTTTCTTCCAAGTCAGGAATATATAAAACAACAAAGTTGTCCATCGGAAGAACTCGCATACCTAAACTGTGCCACGGTTCAGTTTCATAACGGCGGTATCGTTCTGGTAATTCATTAAGAGAGAGAATTGCATCCCACAAACGATTGATTTGTCTTTCTACGTTTTCAGGTGCATTTAAATCAACCGCAATATAAAGGAAAATATTCCTTAAATCCCTGTCGGCTCTTTCTGTTAATTCTACTTCAAATTGCATATATTAAAATCTTTGCGCATTTCGGCAAATGCCTGTTTTGCGGGCTTTGTTCTTCCTGACAAAATATCCGCATATCCTTTCTCAAGTTCTGCGTTCAATTCTTCTTCACTAAGCGCTCCCATGCAGACAGGTTTTTCATATGGTAAGCGTACTTCAAAAGGAAGTCCTTTTTTTAAGACAATCTGTTTGAAAAACATATCAATCGCATTAGAAGTAGGAATACCAAGTGCAGACAATATTGTTTCTGCCTGTTCCTTTAATGCAGGGTCAATTCTTGCATATACGCTCGCAGATTTTGCCATAATAATAGCTCCTTTCATAGAAATAATATACCTTTTTCTATGTCAATTATACTACATTGTATTGATATGAGCAATACACCAATAATCCAAATTTTCTGCAAGAGTCTTACCAATATCGTGTCCTTTTCTAGTATCAACACCTGATAGCCTTGTCTTTTAAAGCAGGATATCTCGGCGTGATTCCTAAATATGGATTATCTCCCAATAGATAAATATTCTTTTCTAAATCATCTAATTTTTTTAATGCAATATCCTCATCGAAATTTCTTGCGATATTCATTACTTTTTTTCGAATACCAATATTTGCAGTATCTGTACGTACAATAGTATATTTTATTTTCCTTTTAACATAGCTCTTAAATCATTAAAAGTGTCTTGAATAGGTGATACTCTTCCGTTCGCAACATCTTCATCTGCTTCTGCAAGCAATTCCAACAATTCAATTCTTGACTTCATACTTTTGTATTCATCATAAGATAAAGAAACTGTATCACCACGTCCATTTACTGTAATAATTACAGCTTCATTCTCTTCCCGACATTGTTTTGAAATTTCATTATAGTGATTTCTTAAATCAGCAGATGGCCTAATAGATTCTCGTATATGATACATAATATATGTAAATTATGTCATAAAATGACTATATGATCCATTTATATCATCTTCGAACTGCTTGTATTTGTTCGAAAATAAGGCTTCCATATTTGCATAAACATTCCTTTATCGGTATAATACAGATACAGAAAGGCTACTGGATACAGTGGTCACTCTGAATTAAGGTCAAAAGACGCTAGTAATCCATTGGTGAGGGTGAACTAGTGTCTTTTACATTTTTCTATAATAATCAATGTGATTTTTAGTAATTCAACTAAAGCCAATAAAACCATGGCAACATCAATGTATAGATAAATATACATACAACACGTCCTCCTGCAAAAAAATCGAAGGATCTGCCGAGAACTCAAGCAGATTTCTTTTTTTAATTCAGAGGGTTCACCATTACTACATCCAGTAGCACTTCTAATTATAAAATTTCAATGTGAAAACATTGTGAATTATGTTCAATAGTTCCTATTTGATCTAAAACGTGTTATTTTCGTTGAATTAGATACGATTTAGCATTCTAAAAGAACACAAAATCATCCTTTTGCACAATATTAGTACCATCTCAACTGACTTTAAAAAGCAGTTAGCCTAAAATTGACCAACTGCCATATTTATTATTCTTGTGAAGTTCTAGCATCTACACGAGCTCTAATTTCATCCATTTCCGGTTGAATAGCTTCGTATTCTTTTTTGAACTCTTCATCCTGCAATTGTTGCACAAGCAAGTCATCAAATGTTTTCATTTTATTTAATTCTATATTTCGTTCCTTTCCCTTTACCTTCAATAGTGATTACACCTTTTTGTTCCATATCTTTCAATAACTTTGTTGTTTTGGATTTACCAAAAGATATATATGGTGCAATTTCACTCATTGATTTCAACATATTTCTACTCAAAAGTTTATACACTACTTTTTCATCTTCCGTTAAATTCGCATTCTCTTCATATATTGGAAGAACAATTTGAATCGCATTCTCTGATACTTCAAAACTTGGTTTTACCGATGCTTCAGAATAGATTTGTTTGATTCTTGTAATACCTGTTCCAAATATTTCTACAAACCCCAATCTGTAAAATACATTCGCAAGATTTCTGTTTCTTAAAACCGAAAGTTTGCCTGATAAATATTCATCCTCTGTGATTCCAGATGGTAATCCACCTGGAGATACAACTTCTATTCTATCATCAAACATAGATACTCTAATTTGTGAATCCACATCCCATACTCGATGAATTAAAGTGTTCGCAATAGCTTCTCTAAATGCAGCTTCAGGTATCTTTTCCACCATCTTTCGATCAGCTCCTTGAATTACTTCATATTGATAATAATCTCTAAATACACTAAGAGCTTTTTCATATATATCCAAGACGGATGTATTTTCAAAAGTAATCCTCTTTTGTATAATGCTGATATTTTCTCCAAATTTCACAATATCAATTCCGGGAAAATGATTTTTATCCGCTAAAAGACCAGCTGCATTATTAAAGCCATTCACGTCATCATATAGGTTTAATGTCTTTAAAGTATCTTTATTAAAAGTTTCAATCTGAATTTTTTCTTTAAGCTTACTTTGCAAAATTTCAAAAGACAACTTTTGATCTTTACAAGGCAATTCTTCAAACCGAATATTTTTTCCTTCTAAGACAAGTCTTGAAAACTCTAATGTATCTACTTCTATTGTTGATGTATCATTTCGTTTATATGCTTTTGATTTATACAAATACGGTTTCTGAAGACCACTCTTTACACTTAATTTTATCGTTTGCTCATTATTTTGGATTTCTAAAGTATAGTTTGGCTGAGGCGAAATACTATCATTGATTTTATTTTCAATATCTAAACAAGCTTGTTTCGCATTAGACAAACCTTTTATATTTCCATCATCATCCACACCAAAGAGAATCTCTCCACCATCATAATTTGAAAAGGCACTCACTGTTTTTAGAAAAGTATTTGTAACTGTTTCTTTAAATTCTAGTATTCTTGTTTCTCGCATATAGACTCCTTTCCACTTTTATTAATTATATTATATGCATAATTACGCATAAAAACAATCGTATTTTTTTATAAATGATTTTATGCGTGATTTCAATCATATTTTTTCTTTTTAGCCATTTTTTGACTGAAATCAAGTCATAATCGTTCTGCATATTAGAAAAAATGTTTCTAGCCACATAAACTTGAAACACCCTTTGTTATTTTCTAATGTATTATACCAATTATCACTACTCTCTGATAAGAAAAAGAAAAAGTGATAGTGGTAATTTAAAGATAACCAATTTGGATTGTTTAATTTTCACCAAAAATGGTGAATTTACGATTTGAATTGAGTTATCTTTTTTTTGTTTTTGGTTACACTTTCTTTGAAAGGAGGTGAACCAAATGAAAAAGAAATTACAGAAGGTGATAGGTCTTTTAAGTATAATGAAAGATTTTAATATGAAACCAAATTTTAGTGAACTAGAGCGTATGTACGGAATCGATCGTCATACTATTAAAAAGTATTACGAAAATGGTGGCATACCTGAGCGGAAAAAGTTTAAAAAAGTATCTAAATGGGATCCTTTATACGATGTGATTATTTCTTTGACGGATGTCCCAGGGTCTTACCTGATGAGTATATTCCAAGTGTTGAATTATGAATATAATGGAAATCTTCCTGGCAACTACAACAGTTTCAAAGCATATGCATATCGTAGAGGAATAAAATGTACTCCTGCAGATCAAACTCCGCATGTCTATTATGAGACTGAACCAGGTGAACAGCTTCAATGTGATTGGTTATGCAAAGATTCTCATAACCAATCTTATGCAAAGTAAAAAGTTATGAGAAGTTAATTTGAAATCATCCCTTTTATAGGCTTTTTTTATAATTTTGCTTCTCATAACTTTGTGGCTTTTTAAAGTTTGGTTTTCAACCAATCTAATAATTCATCTTTTTCTTCGTTTGAATAATTATCCTCAATTTTCAATTTGCTTGCTGCTTCTAATAGATGTTTTCTTTTAACTTCCGGATTAGCTTTTGAATATATCTCTGTTGTCTTTACCGAGGAATGTCCTAAAATGTCACGTATATAAATAAGGTTTACACCATTCTCTAAAAGGTGCATTGCTTTGCTGTGTCTTAGACAATGAGGAGAAATTGTATTAGGATAAATGGTTAGATTTTGCTCCTTTGCTTTTATAAAATGCTTTTGGAGAATATAATTTACACCTTCACGAGTGAGTTTTTCGCCCTTCGAATTAAAAAAAAGATATTCTGAATCTTTTATTTTATAAATAGTTATATACTTTTTTAGTATTTCAATCATTGAAAAATCTAATGGAATTATTCTAACCTTTCTTCCTTTACCGTATAAAACTACTGATGCTGGTTTATTCAATCTCAAATCAGGTAATTTAATATTTATAAGTTCGCTAACACGTGCACCACTTTCATACAATGTCAGAATAATCGCTAAGTCTCTTAAATCTCTCATATTGTTTTTATCAAATGATTTAAGCATGTCTTGAAATGCTTCTACTGTAAGATAATTCATCGGAACTGATTCTGTTTTCTTTTTATGAATCTCTAATATTGAAGTGCAGATATTCATATACTCTGGGCGATGGTAACTGACATATTTGAATAATGATTTAATCGCAGCCAATCTATTATTTCTGGTAGAAACAGATACATTTTTATTGCTTTCTAACCATTCAAGGTATTCACAAATGATGCCATATGAAAAATCAGTAATTTTAATTTTGTTTGCTTTTATACCTTTGGAGTTCATGAATTCTAAAAGCTGTACAACTGCATCTCGATAAGTTTTAATTGTATTTTCACTGGCATTTTTTTGATTGGTCAGATATCGGATAAAAAAATCACTAACCAATTTAGAAAACTCATTCATCTATATTTCACCGATTCCTTCCAAATAAATATAATGACCTGCATTAATAATTTCCTCATGTCTCTGTAGAGTTAATCTTAAGTAAATCTCTGTGTTTACGATACTTGTATGTCCAAGATAAACACTTAAATATGGCAAGGCACAGTATGGATCTTTTCCTGATTTAATCATTTGATTCAATGCATTACACGCAAAAGAATGGCGTAAAGAATGAACACAAGCACCTCTTTTGTAACCATTTAACGGACTACTTTTTATCCCGGACATAGGCAATATTTTATTTCTGAATACTGCGCATATAGTACCAGGGCTTCGTTTCCCACCATGTGGTGACTCAAAAAATATGTATCACTTTCTTTAGAATATGATTCACTATAATTTGTTAACCAAGTACCAAGTGAAGATTTAAATGGTACCATTCTAGAAACGTTTCCTTTCCCTGAACGAACGTAAACGATATTGTTTTCTAAATCAACATCATCTACTTTTAAATTTGATACTTCACCAACTCTTAATCCAGTACAGTATAGTAATCTAAATACAGTTTGATAAAAACACTTTGATTGTTCATTATTCTTAAATTTCATATTATCAACTGCTTTGAATATTCTGGTTATCTCATCATCAGAAAAAACATAAGGTATAAAATCTCTAGGCATTTTAACCTGAGCTTCGTAAGAAATATAAATATTTTCATACCCCTGAGATTTCAAAAATTTACAGAATTGTCTAAGAACGCATTCTTTGGAATGTTGAGTTCCTTGAGATAAAGAGGAATTCGTTTCTAAATATATATCAACCATTTCCTTTGTGATTTTAATTTCACTAAGATTAAAGGAATTTAAAAAATTGTTTAGTGAAACAAGTTCATAGATTTTTTTGCTTTCTAAATTTCTATAATATCCTAAGGATTGCTTATAGGTGATATATTTTTCAAATTCATTTTTGAAAACACCTTCAAAAGTTCTTCTTTTCATAAAGGCACCTCAAGACTTACCATTCGTAATCCCTCAATATCTATGGATAAATATTTTTCAGTTGTACTGATATTTGTATGTCCAAGAATCCCTTTAATTACTGGTAAAGGAGTATTATTCTTTAGTAGATTTGTGGCTAGACTATGTCTTAAAGAATGCGCTCCAGCCTTTTTGTTTCTTATATTAATGTTTGCCTTGATAAATGCTTTTCTTACAGTGTGAGTAAGTACTGCAGCATCATTAAAAGGAACACCTGTTTGTGTGTTGATAAAAATATATTCACTATCGTCAGAAACTCTATGGTTTTTCAAATAATCGAGTAAAAGATATTTTATGTTATCTGAAATTGGCACTTCTATTGGTTGCTTGGTTTTCATTTGCATCTTTTGAATTATGTTTTTATCCCATTTAATTTCACTGAATTTTAAAAAAACGATATCACTAGCTCTTAAACCAGTTTCTGCGGCAATAAGAACCATACATTTATCTCTGATACCACACTCATTAGTTAAATCTATACTATTTATAATTTTACTAATTTCTTCTGGTGAATAATAGGATAGTATTTTACTTCTCTTATTTGTAAAGATAATCGGATATAATTCATATCCGTCATAATCTACTAATTCAAGCTTTTTCATTACATTGAAAAAGTCTCTTATTGTAAACTGAGCACTGCTTCTGGATTGAGAAGCCCAATTTTTAAGCTGTACAAAACCATATACATCATTTTTCTGTATATTTCTGATATTTCCAATTTCATTAGCTATGCAATAATCAAGAAATTGTTTAATGACTTTTAGTTTTCCTTTAATGGTAGCCTCCTTTAAGTTTTTATCTTGTTGTTTTAAATAAATATCAATGCACTTAGCTTTATCCATCATATAATCATCCTCCTTATCTTTCACTAAGTACATTTATTATATAAAGTTATGAGAAGCAAAATTATAAAAAAAGCCTATAAAAGGGATGATTTCAAATTAACTTCTCATAACTTTTTACTTTGCATAAGACTGGAAAGAAGATTTAAAAATACATTCGGTTAATGGTGAGGTTTATGAATTCAATGTTTTCTCTGCCACTCTTGGATATTCACGAAAGCATGTGTTTATTTATTCTGTTGGAAAAACAGAAGATGATTTTATTCGATGTGTGCTTGAAACATTTAGAAGACTGGGCGGCCTGACTCAAATACTCAAGACAGACAATATGACAGCTATTGTATCTCTTAGAAATGGAAATCGTAAAATCCATAGTCGTGTCCAGTCTTTCTTCAATGATCTTGGTGTAAAACTGGAATTATGTGAATGCAGAACTCCAGAAACAAAGGGCAAATGTGAATCCTCTAACCGATTTGTCAACTGGCTCATATCATTTGATCATAGAATCAAAAATGAGCAGGAACTTATCCATATCATTGAAAACCAGATCACATCTGAGTGCAATAAGGAAATCAACCGGCGTACAAAAGTACCGCCTGCCAAGCTGTTTCTTAAGGAAAAGGAATTTCTTAAACCGTTTGGAAACAATTTGAATATGGATACGTATCTACGTGAACATAGACGTGTGAAAGTACCGAGCACGCTCTTAGTTTCATATAATGGAAAACAATATTCAGTACCAACAAAATATATAGGAAAAGTTGTGGATATATACGCCGTAGGAAGCGAAGTCTATATATACCACAACTCACAATTAATTACAGTACATACTGTTACAGAATGCAAGCTAAATTATAAACATGAACATTATATCGATGCATTGAGCAGACGCTTAAGGACTACACAGGACGATATTGAAGAACTGGCCATGAAAAATCTGAAAAGGCTGGAAAATTTAGGAGGCGATTAAAATGATCAAATATAAATGTCGTTATATGTATAATGAATGGGATTGTATAGTCAAATGTATTGAAAAGAAAATGGAATACACTGTATTAGAATTCTATAGTCAATATTTCAATATGTGAGTACCCATCTGATAACCCCTAGGAAATTTCAAGTCCTCTAGCCATGGCA
>ENA-OUQP01000674-OUQP01000674.1-human-gut-metagenome-genome-assembly--contig:-NODE-674-length-29312-cov-24.452610_pt1 | contig 29312 bp, 26 predicted proteins | sample MGYA00237951_ERZ548836 | MGnify/ENA primary metagenome ERZ548836 (study PRJEB26490, sample SAMN05194702) | human gut metagenome | biome: terrestrial biome; feature: human-associated habitat; material...
TTAGTTTGTATTTTATTTCCTGTTCAGTTTTCAAAGATCATGTGCACCTCAGCAGTGCTCATCTATATTACCAAATACTTCCTATCTTGTAAACCCCTTTTTTAAAAAAAATTAAAAAAAAGAAAAGAAGATTCATTCAGCCCCGTCAAGCCTACTAAAATCTTCTCTCCGTCAAAATTTGTTTTTGACACTAAAAATGATTCGCGCTATCAATTTTACTGTCTGTTATTCTTGCAGAAGTATTAGTATCAATCCCAAATTCCCCAAGCCTTAAAAAAAGCTTTATTTACACTTATATAGTACTTAAAAAAAAGCTTTTTTTCAATGACAAAAGTCACTAATTTCATACATTTTTTGGTAAAATAAGTACGGTGATAAAAATGAATGAAATTTTAATTGAACAATGCAGTTATTTAATCGATGATACACTGCCAAACATCGCAAATATTTCAAATTTAATAGCTTTACTCTATCATGAAATGGAAAACATCAATTGGCTAGGCTTCTATATTTGTGATGAAACAAACAACGAATGTACTCTAGGACCTTTCCAAGGAAAAGTCGCCTGTACACGCATACCATATGGAAAAGGTGTTGTAGGGACTTGTGCTAAAACACAAGAAACACAAAGAATTGAAGACGTACACCAATTTCCAGGTCACATTGCCTGTGATTGTGCTTCCAATTCTGAAATCTGTATTCCTATAAAAAAAGATGACAAACTCGTTGCCATCTTAGATATTGATTCTTATAAATTCAATAACTTCTCAAAAGAAGACCAAGCCACCTTAGAAAAGATCTGCGAATTCTTTATTCCCCTTTTCTAAGTACGAAGATATCATCTAGACTCGAATCACTTTGTAGAACCGTCAAACCATCCAGTAAATCTCTAGATAAGTCATCATCTACAATTTGAACAAGAAACGACTTTGTCAATTGACGCTTCGAATGAAGAAAAGCTCTTTGTACAACAGTCTTACCCAGTTGATACTCATTTGAAAGTGCCCGCACCATTAAACTCTTTTCTGGTGATACACCAATTAGAAGGTTGCAGGCCTTTTTTTCATGCAAGAAAGAAAGACTTCCCTTAAAACTTAGAGCATCATTGACATCCACCTTTAAAAGGTTTTCATCAAAACATCCCCAATACGCAAAACTATATACAGGATGATTGGAACGATATACATCTTTATAGTGCAAAAACAAATTTGTGCACTCTTGATAGATTTCACTAGGCGTGTACATCACATGGTAGCCAGGCAAGTTTTCACGCACTTCTTTCCATTTTTCAAAAGGGTATATCATATCCGTACAAGCAGGATCCAAACAAGAATACGAAAAACAAGGCATACATAATAAACCTGTATCTCCAATTAATTCTTGCAGTGTTTCAATCAACATTTGATAGTTACCTACCAAGCCACTATAACGAGATAAATCTGCTTCTAATAAAATTTTACTCCCTTTTTCAATGCCCAAGTCGATAAATATTTGTTTAAAATCTTCTTTTGTATAAATTTCCATGCCAATATTCTAACTTTTATTTATAACTCTGGCAAGTTTTTACCGCCTTTTTCCAGTTTGAATACAAGCTATCCATTTCTTCTTTGCTCTTTTCTGGCACAAACTCTTTTTGAAGATCTACCCCAAGCTCATCTTGTGTCCAATACCCACAAGAAAGTCCTGCCAAATAAGCTGCACCTAAAGCCGTTAATTCATTGGTCTTAAAACGTTGAACAGGCATTTGAAGTAGATCACTCTGGAACTGCAACAAGAAATTATTGGCAGCAGCTCCACCATCCACCTTCATCGATGAAATCTCAATTTGACTGTCTTGCTTCATTGCCTCTAATACATCTTTTGACTGATACGCCATAGACTCCAAGGCTGCACGAACAATATGATTTTTATTGGCTCCAAAAGTTAAACCAACAATAGTTGCCTGACAAGCATCATCCCAATAAGGTGCACCCAAACCTACAAAGGCCGGTACAATATAGACACCATTTGTATTTTCAACACTTTCTGCCATGCCCTGCGTATCTTTCGTATTTTCAAATAACTGCAACTGATCACGAAGCCACTTCATTAAACTACCTGAAACAAAAATACTTCCTTCTAATGCATAATTGACTTGATTACCAATTTGCCAAGCAACCGTCGACAATAAACCATTCTTTGATTCGACGATTTTATCGCCCGTATTCATCAACATGAAGCCACCTGTTCCATAAGTATTCTTAATGCCGCCCGCACTAAAGCAGCCTTGACCAAATAAAGCCGCCTGCTGATCTCCTACCACGGAACAAATCGGAACTTCTTGACCAAAAAAATGATACGAAGCTGTCTTACAATATGCATAGGATGTCGGTTTGACTTCCGGTAAGATTTGTCTAGGAATATCAAACATTTCTAATAATTCTTCATCCCAAGATAATGTATGAATATTAAATAATAGAGTACGACTCGCATTCGATACATCCGTAATATGTGTTAAAGAACCCGATAACTTCCATACGATCCAGCTATCCATCGTTCCAAATAATACTTTACCTTTTTTTGCCTTTTCATAGACATCTGGATTTTGATCAAAAATAAAACGAATCTTACTCGCTGAAAAATAAGGATCAATACGAAGCCCTGTTTTTGCCTTCACAACATCTTCATACCCTTTTTCCTTCCAACTATCGCAAATACTCTTTGTCTGTTTAGACTGCCATACAATGGCAGGACTTACAGGAAGCCCTGTTGATGCATCCCATAAAACACTTGTTTCACGCTGATTACTTATTCCAATGGCAGCCACTTGTTCTGGACGGATCTTACTTTTTAAGATGACCTCACTCATCACAGCCAAACACGCCAACCAAATCTCATTGGCATCTTGTTCTACCCATCCTGGATGTGGGTAGGATATTGTCGTTTCTTTTTGGGCAATCTCAACCACATTGGCTGCCTTATCAAATAAAACAGCACGCGTACTTGTTGTTCCGTGGTCAATTGCTAAAATATATTTTTGCATAGAAAAAATCTCCTTATATGTCTTATTTTAATCTTTTTGTAAGCCCTTTACAAGATTTCGTAGACAAAAGAAAAGAGATGTCAAAAACATCTCTTAACTACGAAGTGTTGCGTTGCAATCTTTTTGAATATGTTCAAGGATAGCTTCAAACACTTGGTTGATTTCTTCATCTTTTAATGTATGAGAATCCGACTGGAATGTGATCGATAACGCAACTGATTTTTCATCTTTACTTACGTGTTCACCTTCATAAACATCAAATACTTCTACATCACGAATGATCATTTCTTTATTTAAACGACCCTGTTTATTGATTGTGTCCACTACCTTTTGTACCGGCATTGTACGATCTAAAACGAATGCCAAGTCACGAGATACACTTGGATATTTTGAAACTGGAGTGAATTTGATTTTTGATTTCTTCACATCGATCAACGCATCAAAATCAAGTTCAGCCATCACAATATTCTTACCATATTGAGGATGAATATCACCTAATAATCCAACACAATCTTTTCCTAACATGATTTTAGCACTACGATATGGGTGGAAGTGTGTTGTATCCATATCATTTTCTACAAATGAAATTCTTTGAGCTGCAATACCAATTTGTTCAAAGAAAACTTCTACTAAACCTTTTAATGTGTAGAAATCGCTTGGTGTTACATCACTTGTCCAACGAGTTTGTTGTAAATTTCCACTCATGGCGATAGCTAAATGCATTTTAGCTCCACTTACACCAGCTACATCACTCAATTCAAAGACATTGATATCTTTGATATTACGAGCACGGTTATAAGAAACAACATCTAATAAGCTTGGCAAAATACTTGTACGAATATAGCGACGCTCTTCACTCATAGGACTAGCTAGTTCAATTGCTTCATCATTATTAAAAATCGCATTGTCTTTCTTTTCTGTACTAACCAAGGTATATGTTAAACAATCCTGTAAGCCTTGACTACATAAGAATTGACGTGCCTGACGAGTCAATTGTTGTTTATATGTTAATTTACCTTCTGTCATAGGCATAACTGGAAGTGTACTAGGCAAGCGATCATAACCTAACATACGAATAACTTCTTCGCTTAGATCGGCCATACCTTCCATGTCAGTTCTTGAACTTGGAATGTGGCAAGTAATCAAATCATTAGTTACTTCAGGTTCAAAGTCTAAACGTGCAAATACATCGACAACTTCATCTAAGTTAAAGTCAGTACCTAAACGATTATTAATAGCTTCTAAAGTACAAGAAATTGATTTTGGTTCATAAGGAACTTGTCCATATTGAACTGTTTCTTCAATACCTGTCGCATCTGCATATTCAATCAACAATTGAACGGCACGATCCAATGCTTTTTTACTAGCTAATGGCTCAATTCCCTTTTGGTAGCGAACGCTTGCTTCTGTAGAAAGATTTAAGCGGCGTGCTGTATTACGAATCGCAACATGATCAAAAATAGCACATTCAATAATAATTGAATCCGTTGTATCTAAAATCTTAGAATCATCTCCACCCATAACACCGGCAATACCGATTGGTTTACCTTGGTTTGTGATGACGATATCTTCTGGTTTTAATTTATAAGTCACACCATCTAAGGCTGTATATTCTTCATCAAAGCCATCGGCTACGACAATACTTTGACTTGGCAATGATTTCGCATCATAAAAGTGCATTGGTTGCCCTGTTTCTAACATAACAATATTTGAAATATCGACAATATTATTGATTGATTTTACACCACTAGCTGCCAATAATTCTTTCATCCATTTTGGACTTTCTTTGATTGTTAAATGATTAATAACTTTTCCATAGAATAATGGACATTTTGATGTTGTACTTTCAACATGCAAGTTACTAGGTGTACCTACATCACTAGCCCCTTCATATTTTGGAAGTTTAACTTCACGATTTAAGATGGCACCCGCTTCTTTTGCCATATTAAATGCAGCTAAACAGTCATTACGATTTGGTGTTAAACCAATATCTAACACTTCATCATCTAAACCTAAATAGCCAAGTGGATCTGTATTTCCTACAGGCGCATCCGCAGGTAATACTTCAATACCACTCTTTTGATCATCACTTAAACTAGCTGGATCTACCCCTAGTTCAAGTAATGAACAGATCATACCATTACTTTCAACACCACGAATCACACCATTCTTGATTTCTCCACCAGGTAAAACAGCACCTGGTAGTGCAACAATTACATTTTGTCCTGCAGCCACATTGGGTGCGCCACACACAATATTGACAACTTCATTTCCTACATTGACAGTAGTACAGTGCAAGTGATCACTATCTGGATGTTCTGTACAAGTTTCAACGTGACCAATCACTAAGTTTGTTCCTTGCGATAAATGTTCAATACCTTCTACTTCAAAACCCGCATCGGTAATGCGTTTGGCCATTTCTTCAATAGAAAGATCTTGTACATCCATAAATTGATTAAACCATTTTCTTGAAATACGCATACTTAAATCCTCCTACTCATAACGTTTGAATGTAGAATTGAAACGTTTATCGTTTGTATAGAAATGACGAATATCATCAATGCCATACTTCAACATCGCAACACGCTCAATACCTACACCGAACGCAAAACCACTACATTTTTCTGGATCGTATCCAGCCATTTTTAATACATTTGGATGTACTTCTCCAGCACCTAGAATTTCAATCCATCCAGTACCTTTACATGTTGGACATCCTTTTCCATTACAAATGTGACAAGAAACATCCACTTCTACACTTGGTTCTGTAAATGGGAAATAACTTGGTCTAAAACGAATTTGACGGTCTTGACCAAATAATTTTTTTGCCATGAATTCTAAAGTTCCCTTTAAGTCCGCTAAAGTGACCTTTTCACCAATAACCAATCCTTCCATCTGCATGAACTGGTGAGAGTGAGTCGCATCATCATCATCACGACGGTATACCTTACCTGGACATACAACCTTAATTGGAAGATTTGGTGCACTTTCTTCTAACACAACCATCTGAATCGCTGTTGTATGTGTTCTTAATAGACGATTTGGATCAATATATAAAGAGTCCTGCATATCACGTGCTGGGTGATCCTTAGGAATATTGGCTCTCTCAAAACAATATTCATCATCGACAATGTCGTCACCTTCAATAACCTGATATCCTAAACCAATGAATAAATCTTCTAATTCCTGGCGCACTAAATTTAATGGATGTGCATTACCTAGTTCTGGTTTACGCCCTGGCAAAGTGATATCGATCTTTTCGGATTCGATTTTTTTCTGCATTTCTAAAGCTGCCAATTGTTCTTTCTTTTCTTCAATCATCTTAGAAAGATCTTGTTTCAACTGGTTGACCTTTTGTCCAAAGATAGGTTTTTCTTCTTTCGACAAATCTTTCATACCCTTCATCAACTCTTGAACAGGTCCTTTTTTACCTAGATACAAGACACGTAAATCATTCAACGAAGATGAATCTTTGACATCTTGAATTTTTTGTGTAGCTTCCTGCAAAAGCTCTTCGATTGTTTTCATGTTGTTCTTCCTTTCCCTAAAAACAAAAAAAGACGACGCAAGAACGACTACTGCCGCGTTACCATCTTGCTTCGTCTTGATAGACACACTTAATTAACCATGATAACCGTATGAAACGGAAGAGGTTTTAACTCTTGCTCAAAGGTGAATTCACTATCCCTACTCATATAAACCTTTCACCAATCGGTTTACTCTCTGATCTAAGCGTTAAATAGTTACTATGTCTTCTCATTGCTTTAACATTTCAAATTATATCGAAGTCCATGTTTTTTTTCAAGCCGAAGTATGGTAATATTTTTTTATGATTCAATCTGTAAACAATAAAAAAATAAAAGAATATGCCAAACTGATTCAAAAAAAAGAAAGAGATAAGACAAATCTATTTCTCGTCGAAGGCGAACATATGGTTAAAGAAGCATTTAACGCAAATGCTCTACAAGAATTATTTATCCTTGAAGGACTCGAATGTCCAATAGAGTTTAACTATGAAACCGTCACGCAACAAGTATTAAACAAATTGTCAAACCAGAATTCAAATTCTAAAATGATTGGTGTATGTAAAAAATTAAACTTAAAACCAGAAAAAGAAAATAGTATTCTATTACTAGATAATGTACAAGATCCAGGAAATGTAGGTACGATTTTAAGAACCGCTCATTCTTTTGGCACTGACTGCATTTATATGTCAAAGGGTTGTGCCGATATCTACAATCCAAAAACGATTCAGTCCAGTCAAGGAGCCCTATTCTATATTCCTGTTATCCAAACGGATTTAGTAGAAGAAATTAAAAAGCTTCAAGAAAGAAATATTGAAGTGTATGCCACAGCTTTACATGACAATCACAAGGATCTTCAAAATATTAAGCCAAGTGAAAAATACGCAATTCTAGTTGGTAATGAAGGACAAGGTGTGCGCAAGGAATTAATTGATTTAAGTAATCATATTGTCAAAATTGAAATGGAAACTTTTGAAAGTCTAAACGTGGCCATTGCCACATCGATTTGTATGTATACATTTAAATACGCAAAAAGGTAGCAAATGCTACCTTTTCATTTTTCTCCATTCAAATAATGAATACATGGTACATATAAATTCCGTAACGACAAAGGCATACCAACCTACATGAATGCCAAAACACTTCATTAAACCATATGTCAATGGAATTAAGATGACTAGTTGTCTAGCCAAAGTGATCACTAACGAAGTATTTGCCTTATTTAAAGCCTGAAAGGCAGCACATAGTACCATACTGATACCCGCAAATACAAAGCTTAAGCTAATGATTTTTAATGCGGGTATTCCTAATCCATACATTTGATCATTCGCACTAAACATGGCTAATAATTGTTTAGGGAATAATTGAAATACAATCGTTCCTACAGCCATAATGAAAATCGATAGAATCATAGAAAATTGTATAGCTTCAATTGCTCGATCTTTTCTGTTAGCCCCATTATTATAGGCAACAATTGGAATCAAGGCATTGGTAATTCCAAGCACTGCCATATTCAAGAAATTCTGCAATTTATAGTAAACACTAAAGACAGTAATCGCCATAGCTGAGATTGGTGCTAGAATCATATTCATAAAAACAGTCATAAAACTTAATACAGACTGCATTAATATGGCAGGTACACCTACTTTATAGATTTTACAAAGAATAGGTATCGAAAAGGAAAAATTATGCATATGAATATCCAATTCTTTTATGTTTACCTTCGTAATAACATATCCAATAAGCATGGCACAAAACTGTCCAATAACGGTCGCAATGGCAGCTCCAGCAACACCCATTTCAGGTAGACCAAGCCATCCAAAGATCAAGATTGGATCTAGAATAATATTAATAATGGCTCCTGCTCCTTGCATAACCATGTTATAAATGGCATTTCCTGTTGCCTGCATGATTCTTTCAAAGATGATTTGTACAAAAACACTAAATGAAAACATCGTACATATACGAATATACGTATTGGCTAGTGAAACCACATTTGAATCGGACGTAAACCAAGATAAAAAGGCATTAGAAAATAGTAAACCTAAAACCAAAAAGACAAGTCCATTCACAAATCCTAATAAGATTCCATGCATCATTGTATTATTCGCATAATCAAATTTCTTTTCACCTAAGTATCGTGCAAGCAATGTATTAAAGCCAACGGCTGTACCACATGCAATCGCAATCATAATGGTTTGTACCGGATAACATAAAGACACAGCGGTTAAGGCATCACTCGAAATTTTGGCAACAAAGATACTGTCGACAATATTATATAAAGCTTGTATCACCATCGAGATGATGATGGGCAAACTCATAGAAACCACCAATTGTTTGATTTCCATATTTTCCATTTTATTCATAAAAAATTACCTCCCCTATGTTTTGGCAGTTTCATAGGGGATACCAAAACGAAAATAAAACGCTAAAATAAATTAATATATTTTTTTTACTTTGTCAAATTAAGAATAGACTCACCAATCAAATCAGATGGTTTTGATAAATCAAAGTTATCTAAAACACTTGCACCAAGAACACCAAAAGAACTTGAATCGTCCAATATTCCATATTCTTTCATACTAGGTGAATACATTAAACATGGCACACACTCTCGAGTATGATCCGTTCCTTTATAGGTTGGATCATTTCCATGATCGGCCGTTATAATTAATAGTGTATCTGAATCAAGAACTAAAAGTAATTGCCCTAGCAAGACATCAAAATCTTCAAGTTCATCGACATATCCAGAAACATTTCTTCGATGTCCCCATTTGGCATCAAAATCCACAAGGTTCGTAAATAATAAACCTGTAAAATCTTTTTTCATTTCTTCAATCGTTTGAAGCATACCCTCATGACTTGAAGTCGAATGAATACTTTTTGTGATTCCCTGTCCATTAAAAATATCAGAAATCTTACCAATACCAATCACATCAAATGCATTTGATTTTAAAACATCTAAAACAGTTTCACTCGATGGAGACAATGCATAATCATGACGATTGCTAGTGCGTGTAAAGTGACCCACCGAATCTCCTACATAAGGACGAGCAATGACTCTTCCTACCTTGTATTCTGGTTTTAGAGTTATTTCTCGTGCAATCTGACATACTCGATATAACTCATCTAATCCAGTCACTTCTTCATGTCCACAAATTTGTAGAACACTATCAGCAGATGTATAAAGTATCAATTCCTTTCCGTTCGATTGAATCTCTTCCATCGCCAACTCATCTAAAATTTCCGTTCCACTTGCGCTCTTATTTCCAATAAAGACGTGGCCAGTTAATCTTTCTAATTCCTGAACCAATTCATCAGGAAAACCATTTTCAGTAAATGTTTTAAAAGGTTTTGTCGTATGAATTCCCATCATTTCCCAATGACCTGTCATTGTATCTTTGGAACAACTTGCCTCATGCATCTTAAATGCATAGCCTTTTGATTGTAAAGCTTTACCACTTGGATGAAGATTTCCTAAACCTAATTTATATAAATTGTCTATCTTTAAATCCGGACGATATTCTAGGATATGTCCAAAAGTATCGGCACCTGCATCATCAAATTCTTTGGCATCTGTAGCTTGTCCAATCCCAAAAGAATCAATAACGACACAAACTATTTTTTTGTATTTCATAAACGAATCGCACTTTCTAAGGCAAGCGTAATCATTTCATTAAAAGATGTTTGTCTTTCTTCAGTACTTAAATGTTCATTTGTGCATAAAGAATCCGATACAGTTAATAAACAAGCTGCCTTTTTATTCAATACTTTGGCGTTGTGGAATAGGGCAAAGCTCTCCATTTCGACACAAAGTGCATCTTGCTCTTCAACCATTTTTTCTGGTTGTTCATAGTCCCCTTCATAGTAGAACACATCACTAGAATGTGTATTTGTCTTTACAACAGGAATTGAAACTTCTTGACTTACACTTTCAATCAACTGATTTAATTCTTCATCAGGATATTGCATCTTATCTGTATCGCCACTTTGTGCTAAGGCATAGGTAGATTCTGAATAACTTCCCTTGACTAAAGCTACAGACTTCATTGGTAATTTTTCAGAATAACTTCCTGTACTACCAACTCGTATAATGGCATCTACATCATAGAATTTAAAAAGTTCATACGAATAAATTCCCATACTTGCCATTCCCATACCGCTTCCCATGACAGATACACGGTGTCCTTTATATATTCCTGTATATCCAAGCATACCTCGTACGTCATTAAACAAAACAGGATTTTCTAAAAAATTCTCGGCAATCAATTTGGCTCTTAAAGGATCGCCTGGCATTAAAACAACTTTTGCGACATCTTCTATATTTGCTCTATTGTGTGCTGTTGACATAATTTCCTCCTAAAATAAAGACCAGTCAAAGCTGGTCTTTCAATCTTAATATTGTCCTGGGTTATACTTAAATGCATTCGGTACAACATGATTTGGATCATACTTCTCTAAAATCTTACCATATCTTTCACGATAATCATTATCAATTTTCAACTGAGGAATGACCTTTGTTCCCTCTTCAAAGAAGTGTTTTGATCCACGTCCCATTTCTTGTCCTCGTCTAGTGTGTTTATCCAAAGCAATATCTGGAACTTCCATGACTTTTCCCATGGCTGCTTCTTTAATAATAATATTTTTCAAATAATCACTTGAACGATCTTTTGTACTTGCACAAAGTAAACGAATCGCATGGATAAAATACATTGGCTGATCCCCATCATCATACGCATACGATTTACGTACTTCATTTAATGTGTTGACTTGTACAGCAGCTTGTAAATTTCCAAAACCAATATCTTCAACTGAAATTGTTAGTAATCGACGCCATAGCTTATCTAAAAACAAAGGTCCTGTGATATATAATTCATAAGCAGCTTGACATGCTTCTTCTACTTTATTGCGTCGAATGCTTTTTTGAAGTGTAGAAATCACTTCATCTGCGGCTAAGCCATTTCTTGTTTTTGCGGCAGCCCAAATATTATATGACATATTCTCTTACACTCACTTTCCATTAATATTGTTCTGAACTATATTTGAATGCATTCTCAACAACATGATCAGGATCATATGTTTCAAGAATTTTTCCATAGCGTTCACGATAATCATTGTCAATTTCTAATTGTGGAATCACCTTTGTAGCTTCTTCAAAGAAATGTTTCGATCCACGCCCCATTTCTTGTCCACGTTTTGTGTGTTTATCCAATGCGATATCTGGTACTTCAACCACTTTTCCCATAGCGGATTCCTTAATAATGATATTTTTCAAATAATCACTTGAACGATCCTTTGTACATGTACAAAGCACGCGAATCGCATGAATAAAATACATAGGTTGATCTCCATCATTGTATGGGAAGTTTTTACGCATCTGATCTAGTGCATGAATTAAAACTGGAACATTTAAATCTCCAAATCCAACATCTTCAACTGCAATCGTTTCTAGACGAGACCACATTTTGTCTAAGAAGACAGGTCCTGAAGTATATAATTCATAGGCTGCTTGACAAGCTTCTTCAACTTTTGCACGACGAATATACTTCTGTAATGAAGATTGTACTTCGTCCGATGCAAAGCCATTCTTTGTCTGAATGTCTGCCCAAATTGTCATTTTATTTACCTCTACTTTCTATTAATAAAATTATTTCTTGAATCAAAGTCTTTATTGTTTCTGCTGACATAAGTTGATCTTCCGCATGCGCCATCAACATTGTGATTTGTGGTTCTTGCGTATTCATTTCCTGCTGTAACAATTGAAGATGGGCTTCGTGGGCTTGTGAAAAACTTTCATCTCCATTTGACATTGATTGTTCGTAAGCTGTTTGATCGTTTTCACGATAATATTTAAGAGCTTCTAAATAATTTGACTTTGCTAAACCGGAATATGTGATGACCTGCATAGCAACTTGTGATATTTGTTCAACGTTAGCCATATTACCCCAATAATTTTTTTGCCATTTCAATAGCAGCAGCTCCATCTGCCATCGCGTATGCTCTAGGTTCAATACTTGCAACTGGAATATTTAATTGTTGATGAATTGAATCAACCGCAAAAACCAATTGTGGACCTACTAAGCATACATCCCATTTACCCACTTCGTTCTTAATTGAAGCATTAGCTACTGCACTCACTTCAATATCTTCACCTGTTTTTTCAGCAACATCTCTAATTTTTTTCACAAGAATTGAACTTGACATTCCTGCATTACAGCATAACAATATTTTCATTTTGATTTCCTCTTTCTATTTTAGTTCTGGCCAATATGCTTTATTCGCCTCAATAAAATCGTCTAAGATTTTTCTTGCCACATTGGCATTTGGAACACATTTATTTAAAGTTAATGCCTGCAACATTTTTAAATAACTGTGCTGCTCATACGCATCGACAACAAGCTTTTCACAATTTACTTGTTGTTCCATCAATCCCTTTTGGAAATGTGGAATTTCACCTACAGTCAATGGTTCATATCCATCTTTTCCAACAATACAAGGAATTTCAACCATAGCATCGTTTTCAAAGTTTGAAATCGCTCCGTTATTTGGAACAATCAACAACATTCTTTCATGCGTATTAAATGCTAAGGCCGTTGCTAGATCCACAATAAATTCAGCATGGATACCGATTTGTAGTGTTGTATCCTTTGCGGTACCTACTTTTTCAATACGAGCGCATTCACCAAATACACGTTTTTCTCTTGTATCCACAACTTGATCTGCACGAGTATAATTTGGATCTGTATGTGCCACCATATCATCTCCAAATAAATAGTATTGGAAATATGAATTTGGACACATCGTTGGATCGATTGCGATAATATCTTTTACCTTTTTAGCTGTATCAAACCATGAGCTGTCTGTATAATTTGATGCATCATCATCGGCTAAACAGTTTCCATATTTTAACTGGTGTTTAATCAAGTCTTGAATATATTCTTTTCCATCCTTATCCTTGATTGATGTCCACCATCCGAAATGATTCAATCCATAATAACGGATGCACATTTCTTTACGGCTTTTGAAACCTAGAATACGTGCAATTGTATGCTCCATACCAATTGGCATATCGCAAATATTAATAACTCTTGAGTTTGGTTTAAAACGACGGCATGCTTCTGCTACAATACTAGCCGGATTGGAATAATTCAACATCCACGCATTTGGTGAATATTTTTCCATATATTCAATGTTTTCCAATACACCCGGAATGCTTCGTAATCCATAAGCCATTCCACCAGGACCACATGTTTCTTGTCCAACAACACCATATTTCAATGGAATTTTTTCATCTAAAGATCGCATTCCAAGCTTACCTACACGAATGTGTGCTAATACAAAATCAACATCTGTATAGGCTACTTCTGGATCTGTCGTTGCGACATATTCAATAGTAGGATCTTTTTCTTTGATCAAGATTTCGCACGCCTTTGCGACATGATTTTGACGTTCTTCATCGTTATCATATAATTTGATACTTCTTAATGGTAAACGATCTAAGTTGTCTAACAACATTAAAATAATTTCTGGAGTATATGTACTTCCTCCACCTGCAATAACAATTGAAAATTTCTTCATTTTACTATCTCACTTTCTTTTCATAAGACAATAAATTGATACATATATTATGTTTGGTTTTATTGTTTTTTCACTCTAACAATTTAAAACTATATAAGTTTTTAATGAAGGCATCACTATCTTCACTTTGAAGAAGTTCATGCATATATTTTTTGTGTGAAACAATTTGGTTAAAGAATTGAAACAACAAGTTCATTTCATCGTTTCGTTTCTTTTCGAGCGCCAACAAGAATACGAGCTGCACTTGATTTCCATGATGTTCAAATGGTTTTTTCAACAAAGCCACTTCTATACCTGTCTTATCGGTAAATGTAAACAGGGCATGTGGAACCATCATTTGTGATCCTAAATTAGTTGGATAATTCTTTTCTCTCAACAAAACATCTTCATAGAATCCTTTTGTATCGGATATGAATCCTGATTCATGTAACTTTTGAGACATCTCTTGTAAAAGTTCTGGAAGCTCTTTTTTGTCTGGATATACCTTTACATGCTCTTTTTGAATATAACAATCTAATATCTTAGAAACACGTTTATTCATACGAATCATGTGGATCATTGAATTCAATCGTTCAATATCTTTGATTTCTGGCAACTTATCCATACTAAATACTTCTACATCTTTTAAGATCAGAAATGAATCCAACGTAATGACTAAATCAATGGATGTAAGATCTATTTTTTTCAAAGCTTCCTTATTTATGATATCCACAATCACAATCTGGTTTTTAAAATACATTTCAAGCCATTGTGTCAACAATTGTTTAACACTATGGCGCTGACTTGTGATAACGATTGTTTTAAGTTTTACATTTTCATTCTCTAAAAATTGTGCCACATATACAGTTAGATATGAAATTTCATCTTCTGTAACATAAACACGTTTGTATTTGAAAAGAATGGGAACAATCATCATACTGATTTCAAACGCAAATGGAAACTTTGTCTTTACATCATCAACAATAGGATTTTTTAATTCATATCCACCAATAACTCGTCGATTCATAAATTCTATGTGCAAAAGCATTTTACTAGATAAAGCTTCCGATTCCTTTAAGTTGATTGAATATTTATCGAATACTTCATTACAAAATTCATCAAATACAAGCATTGTAAAATCTGTGATTTCAGGTACTTCATCCGTTGATTTCATTTTAAATGTATGTAAAAGATTATATAGAATTGGAATATCAACCTGCTCTAAATAAGGTGACTGCATACATAATTTAGTAATGACACGAGTGGAAAGATCGTCCGGAGAACTTATTTGATTATCTTCTAGGTTGTATCCATTTAAATTTCGTACTCGACATATCAAGATGCATGCAGTAAAAATGGATAAGTCCGTTTCTGATAAATAGACTTGTTCTCCATTCATGATTTTGATTACATCTTCCTTTGTGGATTTATAATATTTCATAACCCACGAATCACTTAGAAGCATATAAAGAATGTCCATTAATGCATCTGGATTTTCGAGCGCCATGTCTTTTACAATTTTAAAAAGAAGTTCACGAATTTCACTTTCTTCTAATAAAATGACACACTCATCTTTTTTTAGTCTGAACAATTCCACATTGTAGTTTTTCAACAAAAATTGAATCACTTTATTGATTTCTTTGCGGATTACAGAATCAGATAAACCTAATAATTCAGATAAATCATATATACTGCAATCCTCAAAGAATAGTATTTTACCTATAATTTTGTAAATACGATAGACAGCTAGATCTACATTTTCATTATCCTGATTGACTATGTTACGAATAATATCTAGGTGCTCATCATTAATCATATATCCTTGTTTTGTACTCGAACGTATTAATATACAGTTTGTCACATCATTCATAAATGTGATTTCACTACGTATAGTTCGTGTTGATACATTTAAATTTTCTGATATTTCTTTTCCATGAATCCCCGGATTATTCATAATCAATTTAATAATTTTTAATTGTCTAGCTGTTAACATGTTTCTCTTCCTACTTCTCTAAAGCTTGTTCTTTTTGTAGCTCTTCTTTCTCCATCATCTTGAAGAATGGATAATAGAATACAGTTTGTAGAATTAACAACACGAATACTAGGGCTACAGCCTTCCAATCTAATGTCATTAAGAATGCACTTACTCCTGGAGGCAAGAATCCTGGAGGATTGGCAATTGGTTTACCGACTAAGCCTAAATTCATTGTTAAATATACAATTGTTGTACAGATCAATGGTCCGAACACAAATGGAATAAACATAAATGGATTCAAGATAATTGGTGTACCAAAAATTAATGGTTCATTGATTCCAAACAAGCTTGGAATAATAGATACTTTACCTACTGAATTCAATGATTTTGCCTTTGATCTCATCATTAAAATATTTAATCCTAATGTTAAACCAGATCCTGATACACATAATATACCATAGAATAATCCAAACGTGAAAATATGTTGAACAGGTTGTCCTGCCGTATAAGCTGCAATATTTTCAGCGGCATACGCAATCGCAAAAGTTGCCCATACAGCAGAAGTAATACTTGGTCCATGTAATCCAAAGAACCATAATAACTGAGTTAAGAACATCACAATCAATAAAGCTGGTAGTGTATCCATGCCTGTTATAGCTGGTGCTAATACATTCATGATCAATTGTGGGAATGCAACACCACCAAAAGTCAATGAAAGATTTGCGATCGCAACTGCGATAATTGTATTCAATACTAATGGTACTAAGGCTGCAAAGCTATCTTGTACCATTGGTGGTACACTTTCTGGCATTTTAATATACCATTTGTGTTCGTAACAAATATGATAAATTTCAACTGTAAATAGAGCTGCAACAATACCAGTAAATAATCCAGTAGATCCTAAATAAGATGTATTTAATTGACCATCTTTAACTACAGCACAAAGAATAAAGAATACAACTAAAGCTGTAACAGCAGGTTGACTTCCTTTTAAATCATATTTTTCAGACAAAGTCTTCGCAATAAAATATGTTGCATATACTGCAAGCATATCGTTTGTGAATGCTGATGCATATGTCAAGACACCCATATTCGCACTTAAGAAATCATAAACAGGTCCACTTCCTAAAAGGTTGGCAATACCTAAGAAAATAGTACAGAATGAACCAATGATAATAATAGGTATTGAAGCAACGATACCATCTTTGATTGCTTGAATGTGTTTTTGTTGTTCAAGCTTGTTCGCAATTGGCATCAAATACTTCATAAGAACATTTTGAATTTTTTCCATTTTCGCTCTCCTCGTATACAATTTTTGTCGACCAAATTGTTATCTATATATTAAATGTTCACACTATAATTCTCAAATCTTCTTTTTCCACTTAAAGCGGAAAGAAAAAAATAAGCAGTAACGTATCAGTAAATTTTATTATTTATGGAGTTCAGCTCCCTTTCAAAAGCCATATGAGAAGGCATTTCTCCATTCATAATGAATTTGAAACGAATATCATATTTACATGATTTTTCTAAATCACAAATAAAAGCATAACCATTAATCGTAAATGTAAAAATATTTGTAGCGCATCATATCCATGGGTGTTACCAGCGAAAAATCGAAATACTTAAAAATATTAACACCTCTATAACTTTCTTCACAGTTTTTGAAATATCGTCATAAGAAAAATACAAAGGGAATTGAAATGATAGCTAGTATGCATTGCAGTTTACTAGGTATTTTTTACAAACATGGTACAAAAAAAGGCCGATATTCAGATTTGTAAACCTTGAATATTCGGCTCTCTTTTTTAAACTAAAACGTCTTTATCCGTTACAGCTCTTTTAAATTAATCTTTATAAAATTCTTTCTTTAATCCATGTTGCTTACCAGCATCAGGGTGGATATTATCTCTTTTTTTCCCCACCATGTCTATGACTGTAAGTTTAAATACAGACGTTACTTTCATCATATCTGTATTAAATTTAAAATCATCTTCATGATACTGTTTCATTAAGACTTTGAGTGCTTCAAATTTTTGGCCTTCATTTAAAAATTCCATTGTTCCATGACCAATAACACTTTCATAACCCATAGTGCAACTCATGCGATCATCATAGAAAATAAAATTGTGTTCACAATCCATTTCAAATGTCACTTTGTTGTTCTTTTTCAATAAATCTATTTTCTTACCTTCTAATGCACCATGGAAATATAAGTAGACCTGGCCATCCTTGACTTCTGTACCGAAGTTAAGTGGTACGATATATGGAAAATCTCCATCATTCATTGCAATTCGGCAAACATCACATTTTTTTATGATTTGAACAATCTTATCAAAATCTTTAATTTCTCGATCACTTCTACGCACAATAAATTCCTCCTTTTACTACTTTGTAAGTTCGATTAGTTTATCTCCAACATGTATTTCATTACTTTCATGAACAGCTTTGAATGGATGTTCTTCGTGATTTAAAACAACTAATGGTGTGTACAATTCTAAATTATTTTCTTTCATGACATTTAAATCAATTTTCATGATAGCTTGTCCTTTTTTGACTTGGTCTTCTGCTTTTACTAATGGAGTAAATCCTTTTCCATTTAAGTTAACAGTTTCAAGACCAATATGAATCAACAATTCAGTACCATCTACTTCAAAATCAATTTCATGACATCCCCTTCATTTTTTGATAAACATTTCGCAATTTGAGATACACTCATACCATTTGAAAGCATTGTCGCAATCATTTTTTCATTTCTTGATTCAGATACTCAACTTGTCTATTCACATCTTCATACTTTTTTCAGCTTCTTGTATTGCCTTTCTTGCTTCTTCTTGTGCTTTTCGAGCCTCTTCTTTTGCTTTTCGAAGCTCTTCTTGCTCTTTTCGAAGCTCTTCTTGCTCTTTTCGAAGCTCTTCTTGCGCTTTTCGAACCTCTTCTTTTACTTTTTGAATCTCTTCAAGTTCAAGCTGTCGTTCCATTCGTTCTTCATTTTCATGCAGTTTTCTAAAATCTTCTATTATTTTCTTCCAACCATCATCCGATATGGTTTCTACACGCTTCTCCAACATTTGAATCACCCCATCACTTTCTATCATTACCTTAATTTTACTATCATCCATTCCCTTGTGGCAATTCAAAAAGTAATAAATCATTTTCTCCTGTTCATTCATGTCTTCAAGCGGCTTGTTTACATCCAACTTTGCCATCTCAATTGTACGTAACTTCATACGATCTTCTGTTTCTTCCACAAAAGCTAAACCATCCTCATTTTTCAATGTGAATGTATTACACATTTTATCATTCTCAATTAAATTCACATTAAAGAACACTAAGACAATTGTTTCCTTTAACTCTCCGTAATATTTTCCTTCCAATTCTTGAGAACCATGAAGTCTAGCCAAATAATAACTAAAGCGAATCGGCAAATTATCTTTTGTTTGTCTTAACTGCATTTCTAAATCTACAGTTGTTTGATCATCAAATTCAACTAATAGATCTAAACGTGGACTTTTCATTTTACTATAGTCTTTTACCATTTCTGAATTCTTTACAACAACATGATTTACCTTCCTTTCTAAAAATACTGTAAGTAATGATTTTAAGGCATCATTAGCCTCTTTACAATCTTCGCCAAACACATACTTAAAGGCGAAATCATTTAATAAATTTGCACTACGCATGAGTACACCTTTCTAGTAGGAGATTTCCTACATACTCATATACGAAAAAAAAGACACTTTTTCGAATAAAAATCAAAAAAATGTCTTTTTAGAAACTTAAATCCATTCCATTTTCTTACAAATATTATAAATTCCATCATCTACATTGGCATCTGTAACGAATGATGCGATATCCTTTAATTCTTGACACGCATTTCCCATCGCAACACTTGTCCATTGTGGATCAAACATCACCTTATCATTGGTGTCATCCCCAAAGACAACCACATCTTTTAAATCACCACCAATATGCTGCATCATATCTAAAATACCTTGATGCTTAGCATCATATTGAAACATTAAATAATCGGGTACAAAGCGCATATTTCCAAGTGTATCCTTTAAAGTCAGTTGGGATTCTTTTTCTTTAGGAATAGAAATATACATTTTATAAATCACATTCAATTGATCCACATCCAAATTTTCATCATAAATATATTCCGTTGGTTCCTTACGATCACCCACTTGATTCTGGAACGTATGATCCTTTGTATATACCTTAATCGAATCGTCTAGCGCAAATAAAACGCCATATCCTAAAGATAGTGCTTGTTTTGCGATTGCCTTTGATTTTTCTAAATCCAAAGGAATATTTTGTACTAATTCATCATGAATGACTAATCCGCCACCACCGCAACAAACCATATCATGAAGGCCCACACTTTCCATAAAGTTACGTGCTTTATAGTGAGCACGACCTGTCGCAATAGCTACAAAATGACCTGCCTTTTGAAGCTCATTCAAGGCTAGCTGTGCACTGGGTACAATTTTGCCCGTCGATTTATCTGTAAGTGTTCCATCAATGTCAAAGAAAAAATATTTTTTATTCATATTTGCCCCACAATCTCTGAACTTCTGTCAATACATCCATCACATCACAAACATAGCTCAAATTTTCTTGGCCATTTAAACTAGTAACATACTCTTCCATATCTCGAATTTCATAGTTTAGTGCCAATCCACTTTCTCCACAAACAATTTCCTCAGTATGACCATCCTTTGTATATGTGATTTTTGCCTTATCCGCTCTAGGAAAATTATATATTTCAATATACCCATTTTCACAAGCCACTAAGCCACGCTTTGGCTGCTTAGCACGCATTGTCAAAGAAATTGTCGCAATTTCATTTTCTATATTTTTCAACAAGATACCACTCGATTCATCGACACCCGTTTCAAATGGTGTCATTGTCGTTAATACTGTGTTAGGTTTACTCGACATAAACCAACGTGCAAAACTTACGGCATACACACCAATATCAAGTAATGCACCACCAGCTAAGTCAGGATTAAAGAAGCGATTCTTGACATCATATTCTTTATAGCTACCAAAATTGACTTGAACCATCTTCACCGGACCTAAAGAATTTGACAAAACTAATTTTTTCAACTCTTTAAATAACGGCATATGAAATAAGGTAACCCCATCATTAATGGCTAAATGTCTTTTTTTGGCAATCTCTACACACTCATTCAATTCCATAGAATTTAAAGTAATCGCCTTCTCACAAAAAACATGTTTATTATGAGTCAAAGCCTCTTTCATGATTTCGTAATGCGAATTATGAGGTGTGGCAATATAAACAATATCTATATTTTCATCTTCAAACATGGCTTGATAAGTCTCATAGACATGTTCAATTGAAAATTCTTCAGAAAACTTTTTAGCCGAACTATAATGTCCAGAAGCTACACCATAAATACCAATCTTTTCTTGAATCAAGGCATTTGCCATATCATGCGCAATCCAGCCAGAACCAACAATTCCCCAATTATAAGGCATAGAATTCTCCATTTCTTTCTTTTTTAAATACGCCCTTATCATTGACTAGAATCATTCCAGTAAGTATATCCACAAACAAACTAGTGTCCACAACACCAGGCATCATCAACAAGGTTTGATTCAACAAATGAATATCTTCTACATTTTTGAAGTACACATCGAATAAGATATTCCCTTCATCACTAATGAGAAAACCATCTTTATTTGAAGCGCTACGCCATTCAACAATCCCATTTAATTCTTCTAATTTCTTTTTCACAATACTATATGCTTTAGGTAATACTTCCACTACAACAGGCACTTGAAATGCCAAAGTCTCATGAAATTTAGTTTCATCAACCAATACAATATATTCATCGGCCATGGACGCAATAATTTTTTCTTGCGTATGAATACCACCACCGCTTTTTAAAGCATTTAAATGCGAATCCACTTCATCACAACCATCAAAGGCAATATCCACATGATCTACATATTGCGTATTTAACACAGTTAAACCGGCTTGTTGAGCTAATAATACAGTCTTAGAAGAAGGAGATACCACCTTGATATCTTTATCTTTTACATAATCAATTAAATACGATATGGTACTACCGCCACCTAGGCCTACAACCATACCATCCTTTACTAATTTTGAAGCATATAATGCACATTTCTTTTTCATAATCATCACCACCTTCAATATATCATGTAATTTATTTTCGTCAATATATACTTTATGTAATTTTAATTCATACGCAAAAAAGAAGAACTATACCTTCAAAGAAGCATATAATTCTTCACATTGACTGATTCGATCATAACTATCTGTGCGTTCATTCGTTAAAAATAAATATAAAATTTCAATGACGGTCGCCACAGAAATTCTTGAAAAACAAAATTCATTTAAAAATAGCTTTTCACGCGTAGACGTCTGAATATGATATAAACATTCTTTGGCAACAACTGAATCCTCATTATTCGTAATTCCAATTGTAGGTACCCCACGCTTTTTCATTTCCCTGCAAACCGTAAAGACTTGGCTGCTCTCCCCACTATTTGAGATTGCGATGACTACATCATTCGAATCAAGATCAAGCGCATAAGAAGCTTGATTTTCCCAAATAGTAGATGTAAAGGTTAAAATACCAATTTCATTAAATTTAAACATACAGTCAAGTGCCACTGGAATCGTATTTCCCACGGCACACACAAGTACGTGTTTAGCATTTTGAATCAAAGATAAAATCACATTGAATTGATCCACATCAATATTGCGAATAGTAGCTGTAAGCTCAGAAATTTTATTGGAAAGAATGGTTTCTAAAGAACCTGAAATATCACTTGTAGAAATGGTATTTGATTTTTGTTTGATTTCATTGACACAATCCCTAGCCAAATTCACCTTTAAATGATGGAAACTATCCATCTGACATTTTCTGGCAAATCGCGAAACACTCGCCTGCGAAGTATTACATGCTTGAGCAAGCTGTTTAATTGTCATATTCACCACATCTTTTGGATGTTGGATAATATAATCTGCAATTTTCTTTTCGGAATCAAAAAAAGAATTATAATGTCCATGAATTGTATCGAGTATCATATAATCACCACCACTTCTATATTATCAAAAAAGAGATCAAATTACTTGATCTCATGTACGTAAATATTATTAACACGATCTGGTCCTACAGAAATCATAGAAACACGTACGCCAGTAAACTCTTCAATGAAGTGTACATAGTCTAAACATTCCTGAGGCAATTGATCGACTGTAGTCATCTTAGTGATATCTGTCTTCCAACCTTTGAAAGTTTTATAGATTGGTTTAGCCTTGGCAACATCTGCCTGATCACTAGGAATATAATTATATTCTTTACCATCGATTTCGTATCCAACACAAACCTTGATTTCATCTAAACCGTCTAATACGTCAATCTTAGTGATAACGATATCTGTTAATCCACTCATTAAGTTTGCGTGTTTTACAGTTAATAGATCCAACCATCCACAACGACGAGGACGACCTGTAGTAGCTCCATATTCTCCACCGTGTTCACGAATCCATTCACCTTGTTCATCTAATAATTCAGTAACGAATGGTCCTTCACCAACACGTGTTGAGTATGCTTTAACAACACCTACAACAGTCTGAATACGACTTGGTGCAATACAAGCACCTGTAGTAACACCAGCACTTGTTGGACTTGAAGAAGTTACATATGGATATGTTCCATAGTTGATATCAAGCATAGCTGCCTGAGCCCCTTCAAACAATACTGTCTTATCTTCATCCAATGCTTCATTGACTAAGTGTGTTGTTTCTTGGATCATAGGGACAATACGATCATAAATAGCTTCAAAATCAGCTACCATCTTATCGTAATCCATTGCTTTTCCACCATATACGGCAGTAAATAATTTGTTTTTAAAATCTAAGCAGTCTTTTAAACGAACTTTAAAATGTTCAAAATCTTTAAATTCATGGTAACGAATACCGTGACGAGCATACTTATCTGCATAACATGGACCAATTCCACGTTTTGTAGTTCCGATTTTATTAGCTGCTGCTTGCTCTTCTAATTCATCTTGATATTGATGATATGGCATTAACATCTGTGCACGGTCACTAATAATGATGTGTTTAGTTGATAAACCATCTTTTTCTAATTGTTCCATTTCTTTTAATAATACGAATGGGTTACAAACAACTCCTGGACCAATGATACAAGTTGCTTCTTCATGTAAAACACCACTTGGTAATAAGTGCAATACATGTTTCTTACCATTTACAATGACTGTATGACCTGCGTTGTCTCCACCTTGGAAACGAACGATCATATCCGCCTTTTCTGCTAAAACATCGACGATTTTTCCTTTACCCTCATCGCCCCATTGGGTACCTACAACTACTTGGCTTGACATAAGAGCCTCCTTTTAGGTATGTTCTTTACAATACCTAATTAATTATAAGTAACCCTCATATTATTGTCAATTGAGATTTTTTAAAAAAAGAGCTTGCACAACCATTTAATTCATGATATCATTAACAGGCACTTAGGGGTATCGTCCAAAGGCTAAGATAGCGGTCTCCAAAACCGTTGATGTGGGTTCGAGTCCTACTACCCCTGCCAGTTTGAAATTTAAGGCTCTGAAGTCCTTTATATAAAGGGTTTCAGAGTTTTTTTATACTTTACAAAATCAAAAGTTGTAAAACTTAATTTACAACTTTCATGCAGAAATTGTTCACCAACAGCAAACAATCAAGCCACTTTTATTATTATGCCATTATTTACTTCATACTTTATTCTTATTTTAAAATGTTATAATCATATATAGTATTCTTGACCTTTTATATTTTTTCTTATTGTATCAAAAAAAACTCCTCAGCCTTTCAATACAATGAGGAGTTTATTTAAATACACCAAACAATCAAACTAAGTATTTAATCATTTAGACCGTTTTCCTATGCGTGTCTAAAAATCTTATTGAAAAGTTTCGTACCTACTTCTTTAACTTTTGCAAATCCAGATTTAACCATATTTACTGCACCTTTAGCAACAGTTTTAGCACCTTTGAAAACTAATTGTCCAAATTTTGATCCAGCCGTATATCCAATCATGCCTCCAACTAAACCACCAATTACAGGACCGACAACAGGTATCCATGATAATGCAAAGGAACCTAACACAGCCCCAGTAGTACCCCAACCTAGTCCATAAACCATAGCTACACTAGTATTTCCCATTTCATTTAAAGCTTCACTCAAACTTATTTCACCACTCGCTAGCTTTTTCAAGATTTTTACATTTTCAATCGTAACACAAGCTATATTTGCCAAAGTGCCAATTGGTGTTCCTTTAGGAATGATTGAAATTATACCTTTTTCGACTCCAATATGTAATGCACCAGCCGTAGCAGCTTTAATCCCTGAGTCCACCCCTGTTTCAAGAGCCACAGCTACTGTCTTTTCTGTATCTATACTTCCTTCCTTGATTAACTGTTCCGCCATTGAGAAACCTGTTGTAATTGCAGCTGCTTGCATTCCCATTAATCCAGCATTTTTACCAACATGCAAAGCTAATTCTTTAGTGTTAAATGTATTCCAATCCACCAATGGAACAGCGCCTTCATTTTGTGTCTCAAGTTGTAATTCTTTCACTTTTTCTTTACTTATAGAATTACTAGTTACAGCAACTTTTTCTGTACCTCCAATTTGAGAAACAACTGTCTTACCTGGAAAAGCTTTTTGGACTTCTGCAACTTGTTCAGGTGGTACTACTATTTGTTGATTAGAATAACGAGTTATTTCTCCATGATCCTTCAACATTGAAATAGTGGTTTTAGCATCTTTACCATATTTAATTTGATATTGATGAACTGTTACCCCATTCCCTTTTGACATATCTTTTATAACTACATCTACTGAATTCTTTTGATATGTCTGTCCATCTGGAACTTTAACTTCAGCTCTAAAAGCACTCTTTGATAATGCTGCATTGGCATTAAATGTATTTACGTGATACTGTTCTGCAATATATCCATCTAAATTATTATTAAGATTAATATTACCTGCATTGGTTGTCACGCAACGATACATTTGTGCATTTCCATTCGTTAACGTTTGATCAATTTTATTCAAATAATTTCCATGTTCAATTACCGAAACCCCAGTTGCAGCTTTCGATACTTTATCAGCAAACCACTGTTCCTTATTAATACCCTTTTTAGCAGATTCATGAATCGATTTTAAATTGCTATCATATTCTTTAATCGATTCTAACGTTTCATTAACTAGATTATCTATTTTCTGATCCGACCAATTTGGCATTTCATTTTTAAACTCTTTTTTTAACCATTCTTTATCAGATACTTTTTCATCTTTATTTGAATATGATTTAATAAATTTACTAAATAATTTTTTGAATTCCCTTAATTCTACAACTGACATACCATCAATTTTTATTTCTTCGTTGCCGTTCATTTTCTAATCCTCCTAAAATGAAGCATTTCTTAGCTTTCTTCGTTCGTACTCTTTTGCCATTTTATCTAACGAATCCTTCATAATTACAGATAAAGAATTCGTATTTTTAATGGCCTCATCAAATTCATTCATCGTTACAGAAGGCTTATCATCTACAAAAGCATATTCTACTGCATCCTTTACTACACCTTCTATATCTGCACCACTATAACCATCAGTCATAGACACTAGTTTTTGGATATCAACCTTTGAAATATCCTGGTGTCTTTTCTTTATGTGAATTTCAAAAATTTTCTTTCTCTCTTTAGCATTAGGTAAACCAACATAGAAGATTTCATCAAATCTTCCTTTTCTCAATAACTCAGGTGGAAGTTTTGTGATATCATTTGCTGTTGCTACCACAAATGCTGTGCTAGTTTTTTCCTGCATCCATGTTAGGAAAGACCCAAACAATCTTGTTGTTACTTCATGTCCTCCACCATCACCAATTCCGGCAAATGCTTTTTCTAGTTCATCCACCCATAACACACAAGGAGAAATAGCTTCGGCTAAATTAATAGCCTTTCTTAAATTAGTCTCACTTTCACCTAAATATTTTCCCATCAATTTTCCCATATCTAAACGGATGATAGGAACTTCAAATAAACTAGCCACTGCCTTTGCAGAAAGAGACTTACCGCATCCAGGAACACCAGCAATCAAAACACCCTTAGGCATGTCAACTCCATACTTCTCAGCACTCTGAATATTTTTGATAACCTTTGCTTTTCTACGCAACCATTGTTTTAAATTTTCCAACCCACCAATATCATCTATGCTTTCTTTTAATGGAATCATTTCTAATATTCCTGATTTTAAAATCATTTGTTTCTTTTGTTCAAATATCAAAGAAAGATCTTTTCGATTTAGTTCTCCATCATCTGCTAAAGCTAAAGCCAATATATTATTAACTTCAAATTCTGATAATCCCTTAAAAGCTGTAGCCATTTCCTCTAAAAGCTTTGGTTGTAATTCCATCAATCCATTATCAGATACAAAATTGTTTATTAGCTGACAAATATCATTAAATTCTAAATAATCTGCATTTAAAATCGTTACATATTTTTCCAATTCTACAGGTATTTTTAAAACTGTTGAAATCAGGATAATACTACAATCTAAACCAGAACTTATACGAATTGCCAGTTCTTTCAGAAGAGTTACAATCTGATCATTTTCTAATACAATATGAGCATCTTTAATTACGAAAATAGTTCTATTCAAATCTTCATCAAATGCCAGCTTAGTATTTAGAACTACATCCAAATTCGTACTCTCATCCTTGCTTGGAGCGATAATCCATTCATCTTTTTTAGTCGAATATTCTCCATACCCAGTTGCCATACTCCAAGTTGATATGGTTCTGCGATCTGCAACCTCCTTGATAGTCTCTTCTATTTTTGATTCTTCAAATGCGTTTATATATAAAATTGGAAAGCCTGCATCTAAATATCGTATTATTTTATCTTTTAACATGCGTTAGTTAGTCCTCCTTTTCAAAAATTTCATATTTTTGTCTATTCGCAATATTAATTCTATAGTAATGATCAGGATGAACCATGAATTTTCCTTCTCCATATAAAAAATAATGACCTACTAAATAAAATGGATATCCATGATAAAAAACGTCATCATCTCTAAACAAATGTGTATCCCTTGTAGTATTTCCGCAGTTTTTACAAAGAACAAATACATCATCATTACTCGTATCAATAACATTTACTGGTAAGCCATGTTTTTCTTCCAACAGTACAATATACTTTGAATTTTTTTCATGTTTTTCCCCCAAAAATTAAAGCTTAATATTTTTTCAAAATTATGACTATCTAAATTAAATTTCCAATAAGCACATTCAATAAGACCAAACACTCCAAGGTAAACATTTTTATTTACACAAATTATGTCTGTAAAATTAAGTAGCTCTTTATGTAGCTCTTTATTCATATACCTTCTTTTGTAATTATTACCCAAATTGAATTCCACTAAGTAGTTCACTTTATGATAATTTTGTTCCAATTCTTCGATATACCATAATATCGATCCATTTAAACATATTGCAATCACTTTACCCAAATTATCCAAAATTTTATATTTCCTCATTTCGCTGTCATATAATTTTACATTACCTGATGCATCTTGGTAACAGATTAAATGACCTGACATAGAAAATGAATTTTCTTTACCATTCCAATCAGTACACACTACATCAGTTGTTTTTGAATCCAAATCATATAACAATACGCCTAATTCTTCATGATACTCTTTGTATAATGCTATTTTATTTTGTATATTCCCCAAAAAGGTATCATAATCGTTATAACCATCTAAACTAAATGACTTAACACTGTTATCATTTTTATTCCAATATCCAATGTTATTTTCACCTCTTTTGAATCCATCACAAACTTTAAATTCTTTAGATGTTTCAAAATGAGTTCCACTTGTTTTAAACACAACATAATCATTTGTAATAATATAATCATTTTCGCCTATAAAATTTGCCAAATCTTCAGTAATATCATCTTCTGTTACAAAACTTTTATCGATTTTTGATTTTCCATTTTCATCTTTAATTAAACTTTGTCTGATTAAATCAACCAATATTTCTGGCAACTTATAAGAGTCCTTTTCTTGATTATTATCATTTTCTACTTGTCTGATTTGTTCTTTAACTTCTTTTTTTATCTCCAATCCCTCTACCTGAGGAGAACCAACTATAATATATTTTAG
>ENA-OUQP01000675-OUQP01000675.1-human-gut-metagenome-genome-assembly--contig:-NODE-675-length-29306-cov-7.013982_pt1 | contig 29306 bp, 26 predicted proteins | sample MGYA00237951_ERZ548836 | MGnify/ENA primary metagenome ERZ548836 (study PRJEB26490, sample SAMN05194702) | human gut metagenome | biome: terrestrial biome; feature: human-associated habitat; material...
ATGCTCAACCTCGCCGCCGACCTCAAGGCGAAAAAGCGCGCCGGCATCCGCGGCAATCTGCTCGCCGGCAAGAACATCGTGCTGCTGTTCGAAAAGACCTCCACCCGCACCCGCTGCGCCTTCGAGGTTGCAGCCTATGACGAAGGCGCAAGCGTCACCTTCCTCGATTCCAAGTCTTCCCAGATGGGCAAGAAGGAAACGATGGCGGACACCGCCAAGGTCCTCGGCCGCTTCTATGACGGCATCGAGTACCGCGGCTACGACCAGAAGGTCGTCGAGGGGCTCGCCGCCAACGCGGGCGTGCCCGTGTGGAACGGCCTGACGGACGTCGACCACCCGACGCAGGCGCTCGCCGATATCCTGACGCTCATGGAAAACACGAAGAAGCCCCTGAGCAAGTGCAAGCTCGTCTTCTGCGGCGACACGCGCAACAACGTCGCCTACTGCCTCATGTACATCTGCGCCAAGCTCGGCATCCACTATGTCGGCTGGGGCCCGCGCGAGCTCGCGCCCGCCGCCGACGTCGTCGCCTACTGCCGCGAGGTCGGCAAGACGACCGGCGCCATCGTCGAATACGGCGAGGATAAGGCCCTCTTAAAGGGCGCGGACGCCCTCTACACCGATATCTGGGCCTCCATGGGCGAAGAGGACAAGATCCCCGAGCGCGTCAAGCTGCTCACGCCCTACAAGGTCACGGGCGAGGTGATGAAGGCCACCGAGAATCCCGACTGCATCTTCCTGCACTGCCTGCCCTCCTTCCACGACTTCGACACCACCATGGCCGCTTCCCAGAAGGAGCTCGGCTATGATATCCGCGAGGTCACGGACGAGGTCTTCCTCTCCCCGAACTCCAAGGTCTTCGACGAGGCCGAGAACCGTATGCACACGATCAAGGCCGTCATGGTCGCCACCATCGGCAGCGTGTAAGCGCTTCAAAACAAAAAAGAATGGGAACGCGATCGCGTTCCCATTCTTTTTGCGCATTTTTTACTTTTCTAACTGCGTCCAGTCGCGGGTCTCGCGCAGCTCGGTCCACTTTTCGTACTCGGAGTTCTCCTTGTACTTGTAGTAGTGGCTGTTGGTCGCCTCCTGAATGGCCAGATAGTACCACGCCTTCTTGTCGGCGTTGTCGGTCCAGGTGGTCATGTCGGGGAGCAGATCGTCCTCGGTCTCGGGCTTGCGATTCAGCACGCGGTTGACGAGCGTCACGGTCTCGGCGCGGGTGATATTGCGCTGGGGACCGAAGGTGCCGTCGGGATAACCGTCGACCCAACCGTTGTTGTAGGCGACGCTGATCTCGTCCTTTGCCCAGTGGTTGGCGATATCGCTGAAGGCGGCGAGCGTCTTGTCGCCGTCGGTGTCAAAGCGGGCTGCGATGGCGGCGAACTCCGCGCGGGTGATGTAGGCGTTCGGGCGGAAGGTGCCGTCGGGATAGCCCGTGATGATGCCCATGGCGCCGAGCGTCGAAACGGCGTTGTTGTACCATGCGCCGGCGGCAACATCGGTGTACTTGTTGGTGCTCGTGAAGTTCTCCTCGCGCACGTCGTCGGTCAGCAGGCGGAAGAAGATGGTCGCGACCTCGGCGCGGGTGATGGCATTCTGCGGGCGGACCTGACCGTTGCCGTAGCCGACGATGTAAGCGAAGTGGTCGGTCGTGTTCAGACCGAGCGCATCGTCATCGGGAATATCGACCTTGGGCTGCTCCGGCTGGATGGGATAGTAGGGCGTGTAGTTCCTGGCAAAGGTCGCGTGAATCTTATGGGCTTCGGTCACGTTTTCAAACTTGTATTCCGTTACTGCGCCGACGCTCTTGCCGTCCACCAGCACGTCCTTGATGCAGTAGCCAGAATCGGGCGTGATGGTAAAGGTCTTGTTGCCGCCCTTGGGTACTGTGATCGTGCCCGCGGGTTCGATCGTGCCGTGCTCGTCAGCGGTTGCGGTAATGATGCGAACTTCATTGACCTTGACCTGCAACAGATGCACTCCGTCAGTTGCACCGGCGTATCCGGTACCAATACCATTATTTGCGCTGAGATAGAACAGCGTATCGTTCGTATCACCATTCACAACATGGTAACCGAACACCACTACAAGATAGTAGTCATTATAGCCCTCATAGGTGCTGCCTTCATATCTTGCGTGTTCCGCCTTTGTAATGGGAATGGTATTATGCTTGCCGTCCACATAATTAAACTGCGAGCTGCTCTGTGTGGTAGAAAAGCGCTCCGGTTCTTCCTTGCTTCTCGGGCCGTTCATAGTATTTTGTCCGTCGCCGAGCGCTACTTCATCAAACCAGTAGTACTCAAAGTAAACGTAATCCTCGTCAGTGCCCTGCTTTTCCTTCAACAGCGGGTGATCGACCTGAATACCGATCGAGTGCTCCTTGTCGTCCCCGATGGTTACGGTGAAGGGCTGGTCGGCATTGACATCTTCAGTTTTTCCGTCTACAAGGTAAGAGATCGTGGGCGCAAGCAATTCATACTTGCCGCCGCCGGAAACAGCCGTTACTTCATCTTGGTCAGCTTTCAGATTCTTTGTAACGTCCAGAACTTCGTTGTTTTCTTCGAGCTTCCAGCCGCCGCCGGTCACATATTTATATCCGGGCTTGGGATCGACAGGAGTGCCGGAACCCGGTGCTGTGGGCAGTGCATACGCACCGCTGAGTTCCCAGAATCCAGTCGTATTATCCAGCTGATACCCAAGCGGCTTGCCGTTCAGGTGCAGTTCTGTTTCATTGGCACCATCAAAGGTGATTTCGACCGGATAGGTCATTATTCTCTTTATAGCGCTCCGTGGGTTGTAGTTGTCATATACCGTCTTATTGGCGAAAACAAGCATACGGCTGCTTCCACTCCGGAAATCAAATGCTTCCTTGTGATAGCCGCTGACATCTGTACTCTTAAGCACAATCTGAGTGATGTGATCAACGCTTCCGCTTTTATAATAGAATGCTTCTTGCCCAATTTCCTTTACCGATTCCGGAATTACAACCTTAACATCATTTTTGAAGCAACCGTAGAAAGTATGTTTTCCGATTGCTGTAAGATTTGCAGGCAACTCAAAGGTTGCATCTTCATCAGAACTCTCTGTACGAATGCTTTCCATATTGGAGCACCCATAGAAGATAGAGCCAGCTGTGTACAATCCGCCGTCATTTTCAAGATTTCCGAGCACTTCCAGTGAATCCGGAAGAATGACTTCCTTCAACGCTGTACACTCATAAAATGCTCTCTTCTGAATCGCGGTAATACTTGTATTGGACAGATCAATACGAATTAAATTTTTACAACGTTGAAATGCCTGAATGCCGATAGTCGTTACCGGCGTACCGTTAATTTCCGCCGGAATGGTAACGGAAAGAGGCTTGTCCTTATTCGTGTCAAGCCACGTCTTTTCAATGCCCTTGATGACGCCATTATCAAAATCCAGATTATCCACAGGAACCTCAATCGGGGTATTTCCCGCCGCGGGTGCGGCCAGCAGCATGGGCGCATCCTCCACAGGGGCGGTCTCTTCCTCTTCCACGCCCGCAACAGGCGCCAGCACAACTTCGCCGTCTTCCGCCGTTTCGTCCGTGCCGTCTGCGGCCAGGGTGCTCACCGGCAGCAGGGACAGCATCATCACGAGCACCAGGACCCAGGTGAGAAGCCTCTTGCCAAGCTTCTTCTCAGACATAAAAAAACCTCCTTCTTGTCGTGCGACATCGAAGAAGGGGGGAAGCTGTATTTGGCAGCCGGCTGCCGTGCGGCGCGTGCGCCGTTTAGACCCTTGGCTTTGCGACACCGGCTTTCACCGGCTGTGCCTTTGTCTGTCCAGTTGCTCTTCCTCGAGCCGCACAGATAAAGCTATTTTCGAATATTTTATGTTACATATTATAGTAGGATATCACAAAAAAACAAGTAGGGATTCAAAATTTTTTTGAGATATGCAGCAATCCCGCTCGCACCGGGCGCAGAACGGAGCGGGAAGCGGCTCCCGCCGCTTCCCGCTCCCTCTTCTCTCTCATCTCTCGGTAAAAGCTTATTTGCAGTACTGTGCCAGCTCCTGCCGCAGGGCGTTCGCCTCCTGCTCGCCGCGGGCGATGATGGCCACGGAATCGTTGCCCGAGATGCACCCGAGCATCTGCGGCAGGCGCATCGCGTCGATGGCTGCGCCCGCAGCGTCGGCAAGGCCCGGCAGCGTTTTGAGCAGCACCACAATGCCCGCGCAGTCCACGCCGACGCTGCACTCATTCAAAATGAGCTGCAAGCGCCTCGTGTTGTCGATATGGTCGGCCCTGCCCGAAACGGCGTAGCGGCTGCGGCCGCCGCCGAGGGGCTCCTTATAAAGGTAGAGCTCCTTGATATCGCGCGAGACGGTCGTCTGCTTGCTCTGGATGCCGCACTCGGCCAGGCGCGCGATGAGCTCCTCCTGCGTCTCAATGTCGTACTTTTCGATCAGTTCCAGGATCTTCTCCTGTCGCTTGCTTTTCAACTCTCTTCCTCCTATCGCCGCATCCGCACGCGGCGCAAGGGCGGGCGCGTGCCGCGGAAGGGTCGTGTCTGCGGTGTGCTTACAGGTCGTCGCGGTTGACGGGGCAGGACATACAGCGCGGGCCGCCGCGTCCGCGCGACAGCTCGGCCGACGGCACGGTCAGCACATCGAGGCCGTGCTTTGCCAGCAGCTCGTTTGTCACATAGTTGCGCTCATAGGTGATGACGCGGCCCGGCGCGATGCACAGCGTGTTCGACCCGTCGTTCCACTGCTCGCGCTGCGCGGCCATCAGATCGCCGCCGCCGCAGCGGATCAGGTCGACCGCGGGCAGCTTGAGCTCGAGGGCCAGAATGTCCTTGAGCTCCTCCTTGATCGCGCCGAAGCGGAGCTCGCCGTGCTCATCGAGCGTCATTTCGTAAACGCTCAGCGGGCCCTCGATCTCGGGATGGATGGTGAACTTGTCGTAGTCGACCATCGTGAACACGGTGTCGAGGTGCATGAACGCGCGCGTTTCGGGAATGTCGAAGGCCAGTACCTTCTTAAATCCGGAGTTTTGCAGCAGGTTGCGCGCAAACGTCTCCGCGCCGGAGACCGTCGTGCGCTGCGAAAGGCCGACGGCCACGATGTCCTTCGACAGCACGAGCACGTCACCGCCCTCGATGGAGTAGCTGTCGGACAGATCGTACCACATCCTGTTGTCCGGCGCGGCAAAGTCGCGGTTGTAGAGGAACATATATTTTAAGAGCAGGCTCTCGCGCTTGCGCGCGGGGGTGTGCATCCTGTGGATGTTGATGCCCTCGCCCACGCAGGCGCCGGGGTCGCGGGTAAAGTACAGGTTCGGCATGGGGTCGGAGACGAAGGGATAGTCGTCGTCGACCAGGTCCATGAGCGACGTGGGCTGCTTGGTGGCGACCTCGCAGCGCTTGATGCCGGCGATCATCTTCGTCACCATCTGCTTGGGCGGCATATCGAGCAGCAGGCTCGTCATACTTGCGCGCAGGCCCTTGGCGTGAATTTTGCTGATGTTCAGAAAATCGTTCACGAGCTGGATCTGGCGCGCGGGGTCGGCGACGGCCTTGGCCACCTCGTCGACATAGTAGATGACCTCAACGCCGTTTTCGCGCAGGACCTCGGCAAAGCGGTCGTGCTCCTCCTGCGCGACCTTTAAGTACGGAATGTCGTCAAACAGCAGGCGCTCGAGCGTCGCGGGCGTCAGCGATTCCAGCTCCTCGCCGGGGCGGTGCAGCAACACCTTGTTGAGCTTTCCGATCTCGGAAAAGTTGTGGATGCCTGGATACATAGTCGTGCTCCCTTCCCAGGACGCCGGCGGCTCTCTCATCGACCGCCCGAACGCCCCGTCCATGATTTGTTTCCGTGCGCCGCTGCCGCGTGCAGCACAGACGCACCGCGAGTCCGTTCTCTGAATTCTGTTCCAAGTATATCCTTTTCCTATTTACTTGTGATGTATCAGCACTGTTGGCATTTCGTGTGCCAGTCATTCCTCCAGTTCTTCTTTTAGCGCTTTTTGCAATACCTCCATGCCTTGGGCGAGGCGTTCTTCGGATTCATAGGAATAATTGATGCGGATATGGTCGCGCCCGCCGTTCTTGCCCGGGTAGAAAACATGTCCCGGGATCAGCGTAACGCCCATATTATAGGCCCTGCGGATGAACTGCTTGCTGTCCACGCCGTCCGGCAGGGCGCACCAGACATATACGCCGCCTTTTGGCTTTATATATCTCACGCCGAGCGGCGCGAGCTCGTCAAGTTTTCGGCAGACAAGGTCGCGGTTTGCGCGGTAGATCTCGCGGAATTTTGCAAGCGAAGTGTAATAAATGCCGTCATCCAGATACATACCGAGCAGCTTTTGCGTCATCCAGTCCGAGGCCATCAGCCGCACGGAGACCAGATAGCTCAGCGCGCGGATAAAATCGCGGTTGCCTGTGACAAAGGCAAGGCTCAGTCCCGGGACAAACGTGAGCGAAAACGAATAGATGTAAATAACGTTGCCCATCGTGTCGAACGCCTTGATGGGCGGGGGCTTTTCCCCGTCGTAGGCGAGCTCGCTCGCCGCGTCCTCCTCGACGATCGGGATGCGGTAGCGGTTGGAGAGCTCCACGAGCTTTTTGCGCCGTTCAAGCGACAGGATATGGCCCGTGGGGTCATGATAGCTCGAATTGACAAAGATGAGGCGCGGCTTTATGTGCGTAAGCAGCTTTTCGAGCACCTCGCAGTTCATACCGTCCGCATCGATGGGAACGCTCAGGATCTTTGCGCCCGCGAGCTCCATCACACGGTACATATCGGGGTGCACGGGCTCCTCCATCACAACGCTGTCACCCGGCTTGACCAGCAGCGTCACGATGAAGTCAAGTGCCTGGTTCGTCTCCGACAAAACCTGAATTTCGCCCGATGACGCCTTTACCCCCTTCGTACTGAGGAAAGCCACGAGCTTTTGCCGCAGAAACTTATCGCCCTTGTAGGGGCTGAAAAAATACTGGCATGGGCCGCTGCCCGTGACGAGCGCCGCAATATCCTGCGCCACGCGCTCGGACGAAAACACCTCGCGCGAGGCGACACCGCTGCCGAGGGAATAGTGGCTTTCATCCGTAAAGCGCTGAAACAGGTCGTCAAACGTCTTTTCCATGTCAAGGTACTTGTCTGCCACCTCGCTGACCCAGTTGACGCGCCCGCCCTGCGCATTTTCGCCGCTTTCCTCTTCCGCGGCCGTCTTGTCAACGCCCGCCGCGGTCACGACATAGCCCACGCCCTGGCGCGACTCGATCCACGCGTCGCTCTTGAGCTCGCTGTAGGCCTTGACGACCGTGTTGCGGTGCACATCTAAAATCTGTGCGAGGGCACGCTCGCTTGGCAGCGTGCTGGCCCTCGGCAGCGCGCCGCTGATGATCTGCGCTTTGATCTGCTCGGCGATCTGCAAATACACCGGCACCTTCGCATCCTTATCGATCTTGATCGTCATAGGGGCTCTTCTCCCTTTTCCGCGGCGGCCGGTCTCTCACCTCCGGCACATCTTGCAGTCTCTGCCGCAGTTCTCTCATGCTCTCTTTTGTATTTTATCACAACTTTTCATGATTTGTACAGACATTTTTGTGCATCTGCGCTAAATTCTTAAAAATATAAGGTGAAGGGCGTCCTTTCGGACGCTCTTCACCCTTTCGGTTGGGACTATGAGCAGAATAGGATGTTCCTTTTTGCCTTAAAACAGCAGGTGTGCGATCGGGCAGACAATGAGCAGGCTGATGATGGTGCGCTCAAGGAAGATCACAAACAGCTCCCAGATGTTGAGAGGAAGCTTGGAGCCGAGGATCAGACCGCCGACCTCAGAGAGGTAGAGGACCTGCGTGACGGAGACGACAGCGACGATGAATCTGGCCATCTCGCTGGTGCACTCCGCGATCAGGACGGCGGGGGTGAGCATGTCGGTGAAGCCGACGATCATCGTGGAGGCAACAGCGTCCGCCTCGGGGACCTGAAGAAGCTGGAGCAGCGGGCGGAACGGGATGCCGAGCCATTCAAAGATCGGCGTGTAGTTGGCAAGGATCAGAGCGACAGTACCGATGGCCATGACGGAGGGCAGAACGCCGAACCACATGCTGCAGGCGTTCTTGGCGCCGCTCTTGAAGAATTCACCGATACCCTTGTGCTCGGCAACGCGCTTCATGGCGAGGTCCATGCCGTACTCAACGTTGCTCTTGTAGCCCTCGGGGAGGGTGTCGGGAGCGGCCTTGCCTTCGACTAAGTACGTGTTGGGCTTTTTGCGCAGGGGGTAGAGATACGGGCAGATGATGGCGCAGACGATACCGACGAAGCAGACGATGAGGTAGTAGACGCCGAAGTAATCGAGCAGCCCCACCGTATTGAGAACGACGAGGGTAAACGTGATGGAAACAGCGGAGAACAGCGTGGCGATGATGCTCGCTTCCTTGGCGTTGTAGTAGCCGCCCTCATACTGGTTGCAGGTCAGCATAACGCCGAGCGTACCGTCGCCGATCCAGGAGGTGATGCAGTCGACCGCCGCGCGGCCGGGAACCTTGAAGAGGGGACGCATGATCTTGGTGAGCAGCGCGCCGACGAATTCGAGCAGACCGAAGTCGAGCAGCAGCGGCAGCAGCAGCGCCGCGATGACGAAGATGATAACGAGCGTGGTGAGCAGGTCATAGAGGACAAAACCGCCCTGACCGCCGCCGGTGATCATACCGATGAGACCCACGCCGTCCTCGCCGACACCCAGATAGGTGAGCCACACGAAGATGACCGCGAGCACGCGGAGCACGACCCAGATGGGTTTGCAGGCGAAGCATTCCTTCATGATGTCGCTATTCATAATGAATTTGGGTTTTGCCAGCGCAATGAGGGACATCACCGCGGAAACGGTGAGGATCAGCACGCACAGCAGCGGCAGGAAGCCGCCGATGTAGCCCGAGATGATGTCGGCCAGGATCTTGACCACAACGGTCCAATCGCCGTCAGCATTCTTCACCGGGATCATAAACAGGATGATACCAGTGATCGACGGGATGATGAATAATGCTTTCAGTTTCGCGTTACTTTTGGTTTCCATTCTCTCTCCTCCTTCATATTTGAGTCTCTCCGGCAGGCATTCCCTCTCACGGCCGCCGCCGGATAAGTTACTCTTAACACATACTTTAACCTATTTTATGGACAACGCAAGTACCAGCAAGACCTTCTATTTGTATACCAGTAATAAAATTCTACATTTTGTCATCTGCTTTTTTGTAGAACTTTACGGCTATTCGCGTCTTCTTTGCACTTTTCAGCGCGACAACTGCGAAAAAGACAGGTCGAGGGCGCGTGACCGCGCCCTCTTTTCTCTTTTTTCACGATTGCAAGTTCTCAAGCTCCGACTTGCCGATCGCCATGCGTTTCCACTCTTCCGGCAGCCCCGGCGCGATCATCGGAAAAAGGTTTTCCGTGTCTGCCGTCGGCTGGATATTATAGGTGCCGTACTTGTTGATGAGATCAGCGCAGTCGCTGGGCTGACCGAAGCGCGCTTTGAGCATCGGCGTCATGTCGCGCGGAAGTCCCACGTCCTTGCGTTTCATTGAGAAGATCACCTCCGGACGTAGTATGTCCGGAGGCGGTCGTTCTCTTGCGTTTTCTTATGCGCGCAGTGATGCGGGATACACGCCCGCATCGTGCAGCTTTTTAAGCTCTTTCTGCACCATTTCCTTATCCTCGTGGTAGGTCATGCCGAACCAGCGCGCGCTCGATCTCAGCACGGAGACGGTGAGCTCGCCGCGGTCGATGAGCTGACCGATCAGGCTCGGCAGCAGGCACTCTCTTTTGATCTCGCCATCCGGCAGGGCGCGGAGGAAGTCCTTGAAGTACTCGTCGAGCTTTTCAAAGAGCCAGGGCGTAAAGCCCCAGAAGTTCATCGACACCGGCGTCTCCGGCGCGTAGACCGGGCCGTCGCCGTTTTCCTGAATATCGCGGATCTTGCCGTCATCGCAGGGCTTTAAGTGGAAGGTCTCCACCACGCGGTCGAGCATCCCCTGCTCGTTCACGTGGCACACGCCGCGCGTGACTGTGCCGTGCTCGCTCACGGTGTTGCAGAGGTCATAGCCGACCATCGTGCCCTCGCCGCTCGCGGCGAGCTTCCCGAGCTCTTCATAGATGGTCCTGAACGCGTCCACGCCATAATAGTCGTCGGCGTTGATGACGACGAAGGGCTCTTTCACGCAGTCCCGCGCGCACAGCAGCGCGTGCACCGTGCCAAACGGCTTGACGCGCTCTTCGGGTACTTTGTAAAAAGAGGGAACGCTCGAAAAGTCCTGATAGGCGTAGCACACCTCGACCTTTTCGCCCTCCGCCGTTTTGCGCTCTGCAAGGCGCTTGCCGACCAGGTCCTCCATCAAATCGCGCATCTCGGGCTTGATGATGAAGACCACCTTCGTAAAGCCCGCGCGCAGCGCGTCGAAAACGGAATATTCCATCAGGATCTCCCCGTTCGGGCCGATCCCGTCCACCTGCTTGCTGCCGCCGTAGCGCGAGCCCATGCCCGCCGCCATAATGACCAGCGCTGCCTTCATAACAATAAAACTCCTCTCGATCTTCTCTGATGTGTTCAAAGGGTTCCTGCTTCCTTTCATCATAGCCCATCCCGCGGGGCATTGCAACCCACTTTTCCTCTCTTGTCTTTTGCCGCAAAGCTGATATACTGAAATCTACATTCCGCTGCGAGGTGTTTTTTTATGGACACGTTCCTTCACGCCGTCGCGTCCGTCACCATCATCCTGCTGCTGACGGCCACGGGCTACTTCTGCGCGCGCATGGGCTGGATGAGCCCGCAGGCCAAGCGTTTTATCAGCAAGTTCACCATGTCTGTCGCCATCCCCTGTATGTGCGTCTACGGGCTGACTAACAACCTGACGCACGAGCTGCTCGCAGGCTCGCTCGGCTTTCTGCTCGTGCCGCTTCTTTCCACGGTCGGCGCGTTCCTGCTGTCGCTGCTTGTCGGCAGGCTCCTGAAGCTGCCGCACAGGAAGCTCGGCGTCTTTATGATGATGTGCTCGGTGTCGAACGCCATCTTCATCGGCCTTCCGATGTGCACCGAGCTCTTCGGCGAAGCCTGCACGCCCTATGTCATGCTCTACTATCTTGTCAACACGAGCTTTGTCCAGCTCGTCGGCCTGTCGCTCGTGCGCTGGTCGGGCGAGGGCGGCGGCTTTGACAAGCGGATGATCAAAAAGTTCCTGACCACCCCCGCCGTCATCGGCGTTCTTGTGAGCTTTGTGCTCGTCTTTACGGGCGTTTCCCTCCCGCCGCTCGTGATGAGCTACTGCAAATATATGAACAACCTCGTCACGCCGCTGGCGCTGCTGCTCACGGGGTATATCATCTATGAGATCGGGCTCAAAAATCTGAAGCTCGACCGCGACCTTGCCATCATGCTGCTCTTCCGCTTCCTGCTCGTGCCTGGCGTGTCGTTCGCGCTGTGCGAGCTCTTCGGCGTCGCGGGTCTTGGGCGCAGCGTGCTCCTTGTCGAAACCGCCATGCCGGTCGTGACGCAGACGGTCGTCGCCGCCGCGGACTACGGCGCGGACGAGCAGTTCGCCGCGCAGGGCGCGGCGCTCTCCACGCTCGCCTGCTTTGTCGTCATTCCTGTTTTAATGCTGATCCTGTAAAAAATGCCCGCGCCGTTGGCGCGGGCATTTTTCTATCTTCAGCCGCCGAGCAGCGCGGATAACCCGCCGGTTTTCAGCTCGTCTTTGTAGTACCTGAGTTCATCGCCGATGAGCTCGTCGAGCACCCGCATCCCCAGCACCTCCACGGGCGCCTTGTCGTCCGTCAGGATGCAGCTTCCGCCCTCATAGGGCGTGAGCTTCGAGTAGACCGTGCGCATCATATCGGCATAGTCGCTGTCCTTGAGCTTTGCGATGCTGCACAGGAACGTTTCCTCCCAGTTGTCCGTGTCCGTGCAGAAGACCTCGGTATTCGTGTTGCCCTTCACGGGCGCGGAGACGGTGTACTTGAAAACGCTCGCCATCGTATCGCAGAGGTATTCGTTGATCGAGCCGTTCTCCGCGGACGTCATGTTGAGGTTCACCACCATCACGCCGTTCGGCTTCAAATGGCGCTGCACCTCCGTGAAAAATTCGACGCTCGAGAGCTGGAACGGGATGGTGATATCCTGATAGGCGTCGACCATGATGACGTCGAACCGCTCCTCGCTCGCGGCGAGATACGCGCGCCCGTCCTCGACCGCAACCGTCACGCTGTCGGGCAGGCCGAAGTAGTCTGAGGCAATGCCGGCGATCTTTTCGTCGATCTCCGCGCCCTGCACGCTCGCGCCGGGGAAGTAGCGTGCGCAGTAGCTCGCGTACGTGCCCGAGCCCATGCCGAGGATCATCACGCTGCGGCCTTCATTGTCCGTGCCGTCCATCCCCGCCATGCAGGGCGCGGCGAGCGCGTAGTCATAGTACATGCCCGTCAGCGCGTCGCCCTTGACCTGCACGCTCTGCACGCCGAAGAGGACGTTCGTCGAGAGCGTCGTGCGCTTCGCGTCGTCCTTGACCTGCAAATAGTTGTAGATGGACTCGTCCTCAAGCGTGATGTCGCTCTGCCAGAAGGCGAAGCTGTAAGACGGCAGGGCAAAGCACAGTCCAGCGATCAAAAGGACGGAGACGATCCCCGGCACGCTCTTTTTCTTCTCGAACACGAAGTACGCGATGCCGATGGCCGCGAGCACGCCGGAGAAGATGAGGAACGTCGCCGCCGTGCCGACGGCGGGAATGGTCACAAACGTCGGCACGAAGGTGCCAATGATGCTGCCAATCGTGTTGAGCGCGTTGAGCCGGCCCACCGTCTTGCCCGTGTCGTCGAGATTATCGACCGTAAAGCGCGTGAGCGACGGCGTGACGGTGCCGAGCAGCACGCAGGGGAACGCGAAGATCACAAGGCACGCCGCGAGCGCCGCCCAGACGAGGAAGTTCTTCGTCACAAAAAGCGCCAGCAACAGCGAGATGCCCGCGATCAGGTACCGCCCCACAAACGGGATGAGCGCGATCCAGATGGCCGCGAGGATGAGGCGGCGGTAGAGCCTGTCCGGTGTCGCGCTCCGGTCGGCGAGCTTGCCGCCCCAGACGTTGCCGATCGCCATCGCGATCATAATGACGCCGATGATCACGGTCCACACGATCTGCGACGAGCTGAAATACGGCGCCATGAGCCTGCTCGCGCCGAGCTCGACCGCCATAACGGACATTCCCGAGAAAAATTCGGTCAGGTATAAAAAGTATTTGCTGCGGATGAGTTTATTTTCCATGCAGGGCCTCCCTGTCGCTTCAGTCTGCGCCGTCTCCGGCGCGGTCAGGGCGATTATAGCACGCTCCCGCTCCGGCGCGCAATGTTTTTGCCGCATATTCATTCCTCCCGCGCATATTCCCCTTTGGGGCGCATATAGATGGAGCAACATGAGTCAGGAGTGTTGCTGCATGAAGGGAAATATGGAAGAACGAGCCCGCACGCTGGCGGCCTACATCATCGAAAACCGCGCCACCGTGCGCGCCGCGGCGAAGAAGTACGGCGTGAGCAAATCCACCGTCCACAAGGACCTGCAGGACCGTCTGCCCCAATTTGACCGCTGCCTGTACCTTCAGGTCAAGGAGGTGCTCGACGAGAACAAGGCCCAGCGGCACATCCGCGGCGGCATGGCCACGCGAAAAAAATACAAGGGCATCTGAAACCTTTTTCGCGATTTTTCGTCTATAGGATACAGGCGTTCTGTCCGGGCGATGAAAATTTCTCTTGCATCCGTCCGCCACACAGGGTAGAATGCTGTTATTGTCAACCAAAAGAAAACAGAACGGAGCAATGAGATGAGAAAACAGGACTATTACGAGCCCTACTTTGATGACGTGCCGCGCCGCAGGAAAAATACCAAAAAACAGAAAAAGAAAAAGTCCGGCAGCCGGGGCGAGCGCGCGGTCGTGACGCTTCTGTCGCTTCTTTTTCTGACTGTGGCGGTCGTGGCGGCGGTCAAATATGTCGTGCGCGCACCGGAGCCGGTCACGGATGACCCCGCCGGCACGCAGACCGGGCAGGACAGCGCGCAGGATGCGGATGCCAATGCCATCCAGACCATCTCCAACGGCAAGGAACGCAAAAAATATTGCTACACCATCCTTGTATACGGCGTGGACAACGACGCCGGCGGCAGCGACACGAATATGCTCATGCGCTTTGACGCGGAGAACAAGAAGATCGACGTCGTCAGTCTCCCGCGCGACTCGCTGATGAGCAACGGCCACAAGCTCAATTACGCCTACAACAATGGCGGCACGGAGCTGCTGAGAAGCGAAGTGGAGGACCTTCTGGGCATTCCCGTGGACTTTTATGTTTCCGTCGACCTGAAAGGCTTCATCTCGCTTGTCGATCAGATCGGCGGCGTGGAATTCGATGTGCCCTGCGATATGGACTATGACGACCCCTATCAGGACCTTCACATCCACTTCAAGGCCGGGCTCCAGAAGCTGAACGGCCAGCAGGCCATGGAGGTCGTGCGCTTCCGCCACAACAACGACAACACCGGCTACGGCGGGCGGCAGGACCTGGGCCGCATCGAGACCCAGCAGGCATTTCTGAAGACGGTCGCGCAGAAGCTGATGAAGCTGGAAAACGTGCCCGCGATGGCGGAGACGTTCCTCAAATACGTCAAGACCGACCTAACGCTCGGCAACCTCGTCTGGCTTGCCAACGAAGCGCTCTCCATGGGCGGCATGGACGCCATCAGCTTTGCCACCCTGCCCGGCGACGGCACAGGCTGGTACAAGGGGATGTCGGTCTATGCGCTCGACCCCGAGCAGGTGCTCGCGATGACCAACTCGATGCTCAACCCCTATGCTGCCGATATCACCGCGGACGAGCAGAACATCATCGTTCCCTAACGCCCCGCGCAGATTCCGAGAATGTGAGAAAGAGAGAAAAGACGCCATGAAGTTCCGCTTTGCGCTGCTCATCGCAGCGCTCACGCTTGCACTGAGCATCAGCGCCTTTGCCTACAGCGAAGAGTCCCCGCAGGAAAACGCCGCCCCCGCACAGGATAAGACGGCGACCGACGAGTCCTCCTCCCCCTTTGTGCCGCTGCGCGCCTATGAAGGGCAGTTCGGCGACGTGACGGACGGCGACTGGTTTGCCCCTTCGGTCATCTCGGCCTATGAATACGGGCTTTTGAGCGGCCGCGGCGAAAATGCCTTTGCGCCGGGCGGCAATGTGACGATCGCCGAGCTGCTGACCGTCGCCGCGCGCCTGCACGCCATCTATACGACCGGCAGCGACGCCGTCATCCCCGCCGCCGGAGCAAACGAGAGCTGGTATCAGCCCTACGTTGACTATCTCAAAGCAGAAAAGCTGCTTGACACGAGCTTTGAGGGCTTCTACCTCCTGCCCGCCTCGCGCGCGCAGATGGCAGGTATCTTCGCCTTCGCCCTGCCGTCGGAGTGGTACGAGGAGAGCAACGCCGAGCTGGTCACCTCCGCTTACGCGAGCGGCGACTTCATCACCGACGTGACGACCAAAACGCCGTACCGCAGCGAGATCCTGCTGATGTACCGCCGGGGACTGCTCGCCGGCATGGATGAAGCCGGCAGCTTCTATCCCGACCGCAGCGTGAGCCGCGCGGAGATCGCGTCGCTTCTGACGCGCGTGGTCGAGCTGGAGACGCGCCTGACGCTCACCTGGACGGTCGCCCCCTATCATTCCGCCAAGGGCGCGACGCTCGCAGGCCTTGTCAAGGCCCCGCAGAAAACGTCTCTCCCGACATCAGCCAAGGACACCGCCGCCATCGACGCGCTCGTGCGCGATATGCTCGCGCGCGGCGAGCACACCATCACACTCCAATACGCCAAGGCGCTCACCGCCGCCACCGCAAGCGCGCTGACGCAGGCATTCACCTCCTGCGTGAAGACCTATTGCGAGCAGATGTATAACGCCGTTTCCTGCAAGGCGTACTCCACGGGCAAGGTCGTGCTCACCTTCTCCTCCACCGCCTGCACGGACGCGCAGCTCGAGACCTACCGCGCCAAAACGCTCGCCGCGGCCATCCGGGTGCACGACTCTCTCTGGGAGAGCGGCGAGCTGAGCTATGACATGACCCAGTACGAGATCGCAAAGGTCTATTTCCAATGGCTGTGCGACCACTGCCGCTATGACGACAAGGCGGGCGACGATTCGCTCAGCCACCTCGCCTACGGCGCGCTGGTCGACGGTCTTGCCGTGTGCGACGGCTACACGGGCGCTTACAATCTGCTCTTGAAGCTCGAGGGCATCGACTGCACCGCCCTTTTCAACGACAGCCATATCTGGACCGTTGCCGGGCTCGACGGCCGCCGGTACCACATCGACGTCACCTGGGGCGACCAGTACGGCCGCACGGATCTGCGCTACTTCGGCATGAGCGCCGAGCAGTCGCGCAAATACCACCCCTGGACGGAGAAAAAGTAAAATCGCTATCTTCCGCAAGCAGCAGGCGGCGTGACTTGCGTCACGCCGCCTGCTTTTTTCTCTTCCCTGCCCATAAAAGCGGCGGGAGACCGGGCAAAAATCAGGGAATAGTGGCAAAAAGCGGCGGATAGCGCAATTTTTTATAAATGCCTATTGACACGGTAGGAATTACGCGTTACAATTCCTATCTACAAGGTAGGCATTTGAAGGAAAGGGGGCGCTGCTCATGATGATCTCCTCCCGGGGGCGCTATGCGCTGCGGGCCATGCTCGACATGGCGGAGCACGGCGGCGGAGAATGGCTGCGGCTCAGCGATATCGCCCAGCGCCAGCAGCTCTCCAAAAAATATCTGGAAAGCATCATGGCATCCCTGAGCCGGGCGGAGCTGGTCGAGAGCGCCGTGGGCAAAGCGGGCGGCTACCGCCTGACCCGTTCGCCGGAGGATTACCCCGTGGGCGAGATTTTGCGGGCGGTGGAGGGAAATCTGTCGCCGATTGCGTGCCAGTCTGAGGACGGCTCCGGCTGCGGCGCTTCCTGCGACTGCGACGCGCGGCTTTTCTGGCAGGGGCTGGAGGACCAGATCAATACCTATATCGACAATCATACGCTGGCGCAGTTCCTGCGCGCAAATGAAAAAACACCGGCCGTCCTGAACGGCACGGAAAGAAGATAAGGTGGTTCAATATGAGTAAGGCACTTTTAGAGATTCAGAACCTGCACGTGCGGGTCGAGGAAAAGGAAATTCTTCACGGCGTAGACCTGACCGTGGGACAGGACGAGACCCATGTTCTCATGGGGCCGAACGGCACCGGCAAGTCGACGCTCGGCTACGCCATCACCGGCAACCCGGCCTACAGCGTCACCGCAGGCTCGATCGTATTCGACGGTGAGGATATCACCGCGCTCCCCGTCAACGAGCGGGCGAAAAAGGGCATCTTCCTGTCCTTCCAAAACCCGCTGGAGGTCCCCGGCGTGACGCTGAGCGCATTCATCCGCAGCGCGCTGGAGCAGAAGACCGGCGACCGACTGCGCCTGTGGGACTTCAAGAAAAAGCTCAAGGAGACCATGGCCCTTTTGAACATGGACGAGAGCTATGCCGAACGTGATCTGAACGTGGGCTTCTCTGGCGGTGAGAAGAAAAAGGCCGAAATTCTGCAAATGCTGATGCTCGAGCCGAAGCTCGCCATTCTGGACGAGACCGACTCCGGCCTCGATGTCGACGCGGTGCGCACCGTCAGCGAGGGCGTGCGGCTCTTCCGCGAGCGGACGCACGGTTCGCTTCTCATCATCACCCACTCCACCCGCATTTTAGAAGCGCTCCATGTGGACGCGGCCCACGTGATGGAGGAGGGCATCATCGTCCGCAACGGCGGCGCCGAGCTGGTGGACGAGATCAACGAAAAGGGCTTCGGCAGCCTGAAGGAAGACTGAAGCAGGAGGCTCCCGACATGGCAGATTTGAAAGAAAAGACCTATGTGGAGGACGTGGACCGCAGCGTCTACGACATTCGGGACAAAGAGAACGACGCCTACCGCATGGAGTCCGGCCTGACGCCGGAGATCGTCGAAAAGCTCTCCAAGGAAAAGGACGACCCCGTATGGATGCAGCAGTTCCGCCTCGAATCCCTCCAGATCTACAATGAAATGAATATCCCCAACTGGGGTCCGTCGATCGAGGGCCTCGATATGGATCATATCGCGACCTACGTCCGTCCAAACACTAAGATGCGTAACGACTGGAAGGACGTGCCGGAGGACATCAAGGAGACCTTCGAGCGCCTTGGCATCCCGCAGGCGGAGAGAAAATCCCTCGCCGGTGTGGGCGCGCAGTACGACTCCGAGCTCGTCTACCACAATGTCAAGGATTCTGTGGCGGCCGAGGGCGTTGTTTACACCGACATGGAGAGCGCCATGAAGGGCGAATACGCCGACATGGTGCGCAAATATTTCATGAAGCTCGTGACGCCCCACGATCACAAGTTCGCGGCGCTCCACGGCGCGGTGTGGTCCGGCGGCTCGTTTGTGTATGTGCCCAAGGGCGTGCACCTCTCGATCCCCCTACAATCCTACTTCCGGCTCAACGCCAAGGGAGCCGGTCAGTTTGAACACACGCTCATCATCGTGGACGAGGGCGCGAGCCTGCACTTTATCGAGGGCTGCTCCGCGCCGAAGTACAACGTGGCAAATCTCCACGCCGGCTGCGTGGAGCTGTACGTCAAGAAGGGGGCCAAGCTCCGCTACTCCACCATCGAGAACTGGTCCAAGAATATGTACAACCTGAACACCAAGCGTGCGCTGGTGGAAGAGGGCGGCACCATCGAGTGGATCTCCGGCTCCTTCGGCTCCCACGTGGGCTGCCTGTACCCCATGAGCATCTTAAAGGGTGACAATTCCCGCATGGAGTTCACCGGCGTCACGTTTGCCGGCGCGGGGCAGAACCTCGACACCGGCGCAAAGGTCGTCCATGTGGGTAAAAATACAAGCTCCTACATGAACACCCGCTCGATCAGCAAGAGCGGCGGCATCAGCACCTTCCGCAGCAGTGTGGTCGTCGAAAAGGGCGCCAAAGGCGCCAAGTCCGCCGTGTCGTGCCAGTCGCTGATGCTGGATTCCGAGTCCCGCTCCGACACCATCCCCGCCATGGACATCCGCACAAAGGACGCGGCCATCGGCCACGAGGCCAAGATCGGCGCGATCAGCAACGAGGCGGTCTTCTATCTGATGAGCCGCGGCATGAGCGAGGAGGATGCCCGCGCGATGATCGTCAGCGGCTTTGCCGACAATGTCTCCAAGGAACTGCCGGTGGAGTACGCGGTGGAAATGAACAACCTCATCCGGCTCGAGATGAAGGGCAGCATTGGCTGAAAGGAGTTTGGATATGAGTGAGACAATTTTGATCAATCGGCTCCCGACCCGCACCTGGAACCGGCTGGGCGTGAACGAAACGGTCCTCGCCTGGGGCGAGGCCGATCATTTGGAAAGCGAACCGATTACCGCCGCCGGTCAGACCGAGCACCTTGACATTTCGGGCAGCGGCGAGCGCAGCGAAAAAACGGTGGATATCCACGCACCCGCGGGACAGACCGTCACCGTGTTTGAAACGCTGAAGGCGGAAAAGAGCCTTTTGGTGCGCACGGCGCTCCACGTTGAAAAGGACGCAAAGGTGCGGCTCGTGCAGATTCAGAATGCGGCACAGGGCTCGCTTCTCCGTCTGGAGACGAGCGGCGAATGCGCCGAAAACGGGCAGATCGAGCTGATCCAGGTCCTGCTGGGCCGCGGCGATGTGTACAGCGACGGTCATTTCGAGCTGAACGGAGACGGCGCGGGCTTCATGGCCGGCATCGGCTATCTGGGCCAGAAGCAGCAGACCGTGGACATGAATCTTGTGGTGAATCATTGGGGTCAGAAGACCGCCAGTGAGATCAGCGCCGCCGGTGCGCTGAAGGACGACGCACAGAAGATCTTCCGCGGGACCATCGACTTTAAGAAGGGCTCTGCGGGCTCCGTCGGCAGCGAGCAGGAGACGGTTCTGATGCTGGGCGACGGCGTTGTGAATAAGACGGTGCCGCTCATCCTGTGCGCGGAGGAAAACGTCGTCGGCAACCACGGCGCGACCATCGGCGAGCTGGATGAGGACACGCTGTTCTACTTTGAAAGCCGCGGCATTTCCGCGGCAGAAGCGGAAAACATCATGGCCCGCGCCGCCATCGAGCGGCTGGCCCGCACAGTCGGGGATGAAACGGCACAGGCCGCGATCCTTGCCGAGCTCGAGGAGGTGCTGTAAGATGGCAAATGCATACCGGGATGATTTCCCCCTGCTCAAAAGTCAGGATGTCGCGTATTTAGACAACGCCGCGACAGCGCAGCGCCCGCAGTGCGTGCTGGACGCTGTGATGGCATTCTACCGCTCGCAGAACGCCAACCCGCTGCGCGGTCTCTATCCGCTGAGCATTGCCGCGACGGAGGCCTATGAAAACGCGCGCGAGGCTGTTCGGGCGTTCCTGAACGCGAAGAGCGCCCGCGAGATCATCTTCACCCGAAACACCACCGAGAGCATCAATCTGGCGGCTTACAGCTACGGCCTTTCCCGCGTGAAGGCCGGGGACGAGGTGCTCGTGTCCATCATGGAGCACCACAGCAACCTGCTGCCCTGGCAGATGGTCTGCCGCCAGACCGGTGCGACCCTCAAATTCATGGAATGCGAGATGGACGGCACGCTGGATCTGAACAAGGTCGAGCCGCTCATCACGCCGAAAACGAAGATCGTGGCCTGCACGCACGTTTCCAACGTCTTAGGCAGGGTGAATCCCATCCGCGAGCTCGCGGCGCTGGCGCACCGTGTCGGCGCGGTGATGGTCGTCGACGGCGCACAGAGCACGCCGCATATCCCGGTGGACGTGCAGGCGCTGGACGCGGATTTCTTTGCCTTTTCGGGACATAAGGTCTACGGCCCCATGGGGATTGGCGTCCTCTACGGCCGCGAGGACCTGCTGAACGCTATGCCGCCGTTTCTCACCGGCGGCGAGATGATCGAATCCGTCACCCGCGAGGGCGCGGTCTTTGCCGAGCTGCCGCACAAGTTCGAGGCCGGTACGGTCAACGCGGCGGACGCCGTGGGTCTGCACGCGGCCATCGACTATGTCGGAAATATCGGCTTTGCGCAGATGCACGAGCGCGAGGTCGCCCTGACCCGCCGCGCGATGGACGCGATGCGTGAGCTGCCGCACGTCCATGTGCTGGGCTCTGAGGACCCCGAGGAGCACTGCGGCATCATCACCTTTACGGTGGACGGCGTCCACCCGCACGACATCAGCGAGATCCTTGCGAGCGACGGCGTCGCCATCCGCGCGGGGCACCACTGCGCGCAGCCGCTGCTGGCCTATCTGAAGCATCCGTCCACCGCGCGGGCAAGCCTTGCGTTTTACAACACAGAATCCGAGGTCGACCGGCTGCTCGGCAGCATTTCCACGCTAAGGGAGCGAATGGGTTATGGAAAATAGAAGCTTTTACAACGAAATTCTCACCGAGCACAACCTGCATCCGGAGTTCAAGCACGACTTACAGGACGCCGATATCGTGCTCGAGGGCGTGAATCCGAGCTGCGGCGACGACATTTTCCTCAAGCTGAAGCTGGACGGCGATGTGATCGCGGACGGCGCGTTTGTCGGCGACGGCTGCGCCATCTCGCAGGCCTCGGCAGATATCATGCTGGACATGATCGTCGGCAAAAAGAAGGAGGACGCGCTGAAGCTCGGCAGCACCTTCATGAAAATGATCCAGGGCGAAGCGTCGGAGGACGAGATCGACAGTCTGGAGGAGGCATCGGCTCTCCGCGATATCGCCCATATGCCCGCGCGCGTCAAATGCGCGGTGCTGGGCTGGCGCACGCTCAAGGAGGCTCTGCTGGACGGTCCCGAGCAGGAATGAGTGCATCCGTCCGCCGTCTATTCTTAATAAGAATGCAAAAAACAACGGGTATCCGGTCCTTGCCGGATACCCGTTTTCCTTTTTCAGATCTCAAATGACTGCCCCTCGCGCGTGATGTGCGCGATGACGTCCGCTTCGTCCGGATGCGCGGCGACATAGCGATCGATGACCCCGTACTTTTTCCACATATGCATCGGAAAAACGTGCCGCACCGTCACGTTCTTCAAAAGGTACTCGATGCCGAGGCCCTCGCTCCCCTCGCCCAGCCGCGGGTCAAGCGGCGCCATCGCCGCCGTGATCTCGGGCGCGATGTTATTATCCGTCGCCTCGTTGCGCACGGCGGAGGCGAGCTTTTCAATGGCCGCATGGTAGTGGACGGTCATGTTGTTGCAGTAAGCCTTGCCCTCGCTCTCCCAGTTCCACCAGTTGAGGTCGCCCCCGTGGTAGACCATCTTCCCCTCGCAGCGCAGGAGATACGCGTTGCCGATGTCCGTCGACTTGATGGCGCGGATGCTCATATCCTCGCCCGCGACGTCGGTGAGCAGGATGCTGTCAGGCCGCAGGACCGTCGTGCGGGCAAAGGCCGCATCGGAGATGTTCAGCCATTGCCGCTTGCGCTCGGTGAGGCGCGTGTCGCGCGAGACGAAAAAGCGCACATCGGGATACTGCTCCAAAAGGCCGAACACCTTCGCGTCGAAGTGGTCCTCGTGGCTGTGGCTCGCGAAGACGAGCAGCGGCTTGTCTGGGTTCAGCTCCGGCAGCTCGCCCGTGTAGTCGGGCTCGTAGGTGTAGTCAAAGAGCGTATAGAACTTGTCCCATTCGACAAGAAACGCGCTGTGGGCAATAAAGGTAACGGTCATCGGTTTCTCCTTTCACTCCGGAGGATGGAAGCTTGCCTGTAGGATTATAGCAGACGCGCGGCGGGCGCGCAAGGGAAAAGGCTTTTCAAAACCGCGCGGGTATGGTAAAATATAAAAACTTATCTCATTCCCCGCACGAAAGGAGCCGCGCGATGCTGAAAAAAGCCTATGTCGAGATCACAAACTGCTGCAACCTCGCCTGCTCCTTCTGCCCCAAGACGAAGCGCGCGCCGCGCACGATGTCGGTTTTCGAATTCGACCTCGTCCTCTCGCGGCTCAAGGGGTACGTGCAGTATGTCTACCTCCACGTGATGGGAGAGCCGCTGCTGCACCCCGAATTGCCGGCACTTTTTGCTCTCGCGGCGGCGCGGGATATGAAGGTCTGCATCACGACGAACGGCACGCTGCTCCAAAAGCGTGCAGACGAGCTGCTTGCCGCCAAAAGCCTGCACAAGATCAGCGTCTCGCTCCACAGCTTTGAGGGGAACGACGGCGCGGACGAGCAGGAGCTTGCGTACTTGACGCAGGTGTGGGATTTTGCCGTAAAAGCCGCCGAAAAGGGCGTCATCGTCGCGCTGCGCCTCTGGAACGACGGCGGCGCGGATGCGCGCAACGGCGAAATTCTCGACTTTCTGCACGCGCGCACAGAGGAAAGCTGGCCCGAGATGAGAAACGGCAGCTTCCTCCTGCGCGAGCGGCTGTATTTAGAGCGTGCGGGCAAGTTCGACTGGCCCGACCTTTCGGCAGGCGAGTCCGGCGCGCAGTTCTGCTACGGCCTGCGCGACCAGCTCGGCGTGCTTGTCGACGGCACGGTCGTGCCCTGCTGCCTCGATCATGAGGGCGATGTGGCGCTGGGGAACCTCTTCACCCAGCCGCTTGACGAAATTCTGAATTCCCCGCGCGCGATCGCGCTGCGCGAGGGCTTTTCGCAGCGAAAGCCCGCCGAAGAGCTCTGCCGCCGCTGCGGTTTTGCCGCGCGCTTCAATAAATAAGACTTATGAGAGAACACTGGGAAAATTTAACTGCGATGACCGCGCCGCTCCTTGCGTGGTATGATTTGAACGGCCGCACGCTGCCGTGGCGCAGCATCGTCACGCCGTACCGCACGTGGGTCTCGGAGATCATGCTCCAGCAGACGCGCGTCAGCGCGGTCATCCCCTACTTTGAGCGCTTTATGGCAGAGCTGCCCGACGCCGCGGCGTTAGCCACCGTGCCGGAGGAACGGCTCTTGAAGCTCTGGGAGGGGCTCGGCTACTACTCGCGGGCGCGGAATCTTCAAAAGGCGGCAAAGGTCATCGTCTCGGACTTTGGCGGCGAGTTGCCGCGCACTTGTGCAAGTCTCAAAACGCTCCCCGGCATCGGCGACTACACCGCCGCCGCCATCGCCTCGATCAACTTCGGCGAGCCGGTCGCCGCGGTGGACGGGAACCTGCTGCGCGTCGCCGCGCGCGTCAGCGGCTGCGCCGACGACATTATGGACGCCAAGGTGCGCAAGCAGTTCACGGCGCATCTCAACGAAGCCATCGACCCGGCGCGTCCGGGCGCATACAACCAGGCGATGATGGACCTCGGCGCGACGGTATGCCTGCCGAACGGCGCGCCGAGGTGCGGCATCTGCCCCGCGCGTACCGTGTGCGCGGCCTACAAAAACGGCCTCACCGAAGTCCTTCCCGTGCGCGCGAAGAAAAAATCGCGCAGGGTCGAGGAACGCACGGTGCTGCTGCTCTTTCAGGATGGCAGAATCGCGCTGCGAAAGCGGCCGGACACGGGGCTTCTTGCCGGTCTCTGGGAATACCCGAACCTTCCCGAGAGCCTTGACGAGGCGGGCGCTCTGCTCGCGCTCGCGCAGCTGGGGCTTACGGCTGAATCCATCGCCCCCGCCGGCAGCGCCAAGCACATCTTCACCCACATCGAGTGGGATATGAAGGGCTATTTTGCCGCAGTGACGGGCGAAAATAATGAGCTTTTCTGGGCGGACGCAAGCGCATTCGACGATGCCGCCATCCCCACCGCATTCAAGAAATTTGCCGCGCTCGTTCGCGCGCGGCTGCAATAAGAGAGGGAGAACAACGACCATGGCACAGCTTTACTTCAAATACGGCGCGATGGGCTCAAGCAAGACGGCCAACGCGCTGATGACGCGTTTCAACTACGAAGAGCGCGGACAGAAGACGCTGCTCTGCAAGCCCCAGCTCGACACGCGCGACGGCGACCACATGGTGCACTCGCGCATCGGCTTAGAGTACCCCTGCGCTTACTTCCACGAGATGCGCGCGATGAGCGAGGAAGAGCTCAAGGAAAACGCCTGCATCATCGTCGACGAGGCGCAGTTCCTGACGAAGGAGGAAGTGCTCTATCTCGTCCACCTCGTCGACGACTGCGGCATTCCCGTCATCTGCTACGGGCTGCGCGCCGACTTCAAGGGCGACCTTTTCCCCGGCAGCTACGAGCTGCTCGTCATGGCCGACAAGTTAGAAGAGGTCAAGACCATCTGCTGGTGCGGCAAAAAGGCCGCGTTCAACGCGCGCTTTGACGCGCAGGGCCATATCGTCAAGCAGGGTGCGCAGGTCGTCATCGGTGCGAACGACCAATACATCGGCCTCTGCCGCAAGCACTGGATGCTCGGCGACCTCGGCCCCGACTTCAACGGTCAGGGCACGGGCGACTGATGCGCTGCGAGATCTGCCCCCGCCGCTGCAATGCTGAGCGCACGGCGGAGAAAGCGGGCGGCGTCTGCCGCATGCCCGCGGGCTTAGTCGTCGCGCGCGCGATGCTGCACCTCTGGGAAGAACCCGTGCTCAGCGGAAAAAACGGCGCGGGCTGCATTTTCTTTTCCGGCTGCAACTTAGGCTGCGTCTTCTGCCAGAACGGGCGCATCAGCCACGAGAACTTCGGCAGGGTCATCACGCCCGCGCGCCTGCGCGAGATCATGGAGGACCTCATTGCACAGGGCGCGCACTGCATCGACCTTGTCACGCCCACGCACTTCACCCCCTGGGTGCTCGAAGCGCTGGATACGCCGCTTCCCGTCCCCGTCGTGTGGAACAGCGGCGGCTACGAGCGCGTGGAAACGCTTAAGTCACTTGAGGGCAAGGTGCAGATCTATCTGCCCGACCTAAAATACGCCATGGAAAAGCCCGCGCGTGAGCTTTCCGCCGCGCCGGACTACTTTGAAGTCGCCGCCGCAGCCATCGACGAGATGGTCCGTCAGGTCGGGCCGTACAAAATCGGCGAGGATGGGCTGATGCGCTCCGGCGTCATATTGCGCCACCTCGTCCTGCCGGGTCAGATGGAGAACACCAAGCGCGTCATCGACTATGTCTCCACGCACTTTCCGCCAAAGACCGTGCTCTTTTCGCTCATGAGCCAGTATACACCGCAGAGCGGCGCGACCGGCGCGCTCGCGCGGCGCCTCAATGAGCGCGAATACCGCACGGCGGTGCAATATATGCGCGACTGCGGCCTGACGGACGGTTTTTGTCAGGAGCTATCGAGCGCGAAAGAGGAATACACGCCTGCATTCGACCTACAGGGGGTATAAAATGGCAAATCAGCTCAACTGCCTGCGCTGCGGTGAAGGAATGAATTTCCTCTGCCGCGAAAAAATGCAGCTCGGTCAGACCAGCTGGCTGCTCGGCGACCTGCCCAACCTCGTTGCGGGCGCGATGGAGGTCGAAATTTACGCCTGCCCCAAATGCGGCAAGCTTGAATTCTTTCAGCCCGGCAGCGACAAATTCGCAGGTACGGCGGACGAGGCAAAGACCGGCTCCGGCTATCTCCCGCCCGATGCGCCGGGCGGTCTGCCGCGCAAAAAGTGTCCCGTCTGTGGGGCGGTGCTCGACTTTGACTATGGCCGCTGCCCGTACTGTGAGCACGAATTCTGATAGCAAATTGTAATATTCTTTCTCATCAATACAAGGAGGACTCAATATGGAGCGTGTCAGCAAGCGGAATTACTATCTGGACATTGCGCAGACGGTGCTCGAACGCGCGACCTGCCTGCGCCGCGTGTACGGCGCGATCATCGTCAAAAACGACGAGATCATCTCCACGGGCTACAACGGCGCGCCGCGCGGACGCAAGAACTGCGTCGACCTCGGCTACTGCACGCGCGAGCAGCTCAAGGTCCCGCGCGGCGAGCGCTACGAGCTCTGCCGCAGCGTTCACGCCGAGGCGAACGCCATCATCTCCGCCCAGCGGCGCGACATGGTCGGCGCGACGATCTATTTAGTCGGGCGCGACGCGCGCAGCGGCGCGCTGCTGCACGATGCAACGAGCTGCCCTATGTGCCGCCGCATGATCATCAACGCGGGGCTTGACGAGGTCGTCATCCGCCGCACGGAAACCGAATTCGACATCGTTCCCGTGCAGAAATGGATCGACGAGGACGATTCTTTGTAAAATCCTTGCAAATACCGCCATAACGGTGGTAGACTATATCTAATTACGCCCCGCTTTCATTCGGCGCGGGCAGAAAAGAGGAAAGCACCAATGGACAAGAAGAGATTCTATATCACCACCCCCATCTATTACCCTTCCGATAAGCTCCACATCGGCCACACCTACTGCACCGTGGCGACCGACGCGATGGCGCGCTACAAGCGTCTGACTGGCTACGACGTGATGTTCCTGACCGGAACGGACGAGCACGGCCAGAAGATCGAGGACAAAGCGCGCGACGCGGGCGTGACCCCGCAGCAGTTCGTTGACAACATCGTCTGCGGCGAAAAGGGCATTCTCGACCTGTGGAAGCTCATGAATATTTCGAACGACCGCTTCATCCGCACGACGGACGACTACCATGTCGAAGCCATCCAGAAGATCTTCAAGAAGATGCACGACAACGGCGACATCTACAAGGGCACCTACAAGGGCAAGTACTGCAAGCCCTGCGAGAGCTTCTGGACGGAGAGCCAGCTCGTTGACGGCAAGTGCCCCGACTGCGGCCGCGACGTGGAGGACGCCGAGGAAGAGGCCTACTTCTTCAAGCTTTCCAAGTACGCCGACCGTGTGCAGCACCTGCTTGAGGACACCGACTTTCTCCAGCCCGCCTCTCGCGTCAACGAGATGGTCAACAACTTCATCAAGCCCGGCCTTGAAGACCTCTGCGTCTCCCGCACGAGCTTCACCTGGGGCATCCCCGTGGACTTTGACCCCGGCCACGTCGTCTACGTCTGGGTCGACGCGCTCTTCAACTACTGCACGGCGCTCGGCTTTATGAACGAGAAGTACGACGATTATGACAAGTTCTGGCCCGCCGACGTGCACTTTGTCGGCAAGGAGATCGTCCGCTTCCACTCCATCATCTGGCCCGCGATGCTCATGAGCATGGGCATGCCGCTCCCCAAGCACGTCTACGGCCACGGCTGGCTCGTCATGGACGGCGGCAAGATGAGTAAGTCCAAGGGCAACGTCGTTGACCCGTATGTGCTCGCCGAGCGCTTCGGCGTGGACGCGCTGCGCTTCTTCCTGCTGCGCACGTTCCCGTTCGGCTCGGACGGCAACTTCTCGAATGAGCTGCTCATCAACACCATCAACGTTGACCTTGCCAACGACCTCGGCAACCTCGTTTCCCGCACGACCGCCATGGTCGAAAAGTACTTCGGCGGCACGCTGCCCGAGGACCGTCAGTCTGACAGCCTCGACGACGAGCTCATTGCCCAGCTCTCGGCGCTGCGCGGCAAGTATGAAGCCGAGATGGAGAAATTTCAGTTCCAGAACGCGCTCGAGCTCATCTTCAAGTGCATCCAGCGCGCCAACAAGTATATCGACGAGACCGCACCCTGGGCGCTCGCCAAGGACGAGGCCAACAAGCCCCGCCTCGCTTCCGTCATGTATAACCTCCTCGAGAGCATCCGCATCTGCACGGTGCTGCTCACCCCGTTCATCCCCGATTCCTGCGAGAAGATCTTCGCGCAGATCGGCGCGTGCGAGTGCTGCCGCGATTGGGACAGCGCCGCAAAGTGGGGCAGCCTGAGCGCCACCGTCACCGTCCACAAGGGCGAGGCCATCTTCCCGCGCGTCGACGCGCAGAAGGCGCTCGAAGAGCTCGAGGCCATTCAGGAGGCGCAGAAGAAGGCCGCGCTGCCCGCGATGGAGTTCGAACCGATGGTCGAGGAAAAGGTCGACTTCGACACGTTCTGCAAGTCCGACTTCCGCGCCGTCAAGGTCAAGGCCTGCGAAGCGGTCAAGAAGAGCGAGAAGCTGCTGCGCTTCACGCTTGACGACGGCACCGGCACCGACCGTCAGATCCTCTCCGGCATCCACAAGTTCTACGAGCCGGAGGAGCTTGTCGGCAAGACGCTCGTTGCCATCGTCAACCTGCCCCCGCGCAAGATGATGGGGCTTGAGAGCTGCGGTATGCTGCTCTCCGCCGTCCACACCGAAAAGGGCGAGGAGGTCCTCAACCTCATCATGGTGGACGACAAGATCCCCGCGGGCGCAAAGCTCTGCTGAATTATAAAGGGGGATACCCCTTTCAGTTCCTCACCTGCGATGGGGACGCGGTGTCAAAGGGGGTATTCTCTTTCCGAAGAGAATACCCCCTTTAGATCCCCCAGAGAAA
>ENA-OUQP01000683-OUQP01000683.1-human-gut-metagenome-genome-assembly--contig:-NODE-683-length-28896-cov-43.257550_pt1 | contig 28896 bp, 22 predicted proteins | sample MGYA00237951_ERZ548836 | MGnify/ENA primary metagenome ERZ548836 (study PRJEB26490, sample SAMN05194702) | human gut metagenome | biome: terrestrial biome; feature: human-associated habitat; material...
AAAATAATCTTTCAACCACTTATGATTTGAAATCCGCCGTAAAAAAGGTTCGACCGATAAACAACGGGGGATTTGTAATCCCCCCTATTTTGCCATTTATTAATTAAATAAAAGTAGTATTACAGGGGAAAAACAAAAGAAAAATAGAGCAAAAAGCAGAAAAAAGCATTTTTTTTAAAAATAGTTTAGAATTTATTTTTTTAAACCAAATATTTTTGCTACCTTTGCAGTCGTTATCCTGAATACAATCTTTTTACCTTAAAGAAAACTAATACCTATTGAATGTAGAGCAGTTGTCTGAGAAGATAGCTGCTCTTTACTTTTTTATATTCCCCCCCTGTTTTTCCAATAACTTACTTTTTCCTTCCATCTATACAATATTGCCCACTATCCTCCGTTTTTATAAATATGAACAAAATAGAAATCATAGAACTTCCCAAGATATATGATCCTCGCGGCTGTCTTACCGTTGCCGAGGAAAGCAGCCATATCCCCTTCGAAATAAAAAAGGTGGAATGGAAGCATATCGGCATCATTCATTCCGATGCCCCTATGGAACTTGAACATTGTTCTATGATGCTGATTGCACTGGCAGGTGAAATCACCATACAGATCATGGAAGAAGACTTGTCTTCTAAGCCTACCCCGCCATCAGCAAGAACCCTCAAGCTCACCCGTCCTAATCAGGCTCTGATTCTGCGGGAAGCTTGTAAAAGCAGCATAATTGACAGCACCGAGCATTCCCTGCTTCTTACTATTCATCAAAAATAAAGGAAATGGAAACAGAAAACGAAAAGAAAGCCATCAAGTATCTTGACCTGAAGGCTATCAATGCCCCATACGAAGAAGAGATCAAGAAGGAAATCAATCAGGTAGTAAGTAGCGGATGGTACTTACAGGGAAGATGTGTGAAGCAGTTTGAGAAGAATTATGCCACTTTCATCGGCACCGAGTACTGCATATCATGCGGTAACGGACTGGATGCTCTCAAACTGATTCTGATGGGAGAAATGGCTATTGGCAAGCTCCACCAGGGTGATGAGATTCTGGTGCCAGCCAACACCTATATCGCCACCATTCTTTCCATCACGAGTGTGGGACTGGTTCCTATCCTCGTAGAACCCAACCCAGAGACACTGCAAATCGACGAGAATCTCATCGAGAGCAACATCTCCTATAAAACCAGGGGCATTATGCTGGTACATCTCTACGGCAAGTTATCCTGGACGGAAAGAATCCAGGAGATCTGCAAGGAGAACGATCTGCTGATATTCGAAGACAACGCACAGGCTTTCGGATGCGGATACGTCAACAGCTCTGCGCGGGAGGCTATCAGAAGAAAGCTGAATCAAGAAGACGAGAATATCACCTATCAAAATCAGATAGACGAGAATATCACCTATCAAGACCAGATAGATATCATCAGCAATCACGCCATCCAGAAAAGCATCTGCCACACGGGGGCTCTAGGAGATGCCGGCGCCCACAGTTTCTACCCAAGCAAGAACCTGGGAGCATTGGGCGATGCGGGTGCCGTGACAACCGATGACGAAGAGTTGGCAGAGGCTATTCAAGCCCTCCACGATTATGGAAGAACCAGCAGATTTGAATTTGAATATCAGGGTATCAATTCCAGAATGGATGAGATCCAGGCAGCAGTGCTCAATGTAAAGCTGAGACATCCCCACGATGAGCATATCGCCAGATGCAGGAAGGCGATGCTCTATATGGATCATCTACACCCAGACATCGTGGAACGCTGCATCCCGAAGAGATTACTGGAAGATCCATTCAGCAATGTACTCCATATCTTCCCTTTCATGACCGAAGAAAGGATGAGGCTGAGGGAGTTTCTGAAGGATGAATCTGTAGAAACCGCGATGCACTACCCTATTCCACCCAATGAGCAACTGGGATATCCTGAGCTTCGACATTATCAACTACCGATTACCCAGAATATCGCCTGCCAGGAGCTGAGCCTTCCCTGCAACTCTACGATGAGAGACGAGGAGGTCATCCGGGTAGCACAGCTCATCAACGATTATTTCTTGCGACGCAATCTGCGGTAGAAGTCTTGCAGACGACCAGGCGCAACGCCCTTCTTCTGCAAGGCTTCCAGTTCGCGATAGGCATCCAACTTTCTGTTGAGCATGATGAGGAGATCGATACGGTTGATGCGGTAATCTGCATTATCCTCATCCAGGGAGATTGCCTTGGCGTAATCGTACTCGGCAAGTTCCAGCTGACCACGCTCCTTCTCCATACCGCCACGTGCTGCATAAGCCGTTGCACTATCCGGGTATTGTTCAATCAGATTATTGATACCATCATACGCCTCGGTATAGTGCTTGTCCTTCTCATTCAGCAACGCCAGACCGAGCTGAGCCTGGAAGTTACCAGGTACCAGAACCAGGAGGTTCTTATAATCAAGACGGGCAAAGTTATAGCGCAGAAGCTTTTCGTTAACGAATGCACGGTAGAAGAGACCTGCGATATTGGTATTATTGAGGAACAACACCTTGTCCAGGTCATCCTTGGCATAACTCCACTGTTCCAGCTGGATATTCCACGCAGCCTTCTTCAGGCGCAGATCGATGCTGTCAGGATGATAGGCAAGCACGCTCGTAGCTGCCGCCAGGGAATCGCGCAGCGCCTTGTTCTGAGCCTTAGAATCGCGCAATGCTACATCATTAACCTTAGAACTGCGCAATGCTACATCATCAACCTTAGAATCAGCCGTCAAATTGTTTTGCTGGGCAAACAGAGGTGTAGCCAGCAAACAACCTATATATAATATGATACTTTTCTTTTTCATGCTGCAAAAATACAAATAGTTATGCAATCAACCAAAAAAGGAAAGATAAAAGATGTTTAGAATTTTCAAAATAAAATAAACAGAAGCAAAACTCCCTGTTTTTCCGGGTTTCAGCGATACGATATTTATCCTTAAGGAAAAAAATAAATTCCCTTAAGGGAAAATATATATAGCCTTAAGGAAAAATAATCTTTCCCTTAAGGCTAATCAAATCAAAATTCAATCTTGTAAGAATACTTCTAAAAAATAATCTAGATTAAGCATTCTTGATCCAGTTAACCATCCACTCGCCAACCTCTGTTGTGCCATAGTGAGCACCGCCCTCAACCTGAATCTCAGGAGTGCGGACATTGGCATCGAGAGAAGCATCTACAGCCTTACGAATCAAGGCACCCTCCTCGTTCAAACCGAAGTGCTCCAGCAACATAGCTGCAGAAAGAATCTGAGCTACAGGGTTAGCCAGGTTTTTGCCAGCTGCCTGTGGCCATGAACCATGAACAGGCTCGAACAAAGGTGTGTGCTCACCGAGAGAGCTGGATGGCTGCAAGCCCATAGAACCGGTGATGCAAGAAGTCTCATCGGTGAGGATATCACCGAAGGTGTTTTCTGTAACGATGACATCGAAGAATGTAGGCTCTGTCAACACGCGCATAGAAGCATTGTCGATAAACATATAGTCGGTGTTAACCTCAGGATACTGTGGCTCCATCTCCTTGGCAATCTGACGCCAGAGACGAGAAGATGCCAATACGTTTGCCTTATCTACCACTGTCAGGTGCTTGTTGCGCTTCATGGCAAACTCGAAAGCTACCTTCAGGATGCGCTCAATCTCAGGACGGGTATAGATATCTGTATCGTATGCCTTGTCGTTATCCTGATACTTCTCACCGAAGTACATACCACCAGTCAACTCGCGGATGACTACGAAGTCAGCTCCCTTCAGGAGTTCATCCTTCAATGGTGACTTATGGAGCAGGCAATCGAAAGTAGCCACTGGGCGGACATTGGCAAAGAGACCCAACTTCTTACGCATAGCGAGCAAGCCCTGCTCAGGACGAACCTTGGCTGTAGGGTTGTTGTCGAAACGTGGGTCGCCAACGGCTGCGAAGAGCACTGCGTCAGCATCCATACAAGTCTTGAAGGTCTCCTCTGGGAATGGATCACCTACCTCGTCGATAGCGTGAGCACCGCAGATTGCCTCGTTGTAAGTAAACTCGTGGTTGAACTTCTCTGCAATGGCCTGCATAACTGCTACGCCCTGCTTCATAATCTCTGGTCCGATACCATCACCGGCGAGAACTGCAATGTTTAATTTCATCTTATTTGATTTTTTATTGTTTATTTTTTGATTGATTAAAGCTTTTGCCCTTACAGGGCGCATTGCTAAATGCTATCTTATACCCAGGGTGTTACCCTGGGCTAGGAGCTTCTGCCCTTTCAGGGCGTGCTACTGAATAGAGACACACTACTCCATATCAAGATTGCGAGGCGATGCCGGCTGTTCGTCACTCTTATCTGCCTCATACATATTGAGCATCTTGAGCGTTGCCTTGATAGCAGCCTCTGTCTGGTCGGCATCCAAGCCGCGGGTGCGCCAGATGCGGTCGCCTTCACGCCAGGTAATGACGGTCTGGACAAGGGCATCGGTACGGCCACCAGGTGGAATGGTTACCTGATAGTTGTCGAGCGTAGGGAAGGTCTTGCCAAGCTTCACCTTATAGATGTTGCGGAGGACTTTTACGAAAGCATCATACTGACCATCACCAGAGCTACGGTCTTCATACTCCTTACCCTCTATTTCTACCTTCACGCTGGCGATAGGCTTCAATCCATAAGAAGTGGACACCATATAGCTGACCAGCTTCACCTTGTCTTCAGGTGTGCTATGCTTCAATACATCGCTGACGATGTATGGCAGGTCGTCCTGGGTTACCAGCTCCTTGCGGTCGCCGAGTTCGGTGATACGCTTGGTCACAGCCTTGGTCTGCTCCGGTGTCAACTCCAAGCCCAGTTCGTTAAGGTTCTGTACGATATTCGCCTTACCGGAATTCTTGCCCAGAGCATATTCACGATGTCTGCCGAAACGCTCAGGCACCAGGTCGTTACAATAAAGCTTGTCCTTATTGTCGCCATCGGCATGCACGCCAGCCACCTGGGTGAAAACGTTATCACCCACCACCGGTGTATTCGGAGCCACGGCGATGCCGCTGTATCCTTCAACCAATCGGGATATATCGTTCAGGCGGTCTTCCTTGATATTGGTCTTTGCCCCGAACATATCCTTCAGAATCACCTGAACACTCGCCAAAGGCGCATTGCCGCAGCGCTCACCCAAACCATTCACGGTAACGTGAAGACCCTTGGCACCGCTCAATACGGCTGCCAGCGAGTTGCTCACAGCCAAATCGTAGTCGTTGTGGGCATGGAAATCGAAGTGAGAGTTCGGATAACGGCGAACCATCTGGCGCATGTACTCCACACACTGCAATGGGTTCAGGATACCCAAAGTATCAGGAAGCAGGAAGCGCTTGATAGGCAACTTCACCAGCTCGTCCATCATCGTGAAGAGATAGTCACGACTGTCGCGCATTCCGCTCGACCAGTCCTCCAGATAGAGATTTACGGTGAAATCCTTGCTCAAAGCATAGTCGATAGTCTGCTTGATATGAGCGAGATGCTCCTCAGGCGACATCTTGAGCTGCTGGGTGCAGTGCTTATAGCTACCCTTCGCCAAGAGGTTGATGACATGACCGCCGCATTCGGCAATCCAATCCACACTCTTGTTGTTATCCACGAATCCCAATACCTCAACGGAATCCAGCTTACCTATGGTCTTGGCATAACGGCAAATACGAGCGACAGCATCCTTTTCGCCTTCCGACACACGTGCTGAAGCCACCTCAATGCGATCTACATTGATATCGTGCAGCAGCATTCTTGCTATCATCAATTTCTCGTGAGGGAGAAAACTGACACCATTGGTCTGCTCGCCATCGCGCAGCGTGCAGTCCATGATCTCAATCTCCTTGATGCGGGAATTATCTCTCTTTGCGTTAACGTTCATAATTACTTGTTTTTAGCTTCCCAAGCCTCTACCTTGTCACGGTTCTGAACGAGGAAGTCCACATCGTCCAGACCGTTCTCGAGGCAGTGCTTCTTGTAGCCATTGATTTCGAAGTGCTCGCTCTTGCCGGTAGCAAGGTTGGTCACGGTCTGGTTAGGAAGATCTACCTTTACCTCTGTCTTGTGATCCTTGTCGATGCTCTCGAAGAGTTCCTTCAGGAATTCCTCGCTTACCACTACTGGCAATACGAGGTTGTTCAACTCGTTGTTCTTGTGGATATCAGCGAAGAAAGAGCTGATGACTACACGGAAGCCTGCACCTGCAATGGCCCAGGCTGCGTGCTCACGGGAAGAACCAGAACCGAAGTTCTTGCCAGCTACGAGGATGACGCCACTGTAGGAAGGGTCGTTCATCACGAAGTCTGGCTTTGGAGTTCCGTCGGCATTGTAGCGCCAGTCGCGGAAGAGGTTGTCGCCCATACCCTCTTTATCAATAGCCTTGAGGAAACGGGCTGGTATGATCTGGTCTGTATCTACATTCTCCAATGGAAGAGGAATGCAGCTTGATGTAATTACATTGAATTTCTGTTTCATAACTGTACTTATCAATTGTACACTATTAATTGTACATTATTAATTAAAAATTACATAAACTCTCTTGGGTCGGTAATCTTACCAGTGATAGCGGCTGCAGCTGCTACGTATGGACTGGCAAGGATGGTGCGGGAACCTGGTCCCTGACGACCCTCGAAGTTACGGTTGGATGTACTTACAGAGTACTTGCCTGCAGGAATCTTATCATCGTTCATTGCCAAGCAGGCAGAGCATCCTGGCTGACGGATTTCGAAGCCGGCAGCCTCTACAATCTTATCAATTCCCTCTTCACGTATTTGTTTGTCAACCAACCAAGAACCTGGTACAAGCCAAGCAGTTACACCCTCTACCTTCTTCTTTCCTTTAACCAGGGAAGCGAAAGCACGGAAGTCTTCAATACGACCGTTGGTACATGCGCCCAGGAATACATAATCGATAGGATGACCCTCCAGTTTCTCGCCTGGCTGGAAGCCCATGTAGTTCAGGCTCTTCTTGAAACCAGCCTGCTCTTCCTCTGGAATCTCATCGAGCGTTGGGATGCTTTCGGTGATGCCGATACCCATACCTGGGTTGGTACCGTAGGTGATGCGTGGTTCGATATCCTTTGCCTCGAAAGTCAACTCCTTGTCGAAGACTGCGTCATCGCCACTCTTCAAGGTCTTCCAGTAAGCCACAGCCTTGTCCCACTCTTCACCCTTAGGTGCATATTCACGGCCCTTGATGTACTCGAATGTAGTCTCATCAGGAGCTACGAAGCCACCACGGGCACCCATCTCGATAGAGAGGTTGCAGAGGGTAAGACGACCTTCCATTGACATATCCTTCACAACATCGCCACTGTACTCAACGAAGTAACCGGTAGCACCAGAAGTAGTGAGCTGGCTCATGAGATAGAGGGCAACATCCTTAGCGGTAACACCCTTGCCGAGCTTGCCGTTGATGCTGATGCGCATAGACTTTGGCTTGCTCTGGAGAATACATTGTGAAGCCATCACCATCTCGACCTCAGAAGTACCGATACCGAAGGCTACGGCACCCATAGCACCATGGGTAGAAGTATGAGAGTCGCCGCAAACGATGGTCATACCTGGAAGAGAAAGACCCTTCTCAGGACCAACCACGTGGATGATACCATTGTCCTTGGTGTTCATGGCAAAGTGAGTAACTCCGAAATCAGCAGTGTTCTTTGCCAAGGTATCTACCTGCTTCTTTGAGATAGGATCCTCGATTGGCTTATCCTGATCGTGTGTTGGAGTATTGTGGTCAGGCATACAGAAAATCTGGTCTGGACGGAACATCTTGAGTCCGCGTGCTCGCATACCGGCGAATGCCTGAGGTGATGTTACTTCGTGACAGTAGAGACGGTCGATGTAAAGCTGTGTAGGGCCATCTTCTACAATCTGGACAACGTGCTTGTCCCAAATCTTGTCGAATAATGTATTCATAATATCCTGTTTGTTATATATTTATCTGAATTAATTTTATCTTACCTTGAACTTGTTGATACAGTCGATGTAAGCCTCAACAGAAGCTGTCACGATATCGGTATCTGCGCCGAAGCCATAATATACATGACCATCGTACTCCACCTGCATGTGAACCTTACCCACATCGTCTGAGCCCTTGTCAATCGCCTGGATAGTGAACTCCTTGAGGTTCATCTCCTTGGTGATGACCTTCTTGAGGGCACGGATGGCAGCATCTACCGGACCATTGCCTGATGAAGCAGCCTCGAACTTCTGACCAGCGATGTTCAAGCCGATACTTGCCACGCTCTTCACGCCCTTGCCGGTAGTTACCTGCAACCAGTCGAGCTGAACACCATGCTTGTCGGCAGAATCAGCACCAGCGAGCACCAGTACATCCTCGTCGGTAACCTCCTTCTTCTTATCTGCCAACTGGAGGAACTTCTTGTAAATCTTGTCGAGCTTCTCCTCGTCCTCGATGTTCACACCATTTACGTGGAGGCGATACTTCAAGGCAGCACGACCCGAGCGGGCTGTCAATACGATAGCGTTATCATCCAATCCCACATCCTTAGGGTCGATGATTTCGTAAGTCTGAACGTTCTTCAGCACGCCATCCTGGTGGATACCAGAAGAATGAGCGAAGGCATTGCGGCCCACAATCGCCTTGTTAGGCTGAACAGGCATGTTCATCAGGCTGCTCACCATGCGAGACATCGGAACAATCTTGGTGGTATTGATGTTGGTATCAATATCGATGTTCTTGTGGCACTTCAGAATCATGGCGATTTCCTCGAGCGAAGTATTACCCGCACGCTCACCGATACCATTGATGGTAACCTCCACCTGGCGGGCACCATTCAATACACCCTGCAGGGTATTTGCCGTAGCCATACCGAGATCGTTGTGACAGTGGGTAGAGATGCATGCATTCTCGATGCCGTCAACGTGATCCATCAGATACTTGATCTTGGCACCATACTCATCCGGCAAGCAATAGCCGGTAGTGTCAGGAATGTTAACTACGGTAGCACCTGCCTTGATGACAGCCTCTACCACGCGAGCCAGATACTCATTGTCGGTACGACCAGCATCCTCAGCGTAGAACTCCACATCCTCAACATACTTCTTGGCATACTTGACAGCAGCCACGGCACGCTCAATGATCTCCTCGCGGTTGGAATTGAACTTATATTTGATATGGCTATCGCTGGTACCGATACCCGTATGAATTCTCTTATGCTTCGCATACTGCAACGCCTCGGCAGCACAGTCGATATCCTTTTCCACCGCACGGGTCAGCGCACAGATGGTAGGCCATGTTACAGCTTTGGAAATCTCTACTACGGAATTGAAGTCACCCGGGCTTGAAATAGGGAATCCAGCCTCAATGACATCAACACCCAACTGCTCCAGCGCCTTAGCTACCTGAATCTTCTCTACGGTATTCAACTGGCATCCTGGAACCTGTTCGCCATCACGAAGGGTTGTGTCGAAAATAAATAATCTGTCACTCATATCTCTTAAATATTTTTATTTCTCTTATTAATTAAAGCTTTTGCCCTTATAGGGGCAACATTGCGCCCTTACTTTTGGCAAGGGCGTAAAGAGCTGGGAATTAAAAAAGCCTTTCTCACTCCCATATACGGAAGTGTAGAAAGGCTTAATATATCCAAACCGCTGAACTATACGCACACCTTATCACTTCCGCCTACATGCTGCAGTCGAAGTCGAATAATAATAATGCTTGTAATATTCAACGCTAATGCTCTCATATCTTTCTATTTTTATACGTTATATATTTATCGCTGGCAAAGGTAATCATTTTCTCTGATATACGCAAACAATTTATAACTTTTTTAATAGAAAATCTATCAAATTGCCATTTTTCACCTATTTTTTACCCAAAATCTAGAGAAATGAGCCGTTTTTATGCCAGATTATTCAGAAAAAGAGCGTTCTGGTACGAAATTATTCTCTTTTCTTCTAGAAAGGTAACGGACCGTCAGGTCCTGTCATAGGCGGAGGTGGAATGGCACCGCTGGCAATCATTCCATCAGAAGCCCCACTGTTCATCTTGGAACCCATGATTTCGCCACCCTCCTGTACTGGAGTGTAGGAATCGGTAGGATCCTGGAAGCGGGTGAACTCGCCACGGAAGTTCAGGAGTACATCTCCGGTAGCACCCTTACGGTGCTTGGCGATGATGATCTGCGCCATACCATGAAGATCGTTTCCCTTTTCATCCTGATAGATGTGATAGTATTCCGGACGATGAACGAAGAGTACCATATCGGCATCCTGCTCGATGGCTCCGGATTCACGGAGGTCGCTCAACTGTGGTCGCTTTCCTTCGAGACCCTCACGGTTTTCTACGTTACGCGAGAGCTGAGAGAGAGCGAGTACCGGGATATTCAACTCCTTGGCAAGACCCTTGAGGGAACGAGAGATGGTGGAAACCTCTTCCTGACGGCTACCAAACTTCATACCGTTGGCATTCATCAGCTGGAGGTAGTCGATCATCAACAGCTTCACTCCCTTCTCTCTCACCAGTCGGCGCGCCTTGGTTCTCAACTCAAAGACGGAGAGTCCCGGAGTATCATCTATATAAATAGGTGCACCCGTGAGAGAACGGATCTTCTTGTCCAGTCGCTCCCACTCGCTTGGATCCAACTGACCGTTCAGGATCTTCTTACCCGAAATCTCGCAGACATTCGAGATAAGACGGTTGACCAGCTGAACGTTGTTCATTTCAAGCGAGAAGAATCCGATAGGCACCCCGTGATCCACCGCAACATTCTTGGCGATACTCAGCGCGAAGGAAGTCTTACCCATGGCAGGACGTCCGGCGATGATCACCAGATCGGAAGGCTGCCATCCGGAAGTCATATCATCCATCTGCTGGTAACCTGTAGGAATACCCGTGAGTCCGCCCTTGTTCTGGGCGGCACGCTGCAGGATATCCACGGCTTCCTTGATAACCGGATCAATCTGGGTGTAATCCTGCTTCATATTACCCTGAGAGAGCTGGAAAAGCTCACCCTCGGCATGCTGCATGAGTTCGTCCACATCCACACCCTCATCATACGCCTGGGTCTCGATGTCGCCGGCATAATGGATGAGCTGTCGCTGCAGATATTTCTGCGCCAGGATTCGGGCATGGTACTCGATGTGGGCAGCCGAAGCCACCTGCGAGGAAATCTCCATCAGGTAACCGGCTCCACCCACCTTCTCGATGGCGCCCATCTTGGTGAGTTCATCCGTAACGGTCATGATATCCACGGGGCGCTCCTCCATATTCATGGTCTGAATCGCCTCGTAGATTTTCTGATGTCTCGGATCATAAAAGGTTTCGGGTTTCAGCATCTCGGATACTACCGAAAAAGCATCGGTATCAATCATCAATGCACCCAAAACCACCTTCTCCAACTCCACCGCCTGCGGTTGCAGGTGGGCGTAGTTGGTATCTATCTGTGTCTTGTTATTGTTATTTCTATTCTGATTTATCGGCATACTTCTTTATTTCTTCTTGCGATTGCTGGTGTTCAGCCACTACCTGATTATAGATAATCATCAAATCAGTGTAAGAACATCCATAGTTCTTCAACCATTTATAGTCTTCCTTAAGGGCTTCAAAGAATACATTCTCATCCTTTTCCACATAATAGGCATAAGCCCTGAAGAAAGGTCCCATAGCCTTTTTCGGCTGATGTTCTATCAATGCCAGGAGACCAAGCGAATAGTTGTTGTACGCTTCGGCAGCCTTATCATTCTTCATCATCTTGAAGAAGAGATCCATCGCCTGCATCATCATATTCTTCGTATCCTTACCCTCTTTTTTCATTTTCTCGAAACTACCGAAAAGCTCGTTCGCTTCGGCGAAATATTCATCCAGGCGCTGATGAGCCTTCTGGAAGTTCTCTTCCGCATGTTCGCCACCTATCTTGATAAGCAGCTGTGTGAGCAAGGCTCCCGCCATCTGATTCTCCGGATGGGTATAATCCAGCTCGTAAGCCAGCGGCATCGCCTCTTCAAATCTGTTGTTCATGACGATGAACTTCAGTTTATCCAGTTTCAACTCGAAGAGTTCCTCTTCTGAGAATGAATCCTTGAACTCCATCAGCTTGTCGAAATTCTCCAGATACTCATCCACCTGAATGAGATTACGATAGCAGATGCCCAGCTGCAGATATACCTGCTTCATGTCAGGCTTTATCTTCAGCATCTTCTTGAAGTGATCGACAGCCATGCGGAGACTATGATTGTCTCCCTTCTGCATACATACCCATCCCTTCATGAAGTGCATCTCCAGCGTGTCGCATGGTACACCTTCCAGCATCACTTCAACCAGGTCAGGGAACTCGCGGCGGAAGGAATAGCGGGCTATAGCCATGCGGTACTTATCGAAGAATTCATCCTGGAAAAGAGGACCCGCCAAGACGGCATAGGCTGGTTTGTCATCATCCAGCTCGTCGAGGATATTGAAGATTTCATCCTTCGCTGTATAGAACTTAGAGAAGCGCAGGAGGTTACGGATGTAGTTGATACGGATACGCTTTGCACGATGCTCTCCAGGCTCTTTAAAAAATTCATTAACAATCTCGTCCTCATCTGCAGGCTCGCTGCCATCTCCCTCATCCTCAGGGTCATCGTAACAGTCAACAATATTCTCCGGTATCTCGTTAGGATGAGAGACGATCAGATTTGCCAGGGAATAGGCATCGGCAGGACATGACCTTGCAGTAGAACAGAAAGCCTTGCAGAACTTTCTCTTCTCATCTACGAATCCGAGAGCCTCGGTTATATGAGGATTCTTCAGATAGAAAGGCATGAACCAATTGTACAGATGAGTAAAGAACTCTGTCTGGTCTCGTAACATTTTAAACTGCGGCAAGAGGATATCGATGCCCTTATCCATCATTTCATCCATAGAGAGCGGGCTATCCATATCCACGTCGAGATTAGGGATTCCATCCTCGTCGGTATTGATATCGACAGAACGGATAGGACTCTCCTCTTCCGAAGTTTCCTCGTCTTCATCGATTCCGAAGATATTTCGCATATCTTCATCAGCCTCCAGCAAATTGGCTACCTTATCCTTCAGGTCGCCGAGGAAACGTTTTGACAGCGATGCCATGATGTCATTGGTATAGTCGATAGACTTCTGTTCGCTGAACACAGTCACGGCAAGCATCTTCTGGGCTTTTATGATTTCGGCAAGCAAGTCTTGATCATTCTTGCAATCCTCGGTCAACTGCTCTGCAAAGCTACGGAAGTCAGGCTGCTGTTCGTAGCAGCCGCAATTCGTAGAAACCAGCAGCCATCCCAGGAGGGCACGCACCTTCACCTCATCGTCATCTGCCAGGCGGTAGATATCGTAGAGCAAAGTGAATTTACCCATATCGAAAACGGTGGCGGCAGAGAGCGTGATGGCACTCACCAGCAGCTGAGAGGTCAAGGAATCAACTGTAGGCGAAAGGATGGTATCTTTGACAGCAGCACGTTCCTCATCATTCCAATATCCAGAAGAGACAAATCTGCCGAAAATCTTTTCGCGACACTCTTCCCACTCCTGATACAGACGGGCTGAAGCCTGATCCTGCTCCTCCTTCGAGAGGTCGTGGTTCAGGAAAAGCATCGCCTCTCGGGAAACGAATTTCTCGAGGGTTGGCTTCACCTCTTTGATATCAATCTCCTCACCCTGCTTTTTCAAATCCTTGAAAATACCCTGTTCTGAACGGATATCCATCTCGATATCTACCAGAAGCTGGTCAAGCTCAGAAACAGCGCCGAAGACGAACTTCGTTCTAGCCTCGGGTGTCATTTCCGGGATATCAAGCTCCTCTGATGGTTTGACATACTGCTTGAGAATGCCAAGCATATCATCAGGCAACTTCTTGCGCTGCAAGAGGCTCATGTTGGCGAGAACGGTTGTCAGCAAACCATGCATCAGACGGCGCATATACTGCTTATGGTTCGGACAGTTTTCAAAAATTGCTACAAGCATTGGCTTGCATTCGGCGAAACGCTGCTGATGAATCAAATCACGCATTTCATCTACCTTCTCCAACAAAAAATCCTGATCCAAAACTTCTTCTGGGTTATTAGACTCTTCTGACAAATTTACTTCTTCTGACATAATTGTAGTTGTTTAATTGTTAATATCTGCCACCTTAAGGTCTCGCTGGCGAGGCTCCATAGCGTGACTGTACTTTAATTTTGGCAGATTGCTAACGGTTTGGGCATCAATACCATAATACTTAGTCAGTAAAGCAGCATAGTGTTGTACGCCATTCTTATTGATGCTATCTACAGCGATGTCGTAAGCTTTCACGAATCTGTCGATTTGATTTTTTCTTCGGGGTTCCGTCTTCAGTTTGCTGCGGAAGGCAATCACTCCCAACTGGAGGTTCTTGTCTCTACTATCCGCCAGTGCCACATGCTTAGCCATTCTTGCCTGTGTGGCGTATGGCTCCGGCATCCAGGCGGCATCCATCTCATTGTTGAGGAGCATGCGCAGGCGGATGTTCAGGTCGTTGATCTGCACGCGATATACGTCATACTTGGTCTTCACGCTGTCGATGACAAGCGTAGAGAGATAATCGGTGGCAGAATGACGGGTCATGGCTATCATCTTGTCTGACAGCTGCTTCAGCTCCGAGATACGCGCCTTGCGGTTGGTGATAAGCTGCCAGTACAGATTGGTAGAGACAGGATAGAAGAGCTGTGTACCCTGCTTCTGCAGGCGGGCAGCTCTCACCAGGTCGGTCACCGTACCCTCTACCCTTTTTCGGGCGATGGCAGTATCGCAGTCCATCTGCGCATTGTAGCGATAGAGATGTACCGTTACCCCCTGCTTCAGGAAGATGCTGTCCTCGTAAGCCAGATATACCGGAAGGCAATCGAGCGTAGGCATCACACCCACCTTGAGCGAAGCCCGGTCGATGCTGTCGAGTCGGGCCTTCTCCTGTTTGCTCAGTCGCAGTCGCTTCTGCTGTGAATCGCCGCAACTGGCCATTCCCAGCAGAAGTGCTGAAACCAGACATATCATGATTGAAAATTTCTTCATTGTATTTTTACTCTACATTCTTCATCGTATATACTCTGATATAGAGATTTTACTCTTTTTACGCTGTCAGAGCTTACTCCACATAAAGCACGAGTCCCTTCAGGTATTCGCCTTCAGGATGATAGATGTTGATAGGATGATCGGCTGGCTGATGCAACTGGTGCAGGATGCGAACCTTTCTTCCTGCCTGGGCTGCTGCAGTAAACACGGCGTTGCGGAAATTATCCTTGGTAACCACCTGAGAACAGCTGAAGGTGAAGAGGATTCCACCCTTCTTGATTCTCTGCAAGCCCTTTACATTCAGGCGGGTATATCCCTTCAGCGCATTGCGCAGCGCTGCACGGTGCTTGGCAAAGGCTGGAGGATCGAGGATAATGAGATCATACTGCTGGTCGTGCTCATCCAGATACTTGAACGCATCCTCGCAGAATGCCTCGTGGCGTGGGTCGCCAGGGAAGTTGAGAGCGATGTTCTCATTGGTCAGCTCGATTGCCTTGGCGCTGCTGTCCACGGAGTGAACCGCCTTGGCATTGCCGCGCATGGCATAGACTGAGAAACCGCCGGTATAGCAGAACATGTTGAGCACGCTCTTGCCCTTGGCGTAATGCTCGAGCAGGGAGCGGTTCTCACGCTGATCTACGAAGAAACCGGTCTTCTGACCGCGCAGCCAGTCGATATGGAACTTCAATCCGTTCTCCACAGCTACGTCATCGGCATCGCCACCCAAAATAAAGCCATTCTCCTGGCGCAGGTCTGCCTTGTATGGCAGGGTGGTCTCGCTCTTGTAGTAGATGTTCTGCAGCTCATCGCCCATCACCTGCTTCAGCGCCTTGGCAATCTCCATACGGCATACATGCATACCCACACTGTGAGCCTGCATCACGGCAGTAGGACCATAGCAGTCGATAACGAGACCCGGCAGGTTATCTCCCTCGCCATGCACCAGTCGATAGGTGTTGTTGTCTGGATTTCCGGCGATACCTACCGCCAGTCGCATCCTGTAAGCCGACTCCAGTCGGGCGCACCAGAATTCGTTGTCGATATCCACATCGCTGAAAGAGAGCACTCTCACGGCGATGGAACCGATCTGATAGTGACCGATGGCGATGAAGTCGCCAGCAGAAGTGAAAACCCTTACGGTTTCACCTTCCTCTATATCATTGTCCATGCGCTGGATAGCGCCGGAGAATATCCATGGATGGAATCTCTTGAGAGATTCTTCTTTTCCTTTCTTTAAATATACGTTCTTATACATTATTATATTATATAGTCTTTTAAGTTCTATCAATTCTCTCTTTTACGAAAAATCGAATACATCAACCTAGAATTCTACCAGCTCGTAATCGTCAGCCTTGCTGAGACGGTTGAACTCCTCGTAGATATGAATGCAGCACCATGCATCCGTAGCGGCATACCTGCACTGAGCCTCTCTGAGCTCCTGAGCTTCCCAGTTGCTGAGTCGCTGAGCCTTGCTGATTTTCTGATGGAAGAGGTTGGCGTAGATTTTCTGCAAGCTCATATCCTTGATGCCGAATTTCTTAGCCACATCCTGCAACTCGATGAAATATCCCGGCTTGAAATCGCATCTGCGATGCAACTGCAAGAGGTCATCATGCCAAGACAATCCCACTTTTGGCACCTTTTTATCCTCCAGGAATCGGATGATGGCTGGTGTCATACCCGTGAGATGCAGGCGGAAGAGATAGCAGGTATCGCGTGTACTCACCTGCAGCAGTGATACCTGGAAGTGCATACCCTTGGAGAAACTTGGTCGTGTCTCCGTATCCACACCCAGAATATCCTGTCCCAGGAGATATTCTACAGCGGCATCTGTATCTTCAGCCTTATCTATCACTATCATATTGCCAGGAAAGAGAATTCGAGGCAGGCTATTGATAGTTTTCTTTTCGAAACTAGTGAAAATTATCTTCATTACTGCTATTTATTCATTACAAGTTGCAAAATTAGCAAAAAATCCCGAAAAAAAGGAGCGTTTCTCAATCTTTTTTGCTAATTTTGCAGTTAAATATTAAAAAGAAATAGAAAAATGGCAAAGAAAAGAACATCAGGCAAAACTAAATCATTTAGCGAAGCCATTGGTTTACAATATATTTTCAACAATACGATTACCGATTTCTTCCTCGGACTCGCCTTGCTCGTAGTTGCTGTCGTCATGATACTGGCGATGATATCCTTCCTCAGTACGGGCGCTGCCGACCAGAGCTTGCTGGAGAACATGCAGCCTGGAGAATGGACCAACACCCAGCAGCTGTTCCAGAACTACTGCGGATCCATAGGAGCCATCCTCTCCTATTGGCTGATGGCGGTGAACTTCGGTTTCCCTGCCTTCCTGATTCCCTGCTTCGTGGTGATGGTGGGTTTCCAGCTGATGAATGTCTATCGTGTGAATCTCTGGAAGTGGTTCTTCTGCATGATGGTGGTGATGATCTGGTCATCCGTCACCTTCGCCAAGTTCCTCACTCCTATCTTCGGTAGTCTCATCTTCAATCCGGGCGGAAAGCACGGCATGTTTGTGGTCCAGACCTTGGAGAATGTCATCGGTCCTCCGGGACTCACCGCCATCCTTCTCTTCGTGGCGATCGCATTCCTCACCTATATCACCACCGAGACCATCACCATCGTGAGAAAGGCACTCAACCCTATCGGCTATATATCTAATAAGGTGAAATTCGAGATTACCAACCATAAGGAGCAGCAGGAGGAGGATGATGCCATCGATGAAGCTTACCGGAATGCTGCCCAGGGTACGGTGCAGGATGAGGAGGATGAGACGGACGAGAACTCCGAGACTTCTCAGGCTCAGGAGACATCCAAAAACCAGATGGCAGACCAAAACGAGGAAAGTTCTCTGCAGCAGATGGCTGAGGAGCAGAAAGATGAGGATGAGAAGGCAGCCTCGCCAATCGACCTCGATGCAGCCGCAGCCGATGACAGCCAGCAGGCTGATGCCGACAAGAACGTGGCTGCTCCGAGCCTGATTCAGCAGCAGCGTGAACTCAGAGCACAGCGCGCAGAAAGAGAGCGCCAGGAGATGGCTGCAGCCGCTGCTGCTTCGGCTCATATCGGAATGGATATCTCTGTGGCTACCGGAGAGGAGAAGGCTACCAGCAACACCGTAAGCAATGCCGAGGTGCTCAATACGCCTATCAATCCGAAGGAGCCGTTCACAAGATACAAGTACCCAACCCTCAACCTGCTGAAGAAATACGATGACCAGGAGGTGTCTATCGACGAAGAGGAGCAGAAGGCCAACAAGAACCGAATCATCGAGGTGCTGGGCAACTTCGGCGTACAGATCAAGACCATCCGTGCCACCGTGGGCCCTACCATCACCCTCTACGAGATTCAGCCTGCCGAGGGTGTGCGCATCTCCAAGATCAAGAACCTGGAGGATGATATCGCCCTGAGCCTCGCTGCCCTGGGTATCCGTATCATCGCTCCTATCCCTGGCAAGGGAACCATCGGTATCGAGGTGCCTAATGCCAAGGCGAACATCGTGAGCATGGAGAGCATCCTGAACTCCAAGAAGTTCCAGGAAACCAAGATGGAACTGCCTATCGCACTGGGCAAGACCATCACCAACGAGGTGTTCATGGTGGATCTGGCTAAGATTCCTCACCTGCTCGTTGCCGGTGCCACCGGTCAGGGTAAGTCTGTTGGTCTCAACGCCATCATCACTTCCCTGCTCTACAAGAAGCATCCTAACGAGCTGAAGCTGGTGCTCATCGACCCTAAGAAGGTGGAGTTCAGCGTATATTCACGCATCACCAACAAGTTTATGGCTGCCGTTCCGGATGAGGAGGAGCCTATCATCACCGATGTAACCAAGGTGGTGAGAACGCTCAACAGTCTCTGCGTGCTGATGGACAGCCGCTACGACCTGCTGAAGAAGGCGGGAGCCAGAAACATCAAGGAGTATAATCAGAAATACGTGAACCATAGGTTGAAACTGACTGATGGTCACGAATTTATGCCATACATCGTGGTAATTATCGATGAGTTTGGAGATTTGATCATGACAGCCGGCAAGGAGGTGGAGCTTCCTATCGCCCGCATCGCCCAGCTGGCACGTGCCGTGGGTATCCACATGATTATCGCCACCCAGCGTCCTACCACCAGCATCATCACCGGTAACATCAAGGCGAACTTCCCTGGACGTATCGCCTTCAAGGTAACTTCGGCCATCGACTCCAAGACCATCCTCGACAGAACGGGAGCCAACCAGCTTATCGGTCGTGGTGATATGCTCTATCTCAACGGCAACGAACCGGTGCGTGTACAGTGCGCCTTCGTAGATACACCAGAGATTGAGCGCATCAACGAATACATCTGCAACCAGCCTGGTCCTATCGAACCGATGGAACTCCCTGAACCAGCCAGCGAGGATGGCGGCGTAGGAGGCAACGGCAGCGTAGATACCCGCAACCTGGATCCATATTTCGAGGAGGCAGCCCACGCCATCGTTCTCTCGCAGCAGGGCAGCACCAGTATGATTCAGCGCCGTTTCAGCATCGGCTACAACCGTGCCGGCAGACTGATGGACCAGCTTGAGGCAGCAGGCATCGTAGGAGCCGCTCAGGGCAGTAAGCCAAGAGAGGTGCTCCTGCAGGATGAGAACCAGCTCAATACATTGCTGATGCAGCTGAGAAACTCGTAATTTGAATAATACAATAAACAGTAAGGATATGAAAAAGATTTTAGCTATCGCTTTCGCAGCGATGATGAGCCTGGGCACTATGGCGCAGACCGCCCAGCAGGTGCTCGACAAGACCGCTGCCGTTATCGGCAATAAGAAGGGTGCTACCGCCAACTTCAAACTGTCTAGCCCTAAGTACGGCTCGGCAAGCGGTACCATCACCATCAAGGGCAACAAGTTTAATGCGCGCACATCGGAAGCCATCGTATGGTACAATGGTAAGACCCAGTGGACCTATATGAAGAAGACCAACGAGGTGAACGTGAGCAACCCTACCCAGGCCAAGCAGATGTCGATGAATCCTTATACCTTCATCCACATCTACAAGACAGGATATAAGAGCAGTCTCAAGACTGTGGGCAGCAACTATCAGGTGCATCTCGTTGCCAACAACCAGAAGCGCACCGTGGCAGAGATGTATATCACCATCAACAAGAACACCCACGTGCCATCGCAGGTAAAGATGCGCCAGGGCTCTACCTGGAGCACCATCGACATCTCCGGTTTCAAGACAAAGGGTATTTCCAACAATTCCTTCGTCTTCAACAGCAAGGAATTCCCAGGAGCAGAAGTCATCGACCTGAGATAATGTCAAAGCTTTTGCCCTTACAGGGCGAAAGGCTTGCATCCAAACAACCCAGGGTATCACCCTGGGTTAAAAATCCAATAGAAACTACGCCCTGTAAGGGCAAAAGCTTTAAAAATATATTTAAAACCAAACTAAAATGAAAGATCTCAAACCTATCATCTCACAGTTCGACATCACCGGAACTGTAAATGAGGTAAAGCCTCTCGGTAATGGACTCATCAATGACACCTACAAGGTGACAACAGTAGAAGACGATGCACCAGACTATGTTCTCCAGCGCATCAACGACTCTATCTTCACCGATGTAGATCTCTTGCAGCATAATATCGAGGAAGTAACTACCCACATCCGCCAGCAGCTCGAAAAACAGGGCGCTGACGATATCGACCGCAAGGTTCTCACCTTCGTCAAGACGAGCAACGGCAAGACCTATGTAAAAGACGAAGACCAGCAGTACTGGCGCATCTCCGTCTTCATTCCTCGTGCCATCACCCAGGAGGCTGTCAACCCGGAAAGCTCCTACTACGCAGGCAAGACCTTCGGAGAGTTCGAGGCTCAGCTCACCGACATCACCGACCGCCTCGGCGAAACCATCCCTGATTTCCACAATATGGAACTGCGCCGCGACCAGCTCCGCCAGGCAGTGAAGGAAGACCGTGCCGGACGCGCAGAAGGCGTGAAGGATTTCATCGCAGAAATCGAGAGTTATATGGATGAGATGTGTCTCTGCCAGCGCCTCTTCCGCGAGGGCAAGCTGCAGAAGCATGTCTGCCACTGCGATACCAAGGTGAACAACATGATGTTTGATGAAGCGGGTCGCGTATTGTGCGTCATCGACCTCGATACCGTGATGCCATCACTCTTCGTGAGCGATTACGGCGATTTCCTCCGCACGGCAGCGAATACCATCGCCGAGGATTCTCCAGAGTTCGAGAAGATAGATTTCCGTATGGACATCTTCGAATCGTTCACCCGCGGCTATGTGGAGTCTGCATCAGCCTTCCTTTCTCCACTGGAGATTTCCCTGCTTCCTCATGCAGCCGAGCTCTTCCCATACATGCAGGCAGTACGCTTCCTCTGGGATTACCTCAACGGCGACCACTACTGGAAGTGCAAGTATCCTGAGCACAACCTCGTAAGAGCCCAGAACCAGTGGCATCTTTTCCTCAAGGCGAAGGAACACGAGGCAGAGATGAAGGCATTCATCGAAAAACTCTCAAAATAATCTATAAATAAGACAATGAGTAATATTTATAAGAAATTATCTGTTGGCAACCTGATGGCAATGGCAGTAACCTTGCCTATGGTTGCCAACACAACCAACACAGCATCATCTCCCCTGCTTCCGTCCGCTCCCGATGCCCAGAAGGCAGCCCAGGCCGTGAAGGCTGGAGATGTCCAGATTCTCAGAATCAATCCTACGCTGGTGGAGATTGTCTTCGCCAACCAGCAACGTGTCGCCGTAGATTTCTATGGCGAAAGTGTTTTCCGTATCTTCGAAGATCACAACGATGGCGTGATGAGAGCGCCCGAGGCAAAGCCTGAGGCAAGCATCCTGGTGGATAATCCCCGCACCGCCCTGAATCACAAGCAGGTGAAGGTAGAGGAGAAGGATAACTCCATCATCCTTTCTACCACCAAGGCACAGGTCATCTTCGACAAGGCTACCCAGCTCTTCAAGATCATCAACCTCGAAAACGGAAAGACCGTGGCAGAGCAGAGCGCTCCGGCACAGTTTACCCCCGAAAAGGTAACCCTCAGCCTGCGCGAACAGCCGGATGAGTATTTCTTCGGTGGCGGCGTACAGAACGGAAGATTCTCTCACAAGGGTGAGAAAATCGAAATCGTCAACACCAACAACTGGGTAGATGGCGGAGTGGCTTCCCCTGCCCCATTCTATTGGTCAACCGCTGGCTACGGCTTCATGTGGTACACCTTCAAGCCAGGTCTCTACGACTTCGGTTCTACCCAAAACGGAAAGGTAGAACTCTCTCACGAATCCAGGAACTTAGACGTTTTCTTCATGGTGGGCAAAAAGCCTACCGATCTGCTCGATGGCTATTACCAGCTCACCGGCAACCCTGTACTCCTCCCTAAGTTCGGCTTCTACGAGGGCCATCTCAATGCCTACAACCGCGACTACTGGAAGGAGGCCGACAAGGGCCGAACCATGGTATTCGAGGATGGAAAAGCGTATAAGGAGAGTGCCAGCGACAAGACCGGAATCAAGGAATCGCTGAATGGCGAAAAGAACAACTACCAGTTCTCGGCACGTGCGGCAATCGACCGATATGTGAAGCACGACATGCCGCTGGGATGGTTCCTGCCAAACGATGGATACGGAGCCGGATACGGACAGGAGAGTACCCTGGACGGCAACATCCAGAACCTGAAGAAATTCGGAGATTACGCCCGCAAGCACGGTGTGGAAATCGGACTCTGGACCCAGTCAGACCTGCATCCGAAAGACAGCATTGAAGCGCTCCTGCAGCGCGACATCGTGAAGGAGGTGGGAACAGCCGGCGTAAGAGTGCTCAAGACCGATGTGGCCTGGGTAGGCGACGGCTATTCCTTCGGATTGAACGGTGTGGCTGACGTGGCTCAGATCATGCCTTACTATGGCGGAAATGCCCGTCCGTTCATCATCTCGCTCGATGGATGGGCTGGTACACAGCGATATGCATCCGTCTGGTCGGGCGACCAGACGGGCGGCGACTGGGAGTACATCCGCTTCCACATCCCTACCTTCATCGGCGCCGGACTTTCGGGTATCTCCAACATCACATCTGATAACGATGGCATCTTCGGCGGAAAGAATCCGATCGTCAACATGCGAGAATTCGAATGGAAGGCCTTCACCGCGATGGGTCTGAACATGGATGGCTGGGGCAGCAATGCCAAGTATCCTCATATCCTGGGCGAACCGGTTACTTCCGTCAACCGCTGGTATCTGAAGCTCAAGTCAGAGCTGATGCCATACATCTATACAGCAGCCCACGAGGCTGTAACCGGCAAGCCGCTGGTAAGAGCGATGTTCCTCGACGATGCCAACCCTTATACCCTGGGCAAGGCAACTCAGTATCAGTTCATGTGCGGTCCGTCGTTCCTCGTGGCTCCTATCTACAAGGAAACCAAGATGGATAAGGAGGGCAACGATATCCGCAACGGCATCTACCTGCCTCAGGGCGAATGGGTGGATTACTTCAGCGGACATATATATAAAGGTGGAAGAATCATCAACGAGTTTGAGGCTCCCTACTGGAAACTGCCTGTCTTCGTGAAGCGAGGTGCCATCATCCCGATGGTAAATCCTAACAACAACGTATCGCAGATAGACAACACCCAGCGCATCTTCGAACTCTATCCATACGGCGAAACCCATTATGCCCTCTATGATGATGACGGCAAGACCGAGCTTTACCGCCTGGGCGAACACGCCACCACCCACATCACCTCTTCCCTGCAGAAGGACCGTCTCAACGTACATATCTGCAAGACCACGGGCCACTTCCAGGGTCAGGAGAAGAACCAGGCTACCGAGCTGCGCATCAATCTGAGCCAGATGCCTAAGAAGCTGGCGGCGAAGATTGGCGGAAAGAGCGTGAAGCTGACCCAGGTGAATTCGCTCGATGAACTCCGCAAAACCGGAAATGCATGGTTCTTCGACGAGGCTCCTCAGCTCAACCGCTTCGCCACACCGGGCAGCGACTTCGAGAAGATGGATATCCGCAAGAATCCGATGGTTTATGTGCGACTGGCGAAGACCGACATTACTGCCAACGACGTAGAGCTCCGCATGGATGGCTATCAGATGGATGATGCTGATGTGCTGCTCCACTCCACCGGTGCCCTCGCTGCTCCTCAGGTAACGATGAAGGACAGCCAGAGCCCTAACAAGGCATTCGAGCTGGTGGCTACCTGGAACAAGCAGTCCAACGCCGACTACTATGAGGTAAAGGTGGATGGCGTGATTCATTCCACCATCCGCAGCAACGAGTTCACCATCGAGAACCTGAAGCCGGAAACCGATTACGAGGTGCAGGTGAGAGCCGTGAACAAGGACGGCGTTTCTGAATGGGCCACCGTTCAGGCGCATACCATCAAGGACCCTCTCGATGAAGCCATCCGCAACATCACAGCCACCAACTCTACGAAGGACTGGGAAGGCCTGGAGGTTTCGAAGATGTTCGACTTCAACGAGAAGAACTTCTGGCATACCGACTACTACAAGAAGGAGGGAGTTCTTCCATTCGATGTAACCCTCAACCTCAACGGCATCGCCAAGCTCGAGAAGATTCACTATCTCCCGGCTTCTGAGCGCGAGACCAACGGACAGATCCAGAAGGGCAAGTTAGCCATCAGCAACGACGGCATCAACTGGACCGAGACCGGAAGCTTCGACTGGAAGAACGAGAATGCCGTGAAGGAATACCAGTTCCAGGGCAACCCAGAAGCTCAGTACATCAGGATGACCGTAGAGGAAGCCCGAGGCGGAATGGGTTCGGGTGCCGAGATGTACGTATTCAAGGTTCCGGGCAGCAAGATGGAAAAGGCTGGCGACATCAACCACGACGGCCGCATCGACGAGAACGACTTCACCTCTTACCTCAACTACTGCGGATTGCGCAGGGGCGACAAGGACTTCGAGGGCTACGTAAGCAAGGGCGATATCAACGGCAACGGTCTCATCGACGCCTACGATATCTCCGTGGTGGCTACCCAGCTCAAGAGCGGAGTAAGCAGCAAGAAGGTGCCAGCCGTAGAGGGTAGCATCAGTCTCGCAGCTGACAAGAAGATGTATAAGGCAGGCGAAACCATCACCCTCACCGTAAAGGGCAAGGGTCTCGTATCGCTCAATGCCCTGAGCTTCGCCCTGCCATACAGCGCCACCGAATACGAGTTCATCGGAGTGGATGTGAAGGATATGGGCAAGATGGAGAACCTCACCAAGGACCGTCTGCACTCAGATGGCAGCAAGGTGCTCTACCCTACCTTCGTCAACATCGGTGAGCAGCCAGCCGTAGAGGGCACCCGCGATCTCTTCACCATCAAGTTCAAGGCAAAGAAGGCATGCAAGCCAGCCTTCCAGTTCAAACAGCTGATGATGGTAGATAAGTTCCTGGGCGTAAAGACCGGAAAATAGTAATAGATAAATTCCTGGGCATAAAGACCGGGAAATAGTCGATTTTTTTGTGAACAAACATTTAATTCTGTAAATTATCTAAAAATAATACCTATTATTTTGGATATTTTACAGAATTATTTGGTAGATAGAAATAAATTCATTACCTTTGCAAACGTAAAAATCAATCAAGAGATAGGAATATGAAAAAAACAGAAGCTTACAACAGATTGGTGGAGAAAGGCGTTAGACCATCAGTACAGAGACTGGCAATCCTGGACTACCTGATTAAGCACCCTACCCACCCAAACATCGAAGATGTTTACAAAGCTTTGGAGAACAAGGTACCGACCCTAAGCCGTACCACAGTGTATAACACGCTCCGCATGCTGAGTGAGGTAAATGCAGCCCAGATGATCACCATCGACGAGCATCGCGTATGCTATGATGGCAACATCGAGCCACACGTTCACTTCTACTGCAAGGAGTGCGGCAAGATCATCGACCTCTTCGATGAGCCAGCACCACGGGTAACAGAGACCAAGGTGATAGATGGCAACATCGTACAGGAGGAGCAGCTCTACTACAAGGGTATCTGTTCAGCTTGCGCCAAGAAGACGAATTAACAGGAACAGAAAGCCAAAATGATTCGTCAGACAAGAGAATTAATAGTAATAAGATAATACAACACAAGAACATTTTTAAAACATTAACATTATGAAGAAGAAATTTATTTGCACCGTTTGTGGTTACATCTACGAGGGTACAGAGGCACCAGAGAAGTGCCCTATTTGCAAGGCTCCAGCCAGCAAGTTCAAGGAGATGGAAGATACAGTGGATGATGATTTGACATTCGCTACTGTACACGTTCTCGGTCAGGCATATAAGGATAGCGTCAATGAGGAGGTCATCAAGGGATTGAAGGATCACTTTGCAGGTGAGTGTGGCGAGGTAGGTATGTATCTTGCAATGGCTCGCCAGGCAGACCGCGAGGGTTATCCAGAGATTGCAGAGGCTTACAAGCGTTATGCTTTCGAGGAGGCTGACCATGCATCTCGCTTTGCAGAGTTGCTGGGTGAGGTTTTGGGTGATACCAAGAGCAATCTTGAGGCTCGCATCGCAGCTGAGAAGGGTGCTTGCGAGGACAAGTTCCGCATTGCCAAGCTTGCCAAGGAGCAGGGTTCTGATGCTATCCACGATACTGTTCATGAGATGGCTAAGGACGAGGCTCGCCACTGTGCAGGTTTCGCAGGTCTTTACAAGAGATACTTCAAGTAAGACTATTTTTAATTTTTTTCGATACTAAGTCCTGGAGCCCGGTTCCGAATCATAGAGATTCAGAATCGGGTTCCTTCGTTTTCGGCTGGGGATTTGTGGTGGGGTTCATAAAATGAAGCCCACCAACTTTTTAGATACATTTTTTAGAAAGCCCTATTTTTTTCTATGATTTTCTTGGTAGTTTCAAGAAAAAATTGTAGTTTTGCATTGCTAAATATAAATATATTGATTATGGCAACAATAACATTAAGACCGGAAGTATATGACAAAGCTGCAATATTTGCAAGAAAAGACAAACTCAATATCGAAGATTGGGTAAACAAGGTCTTGCTAAAGATTATTGTAGAAGCACCTAAGGCTGAGGAAACCCAGAAGTTGAATTCCTCAAAGATGTTTAGTTGGGACGAATTAGCTGGTATATTTGCCTCAGACAAGAGTGACAAGGAACTTCGTGATGAGTATCTGGAAGAAAAGTACGGAATATGAAAATCTTTTGTGATACTAATATCATTGCGGAATTTTTAGAAAAAAGACTGCAATTCGAAGCTGTCGCTAAAATAATAAAATTATCACCTGACAAAAATACTCTGTTTTTGTCAGAAGGGGGATTCTATACCATAACATTTTGGTAGACAAACAATTGAGAAGAATGAATATCTATAACCCCGAGCGTTTGGTAAACGAGCGGAAAATATTGCTTCGTATTCTTGATACATTTCAAATTGTTACAGCTTCAAAAGCAGGGCTAGAACAAGGGGTAATAGATGATAAGTTTAAAGATTTAGAAGACAGTTACCAGTATCAGGCTGCTTTAAATTGTGATGCCGATGTATTGTTAACTATCAATATCAAGGATTTCGATGGAGTAAAAGATAAGCAACAAATTAAAATCATGACTCCTCAAACTTTTGTGGAGCAATATCAGAAAAGTTGGTGACCTTCATTTTATGAAGCCCACCAACTTTCAGAACATGGTAAAATGCAAATAGCATATATATGATAAAGAATACATTGATCAAATAGACATAAAAATCAGGATCAGACAACTACACAACATAAACTATAAAAATAATATGTTAAGAGACGAACTTGTAGAGATTGCCTTGCAATGGCAAGCAAAATATGGTGTTGCACCACAAATTACCTCTGTTTTATCAGAGTATGATGCTGCGATGTTGGTTGGTATGTCAGAAAAAGACTACTCTGATTATATGCAGGATAAAACTGCAGTGAATAAAGGCTCGGATTTTGTCTTCAAACATCAGAGATACCAGATAAAAGCAAATCGACCAAGCGGTAAGCCTGGCAGCAAGGTTACGATGGTTCCTAAAGCGAGCAATTACCTTTAGGATAAACTGATTTGGATTCTTTACGACCAACATTATATAATGCAGGAAGCCTGGGAATGGGATGTCGAAAATTATAAACAAGAATTTGATGGTAAAAGCAGGATTTCACCAAACGATTATAGAAGAGGGAAATGCCTATTTTTAAGTCATTAAGTCAAAAGTGATCATCTTATCACTAATATATGCTCCACATTATCTAGATTAATAGCTAGCATAATCAGAATAAGTTCACACGGACTCTGGCAAGACATAAACAATTGGTAGATTTTGCACGCGCGCGCAAAAAATCTACCAAAATCTACCTTTTTAAGTTTTTACCAACCACTGGTCAACAAATTCACAGAATATGCTTCTGTTTCATCCAACAATCTTCACATACCCACCATCAGACAATCGTGATTCATACCGTTTCTCCCTGCTGCTGCGCCTCCTCCATCCGCTTCATCAGGCGGGTGAGCCAGATGAAGCGGGAGTTCACTATAATAGCTTCTTAAAACTGAATAACTGAATACTGAACACCTTCCGCCTTGCTTTTCGTCAGCTTCGTCGGCATTTGCTCCCTTCGGAGGATTTTTCTCGATGTAAAGGCGGTTCACCAGTTTCTCTGCATCATCGATTAGCCTTGACTACGCCTGCGCCAAAGAAAAATAAAATTTCTTACCATATTAACATATAATGTTAAAGGGTTGGACTGCGAGATATTCACCAAATTTCTGTTTCAGGAACGGCACCGGATTCCTATAAACAAAAAACGCCCGCAACCAGACTTTACTTGCCTGATTACGGGTGCAAAGGTACGAAAATATTTTTGTATTTACCTAGTACGTACTATGT
>ENA-OUQP01000691-OUQP01000691.1-human-gut-metagenome-genome-assembly--contig:-NODE-691-length-28628-cov-4.411927_pt1 | contig 28628 bp, 20 predicted proteins | sample MGYA00237951_ERZ548836 | MGnify/ENA primary metagenome ERZ548836 (study PRJEB26490, sample SAMN05194702) | human gut metagenome | biome: terrestrial biome; feature: human-associated habitat; material...
GACCCGTGACCTCCGCACTACCAATGCGACGCTCTACCGACTGAGCCACAGCAGCATATGAAATTGTAGCAGTCACTGTTAGATATCTTATCAGACAAGAACGAATCTGTCAATAAGAAACTGCATTATTCTGTTTTCTGAAAGAAACAGAAGAGCTGCTGACGGGAATCGGACCCGTGACCTCCGCACTACCAATGCGACGCTCTACCGACTGAGCCACAGCAGCTTATGAAGTGTGAACCATCATATGTTTCACAGCGAATAAAAGTTTATCATAAGATAAGCATTGTGTCAATTAGAAAAATGTAATTTTTGGAGATTTTTTGTTCTTTTATCTGCATTGTATTTCTTGAGGGACAGGACTATAATCAGGACAATGAAATAATACCTGAAAAGGGGAAATGGGAGGATTCATCATGAAACTGGTGACATTTAACATCCGCTGTGATTTTGGACAGGATGGGGAGAACAATTTTGAATACCGCAAGGATTTGATTTTAAAGAAAATCGCGCAGGAGAAGCCTGATATGATCTGCTTTCAGGAAGTGCTGCCGCATATCGCAAAATGGCTGAAGGAAAACCTGACAGAGTATTATGTAATCGGCTGCGGACGCGGCCCGGAGCTTCGGGATGAGCAGGTCAGCATCGCATACCGCAAGGATCGCTTAAACCTGATGGAGATGCAGTCCTACTGGCTGTCCGAGACGCCTTATGTGCCTGCATCCCGCTACGCAGAGCAGAGCATTTGCCCGAGAATCTGCAACGAAGCGCTGTTTGAGGATCTGGAAACCGGCAAGGTATTCCGTATTGTAAACACCCATCTGGACCATATCGGCGCACAGGCGAGAATCCTGGGGCTTCGTCAGATTCTGGAAAAATTAAAGACCGAGAAGCTTTATCCCGATGCACCTACGATGATCACCGGCGACTTCAACGCAGAGCCGCAGGACCCGGAATTCGAAATTTTAAAAGAGTATCCGGAATACACCAATGTAACCGAGCATATCGGCATCACCTATCACGGCTTCACGGAAGAAGATCATCCCTGCAGCATTGATTTTCTGCTGGTAAAGGGTGACATCAAAACCGGCGAGCCTGTGAAGTGGACAGACAAAGAGGGCAACGTATGGCTGTCCGATCATTATCCGGTTTGTGTGGAAGTGGAGTAAAGATGTTGTTGGGGTCAAAAAGTATTTTGACCCCTTTGATACCGGATTGCTCCGTGCGTAGCACTTGACACAAACTCGTTATGCGCAAAAAGCGTGCGTAGAAATGAGCGGGAAATATAAAAGGATTTTGCAGAGTCGGGCGCAGTAAAATTTGATAGAAATGCAAAATAATCGGAGGCATTATTATGGCAGAAAAAATCGTCGGACTGATATCGTGTCTTTTATGTGCGGTTCCGTTTTTGATCATAGGGATTTTCGAAAGAAACAGCAGAGAACCTATCACTTTCTGGAGCGGAGATAAAACGTTAAAATCGAAGGTAAAAGATGTCACGGCTTACAATCTGGAAATGGGGATGCTGTATCAAAAGTGCGCGTTCGCATTTATGCTTTCCGGAATCTGCTGCCTGATTTCGTTAGGCTTTGGGATTGTGATGCTTGTTTTGGACTGCACGGCAGGGGTTTATCTGATGTATCGAAGCTATAAAAGAATTCTGGAACGGAATTCGTAATTGTCAGATCCTAAAACCGTCCGATCCGGTGAAAATCAGACGAAAATAGAGAGCGCCCGCTTACGCTGTGTTTTTCACAGAATAAGCGGGCGTTTTTGAAATGTCGCTGTCGCAGCGTAAGGCAGCGTTTCAAAAGCTGTTTTCCAAAGAACCACAATCCCTGTAAAGAACCGGGCTGACGCAGAGCAGTCCTTCGATTGCAGGAAGCGCGTCGATTTCTTTCAGCTGCCCGGCAGCAGAGCTGGCATCCGCAGTATTGCTGCAGGATGTCGAAGCTGCGGCAGCGTTGACGCAGGAATCAGAGGCAGCTTCGTACAGCAGCGGAATAATCGGATCGGTTCCGGAGAACCGGTTGAGGGAAACGCGTACCGGTTTGTCGAGGGAGACAGTCATTGTGATCGTTTGATCTTTTCCTTTTAAAACGACCTGAGCTGTTTTTGGAACAGCAAATCCGGTCTTGTGGGCATCTGTAAAGGTCAGGAGCAGTTCGTTTGTTTCCGGGAGAACCTCCGTCAGCAGCAGAGCGCCTTTGGAAACCCAGGTGCGGTGCGTGTGAATGGCGGTATCGAGCTCGGAAGCGATGTTGCCGCCGTTTTTGCCTTCAATGTAGGTTGCATAGCAGCCTGCCAGCTTCGCACGGTTGTGTAAGTCCATGCCGCTGGTTGCGGTGATTTGATAGCCTGAAAAAATCAGGGACATCCAGAGATTCGTGCCGCGTTCATTTACTTCGTGGAGCGGTTCCGGATTGTTGAAAATCTCGATAAAGTCAACCTTTGAGTAGTCCGAGATGGTCATTTCAAAGCGGCAGCCGCGGGCAAAAGGATCGCCATAGGAAAACGGATGCGCGATGCCGACGAGCGCGCCTTTTTCGCGGGCAGCTTCGAACAACAGCTCGGGACGGTGCTGGTCGATCGAGTTCCAGGGAACATATTTTGAGAGGTTTAAGCAGAGGATATGCCCGAAATAAGTCGTATATTCCATGCCGCGGATCAGGCTGATCGGATAATGCTTTTCTTCCAGCAGCTGTTCGATCTTTTTCTGACCGGAGGTGGTGTTGTGGTCGGTGATGGCGAACGCATCGACATGGTCGGCTGCCAGGTATTCCGTCAGCTCCTGACAGGTTAAGCTACCGTCGGATTCGACCGTGTGGTTGTGCAGCTCAAGGCGTTTGAAGCGGGTGGATGCAGTGACGGTATTACCAGCAGAAGAACTGCCGGTGGTGCTCGAATCGCCAGCCGTGGCAGCAGAGCCAGCGCCGGAGACGCCCGAACTGCCAGCCGTGGCAACAGCGGAGGCAGGAGCACTCTCAGCGTCGCACGAGTTGTCAGCGCTCCCGGCAGCATTCGAAGCCCCCGCATTTCCCGCTGCAGTCTTTACCGTATCCATTAGATTAAAGTTCGGTGCGATTACACCCTGTCCGACCGGATGTCCGGAAACGGTCAGCGTGTACTGCGTGTTGTCCAGCAGCACGTTGAAAACAAGGACGGTCACTTTTAAAACGCCGGAAAAGGTGTCCTGTGCCAGACAGCCGTCGCTTGTGAATTCTTTTGTGTATAACATGTGGCGGTCCGTCAGCTGGCGGTGGATGCAGCCGATGAAATTGTCGTTTAATTCCGCCATTGTGTGAATTTCTGTTTTCATTTCGTGCAGAATGGTCTGCCTGAACTCCTCGACGGGATAGGTCGGGGCGCCATATTTTGCAGTGCAGAGCGTCTGAAGTCTGTCAATGAGCTCAGGCGTAACGTCGCTTTCACTGTAGAGCCGCTTGTCAAAGCTAAAATGAATGTCCAGCTCGTCATAGACCTGATCGAGGCTGATGGTGTAGGTGATCTGTCCTACAAAGCCTGCGTCCAGTATGCCGCCGACGCGGTAAATTTGTTGATAATTCTGATCGGTTGTCATACGTTCCTCTCCAAAATGTATAGTTGCGGTCAGACGCTTCCAAGACAGATGCGGAAGCGTGTCAGCTCGGCGATTAGCGCAGCGGAATCACCATGTTCCAGGTTCTGGAGAACTGGTAGGGCGCAGGACCTTCCCCGGTTGCCAGAAACAGATGCGTGGGATGGTTATTTTCATCAAGCAAAAAGTAAGGGCGTTCGCAGTTTGCCTGATCGGTCTGTCTGCCATCGGACCAGGTAACGTGGCGGGAGTAAACGACAGGATTTTCGGCGAATTCCCAGTGAATGCAGTCGGCGCTTTCAGCGTACAGGCCTGCACCCCAGATGCCGCTGATGCCGGGACCTCCGTTTTTGAAGTCGTCTTTGATCAGCAGGCGGAATTTTCCGTCCTCGTACCACAGGTACGGATCTTCCAGATGGATGTTCGGGTCCTCGAAATTAAAAATCGGGTCGTCCAAAATCCGTTCAAACGGACCATCCGGGCGGGGCGCTTTTGCAACGCCGATTTTTAACGGACCGTCTGCGAAGGAACGCGATTTGTAGAGCATGTAGGTCGTTCCGTCGGGCTGGATTGCGACGGCAGGATTGGTCGTTGCAGTGCAATCCCAGTGGGAGCAGTCTCTGGGAGAAATCAGCGGCTCATCGCACCGCGTCCATGGACCAAAAACAGACGGTGCGGTTGCAAGACCGATTCGTTTGCGGTTCCAGACCTCGGTAAAACGCGAGCTGTCCACCTCGTCACCGGGACCGGGAATCGGACCGCCGAAAGTCGTTCCCATATAATAAAGGTAGTAGGTTTTGTTCCATTTGCGGATGTACGGATTGTGCACGTTCATGCCGTCAAAAAAAGTGCGTCCCCGGCGTCCGAGCACGACCTCCTGAAAGGTATAGGGACCTTCCGGGTTTTTGCTGGAAGCCCGGACGATTTCGCAGTTAAACAGCCAGTTTGCACCAAAGCCGAGATCTTTCGGCCAACGGGACGCAAACATGTGATAGGCTCCGTCTTCCCCCTGTACGACGGAGCCGCACCAGATCCAATAGTCCGGGTCGGAATAACCGCCGCCGACCGGAGCCGGCAAAAGCGCGTTCTGATAGGGATTCTGTACCATATTCTTTTTTATAAAACCTCCCATTGAAATTCTGAATAATCTGTCCGGGTTTGACAGAAGTTTGAACCCGGCTTTTCTTTAGCGTATAGAGAATTTCCGGAAAAGTCAAGGGATCTGTGAAATGTCCAGTCGCAGGAGTAGAATTGTGCATTTTCTGACCAAAAAGAAGCTGATAAAATGCGAACATGAGAAGAGTTGGAATCAGGAGGGGTATCGATGAGACTGGAACGTTTTTATGAAAATACAGAAATTTTGCACGTCAATACAGAGCCGGACAGATGTTATTATCTGCCGTGCGATGCAGCTGGAAATTCCGAACAGATTCTGTTAAACGGAGTCTGGAGTTTTCAGTATTTTCCGTCGGTTGCAGAGGCGGAGGACTTTCTGCGTTCGGAATTTGATCCGAAAAAAATGGATAAAATCCCGGTTCCGTCCTGCTGGCAGTTTCACGGATACGATCGCCATCAGTATGTAAATCTGTTTTATCCGATTCCGTACGATCCGCCATATGTCCCGTTCGACAATCCGTGCGGCCTGTATCGCAGAACCTTTGCGGCAGAAAATCTGAAAAAAGACGAGCGCGTATACCTGGATTTTGAAGGGGTGGATTCGTGCTTTTATGTGTGGATCAACAAGGCGTTTGTGGGCTACAGTCAGGTTTCCCATGCGACGTCAGAGTTTGACGTCACGGAGTATCTGTCGGATGGCGAAAATGAGATGTATGTGCTCGTTTTAAAATGGTGCGACGGGACATACTGCGAGGATCAGGACAAGCTGCGTATGTCCGGGATTTTCCGAGATGTCTATCTGCTGCGCCGTCCCAAAGATCATATCCGGGATTTCACCATTCGCACATCGTATGAAGAAGCGGTCGGAAAAATCTGCGTCAGAACGGAAAAAAGCGGCACCTGCACGGTAAAGGCGACCTTAAAGGACAGGGACAGGGTGATCGGGGAACAGACCGGGGAATCCATTTGTTTTACGGTAGAACAGCCAGTTTTGTGGAATGCGGAGGAGCCGTATCTTTATACGCTGGAACTGGAAACAGAGCGGGAAAAAATCGTGCAGAAAATCGGAATCCGGACGGTCGAAATCGTTGACAGAAAGCTGTTGATCAATGGAACATCGGTGAAGCTAAAGGGCGTCAACCGGCATGACAGTAACCCGTATCATGGGGCGGCGGTCACGAAGGAGGATGCGCTGACCGATCTGCGGCTGATGAAGGAGCACAATGTCAATGCGATCCGGACGAGTCATTATCCGAATGCACCGTGGTTTTCCGAACTTTGCGACGAGTATGGATTTTATCTGATCAGCGAGTCCGATATGGAATCGCACGGCTGCGGCGAGGCGTACTCGGAGGAGGATAAAGACTGGGTTTCCCAGATTGCGAAAGCATCCGGGTTTGCGAAAGCGATTCTGGACCGGGTACAGAAAAATGTGATCCGTGACAAGAACCGGACGTGCATTTTATTCTGGTCCCTGGGTAATGAGAGTGGATATGGTCCGAATATGATCGAAGCGGCAAAATGGGTGAAGGCTTATGATCCAACGCGGCTGATTCATTATGAAGGCTGTACCTGGCAGGACTGGCAGAAGCAGGATTTATCCGTGCTGGATGTGACGAGCCGGATGTATGCGCCGCTTGACTGGATTCAGAATTATTGTGAAAACGGGGAAAATAAAAAGCCGTTTCTGCACTGCGAATGCTGTCATGCGATGGGCAACGGCCCAGGGGATCTGGAAGAAAATTTCGCGCAGCTGTATCAGTACGAAAATTACTGCGGTGCGTTTATCTGGGAATGGTGTGACCATGCAGTTTATGCTGGAAAAACGCCGGATGGAAAAGAAAAATTTCTGTACGGAGGAGATTTCGGGGATTATCCGAACGATAAAAATTTCTGTATGGACGGGCTGGTGTATCCGGACCGCAGATCACATACGGGACTGCTGGAATTAAAAAATGTCCTGCGTCCGGTGCGTGTGACCGGTTATGACCGCCGGACAGGCGCGCTGGAGCTTCGAAACATGCTGGACTTTACAGACGCAGAGGATGCGCTTGAAATTCACTATCTCTGGAAGCAGGAAGAAAATGTGCTGGAAGAGGGGATGATTTCTGAGTTTCATCTGCCGCCGCATCGAACGATGCGGGTGATGATCCCGCCGCTGCAGACAGTGACCGGCGCAGACGAAACTGTCCTGACCATAGAGCTGATTCAGAAAAAAGACGCGCCGCTGACCAAAGCGGGACATCTGCTGGGCTTCGACCAGATAGTCCTTGCGGCGAACGCTGATGCTGTCACACAGGAGCTTTCGCTCACGGAATCCGTCGCGCTGTCCCTGATCTCCTGTACGGAAACGGAGACAGAATACTGCTTCGCCGCAGAGCATTTTACCTGCCGCGTCTCCAAACGGACGGGTACGGTTGTTTCTTTTATAAAAGACGGGACAGAGTATTTAAAACAGCCGATGGTGTTTGATATTTACCGCGCGCCGACGGACAACGACGGCAATATTTCGGAAAAATGGAAGGAAGCCCAGCTGCATCATGCGATGGTACGGGTATATGAAAGCAGCGCATGGCAGCGTCAGGATGGCTGGAGTGTGCGGATGTATTTTTCGATGGCTGGCGTTTCCAGACAGAAATTTTTTGAAGGAAATGTAGAGTGGAAGATCGGAAACGACGGAAGCCTCGGCTGGTATGTCGAGGGCGGAATCGACCAGACCTTTCCGTTTTTACCGCGGTTTGGACTGCGCTTTGGTGTGGACAGAAGCTGGAATCAGGTATCCTATTATGGCTATGGTCCGCAGGAGAGTTACTGTGACAAGCACCGCGGCAGCAGACTTGACGTGTTCACGCAGACAGTAGAGGAAATGCACGAGGATTATCTGAAGCCGCAGGAAAATGGAAACCATTTCGGAACGCGGTGGGTGCACCTGGAGCAGATGCCTGACGTCGGTTTCACCTCCCGTGGGGCGCAGCCGTTTGAATTTGGCATCTCCGAATACACGCGGGAGGAGCTGGAGAGAAAGAAGCACGCGTTCGAGCTGGAAAAGTCGGATTTCCTGACGGTGTACTTTAATGATATGGTCAGCGGCGTCGGTTCTGCCAGCTGCGGACCGGAGCTGGCAGAGAAGTACCAGATGAAGAAAGCGCACTTCATCTGGCAGATGGAGCTTCGATGGGCGTGACCCTAAATCGTAGAAATGTCCATTGTACAGTGTGGAAATGTCCATTGTCGGAAATTTATACAATTTTTATAATAATTACATCAGATGACGGGAGGTGAAGAAACCTGTGAAAACAAAGAGCCTGGCATCCCGAAAAGGGAAACCGTCCGGGAATGCGTCAATCGGAGTACGACTGATGCGGTACTGGCCGTTGTATGTCATGCTGCTTCCATGTATCGTCTACTACGCACTGATCTGCTATGTGCCGATGGCTGGTTCCGTTCTGGCATTTAAGGATTATTCCTTTAAGAAGGGAATCTGGGGAAGCCCGTGGGTTGGTTTTGATTATTTCAAAACGTTCTTCAAGAGCTACGATGCAGGACGACTGATCCGCAACACGCTTGCGATCGGTATTATCAAGTGCATTCTGGAATTTCCGTTCGCAATCATTCTGGCACTTTTGTTAAATGAGCTGCGCAACATGAAGTTCAAGAAAATTTCTCAGACGATTACCTATCTGCCGCACTTTTTATCATCGGTTATCATCGTGACGATGCTTCAGAAAATTCTGGCACCGAATACTGGTATCTTAAACCAGGCGATTGCAGCGCTGGGCGGAGACGGAAGCACATTCTTTTTGATGGATGCAAAGTATTTTTACCGGATTTTGTTTTCCATGGATCTGTGGAAAAACATCGGATGGGATTCCATCATGTATCTGGCTGCAATCAGCAGCGTAGACCCGACGCTTTACGAAGCCGCTGAAATGGATGGTTGCGGAAAGCTCAAGAAAATGTGGCACATCACATTGCCCGGAATCAGAGGAACGATCGGTATCCTGTTCATTATGGGAATCGGCGGACTGCTTTCCTCCGGTGTCGATCAGGTATGGCTGCTGCGTACACCCGGCAACATGTCGATTGCAGATACATTGGATATTTACGTTCTGCGTGTCGGCTTGCAGGGAGGACAGTTCGGTTATGCGACGGCAATTGGTCTGATACAGGGGCTGGTTGGACTGGTACTGGTTGTAGCGTGCAACAAGATCTGTAAAAAGATGACGGAAGTAAGCCTGTGGTAAACAGGATACATAAAAAGGAAGAAAGGAAGAAACCAAATGAAAAAGAGATGGATCAGAAATCTGCTCGCAGCTGGTCTGGCAGGAAGCATGGTAGTTGGCAGCTTGGCAGGATGCGGCAGCAGCACAGACAGCGCATCGACGAGCAACAGCAAAACGTCTTCGGATGCGGCAACAGAGGACACGTCTGACAAGCCTGATACCTGGATTGCTGACCGTACCATCACCGTACAGGCATATGTAGATGATATCGGCAACACACTTCCCGATGATTTTTCCAGCACTGAGGTTGGGAAAAAGATCAAAGAGCTGACCGGCATCACGCTGGATATCAAATATACCCCTGGCGACAGTGACCAGAAGGTTATGGCTTCCCAGCTGGCTGCAGGAACCATTCCGGACGTTATCGTTTCCTATCTGGATAACTCGACCAGACCGGAGTTCCCGCTTTTGTTAAAGGCTGCAAAAGAAGGCATGTTCGCAGATGTTTCCGAGTATATGAAAAACTCGGAAGTTTACTCCAAGTATTATGAAGATGGCTTCTTACCGGATGACTCTTACAAGAATGTAACCTTCCGGGATGATCTGGATGGCGTTTATCTGTGGCAGATGAATGTGGCAGAAACCGACAAGACTCTGGAATGGATTCCGGAGGGAGAATATGTCGGCGGTCTGTGGATTCAGAAGTCTATCGCTGATGATCTTGGTATCGACGTAACACAGATCAGAACAGCGGATGATTTTTACGACCTGCTTGTTAAGATCAAAGAAGGCGGTTACAAAGACGACAACGGCAACGATGTTTACCCGCTCGGGCCGAAATACTGGGGCGGCTCTATGGACACTATTGAGTACATCTGCCCTGGCTTAAAATGGGGTGTCAGCGATGATTACAACATCGACGAGGACGGCAATGTCAGACATGAGGCGGAAAAAGATTCCATCTATGATGAAATCGACTATGTCAGAAAACTGTTAAACGAGGGTCTGATGAACCCTGAGTTCTTCACCATGGATTCCACACGTGCAGAAGAAGTTTCCAGAAACCACAACTCTGCAATCATCGCAGACGTACATAACTATCAGGATATCATTTATGGAAACGATGACTGGATTCCGCTTGGACCGTTAAACGATATCTCCGGCGATAACAAGAAGGTAACCCACGGCAAGACCGCATACGGCTGTATGGCGATTTCTGCAGATGCAGAAAACCCGGAAGAAATCTTCAAGTTCTTCGACTGGCTGAGCACCTATGACGGACAGCTTCTGGCACAGTACGGTGTAGAAGGCGTCAGCTACAACATGGTAGACGGCAATCCTGTTCTGACCGATGAAGCTCTGGAAAAAGTAAACAACAATGATACAGATTACATGATCAACCAGATCGGCGCTGCATTTGGCGGTATCGGTAACTGCTTCTTATCCTTCTGTGTTACCAACACAGATAATACCAAGAACTTCGGGGAGTCCCGTCCCGGTGCAGCAGCAGGCACAACTTATGCAAGAAGCGTAGAACTGGCAACAGAGTATCCGAGAGAGAAAAAGCTGGTTCCCGGCTTAAATGCAACTGCTTACATGTCCGCAGACGAATTGGCAGCAGTAAAGACCCAGATGGATCTGTTAAACTGGGATGAGGTGCTGACACAGTGCTTCTTTGCAAAGGATGACGCAGAAGTAAAGACAATTATCGAATCTTTCCGTGCACAGTTAAAGGCTGCAGGCGTAGAACAGTTTGAAGATTATGTTGCAAATATCTATAAGGAAGATCCGGATGCGGTAAACTTCTACGACTAAAAAGGAATTAGAATCAAAAGCGCCTGCAGGTTTTACAACCTGCAGGCAAAAAGGAGACAGACGCTATGAAGCAGATCGAGGTCAGGCGGGAAAACAAAATAAAAAGAAACGCGGGAGAACAGATCTTGCAGGCAATTATTTATCTGATTATTATTTTGCTGTGTCTGGCGATTTTGCTTCCGTGTCTGAATGTTCTGGTTTTGTCTTTTAATGATGGAAAAGATGCGGCGCGGGGCGGAATCTGGTTCTGGCCCAGACAGCTTACGCTGGATAATTTCCGCGAAGTATTCAAAGACGGCAGTATTATGGGAGCATATGGAATCAGTATTGCGAGAACTGTTATCGGTACATTCTTAAGCCTTATGGTGACAACCCTTGCGGGTTATGCACTCAAGCAGAAGGATCTGCCGGGCAGAACCGTCCTTACGATGCTGATTACATTCACCATGCTATTTGACGGTGGGATGATTCCGAAATATATTCAGTACAAAAACCTGCATCTGCTCAATTCTTTCTGGGTTTACGTTGTACCGAGTTTGGTGAGCGTAACCTACCTGCTGATGGTGAGAACCTTCTTTGAGGGAATTCCGGACAGCCTGGAGGAATCGGCGAAGCTGGATGGCTGCGGATTTTTCAAAATCTATACTAAAATCATGATGCCGCTAAGCAAGCCGGTTATCGCGGTTGTCGGGCTTTATACGGCAGTCAACCATTGGAACGACTGGTTTTCTGGTGCGTTCTACATGAGCGATACTGCGAAGTGGCCGGTACAGACCGTGCTGCAGAACATGTTGACCAAAGCGATGAACGCACAGCAGAACGTAGAGACAGTCGCTCAGGCGCTGGCTCAGAACGCGGCAACGACAACCTCTGATTCGCTGAAAATGGCGGCAGTCGTTGTAACTACCGTACCGATTCTGTGTGTATATCCGTTTATTCAGAAATATTTTGCACAGGGTTCCATGATCGGGGCAGTAAAGGAATGAGAATAAAGGGATAAATACACCCCTAAATTGCGTCGCTGCGTAGTTGATGAAATCGGAAAAGACATGCCCGGGATTTGGCGCATGTCTTTTTTATCGCATGACACGATAAAACCACTCTGTGAGGATCGTATTTTGATTTCCTACGGACTTTATGGTATGCTGAAAAAGAATGAAAAAACGAAAGATGGAGGGGACTATGAAGGGAAAAAAATGGGACGTCTATGTTTACGGCGATGTAAATATAGACCTTGTTGTTCCGGGCGTTTCCAGTCTGCCAAAGCCCGGGCAGGAGGATGAAGTGCCGGTTATGGATACCTATGTAGGCGGCGGCGCGGCGCTGTTTGCGCTCGGCATTGGAAAGCTCGGTCTGCATCCGGTATTTCAGGGAGAGGTCGGGGACGATTGCTACGGGGAGTTGATCCGCAAAGAATTTGCCGCAAAAAATATCGACGACAGTCTGCTTGGGACGAGCAGGACGGAAAAAACCGGTATTTCGATCAGTTTTACCAATGAAAAGGATCGGTCGTTTCTGACGTATCGCGGCACGAACGCGGGAATTTCCATCGACAAGGTGGATATCGAGGGCGTGAAAAACGCTTCGCATATTCATATGACAGGCTATGAGGGAAGCAAAAACCATGCGGCGTATCTTTCTTTGTTAAAACGCGTCAAAGCAGAGACAGAAGCGACTGTCTCGTTCGATCTGGGCTGGGATCCAACCGGGGAATGGAATCCTCAGATCAAGGAGCTGTTTCCGTATATCGACGTGCTGTTCATGAACGAGACGGAAGCGATTCACTATGGCAGGACGAAGACCGCACAGGAAGCGGCACGGGAGTTTGCGAAGGATTGCGACAGGGTGGTCATCAAGCTTGGCAGCAGCGGTTCTCTTGCAATCGAAAACGGAAAAGAGGTCTTTCTCCCGGCGTACCGGGTAAAGGCTGTGGATACGACTGGCGCAGGGGATTCGTTTAATGCGGGCTTCGTATACGGATTTCTGACCGGAAAAGGTCTGGAAGAATGTCTGGCCTGCGGCAATGCCTGCGGCGCGTTAAACGTGACAGCGTACGGCGGCAACACCGGATTTCCGGACAAAGAGGGACTGAAGGAATTTATGGAAAAAAAGAAAGTGGAGGAAACAAAATGAAAATCGCAGTCATCGGGGGAGCAGGCGTCAGAACCGTCATTTTTATCAACGGCCTGCTGGCAAGATACAAGGCACTTCATATTGACGAGGTAGCGCTCTATGACATCAATCAGGAGAAACAGCAGATCATCACAAAGCTGTGCCGCCATGTGGTAAACAGAAATCACAAGGATCTGATTGTAACGGAATCTGCGGATGTGCGTAAGGTATTGCAGGACGCGGATTATGTGGTAACAACGCTGCGCGTCGGCGGCGACCATTCCCGTGTGATGGATGAGACAATCGCTTTAAACGCAGGTGTAATCGGCCAGGAAACGACCGGTGTCGGTGGATTTTCGATGGCAGTGCGCACGATTCCGATTTTGCTGGAGTACTGCAGGCTGATTAATGAAATTGCTCCGAATGCCTGGATTTTCAACTTTACCAATCCGTCCGGTCTGGTGACACAGGCACTTAAGAGTGCAGGCTATGAAAAAGTGATCGGCATCTGCGATGCGCCAAGCAGCACGAAGTTCAGGATGGCTGCAAAGCTTGGCGTGGAGGAAAAAGATCTGTATGTGGAATTCTTCGGTTTAAATCACCTTTCCTGGATTCGCAGCGTGAAGATCAGGGACGAGGAGATTCTGCCCAGGCTCCTTGCGGACGACGCATTTTTAAAGAGCATTCAGGAATTTTCCATGTTCGATCCCGATTTGTTGCGGATGATCGGATTTTTGCCGAATGAATATCTCTACTACTATTATCATCGGGAAAAAGCGCTCGCCAATATCTTAAAGTCCGGCGCGACCAGAGGTCAGACGATCGAGCAGGTCAACAAGCAGATGATGGAAGAGTTAAAGGCGATGGATATGGACGCCGATCCCGAAGGCGCACTGCAGATTTTCCTGTACTATATGCAGGTTCGTGAGAATTCCTACATGAGTATCGAATCCGGTCTTGCAAAGCGCCCGCTTCTGGAAAAAGGGCAGCTGGAAGTGCCTGATGGCATGGGATATGCAGGCGTTATGCTTGACTGCATCGAGGGGCTGCAGAGCAAGGACGGACGCGATCTGGTGCTTTCCGTGGAAAATCAGGGAAGCATCCCCGGTCTTGAGGATCGTGATGTGGTGGAAGTTACCTGTCATGTGGATGAAACCGGGATTCATCCGGTGAGGGTGGAGGAAGTTCCGGAGCACTGCTATCTGCTGATGCGTCTGATTAAGATGTACGAAAAGGAAACCGTAGAGGCGGTACAGGAACAGTCCGAGGAAAAAGCGGTCCAGGCGCTGATGCTGCATCCGCTGATCAATTCCTACTCTCTTGCAAAAGAACTTGTCGCAGCTTACAGCCAGGCATACGGCGGACTATTCCATAAGGCATAAGGATGCGTGAAAAGGGGACAGGGATGAAGACACAATACGGGACATGCCCGATCGAGGAGTGCCGGAGCGTCAAAGTGACCGGCACGGGAATAGAGAACGACTGCTGTAGGACAGTTTCTTTTGAAAAAAAGAGTGAAGCGCAGAAGATCCGCGCCATCCGGGAATATTTTATGGAAATTGGAATGCAGCGTGTCGGTGCTGTGGACATTTGTCTGGAAACAGACGACGATGGCAAAGCGGCGGATTTGACTGGGCTGATCGTAAATGCGCTGTACCAGGGCGCATACCGATTTTCCAAAACAGCCGTCCGTAGATGGGAAGCGGGCGCAGCCTTTGCACGCCGCGATAGCCTGACGGACTTTGGAGATCTGGAGATCTGGATTCACGGCGGGGTGGCGGATGCTGCTGGCGTTGATGCAGCAAATTACGTGTACACCGCCGATGTAGTTGACGTTGACGCCGTGAATTGCGCGGAGACCAATCCGGTGAACCTGCCTGCTGTAGATATCGTTATCGCAGATGCAATTGATTGCGCCGTGCAGTTCGCAACCTGCGTCGGCTATGCGCGGACCCTCGGCAACTTGCCGTACAACCTGTTAAACATCGAAGAGATGGTAGCGTATGCACAGGCGATTTCCGAAAAATACGGCATCCGTTTCCATGCGTACCGGGAGGCAGAATTAAAGGAGCTTGGATGCAACGCGATTCTTGCGGTCAATCAGGGCAGCAGTGAGGAAGCAGCACTCGTCGTGATGGAATACGAGCCGAGACCGGGAGAAGAGAAGACCGCGCTGGTCGGCAAGGGACTGATGTTCGATGCGGGCGGCTATCATTTAAAATCCATGAAAGATATGGAAGGAATGCAGTACGATATGTGCGGCGCTGCAAACCTGATGGAGATTCTGGAAATTTCTGCTGCTGGCGGATTACAGAAAAATTTGGTCGGCGTATTTCCGCTTGCTGCCAACCTGATCGGTCCGAGCGCGAGCAGGATGGGAGATATCATCGAAACCCTGTCCGGCAAGACGGTGGAAATTTACAATACAGATGCGGAAGGACGTCTGGTTCTGTGCGATTCTCTGACAATGGCGCAGAAACTCGGCGCAAAGTGTGTGATCGACCTTGCGACGCTGACCTATTCCTGCCACGCGGCACTTGGCGACCTGACAGCTGGACTGTTCTGCAATGACGATGCGTTGTGCAAAGAGATCGAAGATGCGATGGCGCAGAGCGGAGAACGCTGCTGGCGGATGCCGTTAGACGACTGCTATCGCGATGAAATTTTGTGGTCCGTAATCGCTGACCTCGCCAACTATGCGCCGGGAAGGCCGGGAGCAGGACCGATCGCAGCGGCATATCTGCATGAGTTTATCGAAGATGGAACGCAGTGGGTGCATCTGGACGTTGTAGGACCGGCGGTGCAGAGAAAATCCGGCAAGCATTTGGCGAAGGGTGCGACTGGCGTTTGTATGGCGGGGGTGTGTCGGTTCCTGGCACAGGAATAAAAGACTGGCATTTGCACCGCGCGTCGCAGGATTATCTATTGGAAGAGGGGAAATATGAGGTTCGATTTTGACGGAAAAATAGAAAAAGAAGTGCTGGAAAACTACCTGTCCCGCTGTGCGACAGCGGCAGGGCTGTATCAGAGCGAAACGCTTTCCGACGATCTGCGTGTGATCAAAAAACTCGGAATCAAGTTTCTGGGCAGGGCGTCCGGTATCTGGTATATGACGGAAAACGATGAGGAACATTTTGAACGTTCCAGAAAGTTGGCGGAACGGGTGCATGAGCTCGACCCGGAGATCATTCTGCAGGCGTGCGTGTTTGAGATGATTACGCAGGGCATCGAGCAGGTGGAAATTCCGCTGTATGTGCTGCGCGCATTTGGACAGAAGGAAGAAAAGCGATGTTTCAGGCTGCAGGATACACTTTTTGTGGATCGACCGGAGGGCTTTATTCATGAAAACAGCGATCCGGCGAAAAACGGCGGCATTCCCGATCTTTCCCGGTTAGAGGCGCAGATGTGGTTTTATTACCGTGCGACGCGCTATATCGACTGCGGCTATGAAGCATTGCACATGGGACAGATTCATCTTTATACAGCAAATGATTTTGGCATGGAGCAGACGCGGGATCTGTTTGTAAAGATCAGACGCTATGCGAGAGAGCACGGCAGAAGACATCTGGTGCTGATGGATGCGCATACGCATGGCGTAAATGTAAACGGAAAACTGTTATTTGATTATCATGCAATGCCGTTTACCCGCGCTGCGCTTCTGGAACGCAAGGGCACGAAGCTCGTGCTGGTTCGGGAGGGCTACAGTGAAGGCGGTGAGAATCCAAATGGCTGGAGTGCACCCGTGATGCCGTACCTGATGGAATATGACAACTGGGGCGGCAAAGTAGTCGGACACCCGGAAAATCTGACAAGAGAAGAGCTTGCAGGCAGTGACTGGTGGGGCTATGACCAGATCGGCTGGTTTGCGAATCAGTCCGAGGAAGAGAGGAACCATTTCCTGGAATACACTTACTGCTGGACGGAAATCAACAATCGCAACGCATATTTCGAAATTCCGCTGCGTCGGATGCTGAGCGATGCGGCTGTTGTGATGGACAGCGCAGTAGACGGCAAAAAGGGACTGCAGGAAACCTATCAGTTGAACAATCCTTCGATGGACTGCCCGTTTGGATTCGGACAGGAGGATATTGTAGCTGACTTATGGCAGAGAGGACACAAGCTGCGGGAGCTTGCAGGGAATCCGGAGCATCTGATTCGTTTCGGTGCGCAGGAGGAATACGATCCCGAGACCGGAATGAAGCTTCCGGAGGAAATCGTCGTATACGGTAGCTTTCAGCCGTCCGTCGGCGCGATGAAAAACGATTCCAACAGCAGCATGACGAGAATGTATTATGTCGGCGACAATACCTGGAAGCTTTCGGTTGTGATTCCATATGCGGGGACCTATGACTATGCGGTTTCAACCTATGGAACGTTGTCTGCAACCTATTGCAGGGATCGTTTCCCAAGAAGCGGCTCTTCGAATAAAGCATATTTTACGACATCGAAGGACAACTGCGTTGTGATGTTCGAGTTCCGGTTCCACAAGCCGCAGGTAAAGGCAACTGTGCTGTACTGGGACGAGACGGGGCACGAATGGCGCGTATGAACTGTAATAGACCCGCCGCGTGCGAAGCACCGCGTGGCAGATCAACCCGTGCGTACCGTATAACAAAAAAATCAGGAGGACGCCTGTGAGACTTCGTAGGCTGTATGAGCATCCCATTTTTATCCAACTCGTTGTATTTACCGTGCTGATTGGTATCGTTCCGCTTATTTTGATCAGCGGTTTTGTATTTTATAAAATGGCGGACATGGCGCGGGAAGAGGTTATGGATTCTCACGAGCAGGTCATTTTGCAGTATACAGACGGCGTGGAGGAAAAGCTGCGCCAGTACCAGGAGAGCGTTATTCAGATTGCGAACAATACGATTATTCTGAAAACATTGCAGCAGGAGGATTCAGACGCCTATACGCGCGGCAGGAGAGTCAGCGAGGAAGTTGTCAAATCACTCCTGCTGGAACGAAAAACCGAGATCAACAGCTGCATGGTCTATTCTGCGCTCGCCCAAAACCCGATCTACGGACAGCGCGCGAGCATGTTAAAAGAGGCGGCGCGCGAGGGCTGGTTTCAGAAGAAAAATGCGACGCAGGACGGTTGGTATCTGTATTTTGCGACCGGGCAGCAGGAAAATCTGATGGCGATCGTCAAGACGATCCGGAATATCGACGTCAACAGCTATAGGACAGAGGATATCGGCATTGTAAAGCTGGATTTAAATATCGCCCGTCTGTTCGCACCTGCAAAACAGGAAAAGAACACCAGTTTTCAGCTGATTTTATGCGATTCTGCAAACGACATTCTTTACAGCTCGCTTTCCGACGGGGGCGTCAACGCAGAGCAGATTTTGTCTGCTGTGGATGAACAGAATACGAAAACGAATGGCGGTCAGACAGAGAAAACAGAAGTTAGTACGAGACGGAAAAAGTATGACGACGTGACGGCAGTGAGTTCGTATCTGGTACAGGAGCGAAGGATTCAGGATTATGGACTTCGCCTGTTGTTTTTGTTTGAAAATAACGAAATGAGTCAGAAGCGCGGTGAAGTGATTCGCTGGATTTTGCCGTGGATTTTGGTGTTGCTGATTGTCATTGTGCTGGGTGCGTTTGTCTATACCCGGAATTTCTCCGCGCGTGTGGAACGCCTGCTGCAGAAATTCCGCTATGCGGCGGAGACGGGCGATCTAACCGTGCAGGAACCGATTTTGGGAACAGATGAAATCGCGGCGCTCGACCGGCAGTTTTCCCAGTTGTTGAAGCAGCTCGACCGTCTGATCCAGAAAAACTATATCCAGCGTCTGGAAAATAAGGAAACAGAGTTGAAAAACCTGCAGCTGCAGATCAACCCGCATTTTTTGTATAATACACTGGAAACGATGAGCTCAATCGCCGCGGTTAATCAAGTTTTTCTGATTTGCGACATGTGCAGCAAGCTGGGCGAAATCTTTCGCTACAGCCTCGGAAGCAGCGACAGCGAGTTTGTTACGGTCAGCCAGGAGCTGCACCATACAGAAAACTATGTGTTCATCCAGAAAATCCGCTATGGCAACCAGTTTGAGGTCTACTACAGCGTGGATGACGGGCTAGACAAAAAGCTGATTCCGCGCTTTATCCTGCAGCCAATTGTGGAAAACGCAATTGTGCACGGCATGGAAAGGATGACGACGCAGGGAACGCTGGAAATTTCCGTGACGCAGAAAGAAGAAAATTTGCTCATTAAGATCGAGGACGACGGCGTCGGGATGGATCAGGAGCAGCTGCAGGAGTTGTGCCGCTACATTGATGCGCCGGATATCAAGGAAAAGAAAAAGAGAAGCATCGGAGTCCGAAACGTCCATCAACGGATCAAAATGATCTGCGGGGAGCAGTACGGGATCCGGATCCGAAGTGAAGTATACCGGGGAAGCGTGTTTGAAATCTATCTTCCCATGCGCTGAGAGAAGAAGGAGATATTATGTACAAAGTCCTGATTGTGGACGATGAACAGTTGATTCGTTCCGGGATGATTGCCCGCTTTCAGTATCTGAATTTTACATTTGAAAGAATCCGTGAGGCGGCGTCTGGTGTGGAGGCGCTTGCGCTTCTGGAAAAGGAACCGGCGGATATCGTCATCACCGACATCAAAATGCCGGATATGGACGGGATGACGTTGATTCGGGAAGCGAAAGAAAAATATCCGGGAACGCAGTTTGTCGTACTTTCCGGCTATGCGGAGTTTGAGTATGCGGAAACAGCGATCGAGCTGGGCGTCAAAAGCTATCTGTTAAAGCCGATTTCCAACGACGAGTTAAAACGGGTCATGAGGAAATTATTTGAGACGCTGGAAAAAGAGCGGCAGATGGAAGTGGAGATTTTCCGGAAACATCAGCTGGAAACGGAACAGAAAGGATGGCTGCAGGAAAAGGCGGTCAACCATCTTTTGCAGGACAACGCAGCATTTCTGACAGAAGAGGAAGCGGCACAGTTAAAATCGACCTGTCCGGAGCTTTGGAAAAAAGAAAAAGGATCTCTGTATCTGGTCGTGATCAATATTGACGCCAAAAGCTACGAGGGAAAAAAATTTCGGCATGAGGATATCGAACTGATCCGCTTTTCCGTGCAGAATGTGTTCGAAGAGATGCGGTCCGGCTGCTGGAAGCTGATTGTCAGCAACCTTGCCAATCCGAACCAGTTATACGCGATGTTCGGCAGAGGAAAGGTCAGCGAACTGCGTAGGGAGATTGAGCGGATGTTTCTGCGCATCCAGGTTCTGTTCGAGGAAAAAATGGAAATCTATTTGACGTTTGGCGTCAGCCGCCCGACGGATTTCCCGGACAAAACGTGCGTGAAGGAAGCAGGGGAAGCGTTGAGGCATCGGATGATTTCCGGAAGCTCGAACCTGTATTTTTATGAAGATTTGCAGGTACTCCAAAGCGTCGCGTTTCCGTCCATGGAGCTGAAAATGCTGAGTCAGTACCTCGAACGCAGGGATATGGAAAACGTTTATGTGCTTCTCGAAGAAATTCTGGCGGAGGACCGGGTGCAGAAATCTGGAATCCGTTATGTGCGGATGATCTGGATTCGGATTCTGAATTTGCTTCTGCGCAGCTGCAGCAGTCTCCCGGAAAGGAAGGAGACGCTGACGGAGGTGCTAAAAAGCTTTTCTCTGGTGGACGAGGCGGCAGATATCGAATCCCTCAAAAAGCGTTATCTTGCGCTTGCAGAGGATTGCATGAAAAGCGGCGGGATGGCGCAGGGAAACGCGAGAAGCAGGATTCTGCGCGCAATCGAATATCTGGAAGCACATTATAATGAGGATATCGCGATCAACGAGCTGGCAGAGCGCTACGGCATGAGCCCGAACTATTTTTCCTCTCTTTTTAAGAAAGAAAAACAGCAGTCGACGGTTAACTACCTGATCGAGCTTCGAATCCGCAAGGCGGGGGATTACCTGGAGCATACAGAGATGAGCGTCGCGGATATCGCCCGGACGGTGGGCTACGAGGACAGCCAATATTTTTTCCGGGTGTTTAAAAAAGCGACCGGGCAGACGCCGTTACAATATCGGCAGCAGCACAGAAAACAGGAATAGATAATGCGCAGATAGCAGGAGCGAAAGCTCCTGCCGCCTTTTTTTCAAAAAATTGACATGATTCTTAAAATATTGATATTGACGGAAAACGTTTTCTGATCTATGATATGGGTGTATTTAGAAAACGTTTTCCAACAGAGAGGAGGAGGAAGCTTGGCATCCATAAAAGATGTGGCGAGACAGGCAGGCGTGGCGATCTCCACGGTGTCGAAGGTGCTAAACGGCTATGAAGGCGTCAGTGAAAGTACGAAGGACAAGGTAAATGCGGCGATCGAAGCGTTGAACTATACGCCCAATGCGGTTGCAGCAGCACTTTCCTCCAAACAGTTTGGGCGGGTTGCCCTTCTGTTAAAGCTGGAGGAAACAGTTGGCTGCGTGGATGAGATCAACCTGCAGTATCTTTCCGGCGCGATCCACCGGGCAAAGGAATTAAAGCTGGATGTGGTGACGCTGTTTTTTTCCATGGTAGCGGATATGGGACTGGATGAGCTGACCAGCTATTTAAAAGCTCAGAGCGTCGAAGGAATTATCGCATATGGGATGAATGAGGAAGATGAATTCCTAAGAGAGCTGATTGCGTCTGGTGCGTTTAAAATCGTGCTGGTTGACGCACCCTATCATGACAGGAATACGTCTTCGGTCTGGATTGACCAGAAAAATGCCCAGTACGAAATCGCAAAAAAGACGATCCTCGGCAATGAAAGCTGTACAAAGGTCCTTTATATTGCAGGGGATAAAAAGTCCTTTGTAACCGGAGAACGGATTGCAGGGATGAAGAAGCTGGCAGAGGAGCTTGCGCTGGAGCTGACCATCGAATACGGAGATTTCAGTGAGAAAAAAGCGAGGGAGCTGACCTTCTCTTATGCAGACAGAATGGATGTGTTTGTTTGTGCATCGGATCTGATGGCCATCGGCGCGATGCGGGCATTGATGGAGCTGGATGTGTTCCATCCGGTTTGCGGCTTTGACGGAATCCCGCTTATGAGCTATGCGGGCAAGCAGATGAATACGGTGCGTCAGGATTTTTATGGCGTGTCGGCTGCTGCGGTGGAAGAGGTTGACCGCCTGCTGCATCTGGAAGAGGGAAGAAACGTAGTGCTAGGATATGAACTGGTGCGGATGCGCTACCAGGACATTGTAGAGTAAACAATAGAATGCACGCTCTGCGAGCATTCTATTGTCATGAATCAAAAGTTGCCGCCAGGCGGCAGAAACGGAGGAAAGAATGAGACAGGAAGAAACGATCCGGAGAGAAATTCTGGAGCAGAGAATTGACAGGGAGCTGGAAGCTCTGTCGGAGAAGCTCTTCGGCAAAAAGCTGGAGGATGCAAGCGATGAGCAGGTTTATGTTGCACTGCTGTATCTGGTAAAAGGACTGGAAGAGGCAACCGTACCCAACGACGGTGACAAGAAAATCTACTATATTTCTGCCGAGTTCCTGATCGGTAAGCTTTTGTCCAACAATCTGATCAATCTGGGAATCTATGAAAAAGTAGAAAGCGTATTAAAGAGCAAGGGCAAGGAGCTGTCCAGAATCGAAGAGATCGAGCCGGAGCCGTCTCTTGGTAACGGTGGTCTGGGACGTCTGGCTGCCTGCTTTATGGATTCCATTGCAACCCTGGGTCTTCCCGGCGAAGGCATCGGCTTAAACTATCACTTCGGTCTGTTCAAGCAGGTATTTAAGGATCGCCTTCAGACCGCAGAAAAGAACGACTGGATCGAGAAGGATTCCTGGCTGAATAAAACCGATGTTTCCTTTGATGTCTTTTTCGGTGACAGAAAGGTAACCTCCCGTCTGTATGATATTGACGTAGTCGGCTACAACAACGGTGTCAATAAGCTGCGCCTGTTCGACATCGAGAGCGTAGATGAAAGCATCGTAAAAGAAGGTATCACATTTGATAAGGAAGCCATCGAAAAGAACCTGACCCTGTTCTTATATCCCGATGATTCCGATGAAGCCGGCAACCTGCTTCGTATTTATCAGCAGTATTTCATGGTCAGCAACGCTGCACAGCTGATCCTGATGGAGATGAAGGAAAAACAGTACGATCTGAGAAAGATGTACGATTATGCAGTCATCCAGATCAACGATACCCATCCGTCCATGATTATTCCGGAGCTGATCCGTATCCTGGTAAACGATAAAGCGTTTACAATGGACGAGGCAATCGAGGTTGTCAGCAAGACCTGCGCATACACCAACCACACCATCCTGGCAGAGGCTCTGGAAAAATGGCCGCTGTCCTATCTGGAAAAGGTGGTTCCTCAGCTCGTTCCGATCATCAAGGAGCTGTCCGCCCGTGTTGCTGCAAAATACAGCGATCCGAAGGTACAGATCATCGACGATCAGAACCGCGTGCACATGGCTCACATGGATATCCACTACGGCTTCTCCGTAAACGGCGTTGCTGCGATTCACACCGAGATCTTAAAGGATACCGAGCTGCATGCATTTTATGAGATTTATCCTGAAAAGTTCAATAATAAGACAAACGGCATTACCTTCCGCAGATGGCTGCTTTCCTGCAACCGTGAGCTGGCTGCCCTGATTACCGAAAAGATTGGAACCGGCTATCAGAAGGATGCGATGGAGCTGGAAAAGCTGCTTGCATTTAAGGATGACGAGGAATTCTTAAACGATCTGGTAAAGATCAAAAGAGAGAAGAAAGAAGCACTTGTTGCTCATATCAAAGAGCACGAAGGCGAGGAATTAAATCCCGATTCCATTTTCGATATTCAGATCAAGCGTCTGCATGAGTACAAGAGACAGCAGATGAACGCACTGTATATCATCCACAAATATCTGGAGATCAAAGGCGGTAAAAAGCCTGCCCGTCCGCTGACCTTTATTTTCGGCGCGAAGGCAGCTCCGGCTTATGTCATTGCGCGGGATATCATCCATCTGCTCTTAGTCCTGCAGCAGATCATCAATAACGATCCGGATGTAAAGGACTACATGAAGGTTGTTATGGTAGAAAACTATAACGTAAGCTATGCAGAGAAGCTGATCCCTGCCTGCGATATTTCCGAGCAGATCTCTCTGGCTTCCAAGGAAGCATCCGGTACCGGCAACATGAAGATGATGTTAAACGGTGCGGTGACACTTGGCACAGCTGACGGTGCAAACGTTGAAATCCACGACCTCGTCGGTGATGACAACATCTATATCTTCGGCGAAAACAGCGAGCAGGTTATCGACCACTATGCAAAGGCAGACTACGTGTCCAGAAGCTTCTATGAGAAGAGCCCTGTGATCAAAGCAGCAGTGGACTTCATCGTAAGCGATCAGGCGCTGGCAGTTGGTCATAAGGAGAATCTGGAACGCCTCTACAACGAGCTGCTGAATAAGGACTGGTTCATGACCCTGCTGGATCTGGAAGACTATATTGCAACCAAAGACCGTATGTTTGCAGACTACGAGGATCAGGAAAAGTGGAAACGCATGATGGTGGTAAATATCGCCAAAGCCGGATTCTTCTCTTCCGATCGTACCATCGCAGAATACAACCGCGATATCTGGAAATTAAAATAAGGATATCAGGAGAAATCGGAGATTTCAAATGACAAAAAGGGCGAAACGTCAGAAGACCGACTGTGCTTGCACGGAGGTTCTGACCTTTCGCCCTGCATGGCGTGACAAAACATATCGTTCAAAGGATGAGAGGAAAAAAGAATGAGAAGAAGCGGTGTTTTATTACCGGTTACCAGCCTGCCATCCCGATTCGGCATCGGAACCTTTTCCAAAGAAGCCTATGCTTTTGTGGATTTTCTGAAGGAAGCGGGACAGAAGCTGTGGCAGATCCTGCCCTTGGGACCCACCGGATATGGGGATTCCCCCTATCAGGCATTTTCTACCTTTGCGGGCAATCCCTACCTGATCGATCTTGAAGAGCTGATCGAAAACGGATGGCTGACAGAAGAAGAATGTGAGAATACAGACTGGGGCGGCAGCAAGTCCTATGTGGATTATGAAAAAATGTATCAGGGACGGTTTCCCCTGCTGCGCAAGGCATACCACAACAGCCATATCGCAGAGAATGCTGAATTTATTGCATTCTGTGAGGAAAATGACTGGTGGCTTTCTGATTATGCGTTGTTTATGGCGATCAAGGACAGTCAGGGCGGCGCAAGCTTCCTGGAATGGGACGCACCTTTAAAGCTGCGGGAGCCTGAAGCAATCAGACGCTGCAGACATGAGCTGTCTGATGAAATCTGCTTCTGGCAGTTTTTACAGTATTTGTTTGCAAAACAGTGGCAGGCACTCAAGGCCTATGCCAATGGAAAAGGGATCTCTATTATCGGAGATATCCCGATTTACGTTGCACTTGACAGTGCAGATACCTGGTCTCATCCGGAGCTGTTCCAGCTTTCTGAGGGCTGCGTGCCCAAGGCAGTTGCAGGTGTTCCGCCGGATGCTTTTTCTGCCACCGGTCAGCTGTGGGGGAACCCTCTTTATGACTGGGAATATCACAGAAAGACAGGCTATGACTGGTGGATCTTAAGAATCGGTTATAGCTATCGCCTCTACGATATCGTCCGCGTAGATCATTTCCGTGGCTTCGAGGCATATTTCTCGATTCCTTACGGAGACGAAACCGCAGTCAATGGTCACTGGGAAAAGGGACCTGACTTCGAACTTTTTTCAGCGATGAAGATGAAGCTGGGCAAAAAAGAGATGATCGCAGAGGATCTGGGTGTTATCACACCTCCTGTCCGCAAAATGATCAAAAAATGCGGATATCCGGGTATGAAGGTATTGCAGTTCGCATTTGACAGCTACGACAGCGAATACCTGCCGCACAATTACGATAAGAACTGTATCGTTTACACCGGAACCCATGACAACCAGACAACCCGCGGCTGGTACGAAGAAAACAACCGCAAGGTGCAGAAATACATTCGTGATTACCTGCGGGTAAAAAGCGGTAAGGATGTGGTGGAAGCGATGATCGCAACAGCGATGTCCTCAACCGCAGGAACCGCAGTGATCCCGATGCAGGATTGGCTCGGACTCGGACGAGAAGCCCGCATGAACTTCCCGTCCACCCTTGGCGACAACTGGAAATGGCGCCTGGCGGACGGACAGCTGACGGATGCACTGGCAGCACATATGAAGGACGTGACTAAGACCTATTGCAGGTGATCTGTCCTGACAAACAAGACCCCCCGAAGAGCTGCAACTCTCCGGGGGGTCGTTTGTGTTGACTGGAACTATTTTTTCCCTTTGACTGGTTTCACGATGGCGGATAACAGCGAAAAGTAGGGGATAAAAGAAACGGAAAACCAACGGGGAATGTCACAGGGCACGGCGGATCAAATTCGAATTATGATACGCCGGATCCTTCGTCACATCCTGGTCGAACCAGTCCGGCGGTGTGAATGCGTTTGCTTCCTCGATGGATGGAAATTCTACTTCTGCGATGATAAGCGGCGCCAGAGACTTCTCAAAAACATCCAGCTCGATGGTATAAGGATCCCAGGGGATCAGATATCGTTTTTTGGAAATACAGATGCCGTCGGCTTTCGGAAGCAGATGCTCATAGGAGGACTGATTGAGCGGAAGATTATATTCTTCCCGCGCCATCAGTCCTTTTCCTTTGTAGGTCAGATAATATTCATCATCCTGTCTGCGGATGCGCAGGACGGGGTCGGTGTTTAAATAAGCCTGCTCGATGAGGTGGAAGGGATAGCTGTCCAGATTTTCCGGCAGAGCTTTGACTGTGAATTTTCGTTCGATTTCCATAGTGGGCATAGCGGTACTCCTTTGTGTATTTTAGATGCTCGATAGGCTTAGTATAGCACAGATACGCAGGATTTGTGAATTTTGTTGTGGAAGCACCCTGAATTTTAACATTCTTTAGAAATTATTCATACTTTTTCCCTTTTATGGAACAGAGATTTCTGCTAAGATAGGAATGGTTCAAATGGCAGGCTGCGGAAGCGCTCGACGGAGGAAGGTGACGTTTAAGCAGGCGGCTGCCGGACATCAGAAAATGGACTGAAGAAGAAAGGGGACATACAGATGGCGAAAATTGGTGTATTTTTTTCGGCTGGTTATGAAGAAATAGAAGCGTTGACAGTGGTGGATCTCTGCAGACGGGCGGGCATCGAGGTGACGATGGTTTCCGTGGATGAGACGGCGGCGGTGACCGGTTCGCATCAGATTACCGTGCAGATGGATCAGCTGCTTTCTGAGACGGATTTTGATGCGTTCGATATGCTGGTGCTTCCGGGGGGAATGCCTGGAACCCTGCATCTGGAAGCCAGTGATGCATTGATGGAACAGCTGGATCGTTTTTACAGCGCTGGCAAATGGGTTGCAGCGATCTGCGCGGCTCCGCAGATTTTCGGACATCGCGGATATTTGAAGGGGAGAAAGGCGACGAGCTTCCCGTCTATGGAGAAGGAGCTGGACGGTGCCATTGTGACCCACGGCGCAGCAGAGGTGGATGGCAATGTGATCACCGGACGCGGCATGGGCTGTGGGATTGATTTTGCACTGAAAATTATCGGCTGCCTGATTTCGGAAGAAGAGGCGGCAGCGCAGGCGGAGAGAATCGTATACGAAAGGTAGACAGAATTTACAGATGAATATTTTATTCTTTTTGACACCAAAGAGCGAGGTCGCTTATGTGGAGGAAACTGATACACTGCGTCAGGCGCTTGAAAAGATGGAGCATCACGGCTATGCTGCGGTTCCGCTTTTATCTACGGAGGGCAAATATCTTGGCACGCTGACGGACGGGGATGTGCTCTGGGGATTAAAAGAACTGAATTTTCCCAGCCTGTATCAGATGGAAGAGATTCCTGTCATGCAGGTGAACCGTTCCCGGGACAATAAGCCGGTTCATGTGGATGTGGATATGGAAGGACTGCTGGAAAAGGTCAGCGCCCAGAACTTCGTGCCGGTTATTGATGATGAAAAGGTCTTTATTGGGATCATTACGAGACGGGACGTGATTCATTATCTGGCGAAACAGTGCCGCAGTCGGGAAGAAGCGGCGGTGTAAAAGAAAAAACGGAACATCGTGTCGCGGTAGAATGGAGCATTTATGGCACAGCGGTTTTACTGGAAGCAGTATGTGACGGATAAACAGGTTACTTTCTATATCGCCGATCTGGTTTTGAAACCGGGAGAGCAGATCGAGGCGCACTGTCATGATTATTATGAATTTTTTGTCGTGTTGAAAGGCACGTTTCTGGAACGATGCAACGGACAGGAACTGGTGATGCAGCCGGGGATGGGACAGCTGCTCGGACCGGACGATGTGCATAACCTGTCAAATCCCTTTGGCGAGCAGAATCTTTTGTACAATATTGCGGTGCGAAAAGATCGTTATGAACAGCTGACAGCGCCGCTGTTTGGCAACGGGAACGGGAGCAAAGATGCACCTGTTTTTGACCTGGGTTCGGAAAGCCTGGAAGGATTCCGTGAGAAAATACGTCTGCTGCATCAACTCTGGGAATCCTCAGGGGAAAAGGAATTTCTGCTCCAGAGCATTTGCTGTGATGTCCTGGTAAACATCTTATTAAAAGGCAGGGAAAACAGTGCGCCGGACTGGCTGTCTGAATTGTATGACAGAATGCAGGAGCCTGAAAATTTTACGCAGGGACTTACACGCATGTTGGAACTTGCGGGCAAAAGTCAGGCGTATCTGAATCGGGCTTTTTATAAGTATTATGGGCAAACGCCGACGGCGTTTATCAATTC
>ENA-OUQP01000697-OUQP01000697.1-human-gut-metagenome-genome-assembly--contig:-NODE-697-length-28384-cov-47.064704_pt1 | contig 28384 bp, 26 predicted proteins | sample MGYA00237951_ERZ548836 | MGnify/ENA primary metagenome ERZ548836 (study PRJEB26490, sample SAMN05194702) | human gut metagenome | biome: terrestrial biome; feature: human-associated habitat; material...
CCTTAAATTCTTGGAGAGCAAATTCACCTAACCCCATCCAAATTTATTGCGCCTTATTAACTTTTATTAAGCTTGTTGTGCTTCTTCATCATCATCGTCGTTATCAACGTTTTTCCATTTACGTCCTACGAAGAATACTACGATTTGTACTAATCCAATAACAACCATCCAAATTGTCCATTGATCTGTCCAAGTCCAAGGAAGACTTAAGTCTTCAGTTACTAGGAAGAATACAACAGATACGATTGCGATTAGAACAGCAAGTACGCGAGTGAATAATCCACGTTTCTTTTCTTGTTCTTTCTCTTCATCATCGTTATTTGTTTGTTGTTTTGTTTCATCATCTTCTTCGTCATCATCTTCATCTTTATGACGTTTACTAATCAACAATAATAATCCGAATAATACTGTTAAGATTGCACAAATCAAGTTGATTAATGCCCAATAGTACTGAGGTGATGCCTTAGGTGTATACTCTTCTTCAACCTTTTCTTCTTTCTTAGGTTCAGCCTTAGGAGTTGTCTCTTTTTCAACTGTTTCAGCAGGAGTCGTTACCTGAGGAGCACTTGGAGTACGAGGCGTTGTACTAGTTGTACTACTTGGTGTACTTGGAGTCGTTGGAGTTACAGGAGCAGGAGCTGCTGTAATTGTTAATGTACCAACAACCTTAGTAATGTTGTAGTTAGAAGCTAATGTATTTTCATTCAATTTGTATTCGAATGCGTTAGCACTATTTCCAACACTTGTTTGAGTTCCAGTTACCTCATAAGAAGCACCTTCACCCTCTACGAATCCATCACCACTGACTGTGATATCTGTATTCGTTAATGCACTACCATCATATACCTTGCTTACTGTAGCACTTGTCAATGTTACAGAACGCTTAGTAATCTTGTAAGTCTTAGTGAATGATCCTGTATAGTTTCCTAATCCAGCAACCTTAATCGTTACTGTACCAGCATTTACTAGATCTGAACTGTAAGTTACTGAGTAATCTGTTCCAGCCACTAATTCTTTACCAGTCTTAGTATCTGTTACTGTTAATACTTCTTTATGTTCCTTACCATCATACTTAGAATCACTTGGTTCGTTTACTGTAATACCAGTCTTGTCTGAATCATCAGGAACAATTGACTTAGCCTTAACAGTTAATTCACCGATAGATTCCTTAGCCAATGTGTAGTTAGTAGCCTTAGCAGACTTCCATACTAATTCATAAGTATTCTTAGAAGTACCAACCTCAGTCTGACTACCAGTAGTAGTAAATTCGACTGTTTCACCAGAAACAATACCCTCTACCTTACCACCAGCTGTTAATGCAGTACCAGAATAAGTCTTAGTTGCACTTTCAGTAGTTACTGTATATTCCTTAGGAGTTACTTTATAAGAACGTTTAACAGTTCCACTGTAGTTACCAATACCTGTAATAGTTACTTCAACAGTTCCTACATCTTTGAAGTTCTTAGTTGAGTATTCCACTGTGTAATCTTTACCAAGCTCTAATGTCTTAGTCTTATCTGTTACTGTAGGCATCCACTTGTGTTCCTTACCATCATATACTGAATCCTTAGGACTATTTACCTTAGCACCTGTATAGTCAGGGTTTGGTTTTTCTGGATCTGTACCTGGATCAATTGACTGACTTGTGATTGTCAATGTTCCAGCTACGTAAGTTACTTTGTAGTTTCCTTGTTCAGCTTTACCACTTGCTGTGATTGGATATGTACCTACATCTTCTCCAGCTTTTCTTGACAATGTGTATTCAACTGTATCATTTCCAAGAGTTCCAGCTACTTTTGCTGTTAATTCTGGTTCTGTTTCTCCAAATACCTTTGATTTATTGTCCGCTGTTACTGTCACACTCTTAGGAGTAATCTTATAAGAACGTGTTACTGTTCCACTGTAGTTTCCTTTACCAGTAATAGTTACTGTGATCGTTCCTACATTTGTGAAATCATCCTTGTCATAACTTACTTCATAGTCCTTACCAGCTTCTAATTTCTTTTTAGACTTCTTATCCGTTACTGTTGGAGACCACTTGTGTGCCTTGCTATCGTATTCATGATCTGTTGGACTGTTCACTTCTACATTCTTTCCGTCCTTATCGATCACCTTGCTTGTGATTGTCAATGTTCCAGCTACGTAAGTTACTTTGTAGTTTCCTTGTTCAGCTTTACCACTTGCTGTGATTGGATATGTACCTACATCTTCTCCAGCTTTTCTTGACAATGTGTATTCAACTGTATCATTTCCAAGAGTTCCAGCTACTTTTGCTGTTAATTCTGGTTCTGTTTCTCCAAATACCTTTGATTTATTGTCCGCTGTTACTGTCACACTCTTAGGAGTGATCGTTAATTTTGCTTCAGCTGTTAATTCAACACCATTAACTGTTGCTTTTGCTACAATAGTATAAGTACCAGCATCTTTAAAGCTTGGCATTGCACCCCACTCATTTACTTCTTTACCATTTTGTTTTAAACGATATTGAATATTTGATGCTTGAACTAATGAACTAGCACTATCTGTCCAACCTTGTAAATTATCATTTGCAAATTTTACAGTAAATTCATCTAATGAATGTTTTTTTCCATCGTAAGGCAATTCTTTATTAGTACCTTGTAGTTTTTCCCACAAAGCATCCAGTGTATAAGTATTAGTTTTAGAAGATTCTGTATAAGGATAAGTTACTTTTTCTCCAGCCGTTCTCATTGCTGCTGGTGTTGTACCACGTTCCTTGTCATACCATCCAACAAATACTGCATTATCTGAAGATGTTGGAACACTATCTGTTACAACAAATGTATCACCTTTGTCAAAACCATAGTTATATGCCCATTTACCTTTAGCAGCATCAAAAACTACTACATTCTCAGGACTTCCATTTCCCCAAGATCCTTTTGGACCAAGATTATAAACAACCTTACCTTCTTTCTGTGTATAAAAGAAAGTGATTTCTTCGGTTTCATCTTTCTTAGTTCCAGATTGAGTCTTTTCACTTGGTTGCTTGTAACCTTTAATTTCTGGAGCATCTACAGACCACTCTTTACCAAATGCAATCTGTTCAGTATCATCTTCTCTAATTTTATTACCCTTATCATCTGTATAATGGATAATTAAACTTGATTTCTTAGCTTTAAAGTTTGCTGTATAAGTTGCAGGATCTGTTTTCTCAGGAATATATGAACTGTCAGTAGATACTACGTTGTTTTCTTCATCTGTCCAATTAACAAATACATATCCACTATTTGCTCTAGCGATAGAACCCTTCGCAGTTTTACCAGCTTGTACACGCTCATAAGTTCTTGATACTGAACCCATTTTTGCATCATTTACTTTATAGTTGATTTGTTCTGAAGTTTTTACCCACTGTGCTTTTAACTCTACATCGTGAATTGGAGCTACAAATGTTGCACCACCTTGATATAAAGTAGTCGCATTGCCATCAGAATAAGCCCATCCTGTAAAGATATAACCTTCACGTACTGGAATTGTTTCATCAACAGTAACATTTCCAGTAGTCTTTGTTGTTGTATCCTTTGGCATATTTGTAGTTTCTCCATCAGAAACATACTTAACATTGATAGTCTTAGCTGTGATATAAGCTGTAACTACATAATTACTATTCTGGCTTGATCCATTAAATTGAACACTTAAATCTGCAGGAATATTTCCTTCGTTATATGTTACTTTAGTTGATTCTTTACCATTCTTTACAACTGTAACTGTTGTAACCTTATACTTAGATTCGTTACAATTAAAATTAATTTTTCCAAGTTCCGCTGTTTGATACTTTGAAAAACGTAACAATCCAGAATTATAGACCTCGTCATTATTTTCATCTTTATTTAAGACTTTAATAGTGATTGTATTATTTGTCTCATTTGTATTTTCGCCCTTACCATATGGCCAATCCCCAATCGTTACCTTAACATCTGTATCTGCCACTTGGTTTCCACTAGCTGTATATTTAATACCGCAGAAATCATATATCTTTTTACTTCCTAAAGTATTCCAACTTGTTTCACCTTCTAATTTATATTGAACGCCACTTTTATATCTAAATGCAGCTACTTTTTTATTTTTTTGAATATCCGACCAATTTGCATTACTTCCGAAGTTTCCAACTCTAAATTCTGCACTTGTTACTAAGTCACGTTGTCCATTGTTTGTGTCTCTTGCTACTTGACTTGGAGTAACTTCAGTACCATCTTGAGGAATATTAAATGTATATGATTTATTTTGATTCTGGTTTGTAACCCAAACATTTACTGTAACAACTACAGGTTTGTTATTATATACAGTAATTCTAACTTCTGAGAAAGCACCAGACACTTCGTTCTTTGCACGAATAATTGTTGTACCTTGTTTAACAGCTTTTACCAATCCGTTTTGATCAACTGTCGCAACTTCTGGAGTTACTGATTCCCAAACAATTGTCTTATCATCTGCATTATCAGGTTTTGATGTTGCAGACAATTGAACTGTGTTTCCAGGCAATAAATATTCTGCTGTATTTCCAGTAATTTCAATACTAGTCACTTTAATAGGATCTACTGTAATTGTAATAGTATCTGTGAAATCAGCATTACCTTGTGCTGTTGCTTTAATAGTAACTGTACCTTCTGTGATAGAAGTAACTTTACCAGTTTCATCTACTGTTGCAACATCTGGATTTTCTGATTCCCAAGTTACATTTTTATTTGCATAATCACTAGGTCTAAAGTGAGCAGTTAATTGAACTGATTCTCCCTTAGTAATTAAACTCTTTGCTGAAGTAATATAGAATTCTTGTAACTGAGTTTCAGCTGCCTTAGTGTCGGCATCTGAAGCATCATCACTTTCAGAAGTAGTTTCTGTTTTAGCAGTTTCTTGCTTATTAGCTTTCTTAGGCTTTTCTGTACTAGCCTTTTCCTTATAAACAAGAGTTAAACTCGTCATATCACTAGTTACTGTTAAACCAGAAGCTTTAACTTGATCCTTAGTGATTTTGTTTTCTTTGTTACCATTCACAAATGCATATTCAAATTCAAATGCTTCATGAGCTTCTTTGAATACATTTGTATCTTGATCCAATCTGTAACCAACATCATAAGTAGCTGTTACAGATTCCATCAAATCGGTATCATCTTCTTTTACATAAGAAACCTTAACCTCTGCTTGTTCAACAGGCTGTGGTTGTGGTTGTGCTTCTTCTGCTGCAGGCTGCTCTTCCTCTACTGCAGGTTGTTGTTGTTCTTCTTCCTGTTGTTGAGGGGTTTCTTCTTCAGTTGTTGGCACTTCCTCTTGCTCTTGTGGTGCAGTCGTTGTTGTTTCCTCTTGTTGAGGTTCAACCGGTTCTTCCACCGCATTTACATAGTAAGAGTCTGCTAAGCCAAACTGAACGGCCATCGCAAATGATAATACAATTGCCGCCACCTTTTTTAAGTTTTTCAGCATACAAATTCCTCCTTTTGTTCTTGTTAAAGTTGATAACCCTTTCATCATCCTGGTTATAGTATAGGACTCACTAGGTTATAGACCGGTTATATAATCCAAAAATCATCTTTTTTTATAACAAATTTTAAACAAAAAAAGATCTATTGTCTTTAGGACAATAGACCCACTTATTTTCCTGAACTTCCTAATTTTCCAGCCATTCTTTCCGACTCCATAGACTGAAGTTCTTCAAAAGAAATTTCTTCACTTTCTAACTGAGGCATTCTTAATAGAACACCCTGACAAATAGCCTTTTCATATGGATATATAATCGCATCTTCCTTATATTCTACATCTTGTTTTTTAATAACCACACGCTTCGTATTCAAATTTGTGACCGGAGCCATATATTCTCCACGATAACCCGAATCAATGACACCACTTCTTTGCGCAATACCCTTTGTTCCTGTTGAACCACGCTCTTTTAAAATCATCACAAACTCTGGATCAAATGCACTTGCCACACCCAATGGAACTAACTTCGTTTCATGAGGCTCAATCACCATGTAATCTTCTTCAAAACAAGGATATAAATCATATCCTGCATCTTCATAACGCTTTTGCGGAACCTTCGCATCCGCCTTTACTTTTGCCCAATATAGTTTATTCATAAAACTCCTTCTTATATATTTCAATCAATTGTTCTAACGAAAACTGTGCATTGGCACTCGAAGTCGAAGGACAATATACCGTTTCAATATTCGGAAAATACTTCTGCATTGTATTCTGACTTGTCCTTCCATTACAAATGACCTTCTCAATATTTTTATATGAATCTAATAATTTTGGAATATCATTTGGCACAATATCTTTGATCTCACTATCCGCACTCGTCTTTCTTATACACGAATGACAAATATCCCAAAGTGCAATATGCGATACTTTTAATAATTCAATCTTGTCTTCTGTTTGAAAGATTTCTTTTAATATCTTCCAAAACCGATTATTTTTATTCGCATAATACATCTGTTCCTTCAAACTAATTGCACTTGGCATAGAACCCACAATCAATATTCTAGAATCCTCAAATACAATGGGATCCAATCCAACTATTCGCTTACACATGTTCCGTAAACATCATAAGATTTGGCATCCGTGATCTTTACCTTCACAAAAGAACCCAATTCTAAAGGTTCATCACTTGTAAAGATGACCTGACCATCCACTTCATCCGGTGCATCCGCAGCACTTCTTCCACGATAACGATCCACCAAACCTTCTTTTTCCTCAACAAGAACTTCAATGACCCTACCAATCTTTTCCTGATTCTTCTCTTTTGAAATCTCTTCCTGAACCGCCATCAATCTAGCCAAACGCTCATTTTGAATCTCTTCATCAATCTGACCATCCATATCATAAGCAGGTGTATCTTCTTCCTTCGAATATGTGAAAGCACCCATACGATCCCATTTGATTTCCTTAATGAAATCCACAAGTTCTTCAAACTCTTCTTCCGTTTCTGTAGGGAAACCAACAATCATAGTTGTACGCAAAGTCGCGTTTGGAAACATCGTATGAATCTTATCCACAACCTTTAATACATCCTCTTTTGGACCTCTACGATTCATTAATTTCAACAAACGATTGTTCGCATGCTGCATAGGAATATCAAAATAAGGAACGATCTTCTCACTCTCACTCATGGCCTGCAATACATCATCCACAATTTCATCCGGATACATATACAGAACACGAATCCAATGAAGACCCTCAACTTTAGATACTTGACGCAATAATTCAGGAAGCATCAACTTCCCATAATTATCCAAACCATACTTCGTTGTATCTTGGGCTATTAAAGTTAATTCCTTCACTCCAATACTTGCCAAATAGTTGACCTCTTCCATGATATCCTCAATTGTACGAGACTTTTGATCTCCACGAATCAAAGGAATTGCACAATACGCACAACGATTCGAACAACCATCACTGATTTTTACATACGCCTGCCATGGATTTCCCGTAATCACACGCTCTGCCTTATCCAATAATGTATCTGAACCCAAAAGCTTCTGTAGCTGACTAGCCAAAGTATCATACTCACGAATCGGGATAACCGCATCAATTTCAGGAATCTCTTCCCTTAATGTATCTGTATATCTTTGTGCCAAACAACCACACACAATCAACTTCTCTAGGTTTCTCTCTTTATACTTCGCCATTTTGAAAATCGTATTGATACTCTCCTCTTTGGCACTCTCAATAAAACCACAAGTATTCACAATAATAGCCTGTGCATCCTTAGGATTGGCCACAATTTCATGACCACCCCTCTTGATCATACTCATGATCTGTTCAGAATCCACTAAGTTTTTACAACATCCCAATGATACAAAACCTATTTTCATTCTTCATCTTCTCCTTTTCGATGATAAATCATACGACCTTCTAACGCAAAGACACGAGGCCCAAAATGACCTGGCTGCGTTGTATCTAAACTCTGCTTCATCATATACATACGCGCATCTAGATTATCTAGTAAAGTTAACACTTCCGCTTCTGGAATCATAGGAAGGACAGGAGATCCAAACTCCATCTTTCCATGGTGTGCCAAAATCATATGTTTCAACAATAAAACACACTCTTTATCGTTTACACCCAGCTTTTCAGCCACACGATCCAAACGATTATTCATAATACTAATGTGCCCCAACAAATTCCCTTCATTTGTATATTCAGGAAGAACCGGACCACTCAACTCATCAATCTTTCCAACATCATGCATCAAGATACCCGCAATCAATAATCCCTTATCCAAGAATGGATATTGGCGACAAATATCTAGTCCTACACGCGCCATACTAATTGAATGATAGGCAAGTCCTCCCACAAAATTATGATGATTTCTTGTGGCAGCCGGATATGTATAGAATAAATCCTTCGTTTCTTCTAATACTTCTTCAACCACACAATACAAATTCGAATCTGTGATCTCATTCATCAAAGCCTTTACTTCCTCTTCCATTTCCGTACGAGACATAGGCGCTAATCTTACATAATCCGAAATATCTTCACCTTCTAAGACCACCATTTTTCTCACTCTTAACTGAACGGCATTTCTATGAATGATCGAATCTCCAAATACCTCAACAATCTGACCCACCTTATACTGCTCAATCTGCTCATTCGTTAAATTCCAAAATTTCGCATCCAATACACCCGTTGCATCCTCTAAAATCAAAGACAAATAAGGTGTATCCTTCACGGTTTTTCCCTTGTCACACTTTGAAATCAAACACTTAATATTTACTTTTTGTTCCTGAGTAATCTCATTAATTCTCATTCACTTTCCCCTTCCAAAACCTCTTTTATAGCTGATATATTAAATCCTTTACGAACACAATACGTCTGAATCTTCTGATTACGCTTAGGCTGATCAAACGTCGCATATAAACGCTTCGCTTTCGCAATCGTTCTTTGTAGTGCCTCATCATCATTTTCATCCAATTCAATCGACTCCGAGACTTGTTTCGCCAATTCAAACGAATATCCCTTCGTCACTAACTTATTCACTAGCGTCTGCCTTTGCATGCGGCTCGACTGCTCTTTTAGCGAATGCGCTAAACGACGAGCCAATTTGATCGCATTACTACGCTCTGTTTCCACATCCAAACTTGCCAAAGCATCCTCAATTACATCATCCGCGATGCCTGCTCTTTTTAGCTTTTGACAAATCTGCATTTTAGGCTGACCATACGAATGCCAAGCCTGCGCCTTATCAAAGGCATACTCCTTATCGTCAATCCAATGACGTTCCATAAATTCATGAATAATATCCAAAGCCTGATCTTCATCTAGACCCAAATATTTCTTTCCATATTGCACCATTTGATACGACGTATAATCATTTGAAAAAACACGCTTCTTCATTAACTCAAACGCCTTATAGAATAACTGCATATCCAAATAGTTGTCAATCAAATATGCATCTAACATTGTATCCTTTGTGATCTTTAAGTCAAAGAAATCATCCGTTGGAATCATTACTTTGACTGGTTCATTATCGCAATCACGCATCACAGTTAAACGAACAAAATCATCCACCATACGAATGCGCTCCACATGATAGGCACGCTTATAATCATCAATCGCCTGATTATAAACACTCAAAGCCTTATGCGCAAACATACTCTCTGTATAAGGCGCTGTTTTAGAAATACAATACGCTCTTAATGCATCTCTTTCTTCTTTGGATTTACTAAAGAAAACATCCCACTTTTGACTTAGCTCATTGGCATCATCAAAATAATATCCAGACTTGCCTTCATCCACCAAATCCTTCAACACCTCATCACGACGACCAAACACTAATAGGCCACTCGCTAAAGCCTCAATATATGTCATCCCTTGTGTTTCCGATAAACTAGCGGATACAAAACAATCGAAAGCCGCATAATAATAGGCAATATTTTCCTTAGGAATCTTACCCGTAAAATGCACACGATCCGAAACATTATACTTCTTAGCCAAATCCTGGTAATACTCCATATCCGTACCACCACCCACAATGACTAAGTGTAAATGTGGATCGTTATTTTTACTTATCGCCTCAATCGGAATTTCGATTGCCTTCTCTTTGGCAATACGCCCTACAAAGACCACAATACGATCTTCACTTGTAAAACCTAACTCTTCACGAATACTTTGAACTCTATTTTCATCTAAATTTTTACGATCATACTCCGACAAATCCAAACCTGTCGGAACAATATAAATAGGTGCTATTACACCATACTGCAATAAAGCCTGCTTCGTCTTTTCACTCGGCGCAATCACTGCCTGCGAACCATTGGCCATGACACGAGAAAAAGTACGAATCACACTCTTCCCTAATTTTTCAACCGAATCAAAATCAAGCGGATTAAAATAATGCGTATAATCCTCATACATCGTATGATACGTGTATACAATAGGAATGTGCAAAGCCTTCGCCATCTGACGACCAAACATACCTACACCCGCTTCCGTCTGAATATGAATGACATCCAAGTCCATTCTTTCAATGTAGGCATCCGCACTAAACTGTAGTGGACTCGACATCTTATAACCATAAAACTTCTTGATTTCAAGACCCGGTAAACGAAGAATATGACCATCCTCATCTTCTACAATCTTTGTCCCCTTATGATTCGTAATAATAAATACCGTATGCCCCAGCTCTTCTAAAGCGTGTTTAAGGGTTGCCACACTTGAAACAACCCCATTAATATCCGGTAAATATGCATCTGTAAATAGTCCGATTCGCATATACTACATCCCTTCTAAATTGATCTTACTCTCTTTTCTCTCATAATGATTCTTCACAAACACAAATAAAATTCCACCTATAATCAGCACTATGTGATACGTAGAAAAACGCCACAATACTAAAACGGCACCCGTTAAATTTTTCATCATGCCACTAAACAATAATGAAAAGACAACTTCCGTACCCCCACTTGCCCCGGGAATTGGAATAAAACTATTGGCCATCGTCACAAAACTAGATAGGGCCATGACATCAATAAACTCATTCATCTTCAATGGAATATGTAGGGCTAGTGCAATCACAAATGGCAATGAATAATAGAGTGATAAACGCACCACATTAATACATACACAAAGAAAAATACTCTTCTTATCTTTGGCTAGTACTTTGATTTCACGAGTAAAACTCGTTACTTGTAGAGTCCAAGAATCCAATGTCTTTTCTGGATTCTTTAAAATATGCAGTTTCGACAATGCCTTAACTAAAGTTCGCGAAAGCTTGATATAAATACTAGGAAATAACGCAATCGTATATAACGCTACAACAACCACTGCATTGATGATATAGCCCAACAAGATAATATTGAACCATGCGGATTGAGCACTGTAATACGCAAAACGCAAGAGAAACAGAATCGAAACATAAATCATCATTGTCGTCTGATAAATAATGAAATCAGCCCACAACAAGCTGGCTCCATCACTCACTTTGATTCCTTGCTTCTTCATAATGTAGGCCTGAACAAACTGTCCACCCGTACTACTCGGAGTAATCCCCGAAAAGAAAGAACCAATAAAGGCCACAAGAATCCCTTTACCCGGCGTATAATGATCCGTATACTTTCTACCTAATACGTAGTATACAAATCCCCAGACCGCCGTAAAAAGAACACCCCACAATAAGACTATGACAAGGCTTAACAGATTCATTTGTGAAATGCACTTTAAAACCTGATGAAAATTATCCTTTAGCGCAAACCACAGGGCAAATCCCGTTAAAGCAAGAATAAGTAACAGATTTAGTGCGTACTTCTGTTTTTTCATAAAAACCCCTATTTTTTCTTGTTTAATAATTCCTCTTGTTTATCCTTATAAGCACTCAAATAGAATTCTCTCCACATATTCAATACATGTTCTTTCGAATAGAATTCACTCAATAAACGACTCTCATTTTGATACTTCGCATATACATCTGAATCATTTTTCAATTTTAACAGACAATTTTTAAAACCCTCATTATCATCGGCATGCATATAACGATCAAATAAGATATCTTTATATAAATCCAAATCACGAAGCACCAATGGAACATGTAAGTTCACCGCTTCTAAAATCGTCATTGGAAATAATTCATTATAGCTTGGCACAAAAAGCACATTCGCCATATTATATAGATCCACCATTTCTTCTCTAGGAACAATCCCTAAGAATTTACAGTTTTCAGGTGGATTTTCCTGTAACTTCTTCAATTCCTCATATCCATCGGTAATACGTCCAAAAGAAAAGCCTCCAGCCCATACGAATTGGACGTCCGGCATTTGTTTGGCAACATTCACAAAATCAAGTACACCCTTACGCGTTTGTACCTGCCCTGCACCCAATACCACAAAAGCATCCTTGTCTACACCATACTTTTTACGAATGGCAGCACACGCCTCATCGGATTTACGATAAAATTTTTCCTTAGATACATAGTTAGGAATATAGTAAATTCTTTCTCGATCAATACCATATTCGACTAACGCATCAATAAAACTTGGATTTACAACGACCAAGCGATCCGCACTCTTATAGAATTGAATCAAATAAGAACGAAATACATTCAATAAAGGTGCTGGAATTTTTAAGCTACCTTCTAAAGTATCCGGTAAAAAATGACAATAGGCAATGTTAGCGGCTCTATGATTTTGCATCTTCACATAGAAAGTAGGATCTACTGTATGGAAATGCTGAATATCTGGCGTTTTGATCCAGTTGTTGATACCCACTTCAAAGATATCGCTAGCTCCTTCTTTAATTAGATTGACCTGTTCTTCATAGGCACTACCTACACCTTGGCCATCCACTTTATCTGCACTTGAATACATTATAATTCGTATTTTATCTTCCATAAAAATTACACTTCTTTCATCCATATTATTATATCGCAACTACTATTTGTATGTCCAACTTTCAAAAAAGCAAATGAAAAGCCCCTTTAGCGGGGCTTCTCAAGAAAGTTTTAAGAAAGGGAATTTGATTATGAAGTGAGCCACTATCTTTGGCTCAACAGTATATTACTAAAGAATAAAGTGATAGGTATAGTTATATTGTGTGAAATTATGTGTATAATTGACACATTTATTGTTGTTTTTAGTTAAAATTAAATTGTATTAAACTAAAATATACAAATCTTTACTTTTCTTCGTACAAATCAATCTTCTTTAATACACTTTTCTTTCCATTTCTATGAGATATAAATCCTAAAACAGTAAATAAACCCGATAAAATCAAACCAATCAAAGCAATCCATTTAGCTACATTACGTACACTCATTGGAATATTAGGAAACATTGGATCTGTCATCCCTGACCATCCCCAATACGTAACAGCACCAAAAGCAAGTGTAAGAATAAAGGCATTTCTGACCATTCTTCCCACTTTTAATACCATTTCATTTTCTCTTTGAATGACTTCTGCAAGCTGATCTCTTTCTTTGCGGCTCAAACTCATAATTAACGCTCCTTTTCAAATATACATATACTTATTATAAGAAAAAAAGACAGGCCTAACAAGTTAAGCCCGCCTTTAATTGTCTTAAGTGATTATCCTAAGAATCCTACAACAGATCCTACGAATCCGATAACTACGAACAATAACAATACTTTAATTGGAGTAATGTTTTTCTTAGCCATTAACCACCAAGCAAACAATACGAATAACATTGTTAAGATCTTAGGGAAAGCTCCATCTAATTTAGATCCTAATGTTACGTCTGTTAATTTACCAGTTTCTGCATCATAAGATTGTGCAATTACTAAGTTAGTTGAAATTGATACCCAAGAAGCTGCCATCGCACCAACGATAACTTGTCCCATAACCAATACGGATTCACGGAACGCAGTTGCTTTTTGTCCTACTAACAATTCAACAGCACTACCACCTAATTCATAACCTTTGAAGTATACGAATTTTTGGAACCAAATTGAAGTTGCGTTCCATACGATGATATAGAATAAAGGTCCTAAAGGTGATCCACCTTCTGCGAAACCTAATGCGATACCTAATAAGATAGGAATGTAAGTACCAACGATCAATGAGTCACCAATACCTGCCAAAGGTCCCATTAGACCTGCACGGATACCGTTGATCATTTCATCATCGATTCCTTCAGCTCCGTTTGCACGAGCTTCTTCCAAACCAGCTGTGATACCAACTACGATAGATCCAATCTGAGGTTCAGTATTGAAGAATGGGTAGTAAGTAGTCATTTTTTCTGATTGTTCTTCGCGAGTAGGATATAATTCCTTAATAATTGGAAGCATTGACCACATGTAACCAAATGTCTGCATGTGTTCGTGTGAGAAACATGTTAAGTTTCCATACCACCAACGCCAGAAAGAACTATTTAATGTTTTCTTAGAAATCTTTTTCATAATTAAATGTCCTCCTCGTCATCATAGTCTGCAGATGCCCCACCAACAGCACCTGTAGCTTTCATCATTGTCATTTGGTAGTTAATCAATGCGAATACACCACCAACAACTGTAGCAGCAATTAATGTTAATTCCATAGAAGCAGCTAAAGCGAATCCGAACATGAAGTAAATCAAGTCAGAAGTCTTAGATACTACTGATTTTAACAAGATACCAATACCTACTGCAGGAAGTACTGATCCTACTGATAAGATGGCTTTTACATACCATACTTCAGTATTTAAGCTCTGGAACAATTCAGCTACGGCTCCAGATCCATAGTAGCAAAGTAAAGTAACTGGCAAGAATGATAATACAAAGTGTGAAATTAGTGGGAGAACAACATCAACTTTTCCTAAACAATCTAAGTTTCCTTTATCCAATTGAGCCCAGCCCCAGTGTTGCCAAATAAGGTTCATCATAGCTGTTCCGTAGAATAAAGTAATACCGATTACACCAGTCATGGCTGAGATACTAGATGCTAAACCTTGAGCATCATTTCCTCCAAAATCCATACCAGCGGCTTTTGCTCCAACATAAGCCAATGGAATACCAATGTAACTTACGGCACGTAAGTCAGATGCGACTGTTCCACCAGGTGTAACCAATGCGATCCACATTACCTGCATTGGAATACCAATTTGAATACATCCAGATACATCACCTAGGATCAAACCTACGAATAATGATGCAACCAAAGGACGGTTCAAAGTGTAGTTACCTACTGTTGTACCTAAGCAAGCGATAGTACTAGCTGCTGTACAACTCATAAGTCCGATTAAAATTGCTTGTAACCAACTCATTATAAATCTCTCCTTTTTCTTTTATTTATCTCAATCTGTTTACTATTCCCACTATTAGTAACCAAATTTAGATCTAAATTTGTCCCAAGTACCGATTGCAGTTTCTTTTAATAACGCAAACAATACTGTGTAACCAGCGTTTGTCAAAGCTTCACATGCTTCAGCTTCTTCTTGAGTAATTGACTGGTTTTGACCTAATTTTGTAGCTCCTGGACGATCATTACATGGTCCGATAACTACGGTTTTAACATCGTTAGGTACGAATCCATCGTCTACTAACAATTCTTTCATATCCACTGGGTTTTTAGTGATTAAGAAATATTTTTTATTAGAATTCTTAACTGTTTCTGCTTTTTCTCTCCAGTGTTCCTTTGTCCAAACAAATACTTTCTTGTCTGTACTAGCCTTGAATGACTGTGTCAATACAGGTGTAGTTGCAGCTTTGTCGTTAACTGCAATAATTCCATCACAAGGGTATTCTTTAGACCATCTTGTAACAATCTGACCGTGGATAATACGATCATCAACACGAATAAAACTAATCATTATATGTCCTCCTTTATTCTGTTTATGCCTTCGCTATATGCGTTATAGCCAAATCCTATAGATCTTCGTCGTCATCATCAGAAGCAACTGTAAAATCAGTTAATCCTGTACGACCTTCGCTTAATAATGTGTCTTTTAAATCTTGTACATTATCAAAGTTGTCTTTCATTAATACAGCAGTGATTGCTAGTGGCATATTCATACCAGCAATTACTAAAGTATTTTGTAGCAATCCTTTTTGATCCAATACATTCAATGCGTTTGTGAATGGAGATCCACTCAAAATATCAGCTAATAAAATGACTTGGTCATCTGCTTTAAAATCTTTGATCAATTCAGCAAAGTTAGATGCGAATTCGTCTGCGCTCATTCCGTCCTTTAAGCTTGTAGACAATACATCTTCACGATCTCCCGTCATCATTTTAACGGCGCTGTGTAATCCTGGTGCAAATTCACCATGACTTACCATAACTACATATTTCATTATTTTTTCCTCCGCGTTTTCTTATACTCACATTTTATAATAAACATGTTAGCGTTTTCAAGTGTTATCACACATAATTTCACATATTTATGCGACTATTGAACATGAGCATCACATAGAATACACATTCATTATAACCTGTATGAAAACCTTTTCAATTTCCATATGTCACCACTTTTAGATGACAAATGTCATTTTTTGAGAATCAAACAAAAAAACAGCAGAAATTTAACTTCCTACTGTTTCTCCAATAATATATTCAATTCATCATTCAAATTTTGCATCGCACTTTCAATATCCTCATTTGTACCAATGATTCTTCGAATTTCACTATCTGCCATCGAATACAATTGATCATAGCCATCCAGTTTTTTTATCGTGATCGCTTGTTCCATCATATCATCAAAAAAATCTAAGTTATAATTTGAATCCAATGGCGCATCCTCTTGAATATACTTAGTCACATTTTTGGATGTCGACACATTTTTTAAAACCGATACACCCTGCGAATATTTAAATAAACTTTCCTGCGTTGTTTCGTCGTAACAAAGTAATTTTAAAAATTCCCAAGCCATCTTTTTCTTAGAAGACATCTTACTAATACCACATAACAAGCTATCCATTTGTGAAGCATTATAGCCACTAGGACCTGCCGGCATCGGAAGACATTCCCATTCAAAATTTGAATATTTCTTAACACTCCAAGGATATGGCTTATACGTTCTATACTCACTAAACATCATTGGACAAAAGGCAACCTTACCCTTATCAAACATTTCACTCGTAACATTCTGACCTCGATTTAAAAGATTTAACTTTCGCACAAATTCAATGGCCGAATACACATCCTCATTCTGCAAAGTACTCTTCATGCTTTTCTCATCAAACAACGCCTGTCCATTCGAACTTAGAGCATTCTCCCAAGTGTATCCATATTCCCCAAACTGATCGATTTCTCCATCGTCATCCGTATCCACAGTCAACTTTTCGCAAATCGCATAGAAATCATCCCACGTCCAATTGACATTGGGTATTTCAATTCCATTCTCTTCTAATAATGTTTTATTTACAAACATCAATGTGGGTGAACTCTCATAAGGAAGTGCATACTGCTGATCATAAATATTACCTGCATTGAGTGTCGTTGAAAAATATCGCGATTGATTAAAATCAGGATCCGTCTGCATGTATGTATCTAGTGATTCTAACATGCCTACTTTGGCATACGTCGAAAGATCATCACTCAACACCATGAAAACATCGGGAAGCTTTCCATCCAGAGCCTCCTTTGAAAGCCAAGCCGAATAGTCATCTTTCAAGATACCACTGACATATTTTACTTGAACATTCGGATGTGTTTTTTCAAACCGTTTAATCACATTATCAATGATCTTACCACTATCTGGACTAGGCACATTCCAGTTACTACCCGCAAATACGCCAATCGTTAAAACAACAGGTTTTTGCGTATAATAAAATGTCCCTACCAAACAACACACCAATATGGCTATCAAAAAAGTTCTTAATCTTTTTTTCACCATTATTTATTTCCCCTAGATAAATACCAAATAGCCAATTGTGTACGATCTCTTAAATCTAGTTTATCCAGAATCACACTTAAATAGTTACGAATCGTCCCTTCACTAAAGCCTAATTTTTGTGCAATTTCCTTATTTGAATAACCATGACCAATTTGGGCAATGATCTTACATTCTGTATCACTCAAATCGATATGTTCCTCTTCTCCATGTTCAAAATTAAATTCCCCATTCGAATTTGCCATCTGAGAAAAGAAATGTGTCACTTTACCCGCCACATTCGGGTTGAAACAGGCTCCTCCTGCTAGAACATTATGAATAGCCGAACTCAACTCTTCTAAGGAACATCCCTTCAAAAGATATCCACTCGCTCCATATTTTAATGCATCATAAATATACTCATCATCATCAAAAGTCGTTAATATTATGACCTTTATATTTGGATACTTCTTTTTTACCAAACGAGTACACTCTACGCCACTCATACTTGGCATACGCACATCCATCAAGATAATGTCTATACTTTCTGTTTCCAATGTATCCAATACTTCTTGTCCACTGCCAACTACTTTTACGACTTCAAAATTCGGATCTGAATCTAAGATGATCTTTAAGCTTTCTCGAATGAGCTGCTGATCATCCGCAATCATGATTTTAACCATTATTTTCTCCTCTTCTCATTGGTATTTCTACAATCAATTCAAAACCTTTATCCCCATAATAACGTATTCTTCCCTGAAGTAAGTCAATACGTTCTGTCAAATGATGAATGCCAAATCCTGGTTTGACATTCTTACAACCCTGACCATTATCTTCTATAATTATAATCAAATTATTATCGGCCTGCGCAATCGAAACATAAATTTTTGTCGCATGCCCATGTCTAACTGAATTGGTCATTCCTTCTTGAACAACGCGATACACTATTTCTTCTTCGTCCGCATTCAAATTCACCAAAGGCAAATGACACAAATAAAGAATGGTCACATCGGTTAATTTCTGATAATCCATGATCATCATATCCAATGCTTCTTTTAAAGAATACCGCTCTAATGCATCTGGCTTCAACTTATCCACCGAACGTCTGACATCGGTTAAACCGCGTTTTGCACTCTCTTCCAAAATACCCAATTGTGCTTTTGTGACATTGACATCCTTATCAATCATCACTCGACATGCTTCAAGACCAACACTTAATCCCGTTAAAGTATGCCCTAATGTATCATGAATCTCACGGGCAAGACGGTTTCTTTCTTTGGTTTCACCCATTTTTTCTCGCAAATTCGCATAGCCTTTTAATTGATTATTTAAACGTTTTAATTCGACATTTAAAGCCGCAAATTTCTGCGTTTCATCCATTTGTTTCTGTAAATACAAGAATATATAAGCTATAAACAGCACAATATTTAAATTGCTTAAAGTCACTTCAATCCCTAGCAACAAGCCTTGTGTCTTTGAATTATACACCGACAAATATTCCTGGAATGAAATCATAGGAATATAGTTGGATAAATATCCATAGTTGGATAGCATGTAAGCTAAAAAGACGAGTATGATGCAAATTGAACGATCAACTGGTTTATCCACATAGAGTAAGCTATCCGCAATAATCAAAAATAAAATACACGTTGCACTAAAAGATATATTCTTCATGATCAATAGGCTCAATCCAAGTTCAATTAAAATTGGAATGATTTGATGGCGACTAAAGAATCGAATTTTTTTTCGGATGCTCACGAAACAAAACAAGCCAATAAAGCCAAATACCGCTATATAGAAGGATCGAATGGGAACATTAGAAAGTGTGGAAATATTCTTAATAAAATCTGAGGCATAGCCACTTTGTGTCACATGCACCAACGTATAATACATCACAATAGCGATGTACCAAACGGTAAAAAAACTAAAGAGCCACATACAGACGTAGACAATCCATACATTGTATTTTTTTATATCTTGCATCATTGCCAGCCCTCCGTAGAATAATCATGAACATTGTCTTTTGTGATGATTTGCACAGGACTCACTTCATTTCTATTCTTGATTTTTTCTTGCGAAAACATCTTATAAATAGCTTCTGACGCCTTCTTTCCAAACGTCTTTGGCGATTGTGCCACAGTAGCAGCCATTTTGCCTTCTGACACCATTTCTTTTGCCTCAGGCGTTCCATCTATGCCATACACATACTTTCCTTCCAACATATTGTTCGATGAAAGTGCGGCCATAGCGCCCATTGCACTTGGATCATTTAGACACATCACTACATCAAATTCGATCCCTTCCTCAATAAAAGACTCCATTTTTGGCATGGCCTTCTCTAATTGTCCCTCACATTCCATTCTCTGAACCACTTTATAATTTGAGTTGGACTGAATCGTATCCTCAAATCCCTTAATTCGTAAATAACCAGATTGAGTTGTCGAATGTTGAAGCAAGACAATATTGGCATGATCCAACTTACTCATCATATCTTTAGCGCATTGTACGCCCGCATCATAATTATCACTGACAATACTATAGGTCACATATTTATTATGCTTAACTTCCGTATCCACCACAATCACAGGAATACGTTTCTTATAGGCTAGCTTTAAAGAATCTTTTAATCCATCATAATCCACTGGCGTAATCACTAAGGCATCCACTTGTTGATCCATTAAGTATTGGATTTGTTCCTTCTGCTTCTTTAAACTCATAGCTGGATCTAAAGTTATCAGCTGATCCCCATGTTCTTTAACTACTTTTGAGATTTCCTCATTGACCACCGAATAGAACGTATTGTTGTAGGTCATATATGTTGCGCCAATCTTACGTGGCTCATTCGAATTGTATATCATATTCGCTTGTGTAATCGTATTGATTAAGTAGTTACTTCCTACCGCAAAAGCTAGACAAATCGTTAAACAGAAAACGATATACACAAACGATTTTGGCTTCTCCATTCAAATCTCCTTCCTTACAGAAAATGTCGCATTACTGCGACACTCTTTTATAACACTTTTTGTAGAACATAAACAAGGATTGCAATGACAATAGGTACAATAAAAATCATTGAGTATCCACGTACAAACTTTGTTTCTAAAGCTTTAAATCCTAAATCATCATAATAGAATCTTTCATCATCGGTTTTACCAACAACACCCTCTTCCATTAGATTCGAAATTGTATAACTAATTGTTGAAGTGGCATAAGGCAAATTTTTAAATACACTTACATCTACTGCGCTCTTTTCATCCACTGCCCCTCTTTTTTTCAATGTATCCATTACCATTGAGGCAGCCGTTGCCTTGGCCCCTCTTTTTCTTTTTCTAGACATTTTCTTTCCTGCTTTCTATATTCATGGCTTCTGCCACACTCTTTACACACACACCATATGCCTTCAAACTCTCAGGTGCATGTTCCATAACATATGTGTCATTTAGCTTTTCCAATATACACAAATCATTTTCTCCATCTCCAATAAAAATCGCATCTTCGACAGGTAAATGACAAAAGGCTTCCCATTTATTTGTGCCTTTTCTTGTGATTTCAATATAATCCTTTGAAGTAGCCATCACTTCATAATTTTCAAATAATCCTCTAAATTGATTTAATATTAAATCCAAATTTTTTTCAACATACATACTCAATTTGGCTAAGCCAAAATGTCGTGTATTTAAATATTCTATTAAATCCACGTCTGAAAACAAGCCTAAACTCGGTTGTTTCTTTTTAAAAACATGAAGTCTTTCTTTTCCATAACATGAAATTGGATAATAGCGATTGCCCACTTCGTCTGTATAAAACAAATCTAAATTATATGCCAAAATCGCTTTACACATTTGTATACCTTCACTTAAATCAATCAAAGAAGAATATACATTCTTATCTTTATAATAGGCATTAGCTCCATTATCTGTGATCATATATTCACAGGACAATTGATACTTAGAGGCAAGTGCCACACAAAAGGCACGATCTCTTCCTGTCACAAATCCAAACGCATGTTTTTGTGTCCATTGATGAATGCATTCCACATCTTCATCTGTGACATTTCCGTTTGAATCCATTAAAGTCCCGTCTAAATCCGAAAGAAACAACATTATTTTCGACGTTCTTTCTTAGCTTTTTTAAATGCTTTTTGTTTTTCCTGTAATGTTTCACCCATCTTTTTTGTGACTACGATCTTATCGCGGTTGCTCATTAACACATTGCAGTTGCGTGCCACAATACCATTTTTAAATTCAAAATTCGCAAGCATACGATAACGATAATATGTATCTTCAAAGAAGAACCCTTCTTCTGTGAAATAAATACGACGGTGTGTATATGAATCAATGGCTAGTCCTAAAAATACAAGTCCAATACATCCATATGCTAAATAGTAATAATACGTTTGTCCATTGGAAGCTAATTTTGGTGCCATAAACATCAAAACAAATGCCAAAACAGCCATCGCAACCATGACCCCTACCCAATAGCCTCCATCGACCATTGTTTCGTAGTGTTTATGTGAGTTTTTAAAGTTTTCAAATTCCTTTTTGTAGGCAAGTCCACCTTTTAAGCTTTGATAAAATATGAATGCCATGTATCCAACTAATACAACACCCACAACAATTTTAAAAAATATATTATTTGAATTCATAATCCGTCTCCTTTTTAAGCACATTAAGCATTATAACATCATTTCATGCTATAATAAAAGCATTGTTGGAGGTTGTTTATGGAAGAAAATATGCAGGCTTTAATGGATCGTCTAAATAGTTCGAGTCAATTTCTGCAAAGCAATGACATGCGTGTAACAGAAGTTCGCCATGGTTTTGCGAAGGTAGAAATGATTATTGATGAACAAATTTTAAATATACATGGCTTTGTCCATGGTGGAGCCCTTTTCTCTTTGGCTGACACAGTCGCCGGAGCAGCAAGCTTTGCGACAGGAAGAGATAGCGTTACACTTACGGGTACAATTAATTATATTAAGCCTGGTCGTGGTGGCAAATTGATTGGGATTGCCCAAGAAATCTCAAGTGGAAGAACAACTGGAGTATATGAGGTATTTATCTTCAATGATGAAAACGTACTTCTTTCTCGTGCCACATTCACAATGTTCTTCTTAGATTCTGACAAAATGAAAAAAAAGAAAGAGCAGAAATAAAACTGCTCTTTTCGTTTACTTAAATGCTCTTTTAAATCTTTCAAAAGGAGATTCAGATTGTCCTGATTTTAATTCTTCATATAGCTCTCTTTCTCTGCGAGATACTTTACGTGGAATTTCAACCTGTACTTCTACAAATTCATCCCCTTGTCCTGAACGAGATTTTACACCTTTTCCTTTTAGACGGAACTTAGTGTTTGGCTGTGTTCCTTCAGGAATTTTCAATTCAACATCGCCATATACTGTTGGTACTTGAATCGTACATCCAATTGTCGCATCAATTGAACTGATTGGAACTTTAATGAAGATATTGTTGTCTTCGCGTTTGAAAGTTGGATGTGGCGTAACCATAATTTCGATGTATAAATCGCCATTAGGCCCTCCATTTGTTCCTCTTTCACCTTTTCCAGGAATACGAATCTGTTGACCTGATTGAATGCCTGCTGGAATCTTAATATCTAGTTTTACACGACGGTGCTCATATCCTTTTCCATGACAATGGGAGCATGCACGTGTAACTTTCTTACCTGTACCATGACAATCTGGACATACGCTTTGTTGCTGAATCACACCAAATGGTGTTCTTTGTTGAGACATAACATATCCAGAACCATGGCATGTAGGACATGTCTGCACATCACTTGGGTTTTCAGCTCCAGATCCGTTACAGTGTTTACATGTTTCATCCACATCCAATGAAATCGTTTCTGTTTTACCAAAAATTGAATCCATGAAATCAATGCGCATCTGCATGTAACGGTCTTGTCCTTGTCGAGGCTGGTTACTTGAACGGCGAGATCCTCCACCGCCAAATCCTCCACCAAAGAACGAACCGAAGATGTCTCCTAAATCGCCAAAATCTGTGAATCCTCCAGAGAATCCACCACCTTGCCCAAAGGCTCCATCCATACCTGCATGACCAAATTGATCATATGTTGCACGTTTTTTCTCATCGCTTAATACTTCATAAGCTTCATTGATTTCCTTGAACTTATCTTCAGCTCCAGGTTCATGATTTCGATCGGGGTGATATTTCATGGCCAATTTTCGATAGGCCTTTTTAATTTCATCTGGTGTAGCACTTTTGCTGACGCCAAGCACTTCATAATAGTCACGTTTTTCTGCCATGTGAATCCCTCCATACGATACGAAGAAGTTCTAGCGGGGCTAGAACTTCAAATGTTGCTTATTTATTTTACTTCTCAGTGAATTCACCGTCAACTACATCATCACCTGAGTGAGTTTGTGTTGATTGTGAAGTTGCATCACCATTTGGCTGGTTATACATTGCTTGTCCTGCCTGCATTGCTGCTTTTTCAAGCATGTCTAATTTAGCCTTAACTTCTTCCATGTTATTTTCATCTAAAGATTTTTGTAGATCATCACGCAATTTCTTAGTTTCTTCAGCTTGTTTTGGATCAATCTTATCTTTATTGTCTTCTAACATTCCATCGATTTGTGCAATGAAGCCTTCAGCTTTGTTACGTAAATCAATTTCTTCCTTACGTTTTTCATCTTCAGCCTTGTTATCTTCAGCTTCACGAACCATACGATCGATTTCTTCATCGCTCAATCCACTAGAGTTTTGAATTGTGATGTGTTGTTCTTTACCAGTACCCTTATCTGTAGCACTTACGTGTACAATACCGTTGGCATCAATATCAAATTTAACTTCAATTTGAGGAACTCCACGACGAGCTGGTGCAATTCCGTTTAATTGGAAGTTACCTAATTCTTTGTTGTCGTTAGCCATTGGACGTTCACCTTGTAATACACGGATATCTACAGCTGGTTGGTTATCAGCAGCTGTTGAGAAAATCTGTGATTTACTTGTTGGGATTGTAGTGTTACGAGGGATCAACACTGTCATAACTCCACCCATAGTTTCGATACCTAATGATAATGGTGTAACATCTAGTAACAATACATCATTTACATCACCTGAGATAACTCCACCTTGGATTGCAGCACCCATAGCTACAGCTTCATCTGGGTTAACAGAGTGGTTAGGATCTTTTCCTAATGCTTTGCGTACAGCTTCTTGAACAGCTGGAATACGAGTAGATCCACCAACTAATAATACTTCGTCGATATCAGATTTAGACAATTTCGCATCTCTTAATGCATTTTCAATTGGAATCAATGTACGTTCTACTAAATGTTTAGTCATATCATCAAATTTAGCACGAGTTAATGTTGTATCAAAGTGCAATGGACCAGCAGGACCTGCTGAAATAAATGGTAAGCTAATTTGTGTCTGCATTACACCACTTAAATCTTTTTTCGCTTTTTCAGCAGCTTCTTTTAAACGTTGCATAGCCATTGGATCTTGTGACAAGTCAATTGCGTTATCTTTCTTGAATGTATCAACCATCCAGTTTACTAATACGTTATCGAAGTCATCTCCACCTAAGTGAGTATCTCCGTTTGTTGATAATACTTCAAATGTTCCATCAGCTAAATCAAGGATACTAACATCGAAAGTACCTCCACCTAAGTCATAGATCAATACTTTTTCTTCTTTATCTGTTTTATCAATACCATAAGCCAATGCTGCAGCTGTTGGTTCGTTGATAATACGTTCTACTTCTAATCCAGCAATTTTACCAGCATCTTTAGTTGCTTGACGCTGAGCATCGTTGAAGTATGCAGGAACTGTGATAACAGCCTTTGTTACTTTTTCTCCTAAGTAATCTTCTGCATATGATTTCAAGTATTGAAGGATCATTGCACTAATTTCTTGTGGTGTATATGATTTTCCTTCAGCCTCTACTTTTTCATTTGTTCCCATCAAACGCTTAATTGAACTAATTGTGTTTTTATTTGTGACTGCCTGACGTTTTGCAGCATCACCAATAATACGTTCTCCATCTTTAAACGCAACAACACTTGGTGTTGTACGATTTCCTTCTGGGTTAGGAATTACTTTACAATCTTTACCTTCCATAACAGCAACACAGCTATTTGTTGTACCTAAGTCAATACCAATAATTTTACTCATGATAATTACCTCCCTATTCGCTTACTTTTACTAATGCTGGTCGTAAAATACGATCTTTCAACATATATCCTTTTTGTAATACTTCAATAACCATTCCACTTTCAACGCCTTCTTTTTTCTCTTGCATTAAAGCCTGCATTGTATTGTGGTCGAATGGTTTATCGGCTGCATCTATTTCCTGTACGCCTTCTTTTTCCAGCACACCTTTCAATTGTTTATGAATCATCTCAAAACCTTTGACATAATTCTTAATTGCTTCATCCTCGGTTTGTACTTTCAATGCCATTTCCATTGAATCAAGAATCGGCAAGATTTCCGTTGCTGGCTGTTGGAAGCGATATTTTCGAGTTGCATCTGCATCTTTCTGTAGACGTTTCTTCATGTTTTCTGTATCTGCATAAGCACGTGCTACATCATTTTTTGCCTTGTCCAGTTCTGCCTTCAAGCCTTCAATAATTTCGTCTGAACTAGGTTCTTTCTTTTCTTCAGTTACCTCTTCAACAACTTCTTCTTTTGTTTCTTCTTTTGTTTCTTCTTTTACTTCTTTAGTTTCTTCTTTGCTCATCGTTGGCACCTCCCTTATCTTTGTCTGTCCCAAAGACGTCTTCGATGACATTTGACATATAATCCATCAAGGCTACGACCTTGGAATATTGCATTCGATTTGGACCAACAACCATTAATTGTCCTTCCTCATCGCTGTTATAATGGAATTTTGTCGTTAATACTGAACAATCTCCGATTTGTAACAACTCGTTTCTTTCACCAATCTGGATTGCTACATTCCCCTCTTGATCCGTCCATTGATGGAATAAGTTTCCATTTTCCAATATACGCATCATTTGTTTCAACTTGTTGATGTCACTGAACTCTGGCTGATACAACATATTGCTTCGTCCAGAAACCGCAACTTTCTCTGTCGCAAATCGCATAAAGGCTGAAACGAACGCTTCAAACAAAACTTCATGTCGAACAAGTTTTGCTGCCATCATTGGTTCAATTTCTTTCATTTTGTCAACAACATCTTCAATTGGCGTTCCCACTAACTGGTCATTTAATAAATCTGTACAATTTTGAATATCCTGCATGGACACATCTGTACCAAATTGGAACACTTTATTTTCTGTATGTCCTTGATCTGTGACAATGATCGCAACAGCACTTTGATTGTTGATTGGAATCAACTGTACATGCTGTAAAGTCTGATGCCTGCTATCAGGTCCTAGAACAACACTGGTCAAATTTGTCATATGCGACAAAATATCACAGCTCTTTTGAACAACTTCTTCTAACGAATAATGCCTTTCACTAAAGACTTGCTGTAAAGCATTCTTTGTAGAAGCATCCAAATCCGCTTCCATAAGATGTTCAACATAGTACCTGTAGCCTTTTTGACTCGGAATTCGACCACTCGAAGTATGTGTCTTCTCTAACAACCCTAACTTCTCAAGTGTCGCCATCTCATTACGGATGGTTGCAGATGAAACCGGGAAATCTAGAAGTTCCATTAAAGTCTTCGAACCAACTGGTTCTGCACAACGAGTAAACTCTTCAACTATTGTTTTAAAGATTATCTTTTGACGTTGTGTGATTTCCATTGTGAAGACCTCCTTCTAGCACTCATTTTCCTTGTCTGCTATTAGTATATCACAATTTTTAGCACCGTCAACAATTGAGTGCTAAATTTCAATCAAAAAAAATAAGGATACGAATATCCGTACCCCTATCACTTGAATTTCATCATAAGCTTTCCAATCAATTCTTCATTCACTGCAAAGATTGATGCGATAGTTTAACATTGAAACCTTTGTCTAGCATAGTTTGATATACTTCAAATTGATTTAGTGCAATACTATGTTTGATACCCATCTGGATTCCTTTGTTTGTTGATTCTTCGAACATTTCATCTAATGCTCTACACACTTTTACATCGCCTCACACTTTGTAAAGAATGGATGTGATCTCACATCCATTCAATTAAATACTCTTTTTTAGTTCTTTCAATGCATCTAAGTCTAGTCCAACAATCTCAGAGATTTCTTCAAGCGTTTGATTATTTCTTACAAGCATTTTAATCGCTATTTTGATTTGTGTATTTTTTACACCACGTTCAACACCTTTTTCAATTCCTTGCTCAATTCCTTGTTCAAAACCTTGCTTAATTCCTTGCTTGATCCCCATCTGGATCCCTTTGCTTGTTGATTCTTCAAACATTTCATCTAATGCTCTACACACCTTTACATCACCTCACACTTTGTAAAGAATGGATGTGATCACACATCCATTCAATCAAATACTCTTTTTTAGTTCTCTTAATGCATCTAAGTCCAGTCCAACAATCTCAGAGATTTCTTCAAGTGTTTGATTATTTCTTACAAGCATTTTGATTGCTATTTTGATTTGTGTATTTTTTACACCACGCTCAACACCTTGTTCAATGCCTTGCTTGATACCCATCTGGATTCCTTTGTTTGTTGATTCT
>ENA-OUQP01000708-OUQP01000708.1-human-gut-metagenome-genome-assembly--contig:-NODE-708-length-28098-cov-14.727026_pt1 | contig 28098 bp, 25 predicted proteins | sample MGYA00237951_ERZ548836 | MGnify/ENA primary metagenome ERZ548836 (study PRJEB26490, sample SAMN05194702) | human gut metagenome | biome: terrestrial biome; feature: human-associated habitat; material...
ATAGACATCATTAATGTCGAATATATTAACATGTCACCAATGTATCTGTTAAGCCTTTATAAAACTGTTCTAAGGAGGATAATCTTGACTGACAGGGAAAAATTAGATTTTTATTAAGTTTGGTTGTACTTATACTATGTGTAGTAAAAAGTTATTGTACATATCGTTATATAAAACATGATCATTTGCAGAATAAAAGGATTCAAGACTTATCAGATTATGTGGTTAAATTAGAAAATAATCTGATAAATCAAAATCATTAATTCAATCAGTTTGATGAATTACAACTTTCACCATTGGCATGGTTGCATCATCTGAATAGAATGATTATGTGCATCAAAGTAAGTGAATGGTAAGTAGATGATAATAATGAATCAGTCGAAACAAAAACTTATTATTTTATACTTGGAGTGTCCAAGCAAATGACAGAGCAAAAATGTTGTAGCTTTAAGAAAAGTACTTAAGCCATGAGTTGGCTTTGATAACAATTCAACTTAGCGAAAATGTTTCCGATATTAGCACTTTTCAAGAGGATTTTGAAGAGTTATACAGATATATAGTTTAGAAGTTACCCAATGCACAATTATTGTAATTAATGATTTTGTGATGATAGCGGAGAAAAACAATGATGAAAGAAAACACTGATTATCGAGCTGGATTAGGAAACGTTTTTTATGAAAAAAATGATAACTGATATATCATTATAGAACATGAGGAGTCTCCGTCCATCCAAAGGATAAAAGAATGATATATTGCGAGGCTATAAATATAAAGATAGAACTAAAACAATTCATAAAAAGTGGTATATTCCATTAATTCATCTAGATTCATGTAATCGCTAACATATTTTGGCTATTGAAATGATTCAGTTTAGTTTAAAAAACTATTATAAATAAAGTAGATTTTTAAATTTAAAATATAAAATAAATCAAATCATAAAATTCCTTTATATAAAGATAATGTTATGTTTTATATAACAATTAATAATTTTATACAATATCAAATGGTAGTTGACATATTCATATTATAGGATAAAATTTATTAGCAAAGCTTTTAAGGGTTAAATTGGGAGTTTTGGTTATAAATGATACATTTAGAGGAAATTAACAATAGCTGGCTTACCGCATTGTAATTGAATCGTTTATCCCTAATATAATATGTATTGGGAAGAGTGTATCCTTTTGTATAAATATAGTTTTTTTAAGACTTATTTATTTTAAATAAGTCTTTTTTTATTAAAACCAGGAGTAGGGTTATTTATGTATAGGAAGAATGCAAATGGGTGGTTGAAGCATATCGATTTTATAATTCATGATATGATATGTTTGCAAATTGCATTTGTGGTGGCTTATTTTATTAAGAATGGAAATATACATCTATATAACAATTTCTTATATAGGAATATGGCTATCATATTAGAAGTAGCTGATTTAATGGTTTTACTGATTTTTGGTACATTAAAGGGTGTATTAAAAAGAGGGCATTATCAAGAGTTTGTAAAAACATTAAAACATAGTTTTATTGTTTGCTTATTGGCTGTTTTATATTTATTTACTGTTCAAAAAGGAGTTTTCTTTTCGAGATTTATTTTGTTCTTAACTTTAGGTTTTTATTTTATATTGACATACATAATAAGAGAACAGTGGAAGGGGCGTATAAAAGAGGGTGTTAATAGTGGTAAAAGAAGAAAGTTATTAATCGTTACATCTAGTCTTATTGCTGATAGAGTTATTGATAATGTAGAAAAGAATAATTATTCACGTTATGACATTGTTGGTGTTGCATTATTGGATAAGGATTTGATTGGAAACCAAATTAATAATGTTTCTGTAGTCGCTAATAATGAAACAGTAGGAATGTATGCTTGTAAAGAATGGGTAGATGAAGTATTGATTGTTTTACCTAAAGAAATAGCGTATCCAAACACTTTAATTGAACAATTAACATTAGCTGGTATTACAGTACATATGAATTTAGCTAAAGTTGTTAATTCACCTGGTAAGAAACAGTTTGTTGAAAAAATTGGTGATTATACGGTTCTTACTACAAGTATAAATTATGTTTCTTTGAATGAATTATTCTTAAAAAGGGTATTTGACATTATCTGTGGTTTATTAGGATGTATATTAACACTAGCTATCTGTATCTTTATTGGACCTGCAATCTATTTTGCTAGTCCAGGACCAATTTTCTTTTCACAAGAAAGAGTTGGTAAGAATGGTAAGAAATTTAAGATGTACAAATTTCGCAGTATGTACTTAGATGCGGAAGAAAGAAAAGCAGAATTAATGAAAGACAATAAGCTTGGGGATGGTAAAATGTTTAAACTTGATTTTGATCCTCGAGTTATTGGAAATAAAGTAATGCCGGATGGATCCCGTAAAACAGGCGTTGGCGAATTTATTCGTAAAACAAGTTTGGATGAATTTCCACAATTTTTTAACGTATTAAAAGGAGATATGTCTATAGTAGGCACTAGACCACCTTTAATATCAGAAACAAATCTATATGAATATCAACACTTTGCTCGACTAGCTATTAAACCAGGAATCACTGGAATGTGGCAAGTGAGTGGAAGAAGTGAAATTATAGATTTTGATGAAGTAGTTAAACTAGATAAATATTATATAGAGAATTGGAATCTTGGTTTGGATATTAAGATTCTATTAAAAACAGTGCTAGTAGTAGTTTGTAAAGAAGGTGCTGTGTAAATTTTCAATGGAAAGGAATATAAAATGGAACAAAAAGAAATGAAGGTTTGTCTTGTTGGGTCTTCAGGAGGCCACTTGACACATTTATATATGTTGAAACCGTTTTGGAAGGATAAAAATCATTTTTGGGTTACATTTGATAAAGAGGATGCTAAAAGTGTATTAGAAGGTGAAAAGATGTATCCTTGTTATTTCCCAACGAATAGAAGCTTAAAAGCTTTGATTAAAAATACTCGAATTGCATGGAAGGTATTGCACAAAGAAAAACCAGATTTAATTATCTCTTCAGGTGCAGCCGTAGCCGTACCGTTTTTCTATTTAGGTAAAATGATGGGAGCTAAGTTAATTTATATAGAAGTGTTCGACAGAATTGATAAACCAACAATGACAGGAAAGATGGTTTATCCAATTGTAGATAAGTTTATTGTTCAATGGGATGAACAAAAAAAAGTATATCCAAAAGCAATAAACCTTGGAAGTATTTTCTAGAGAGGTAAATGATGATATTTGTAACAGTAGGAACGCATGAACAACCATTTAATAGACTTGTGCAAGAAATAGATAATCTAAAAAGAGATGGTGTGATTACTGAGGATGTTATTATACAAACCGGTTATAGCACATATGAACCTAAGTATTGTCAATGGGATAAATTAATCCCATATAAACAAATGATTAAAAACATAGAAAATGCTCGTATTGTGATAACTCATGGAGGACCAGCAAGTTTTATAATGCCTCTTCAGATAGGTAAAACACCAATTGTTGTGCCAAGACAAAAGAAATTTGGTGAACATGTTAATAATCATCAAGTTGAATTTGCAAGAAATGTCGAAAGTAGAATGGGCACAATTATTGTAGTAGAAGATATTAATAAATTAGGAGAAGTTATAAAGAAATATGATGAGATAACTCATAGTATGAGACATCATATAAGCAGTAATAATGAAAATTTCTGTAACCGATTTTCTGAATTAGTGAATAATATTTTGGGAGAAAAAAAATGATATCTGTTGTGGTACCTATATATAACTGTGCATCATATTTGGATAGAGGAATCCATTCTTTAATTAATCAGACAATTTTTAATGAGCTTGAAATAATATTTATAAATGATGGTTCTGATGATAATAGTGAATTAATATTACAGACATACATTGATAAATATTCAAACATGAAATTAATATGTCAAAAAAATAAAGGTGTTTCGGCAGCACGAAATCGTGGTATAGAAGAGGCAAGAGGGGAATATATAGCCTTTTTTGATGCTGATGATATAGCAGAAGAAACACTATATGAAGAATTAAGAAACTTACTTTTGAATTTTAATGCAGATTTAAGTTGTGTTAACTATATGAAAATATTTTCAGATGGTATAAAAAAAGTACAAAAAAAAGAAGTTTATAAAATATATTCCGGTGATGAAATTATAAAGGAGTTTTTTTTATCTGATGTATTATGTAATAATACAGTTGACAAATTGTTTAAGCGTTCGCTTCTTGACGATTTAAAATTTCCAGAGGGTTATGCAATTGGCGAAGACATGTATTTTGTATTTTTATATTTATTAAAATCTGACAAAATTGCTGTTGATACTACAAAATGTTTATATCAGTACTGTATTCGTGAATCTTCGGCAATGAAGTCATCTTTTAGTAAAAAATATTTTGATTCGGTAATTTTATCAAATAAAATGATGGAGATTGTTCAAAAGAATGGTACTTTATACGCTCTTACAGAGGCAAATTGGATACATGAAGTATGTAAAACTTTAGCTTTATTTTATCAAGATGAAAATTCAGAATATTATGAGCAGATTGGTGAATATAAAAATATTATAAAAAGATATCCAATAAACAAAGCTTATAAATTATTAAGCTTTAAACATTTTCTAGCATTGCTTTTAATGCGATATTCACCTAAATTATATGTAAAAACATACAATTTTTTGCGTGTTGGATAAGATTGCATTTTATTTGTTAGCATAAACCTTGTTAGCATAAACCAAAGAAACAGAATATTTTTGTTCAATATAATGATGTACTTATATTGAATCTTTTATAATTGATATTAGGATGTAATTGATATGAAAATTTTAAAAAAGAAAGAAATTAGATTTTATTTTTTGATACTGACTGTATCTTCATTAATCTTTGTGATTCCTACACTATTAAAGGGTGTGAACGATTCATCAACTTCTTTATTTTTTTATGCAGGAATTGCTATTGTATTGATATTTACAAGAAATATATGGATGCTGTTATTTTATTTTTTAATCATAGCTCTTAATATGTATTTGTTATATGTACCATGTATGTATATTGGAGTAACTGTTACTAGTGTGGTTTATTTATTTAGTATTAGTTGTATGTTACTGTTATTAATAAAACATCGTGGATTTTTACGACTTAAGGCAGATTTATTCTCAAAATATTTGTTTTTTGTGTTTACTACAGTTTTCATATTTGCGTTTAATGGATATATAAACGAGACTGGTGTATTTAGTATTATTTGGAGATTATCTCCAATATATATGTCTTTGGCAATTGTTATTTTGATAAAAGATTATAAAAATCTGCAAGATGTTTTTATAATTTCTATTGTAATAGCTGCAATTATTTTTACTGGAGTGGCTTTTTTTGAGTTATTTCAAGGATCAACATTCTTTTATCATTTGTGGACGAACGAAGGTGAGAGATATCGTAATGGTATAATGAGAGTTGGCAGTACATTAGGAGATCCAAATACTTTGGCCATGTATATTGTCCCAATTATTTTTCTTTTATGGACTGATAGATGTAAAAATATTCTAAGTTCTCGATTTTGTAGAGTGTTGTCAATAATGATGATTTGTATGATTGTTCTTTCTTCTAGTAGGACATCGTTGTTATCATTATGCTTAGGAATTATATTATTCTTATGGTTTAGTGGAAAGTCGAAAACACAAATATATACATTGATTATTATATTTGTTACATTGATTGTTTCTCCATTTATTCTACCTCAAATTTACAATTTAGATATAGCAAGTTCAGGGCAACGTACAATGCTAGTTTTACTAGCATTGAAGATGTGGTCAAATAATATGTTATTTGGAATAGGTTTAGATAATTTTATGAAATTAACATATTGGATGACAATGAATGAGTATGTAAGACAATTAGTTGAATTAGGGGTATTTGCTTTTTTAGAATATATAGCATTTTATGGGATTTTTATAAAGGAATATTTTACTTATTGTAAAAAAAATGTGATTGTAACCAAAAAAAGAGATGCATCCCTAATTTTTGCAGGTATGATTGCGTTTGCGTTTAATTCTATTTCTATGGAAAGTTATTTTCATTACATTATGTGGATTTTACCTCCACTTTGTTTTATCTTTTTTGATGAAAAATTATAGTAAAGAGGTGTTATTATGAATAGAGTTTGTTTTATAAGCGTTTATTTTGGGGATATAACAGAAAAAATGAAAAATTTTTTTAAGTCTTGTGCTTGGAATTTAGGATTTGATTGGTTGTTTGTTAGTGATCATGTTCTTACATTTGAAGTTTCTAAAAATGTTCATTGTATATATCTTACGAAAGAAGAATTCAGAATAAAACTATCTGAAGTATCGGGAATTACAGTACCACCTTTTGAACCTTATAAGACATGTGATTTTAGACCTGCGTTTGGAGAAGTATTTAGGAAAGAATTAGAAAACTACGAATTTTGGGGTATTTCAGATACTGATATGATATTAGGTGATTTATCAAAATTTATTACAAATGAATTATTAGATAATTATGATAAAATTTATACATTTGGACATTTGTCTATTATTAGAAACACAGATGAAATAAACTCCTTATATAAAGTAGAAACAACGAATTCACGTGATTTTAAAAAAATTTTTTTAAATCCATTAAGCTGTGTATATGATGAGTACGAAGGTTTTACAGAAAAAATGGTTGATGTAGGGTATCGCGTTTATTTTGAAAAAAAATGTGCAGATATATATGTTACGCATTCAAGAATAAATGTATGTGAAAAGAATAGATTTAAACTTATACAGTATAGGAATAAGTATGCGGATTATTGTGAAAATGTAAATTATAAATATCAACTTTTTACTATTGATAATGGCAAAATAGTTAAATATTTTATAAAAAGTGGAAATCTTGAAAAAAAAGAATATTCTTACATTCATAAAATAGAATACGATAAAGAATTTGATTTAGATCTAGATAGCAGGTATATAATAACGCCTACTGAATTAATAAGATGTGATGAATTTTTTGAGAGAGTAGATCAAAATTTGTGTAATACTGAATATTTTATAAAATATAATAAATCGTATTCATTTATAGAAAAAATTGATTATTTATGGATGTTTGCAAGGTATAACATTCGTAAAATTAGAAAAAATGTATTTCCAAGGAAGAATGAAATTTAAATGAAAAATAAAATTAAAATTGCGATGGTTGTAGCAGAAACTGCTCCAATACCTGATGTGCATGGAGGAGGAGCAGAAAGATTAGTTACAATGTTAATTAACCAAAACGAAGTTAATCAGAGAGTAAATTTTATTGTTGCCTCTAAGTACGATAAACAAGCGAAAGAATTATCAAATAAATATAAATTAACAAAATTTATATATGTACAGAATAATAGATTTGTAGTGAAAATTTTTAACTTTTTCGTTCGTATTATAAATCTAAGATTTAATAAAAAACTTAAAAAGCATGGTTATTATGATGTAATAGCCAATAAAATCGATTCCGATTGTGATATTATAATTGACCAAAATGGATATTGCAATGAAATAGGTTTTTTAAGTGACAGATTTGGCAAAAAAAGAATATTAGCACATATTCATTGGATGGTTAATCCAAGCCAAAGACATATTGAAGATTGTTATGGAGGAGTAATAGGTGTCAGCTATTTCATTACAAATTATTGGCTTGAAAATTCAAAAAAAAATAGTGTTGAAGGATTGACTGTATATAGTGCAGTGGATGAGAAAAGGTTTTTAACAAAATCTAATGATGAATCTTGTTCAAGTATTTTGAATAAATATCGAATTTTAGAAACGGATTTTGTATTCGTTTATTGTGGACGGCTTCATGCGCAAAAGGGTGTAAAAGAATTGATTCAAGCGTTTATACAATTGAATTTAGATAATTGTAAACTTTTGATAGTGGGGGGTAGTTATTTGAAAAATTCAAGTAAGACTGATTATGAAACAGAAATCAGAAAATTAGCAGAAAAACATAAAAATATCATATTTACTGGCTTTGTCAATAATGAAGAGTTATGCCCAATTTATAATATTGCTGACGTTCAAGTTATTCCAACGCTTACAGAAGAAGCAGCTGGATTGGTAGCAATAGAAGGATTATATTGTGGGCTTCCAATCATTGCTACGAAATCTGGAGGATTGCCAGAATATTTAGATGATCAATGTTCAATAATTGTAGATAAAGGTATAAATGTTGTAAATAATTTAGCTAGTGCGATGAAATTATTATATGTAAATGGAGAGAAAAGAGAAAAGATGTCTCGAGCTGCTTTTAGTAGGGCGAAGTTATATACTCAAGAAAAATTTTATAATGATTTTGTAGATACTGTTGAACATTATATGAAAACAAAAGGATTTTAGATATGTCAGATAAAAAACAATTATTAGTTAATGTTATTTCAAATTTAATATATATGCTTATTAATTATGCAATTACTTTTTTTCTAACTTCATTTGTAGTTAATAAGATTAGTAGCGAAGCATATGGGTTTATTAGTTTATGTAATAACGTTGTGAATTACGCTACTTTAGTTACAATTGCCTTAAATTCTGTTGCAGGCAGGTTTATTACTATTAAAATGCATAGAGGAGAAGTTAATGAAGCGCAAAAATATTTTAGTTCGACTTTAATTGCAGACATCGCTATATGTATCGGTATATTATTAGTATTTATTCCACTATCTTTGAAAGTAGGAAAATTATTTGATGTACCTACAAATTTAATAACTGATGTTACAAAATTATTTTTATTAGTTACGTTTAATCTAATTATAAACGTCATTTGCAGTGTTTATTCAGTTTCAACTTTTATTACAAACAAATTGTATTTATCTAGTATTGCAAATGCAATAGGGAATATTATTAGAGCTGTTTTACTTGCAGTATTGATGAATCAATTAACTCCTTCAATAGTTTATGTTGGAATTGCTACAGCTAGTAGTTCACTAATAATTTTAGTATTAAATATGTTATATACTCGTATCTTATGTCCAGAATTGAAAATGAAATTGAAACATGTTTCTACTAATTATATTAAAGAACTTTTAGCATCAGGAATATGGAATTCATTAACTAAATTATCTCAAATATTTTCAGATGGATTAGACTTAGTTATCAGCAATGTCTGGGTAAGTGCTTATGCTATGGGGCAATTGTCCATTGCTTATACAATTCCCACTATAATAGCTGCTTTTATTTCGATGATAATTAATGTTTTTAATCCTAAGTTAACAGAATACTATGCCAAACAAAATATACAAAAGGTTGTTAGTGAAATAAAAACAAATATGAAAATGACTGCTTTTTTTGGAAATGTAATCTTTTTTGGAGTTATTGTACTAGGTAAAGATTTGTTTATGCTCTGGGTGCCATCATCAAATTTAAATATGGTATATACATTAATGCTTTTAGCAACAGTTTCAGTATTTATTTCTTCTATTGTATCTCCGCTTTCAAATGTTTTTTTACTAACTAATAAATTAAAAATTAATTCATTGGTATGGTTAGGTGTAAGCATAATTGACACAATTATAGTGTTGATTTTGGTAAGTTCAACAAATATGGGGGTTTATGCAGTAGCAGGGGTAAGTAAAATAGTAGGAGCTATAGTAAATATAGTTTTCCTTCCTATTTATGCAGCTCATTGTTTATATGTAAGTTCATTTGAATTTTATAAAGTTATCATCAGATATTTTATATCTTCTATATTTGTAGGAACTTCAATGATTTGTGTTCGAGTGCTACTCGGAACAGTTACTACTTGGGCTTTTTTTATTGTTTCAGTTTTAATATTAGGCTTGGTAGGAATGTTGGTTAATTATTTTATATTTTTTAATAAGTTTGAAAGGAATTATTTTAATAAAGTTATTTTTAAGAAATTAAGTAATGGATAATATGATAATAAATTCACAATACGAGTATCCATTAGAAGAAGCCTAAGCTTTTTCTTACTTTCTGACCATAACATGTTTAACAATTTAGGGTTTATTTATTAATGTGCTTAAATAATGTGCTCAAAGTTAAACTATTAATAGGGGATGTCATGTGGGTACTTACAATTCATAATTAAAAAATTTTATTTATTTTTATTAATAATCTTCAAAACTTTTATATGAGTTTATTTATATGAGTGTTTAATATGATATGAAGCATTTTATAGTACCAACATAGATGATTTCATGTTATTAAATTGTAATAATTGAACTACATTTATTTAAAGAATCATATACAAAAGTTAATTATTTTATTATATATTTAATAGATAGTAAAATAGCAATAATACAAATTATCAAAGTAGCTGTATTTGTATCAAATATTGATTTTTGACACTACAATTTAAAGGAGACAATTATATGAAAATAGGCATTTTAACATTTCACTATGCGCATAATTATGGAGCTGTGTTACAAGCATATGCACTTAAAACGTATTTGGAATCTATGGGACATAGTGTGTATATATTAGATTATAGAAATAAATATATAGAGCAGGAATATCCTAAAAAATTACATCCTAGATTTCCCAAAAAATATTTTTATAATCCAACAAAATGGAAAAAAATTAAAGAAAGTATAGAGCGTTGTTATTATTCTAAAGATAGTTGGGAAAAGAGATTTAATAAATTCGATGAATTTATTAATATTTATCTTTTGGGTTATAAGGATAATAACTGGAGAGATCTTTACCAAAATTGTGACTTGATTTTTTTTGGTAGTGATCAAATCTGGGAAGAAAATATAGTTGGAATTAAAGAGTTGGTATACTTTGGAAAAATCAAAACAAAAGCAAAAAAAATTTCATATGCAGCAAGTTGTTTTGATCCAAATGCTTTAGTTAAAAGTGACAGAATTAAAGAAATTAAAAATTTTGACAAAATATCCGTTAGAGAAGAATCAGTTGCAAAAATAATTAATAGATATTATCCAGATATAGATGTGAAAACAGTTGTTGATCCAGTATTTCTTTTAAAAAAAGGAATTTATAAAGAAATTTCTTTAGATTTAAAAATAAAAAATTACACATTGGCTTATTTTGTAACAGAAAATACAGAATTATCTAAAATATGTGATTATATTAGAAATGTAGAGAAGAAAAAAGTAATTGAAATTCATTTCTTTAATACAAAACAAATAAGAAGTAAATGGCAATTAACTGATATCGGACCTAGAGAATTTTTAGGATTATTTTTAGGTGCTGAAGAAATCATAACGAATTCTTTTCATGGTACAGCTTTTTCCCTAATTTTTCATAAACAATTTTGGTCTTTGAGTAAAAATGTTAGGGTTGTAGACATCTTAAATAAATTCGATATGTATGAGAGATGTGTTGAGTCATTTGATAATTGGAATGAAAAAAAACGTAATACTATAGATTATAGTAGTTTTGATTATAAGATGCAAAGTTTAGTATCGGATTCTGAAAATTTTATTAATCAAGCTATAGAAATGGTAGGTAAAATATAATGAATATAAAAATTGTTACTGCTTTTTTTGATATTGGACGTGGAAGCTATTCGAATATGAATAGAAGTGATGATAAATATTTTGAATATTTTAAATTTTGGGCGAGGATAAAGAATGATTTAACAATTTATTGTGAATCTAAAAATGCAGAAAGAATTAAAGAAATAAGATCTTCGTTTGGATTAGAAGAAAAAACACACATCATTTGTATTGATGAATTTAAATCAATAGAACCTCATATTTATAAAAGACTTAAAGAAATTGAAAAAAATGAAAATTTTAAAAATTTTAGATTTTTTAACAATGCATTATCTAATAAAGCTGATTATTGTTATATAATGTGTCTAAAATGGTGGTGTTTAAGTAATGCGGCACAAAATGAAGATGATAATCAAATGATGGCTTGGTTGGATTTTGGGTATAATCATGGTGGTGAATTGTATACAAATCCAAATGATTTTGATTTTGAATGGAATTATGAATTTGAAAGTAAAATCAATAAATTTTGTTTGTGCGATCCTAAAAGCGTTTGCTCAATAGATAACCTGCAATTTCAATCTGACTGTTTTATAGGGCACACTGCAGTAATGCCAGCTCATTACTGTGCAAAATATTGGGTTGAAATCAAGAGTGCAATGCTTTCTTTGTTACAATTAGATTGTATGGATGATGACCAACAATTAGAATTGATGGTTTATAGAAATTATCCTGAATGGTTTGAAGTGCGTATCTGTAATTGGTTTGAGGATATGAAATTATGTAGTAATCAAAGTTTTGAAATAAAAAAAGGTGATACTACTAGTTCATTTAAGAGTGTCATTAGAAATAAAGTGGAGAAATATAGACGAAAAGTATCTTTTTATAAACGGACCAGAAATAGATATTTAAAATATGGAAGATAAGAGGAGAAATTATATGAGATTTACAACTCTATATCCAAATTGTAGCAATGTAGAACTGGTTAAAGATGTAGGCCAAATTCCGTACATGCTCTCTAAATTATATGATGATATTGAAGCTACTTTAGTAGGGTGTAATATCGATCTAAATGGGTCTAATATTGATAGTATAAGTGGTGTTAAGATAAAGAATATTAAGGCACCGTTTAATAATTTGAACCTTTCTGGTATTCTTTACTTAATGTTTAATTCTAGAAATATTGATATCTTAAATGTATATCATGCTGGTCGTAGGACATACTTTTATACTAAATTTTATAAATTCTTAAATCCAAAAGGGAAAGTATATCTAAAATTAGATTTAGATTTTAGAAGCTGTGAAATGTATGATAATGATCAATGGGAACGAAAACTTTTTAATAAAGTAACAAAATCTGTTGATTTTGTTTCTGTAGAGTCGGAAGCAGTTAGAGAAAGGATACAAATATATTCAAATAATAAAATCGAAATAATTGGGAATGGTTTTTGCGAGACTTCATTCAATTTAGATATATATCATAAAAACAATTCTTTTATTACGGTAGGAAGGTTAGGTACAAAACAAAAAGCTACAGAGATTATATTAGAGGCATTTGCTAAAACCTCACGTAAACATGATTGGAATTTAATATTAATTGGTAGTATAGAAGAGGAATTTATTAAATATATTGAAAATTTTTATACAAAATATCCTGAACTTAAGAATCGAGTGCTTTTTAAAGGTGCTATTCATGATAGAAAGACATTATACAAAGAATATGCCTCTGCTAAAGTATTTTTATTACCTTCAAGATGGGAAGGGTTTTGTCTTGTCGCCGGTGAAGCACTTTCTTGTGGGTGTAGAATGATATTAAGCGATAAAGTACCGCCTAACATGGAAGTAACAAACAATCTTAGATTTGGAGAGGTAGTTAAAGTTGAGGATGTAACTTCACTTGCAAGTGCTATGATTTCAGAAACTAAAAGAACGTTTAATGAAAATGAGATTAAAAATATTAAAGATTATGCAGAAGAAAAGTTTTCTTGGTTTAATATTTGTGTTAAATTAAATACTATGTTAAGAAATTAAGGGTTGAATTAAATGATAAAGAATAAATTAGATGAAAAAATTGATATTTCTATAGTAGTTCTTCATTATAATGATTATGAGCTAACTGTAAATTACGTAAATAATATTCAGTCATTGAATTGGGATAATTTAAATTACAAAATAATTATTGTTGACAATTGTTCACCTGATGGGAGTGGAAATTATTTAAAAACGAAATATATTTTTGATGAATATGTTGATGTTATAATAAGTCCAATTAATTTAGGATTTGCAAAAGGGAATAATTTAGGGATTTGTTTTGCAAATGAAAATTATCATTCTGATTTGATTGTTGTATCGAATAATGATATTCAAATTCAAGATTATGATTTCTTTATAAAATTATGGAGTACATTTCAAAAAAATAATGTTGCTATAATTGGCCCAGATATTTATAGTACTGATAAAAATATACACCAAAGTCCTATAAATCAACAAATATTAAATAAAGAGCAATTACTTATTTTTGAAAAGAATATCTCAAAAAAAATCAAGTATTTACGTGTGATAAAGAAATTAAAAGTCTATAATATTTTAAGCGATTTAAAAAGATGTTTGCTTGGTAAATCAGGAAAAGATTCTTACTTATATGATAAAAAACAATATAATGTAGTATTACAAGGTGCTTTTTTTGTTTTAACAAAAAAATATTTAAATAAGCATCCAGAAGGTTTGTATCCAGGTACCTTTTTGTATATGGAAGAATTAATTTTATTCTATATCTGTTTTAAAGAAAATTTAGATATTTTATATGATCCTGAATTAAAAGTTTTGCATTTTGATGGAGTATCAACTAGAAATAAAAAAAATGATAGATGTGATAAGTACTTATTTGAAATGATTGAAACATTAAAATCATGTAATGTTTTTGAAAAAGTGATTTCTGAGTATGAAAGGGGAATTAATCATGTATAGTATTTTTAGAATTAAATATTTTGGTAGATTTTTAGCTAAGATTATTTGTAAAAAAACGGGTGGAGAATATGAGTCTAGATTTTATCGTAAGTATACGAAAGATGCTTATTTAGTTGATGTCGGTATGTATTCATATGGTGGTTGTTTTAGGTCAAATTTTTGTCGGGGGGGGGCTGTGAAAGTAGGCAGATATTGTTCATTGGGAAGTGATACATGTTATATAGGACATAATCACTTGATGAATGGTGTATCTACGAGTCCTGTATTAGGAAATAATTATTTTTTAAATAAATTTGGCATAAATATTAACGAAAATGAGAGATATCAATGTTTAGACATAGGAAATGATGTTTGGATTGGATCTAATGTTGTAATTCTATCGAATTGTCACCAAATTGGTAATGGTGCAATTATTGGAGCAGGTTGTATTGTAACTAAAGATGTGCCACCATTTGCAATTGTTGCTGGAAATCCAGGAAAAATTATACGATATAGATTTGATAGTAAAACATGTGAGAGATTAGAAGAATCAAAATGGTGGGATCTAGAGCCTAAAGAACTTATGCCATTTTATCAGTATTTTGATTCGCCAAAAAAGTTTGCTGAATGCATAATTGAGTATAAAAGAAATAGGTGATATTTAGATGTTAGAATTTATAAAACCAGTTAAAGTTTATGGTGCTAAGTTAAAAGACAAAGAAAAATTATTGAAGAGTCAATCCGGTGGAGCTTTTACTGCAATTGCAGAGTTTTTTTTAAGTAAAGGTGCTATTGTATATGGATGTTCTTTAGATGATAAATTAAATGCTGTATATGCTAGAATAACTTCTTTCAAAGATCTAGAAAAAGTAAAGGGATCAAAATATGTGCAAGCTAAACTAGGAGATACGCTTAAAAATGTTTTAAAAGATTTAGAGTCTGATAAAATCGTATTGTTTTCAGGTACACCGTGTTATGTAGCAGCATGCAAGCAATTTATAGATTTAAAAAAGTATGGGAATCAGTTATTCGTAGTGGACATTATTTGTCATGGTGTACCTAGTCCTTTAGTTTATAAAGCCTATCTTGATGAGGTAAGCAAAAAAGAAAATTGTGATGTTCAAAATTACATTTTTCGTTATAAAAGTGGGGGAGACAAGACAATTGAGCGAATTATTTATAGTAATGGTAAAGAAGAACTCACAGAAAACTACATTAAATTATTCTATACAAATTTAGCATTAAGACCTTCCTGTGGAAAATGTCAATTTGCAAAGATTGAACGTGTATCTGACTTTACAATAGGAGATTTTTGGGGTATTAAAAATAGTTTCCCCGATTTTAGTAGCAATGATGGAGTTTCTGTTATACTTTGTAATAATGAAAGAGCTGTAAAAATATTCAGTAATATACAAAGTCAATTTGATGCTTTCGTAACAGATATTCATCATGCCTTACAACCAAATTTAAAAAAAGCCTCAAAAGTACCTTTTTACCGATATTTATTTTGGAAAGATTTTTATAAGCATGGGGTTTTATACTGTTCAAAAAAATGGTCACCTATTGTAGAATTTCCAAACGTATTAAAGCAAAGAATTAAAATGTTGATTAAGCGTTAATGAGGATTGTAAAATATTATGAATAATGTAAATAAAAATATTAATAATAAGGCTAAGGTTGTACCTATACTTTTTTCTCGTAAAGATGAATGTTGTGGCTGTACTGCTTGTTATGCAATTTGTTCACAAGGTGCAATATCCATGAAATCTGATGATGAGGGTTTTGAATATCCTATAATTGATCCAGGAAAATGCGTTAAGTGTTATATGTGTTTACGTGTATGTCCTATTAAAGAATCAAAAAGATTATTTGGCGGCAAAAAAAATTAATTAAGTTACTAACATGGATAGATAAATAGTGTTAAAAAAAATAAAAATTTAAATAATAAAATCAATGAATAATTGGCATGTGAATAAAAGTTTGTTATATTTAAATCATTAGTTATATTTGGTGTTATAAATTTATAAAACAAATATAAAAGTAGATATTTTTTTTAGAAGACGGAGGTATATATGTATTCAAAATTTGATTATGAAGATGTCTTAAATGAAGAAGTGATTGATTTGTCAGAGTTATTTCGTTCGATCTTTAAGAATATTAAACTGATTATTGTTTTATGTATATTGTTTGGTGTTGGTGGTTTCTTTGGGACAAAGTTATTGATTGCTCCAACGTATACGGCTAGTACTTCAATTTATTTAACGCCTCAGATTAGTGAGAGTGGTTCTTTGGATTATAATTCACAGATGGCAAATAGTAAATTGGTTACGAATGCGGTGAATTTATTAACACAGAACAATATTATGTCTGAAGTAGCTAAGGATGTTGGATTAGAAAGTGCTTCTACTGTTAAAAATTTTGTTAGTGTAACGAATGAGTCAGACACAGAAATTATTACGATTTCAGCTACAACAACAGATCCTAAGTTATCTAAGGATATCGCAAATGATACAGTTAGCACTTTTATTCGTACAATGCAGAAGAATTTAAATGTTCGTAATATTGAAGTAGTAGATAAAGCAAAGTTATCTTATGTGCCAAGTGGACCGAATGTAAAGAAGAATACTTTACTTGCTATTATGGTTGGTTTTGTACTTGGTTGTGGTTATGCCGTGATGAAGTTCTTATTGGATAATCGTTTACGTACAAAGGAAGAGGCAGAAAAGTATTTGGGTATTCCAGTATTCTGCGAGATTCCTGAACTATAATGGCTAAGTACATAGATTTGCATTCTCATATTGCTTGGGGCATTGATGATGGTATGCCTAGTATTGAGGATGCAGTAAAAGCTTTAGAGTTAGCTAAGGATGATGGTATAGTAGGTATTTGTAGTACACCGCATTTTATTCCTGGTCAATTAGATGTTCATATCTATAATGAAATGGTGACTCGTCAATTGGAATTAAGAAAGATGAGTCCTATCCCTATTTATTTTGGTGGGGAAGTAATGATGAATAGTGAGTTTATTGAAGGCTTGGAATTAGATTTGTATCCAACATTGAATAGTTCTCGTTATATGCTTGTAGAATATAATGTTCTTCGTGATATTCATTCGATTGATTATAGAGATGAATGTTTATATGAATTGAAGATGAAAGGTTTTGTTCCTGTACTTGCTCATATTGAAAGATATTTCCATGATGGTCTTGATTATTCAATCATTGATCATTGGGTTGATATGGGTTGTGTACTACAATTGAATCGTACTTCGATTCTGGGTGTAAATGGAAAGAAAATACAATCGAATGCGTTGGAATTATTAGACAATGGATATTGTGATGTAATTTGTACTGATACGCATAGAGCTACAGGAAATAGAATCGAACAATTGAGTGATGTGTATACTGTTGTAGGTAAGCGTATTGGGTTTGATAATGCGGATATCTTATTTTATAGGAATCCAAAATTATTATTGAGTAATAAAGAGATATTAAATATTGAGGTTGAAAAGAAAAAGAAACTGTTTGGTTTCTTTGGGAGATAGAAATGGCAAGAAAGAAAAGAAATCAATTTGACGTGGATGAAATCTATCGTGGATTACGTACAAATATTGAATTTAGTCAGATGGATGATGCGATTCAAGTAATCAATGTAGTTAGTACAATTCCTAATGAAGGTAAGAGCACTATAGCTTGTAATTTAGCTCGTATTATGGCAGCTAAATATAAAAATGTGTTATTAATTGACTGTGATTTAAGAAATGCTTCAGTTCATAAAACACTACAGATCTCAAATCGTTCTGGATTAACAAACATTATTTCAGAATTTAGAGAAGGCGTTAGCATTCATTCATTTGAAGGAGTACAAGACGTACAATATGATGGAGGTTATCCTTTATCTGTCATTACTGCAGGTCATAGAGTACCAAATCCAAGTGAAGTATTAGGATCTAAAAGATTAGCTAAATTCTTAAATCAAGCTCGTCAAGAATTTGGATATATTATTATTGACTGTCCACCAGTTGCGGTTGCATCTGATGCCATTCCATTATGTAACGTAAGTGATGGAGTTTTATATGTAGTTGATTCAAAATCTTCTGATAAACGTAAAGTAAAAGCAGCCATTAATGATGTTGAAAGAAATGGTGGTCACGTCATGGGTGTAGTATTAAATAAGGTAGAATCAGCAAGTGACAGTAATTATGGATATGGCTACAGATATGGGTATGGAGGAGAAGACAATGGTAAAAAGAAGAAAAAGAAATAGTTTTATTATCTTAGCTTCAACTCTATTATTAACTGGATGTGGCAATAGTAATTTAGAAATCACCAAAAACGACATTTTAGAAGTGGCAAGAGATGATGCGAATGCCACAAAAAAAGAATGTTCGAATGTATCTATTCAAGAAGAAAAGAAATACTATACTGTAAGTTTTGATACAACTACTGGATCTTATGAATATAAGATTGGTAAAGATGGTATTATACAAGAAAGAAATTATAAAAGAAGTAATAGTGAAGATGTTTCTACGACTGAACCCGTAGAAGAGAAGAAGGAAGAAACGAAAACTGAAACAAAGAAAGAAGAAAAAAAAGAATCAACTTTTTTTGATGAAAATCAACAACAAGCAATTAATGCAGTTTTAGCGAATGCAGGACTTGGACAAGAAGATGTAACAGACATTGGTTGTACTTTAGATGAAGCAACACAACAATATACAGTTACATTTACATTCCAAGATATTCATAATACTTGTATGGTTGATGCAGCTACATTTACTGTATTGTCATCAGTACAGGCATAATATACAGATTAAACAAAAAGAATAAGTTGTTCTTTTTGTTTTTTTTTAGTAGAATAAATTGAGTTATAGTGAAAGGGTTATATTATGTCTAGAATTGGAACTTTAAAAATTACGATAGAATTTGTATTTTTTATGTTTATTATACAATTTTCTGGATACGATTTAGAAACGTGTTGGAAATTATGTATATTATATTTTTTAATGCAATTATTGATTGGAAGATATCAAGGAAGAGTTTTATTAATGTACGATGAAATTCGTTTGATTATATTAAGTCATATTGGTTTTTTCATTGGAAGTTTTCTTGTTTTTCCAATTAGTACTTGGACTATAAAGAAATTCTTTGGATTCGTTTTATTAACTTGTGTTTTATTTGTTTTTGCAGGATGTAACTCTAGATATTCTCATAAAATATTTAGAAAATGGTTTAAACATAATACTTTAATTGTTGGTATCGGTCATACAGCTGAGCAATTAGAATATGTATGTAGAGGTAATGGATATTCGTTGTTAGATGTGATCGGCTTTGTGAATTGTAATAAATCAAATAAAGTTAAGTATGTTCAGCAGAAACAAATAGTTGATGTAAATAAAACATTTGATTTAGATTCAATTTGTTCTGTAATCAAGGAAAAAGATATTAATACTGTATTAATTGCAATTCCTGAATTGGATAGTGAAGATTTAAATGCGATATTTGAAGTATTTAAGAATAAAGTAGCAGTAATAAAATATTTACCACAAGTTAATGGCTTGGTAACTTTTGATACAAATGTAGAAGATTTTGATGGTATTTTAATGATTTCTAATTCTCGTGGTTTAAAACATTGTTTATCTTATACTTTAAAACGAATTATGGATATATGTGCAGGACTATGTGGTTTATTATTATTAATACCATTAACAATCTTTGTCTTCATTAAAAATCGTAAAGAAGGAGATAGAGGTCCAATTTTCTTTACGCAGAATCGAATCGGAAAAAATGGAAAAGAATTTAAAATGTTTAAATATCGTACTATGGTATTAGGTGCGGATAAGATTCTCGAAGAGTTAATGGAAAAGGATCCTGCAATTAGAGAGGAATATACAAAGAATAAAAAATTAGTGAATGATCCACGTATTACAAGTGCAGGAAGATTCTTGCGTGAAAAGAGTTTGGATGAGTTTCCACAATTTATTAATGTATTGTTAGGTCAAATGTCTTTAATTGGACCTCGCCCATATTTACCAAGAGAAAAAGAGGATATGGGAGACTATTATTATGATGTCATCGCATGTAAACCTGGTATTACTGGAATGTGGCAAAGTCATGGAAGAAGTGAGGTAGATTTTGATCACCGTTTATTATTAGATGAATATTATTATCGTAACTGGTCATTCTGGTTGGATATTACTTTATTATTTAAAACAGTGAAACAAGTTCTTTATGGCGAGGGTGCCATGTAATTCAAAACTTGAGAGCTTTTTATATTTGTAGTATTATATTTAACGTATAGGAGATTTTTGTTATGAAAAAAAATAAGAAACAAAATAAAGTAGGAAAAGTATTTGGGGTTATTTTTTCAATTGTAATGATTGCTGCAACAATGTATTTGTTGTTTAACATTATCAAATTGAATGTATTGCCTACAAAACTATTGTTTTTAATGACAATTGTATTTGTATTATTAGATTTAATTTTTATCTTATTGTTGTGTTTTGCAACAAAGGGTGTTGTATCTAAAATTATTTGCATTATTTTCGCTTTGGCAATTTCATTGGGATCTTGTTTAGGTGGATATTATATGTCAAAGACTGGTGGACTACTTTCAAGTATGACGAATGTTGCTAAACATTCTAAAAATACCATTAGTGTTGTTGTTAAAGAATCAAGTGATATGAAAAAGAAAACAGATCTTGCTGGTCGTAGTGTAGGTACTTTGGCAAATATTAATACAACAGGTTCTAAAAAGATTTTAAAGGAATTAACTAATTCTGGAATTTCAATGGAACAAAAAGAATTTGGCAGTATGACTGAAATGTTAGAATCATTCTATAATGGGGAAGTAGATTCAATTGTTATTAGTGAATCTAGTCGTAGTCAGATTACGGATATCGAAGCTTACGCAAACTTTGATAGTAATACTCGAGTTGTTTATCAAACTTCATATAAAGTAGAAAATACAGATAAGGCCAATGCGGTAAGTAATATTACTACAACACCATTTAATGTGTTGATTTCTGGATCAGATACTCGTGGTGGATTTGACGAAAATGGTCGTAGTGACGTAATTATGGTAGCTACTCTAAATCCTAAAACAGGAACAATTTTATTAACATCAGTTCCACGTGATTTCTATGTAACGACGGCTTGTGATGCAGGTGATGGTTGTATGGAAGGTCAATTGGATAAAATTACACATACAGGTATTCATGGTACAAATACGACCAAGCGTACTGTAGAGAAACTTTTAGGTATTGAAATTAACTATACATTTAAAGTAGGTTTCGATACGGTAACAGATATTGTTGACGCTGTAGGTGGTATTGATGTAAATGTTGAACCAGGCTATGAATGCAATAATTTTATGCATGCTCCTGGATTAAGTGTACATGCTGGTGTGAATCACTTAAATGGTGAACAGGCGTTAGGATATGCTCGTGAGCGTTATGCTTACAGTGAAGGAGATCGTCAACGTACTAAGAATCAACAACAAGTTTTAATGGGTATTGTTGATAAGATTACAAGTCCTGCAATTGTTACTAACTATGCTCAAATCATGGATAGTATGTCAAATACATTCTCAACAACTATGTCAAATGATGAAATTTCATCATTGATTAAATATCAATTAAACAGCAATCTAAAATGGAAAATGGAACAATATATGGTAAATGGTACTGGAGATACATTAATGTGTGCTGAGCTTGGTGATGCGGCTTATGTAATGGTTCCAGATCAAAGTACTGTAACAACGGCTAAAAATAAAATCAATGCTGTTCTTGCTGGTAAATCAGCGGATGATGTAGAGTAAGGATATATTCCTTGCTCTTTTTTTATTTTGTAGGTGTATAATTTCATTGTGAGGTGTTGTTTATGATGGAAACTACAGATTATATACAAAATAGAATTAATACGAATGTTCGTAAGTTTGAAGAACTAAGCAAGAAGTATCATAGATGTCATATAGGATTACTTATCTCTACTTTTAGTTGTTTTACTGGTGTTCTTATCTTGAATGTTATTTATTTGATTGTTCCAGTAATATGGTTGATTTTTTCTGCATGTGTATTAGTACTGGCTGGCTTGTTTTTATTATTCTTTGACGTGTTGAATGACTATTCATCGAAGTCATTGGAGTATAAATATAAAGCTAATTTATTGAACTATGAAAAGAACTTATATGAAGCAAAACAGGGCGGCTTTAAAGGTTTTTCATATCGTTGTGAAAGGTTTATGTAATCTCGCACTCTTTGTGTGAATTTGCCAACTCATGGTCATTTATTATATAATATGTAATTGTGAGCTACAAAAGAGTTTATAGGAGATTTTAATATGTCTAAAAAGGATGTAAAACTTTCGCAGAATGTGAAAAAGAAAAAGAAGAAAAATAAGCGTCCTATCAGTAAGTTTTTAACAGTATTTATGTTTATTGCGTTAGGTGCATTTATTTTTCAAATGATTCGTTTGAATTTATTGCCTTTTAAATTAATAATATTAGTTTCATTAGTGTTTATACTATTAGCTTTAATTCTGACTATTTTAATGAGGTTTAAGGCTAAGAAGTTCTTTAGTCGTTTTCTATTTGGATTGATATCTTTATGTATGTGTATTGGTCTTGCTTATGGTAATTATTTCTTATTTAAAACAAAGGATACGTTTGATGTCGTAACAAGTCTTGCGGATAGTAAGGCAACAACTACTTCGATTGTTGTTAAGAAAGCTTCGTCAATCAAAAACGAGAATAATTTGAAGAAAAAGACAATTGGGACAATGTTGAGTGTGGATAAGAAAGCTACTCAGCGTATGTTGAATTCTTTAGATAAGAAGAAGATTTCTTATAAGACAAAGGATTATGATTCATTAGATGATTTAATGACGGCTTTCTATGATGATAAAGTCGATGCGATTTGTTTAAATGAGAAGTATCGTGATATTCTTCATGAGAGTGAGGCGTATTTTAGTTTTCAAACGGATTCGAAAACAATTTATCAAAATGTAGAATATACCAAAGTAGATAAAACGGATAACCCTAGTGATTCGGTTAATAATATTACTAAAGATGCGTTTACTATTTTAGTGAGTGGCAATGATTCTTATGGCTCTTTACAAGATAGTAATACGCGTAGTGATGCGAATATGTTATTAACTGTGAATCCTAAAACAGGTCGTATTTTAATGACGAGTATTCCTCGTGATTATTATGTTGACTTGGTATGTGATGAAACAGGGGATAATGCTTGTCCTGAAGATAGTAAAGATAAATTAACGCATTCTGGTTTAATGGGTGTGAAGTGTACGGAAAGAACGATTGAAAAAGCGTTGGGTATCAAAATCAATTATAATATTCGTATTAACTTCTCTAGTGTAGTAAACTTAGTGGATGCACTAGATGGAATTGATTTGGATATTCAAAAGGGTGAAGAAGTTGATATTCTATACGCGAATGGACAGCCTGGTTTAAGTGTCGGTCAACATCATGTGGATGGTGAAACGGCATTAGCCTTTGCACGTGAAAGACATGCCTATTTGGATGGAGATAATCAGCGTGTGCGTAATCAACAAAAAGTATTTAAAGCTATTTTCAAACGTATAGTTTCTCCTAAGATGATTACGAACTATGGTAAGTTTATGGATGCATTGGCTGTAGCTTTTGATACAAACTTATCGAATGATGAAATCAGTGATTTTATCAAGTATGAATTGAATAATATGCCAGATTGGAAATTTGAATCATATTCACTTGTAGGTGATTCAGATTCTAGATTCTGTTATGCTTCTTCAGGCTATGCTTCAGTCATTATTCAAAATGAAGAAATGAATGATATCGCAAAAAGGAAGATTCAAGCTATCTTGGATGGTAAAAAGGCATCTTCTGTAAAAGATACTTCCGGTTTTTCTCAAAAACCGAGTGAAGATAATTCAGTAGGTAATGCTCAAGAGTTTGCTGAGATGAATAACAATAGTGAAGAAACAGATGAAGATTATTATACGTATGAAGAACCATCATATGAAGAAAATAATGAATATTACTATCAGCCAGAAGAACCTGCAGAATACGATTCTTCTCAAGATTATGCAGGATAGATAACTATTAGCCATTTCGTAAAGAGATGGCTTTTTTACTTTTTATATGTTTTAAGTTATAATAAATTATTGTAGAAGAGGTTTTTTACTTATGAATAGTTTATATAAATCAAATATTTATCAAAAATATAGAGGAATTCTAATATCACTCATCGATGTTTGTATTGTATTATTCTCTTATTTAGTGGCATATATGATCCAAAATAATTTCTTTATTAATGAGAAAACAATCGCCCTGACAAAGATGGTGAGTCTTGGATTAATATTCATGTTGTTTCTACACTTTATTGTTTTAAGATTGTTTAAAACACAAATGTCATTATGGACATATACGGGGCCAAATGAAATTATTCGAACATTTCTAAGTTGTTTTGTGTGTTTTCTAATCATGTCTTATTTTGTGTTAAAAGTTGACCTATTTAGTATTGAATTAATCGCATTAGCTGAATTATTATGCTTTATATTCCTTTTAGGAGCACGAATGCTATATAGAATGGCAAGACGCTATATAGTGGATGTGGATAGAGTGGATAATTGTTTGATTGTGGGTGCTGGTAATGGCGGATATTTATTGATGAATGAAATTTATCATAATATGGCCTATCCATATAATGTGATTGGATTCTTGGATGACTTTAAGAAAAAAGGGACTATGCTAAGTGGTAAACCAGTACTTGGAACTATTTCTGAAGTAGAGCGTATTTGTCAAGAGAACAATGTTCGTTGTATCTTTATTACCATTTCTTCTGTTACTGACGAAAGAAAACAAGAAATCTTAGATCTATGTACATCCACTTCTATTCCAACAAAAATCATGCATATCTTTGTTGGAAATGATGAGAGTAATCATATTTCATTTGAAGATATTGATATCAAGGATTTATTAAACCGTCCTAGCATTGACTTAAAAGTCGATCAGATTGGTTCTTATCTTACGAATAAAGTGGTTTGTGTTACCGGAGCCGGCGGATCTATTGGTTCAGAATTGTGTCGTCAAATCATTCATTTTAATCCTTCTAAATTGATTATGGTGGATATTAATGAGAATGCACTATATATGCTTAAACAAGAATTCTTAGTCATGAAACGAAAGAGACAAATGAATGATTCCATTCAACTAGAATCTTTAATTGTTTCCATTCGTGAAAGAGAAGAAATCTATAAGCTTATGAGAAACTATAAGCCAGACGTCGTTTATCATGCAGCAGCACATAAACACGTACCTTTAATGGAAGATCGTCCTACAGAAGCTATTAGAAATAATATCTTTGGAACAAAGAATGTGATAGATGCTTGTTGTGACTGTGGTATATCTCGTTTTATTATGATTTCAACAGACAAAGCGGTAAATCCAACAAATGTAATGGGCGCTACTAAGCGTATGACAGAAATGTATATGCAATCAAGAAATACTAAGGGTGGTATTCATATGGCGGCTGTACGCTTTGGCAATGTATTAGGATCCAATGGTTCTGTTATTCCAATCTTTAAAGAACAAATTAAAAATGGCGGCCCAGTCACTGTAACACACAAAGATATAAAGCGTTACTTTATGACTATTCCAGAAGCAGCTCAATTAGTATTACAAGCAGGATACTATGCGAATGAAAGAGAAATCTTTGTGTTAGACATGGGAAAACCAGTCAGAATCTGGGATTTAGCCGACAAAATGATTCGATTGGCAGGACTCGTACCAGGAAGAGATATTGAAATTCAAGAAATTGGATTGCGTCCTGGAGAAAAGATGTTTGAAGAATTAGCTTTAGAAATGGAAGAATGTCATAAGACGGACAACAATCTAATCTTTGTACACGAAAAGATGGACATCGATTCAAAAGAAGTAGATTCTAAATTAAATAAGCTAAAAGAATTAATGGACCAAACAGACGACAAACTTCAAATCAAAGAAGTTTTAATGGACATGATCAAAGAATAATTATTCAAGCTGGGTATATCCCGGCTTGTTTTTGGAATTAGAAATGTACATTCTGGAATTTAGTATAGAATACTTGATATAATAAGTATGTCGAATTATTAACGAGGAGTAATTAAAAAATGGAAAAGAAATATCAAATTTTTATTTCATCAACATATACTGATTTAATTGAAGAACGAAAAAAAGTAAGAGACACTATTTTGAATATGCTTCATTTTCCAGTAGGAATGGAAGTTTTTGGCGCCGCAGATGAAGAACAATGGGAAATAATAAAGGATACAATTGATAGTTCAGATTATTATATATTAATTATTGCACATAGGTATGGAACAATAATATCTGAAGGACCGGATGCAGGTATTAGTTATACTGAGAAAGAATATCGATATGCTAAGGAAAAAGGTATTCCTATACTTGCGTTCCTTATGGACGATTCTGTTGCTGTAACGCTTGATAAAATAGATTCTGAACACAAGGAAGAATTGCAAAAGTTTAAAAAAGATGTTCTAGGCTCAAGATTAATTGAATATTGGAAAACAGCTGATGATTTAGCTCAAAAGGTATCGATTTCGCTGCATAAGCAAATGGATCGAAAAAAACGTCCTGGATGGATTAGAGCAAATTCATTTGATATCGAAGAAAGCCATGCACAATTATTAGAATTGAATCGCAAAATCCAGCGCTTAGAATCTGAAAATAAATCGTTACAAGATGAACTTAACGCTTGTAAGAATAAAAATACAAGAGAGCCATCTTTAGAAACAACACTAACGGTTGACATGTCAAATGATGTGTTTGGGAGATTTTCTCATCCTGAATATGCAATTCAAGATGAAAATATGTCTTTAAATGGATTGAAAATATTGAATGTTTCGAAGTTTAATACTGTAAAGAGACAATATAGGAAGATTACTATTAATGATTTTTCAAAAGATTTAACCCCTTTTGCTATAGAGAGTGAAATTGATGACTATAACAATAGCCTACCCACTAATGAAGAATTACGAATTTATGCAGACAAATTAGATCATTACATTCAAATAACAAAAAGTTGTGTTCGCGTTGAAATTGGTTTACAAAATGTTGGTACAGCAATAGCTAATAGTGCTTCTCTTGTAATTCAATTTCCGGATAGTGTAGAAGTATATAATAATAATATTATTGATTTATTAGAGCCTGAAGCACCAGAAAAGGGGAATAATCCAATCGAATTAGCAGCGAAAAGAAAGAAATATCAATCATCTAATATGTTATATAATAACCCGAATATATTAAATGGCTTGACAGAAAAATTAAATTTAGTTAATCCATTATTATACGCAATTGAAGACATCGAAGATTGTTTGATTAATAGTAATATTGTAGAAATAAATTGTGATAAATTGATACATAGTTATATTTCCTGTAAAAACGATGTATATCTAGTAGGAAGAAAACCTGGGAAATATAAAATAAAATGTTCTTTAATGTGCGAAGAATATGAAAAACCAGTAGTCAAATATATTGATTTTGAAGTTGTTGAATAGTGTTATCAAATGACTGTTTATTAAAAGATAATGATGAATCTATTTTGAACTTGAATCTTAAGATTTTCTTAAGTAGTTGAGTTAAGAAGGTATTCATTTTATAATTGAATTAATCGAGAGCTAACTATATAAAATTCAAGTATTATTTATGAAAAAGTTTGAAAATATAA
>ENA-OUQP01000711-OUQP01000711.1-human-gut-metagenome-genome-assembly--contig:-NODE-711-length-28060-cov-4.077665_pt1 | contig 28060 bp, 26 predicted proteins | sample MGYA00237951_ERZ548836 | MGnify/ENA primary metagenome ERZ548836 (study PRJEB26490, sample SAMN05194702) | human gut metagenome | biome: terrestrial biome; feature: human-associated habitat; material...
GCCCTCGTCTCGCTAATCGTGCTTCTCGTCTTGGCGCAGCTGCCGGTCTTCGTGATCACCGGCATCAACGCCACGGCCTCGGAGCACGTGAGCGAGTCCCAGATCGCCAAGCTCGCTTCCGTCGAGGAGGGGACGACGCTGCTCAACGTCGACACCTCCCAGATCACGGAGAAGGTCTCGAAGAATCCCTGGGTCAAGCGCGTCATCATCAAGCGCGAGTTCCCGGATACGCTCGGGGTCTCCATCGAGGAGCGTTCGGTTGCCGCGCTCGTCGTCATTGGCGGCGGTACGAGCGTGTGGGCGCTTGGTGACGACGGCGTCTGGATCGAGCCCGTGCAACTCGATACCTCTTCCGGGGAGGACGTCGTCCAGCTCGCCCTCGCCCGTGCTCAGGAGATGGGCTGCCTGCTCATCGCCAACGTGCCGGCCACGGTCAACCCCGCGCAGGGCGCGCCCTCGACCGATGACCCCATCCTCGATGTCCTGACCTACCAGAGCCAGCTCCCGGATTCCATCAGTTCCGAGGCCCAGGTCTTCTATGCCGCGAGTTCCGGAAGCATCTCCGTCGTTCTCAAGAGCGGCCTCGAGGTCTCCCTTGGCGCGGCGAACGACGTCTCCGCAAAGGCCCAGGCCCTGAGCGAGATCATGGCGAACTACGGCGATCAGCTCACCTACGTCAACGTTCGCGTCCCGAGCAAGCCCACCTACCGCAAGGTCGCGGATGGCACCACGCTTTCTGGCGCTGCCAACACCGTGGCGCAGATTACGGCCGAGTCCACGCCGGCGACAACCTCTTCCTCGAGCGATGACTCCGGCGAGGATGCCGGTGACGGCTCGGATGGTGACTCCGCCGGAGACTCTGGCCAGTACGAAGGTGCGGGGGAGGACGAGGGATAACATCGCTACCGCAGGCGGCCCCAATCTGCAGTTCGCGTGAAAAAACGTCAACGATTTGTTGACAGGGGAGCGCCATATATGACAGTATGTGCCGCTTTACCTTTCGGGTAGAGCTAAACCTGAGCTTGAGAGTTTGAAGAATATGGCTAAACACAGCGCCACTAAGACGGGCCCCGCCCACAGAAGAACGACCACAACAAGCACTGCCACGCAAGGAGGAACCATGAGCGCCACCGATACCCTCAGCAACTACCTCGCCGTCATCAAGGTTGTCGGAGTCGGCGGTGGCGGCACCAACGCCGTCAACCGCATGATCGAGGAGGGCATCCGCGGCGTCGAGTTCGTGGCTGTCAACACCGATGCCCAGGCTCTCGCCATGTCTGACGCGGACGTGAAGGTCCACATCGGCACCGACATCACCAAGGGCCTTGGCGCTGGCGCCAACCCCGAGGTCGGCGCTCAGGCCGCCGAGGACTCCCGTGACGAGATTAAGGCCGCCCTTGCCGGCGCCGACATGGTCTTCATCACCGCGGGCGAGGGCGGCGGCACCGGCACCGGTGCTGCCCCCGTTGTCGCTGACATCGCCAAGAACGACGTGGGTGCCCTCACCATCGCCGTAGTCACCAAGCCGTTCACCTTCGAGGGCCGCAAGCGCACCGCCAGCGCCCTTAGCGGCGTCGAGAACCTCTCTGAGAACGTCGACACCCTCATCGTCATCCCGAACGACCGCCTTCTCGACCTCGCGGAGAAGAAGACGACCATGCTCGAGGCCTTCCGCATGGCGGACGACGTCCTGTGCCAGGGCACCCAGGGCATCACGGACCTCATCACCGTCCCGGGCCTCATCAACCTCGACTTCGCTGACGTCTGCACGATCATGCGCGGCTCCGGCACGGCCATGATGGGCATCGGCATGGCCTCTGGCGACAACCGCGCCACCGACGCCGCCCAGGAGGCCATCTCCAGCCGCCTGCTCGAGAGCTCCGTCGACGGTGCCACCCGCGTCCTGCTCTCCATCGCCGGCAACAAGGACCTCGGCATCACCGAGATCTCCGACGCCGCAGACCTCGTCGCTTCCAACGTTGACCCCGAGGCCAACATCATCTTCGGCACCACGGTTGACGAGAGCCTGGGCGATCAGGTCCGCATCACCGTCATCGCCACCGGCTTCGCCGATGCCTCCCAGCAGCCGTCCCTCCTCGGTGACTTCCGCGCCCCGGCCGCGGCCGAGACCCCGGCCCCGGCTCCCGCCGCCTCCGCCCGTCCTGCCGCGAGCACCACGGGCAGCAAGGAGTTCGACATTCCTGACTTCCTGAAGCGTGGCCGCCTGTAATGGCGAGCCCTTCGCTCACCCGGTACGTCTCGAACGGCGTGACCCTGCTCGGCGACACCGATCGCCCGGGCGGGGTCACGTTCGCGTTTACCGAGCGTGAGGGTGGAGTCTCAAAAGGCCAGTTTGCGAGCCTGAACCTGGGATCTCGCTGTGGCGATGAGCCTGCGGACGTCGCGGAGAACCGCGCGCGTGCGCTCGCCGCCGTGGGGGCGGCGCGCATCGCCGGCAACCTCGTGGAGCCCAAGCAGGTTCACGGGGACAATGTGGTCGTCATTCGTGATGCCGCGCCAGAGGCCATCGAGGCCGCCCGCGTCGAGGCGCTCGAGGGGGCGGACGCCATCGTCTGCACGGCCCCTGGCGTTCCCGTGCTCCTGTGCTTCGCGGACTGCGTGCCGGTCGTGCTTGCGGCGCCCGGGGCGTTCGCGGTCATCCACTCCGGCTGGCGCGGGACGCTCGCGCGCATCTCCGCCAAGGCCCTCGGCATTCTCTGCCGCGAGTCGAACGCTCGCCCGGACGAGGTCTATGCCTACGTTGGCCCGCACATCCTTGGCGAGGACTACGAGGTGTCGCCCGAGCTGCTGCAGACCTTCGTGGATGAGTTTGGTAGCATGGTTCATGCTGCCTCGACGAACTCGAACCTCGACTTGTCCGCAGCCATAGCGTGCGCCCTCGGGGATGCCGGCCTTCCTGCCGCCAACCTTGTGGATTCGTGCGTTTCCACGGCCGCCAACACCGGTCGTTTCTTTTCGTATCGAGCGGAAGGGGGGCTATGCGGTCGTCACGCTGCTATCGCCTACCTCTCGTAACGGCAACGCTCGCCCTTGTGGGCGCGCTCGCGCTCTCGGGTTGCGCGGATTCCTCCGCCTCCGAGACGCTGACCGTCGCGGGTTCCACCACGGTGCTTCCCATCGCCGAGATGGCTGCTGAGGATTTCGAGGCCAACACGGGCACGAACGTGCTCGTGAGCGGTCTTGGTTCCTCTGCCGGCATCGAGGCGGTCTCCAACGGCACTGCGGATATTGCCACCTCGAGCCGCCAGCTTACGGCTGAGGAGTCCGAGCACGAGCTTGTCGAGACGGTCATCGCGCATGACGGCATCGCCGTCATCGTGAGCCCGGAGAACCCGGTCAAGGGTCTCACCACCGAGCAGCTCCGAGACATCTATGCCGGAAAGATCCGCAACTGGAGTGAGGTCGGCGGTCCTGACCTCGCCATTCAGGTCGTGAACCGCGATGAGGCGTCCGGCACTCGCGAAGCGTTCCGCACGATCGTCATGGGCGACGTCTCGTTCGACCGCACCGCCGCGGTTCTCCCCGGCACGGGGCAGGTCCGCGATGTCGTGAGCCGCACGCCCGGTGCCATCGGCTACATTTCCATCGGCTTTGTCGACAATGACTTCGCCAGCACCTCCGTGCGCTCCCTGGCGATCGACGGCGTCGAGGCGACGGAGGAGAACGTCGAGGACGGGTCCTATCCCATCTCGCGTGATCTCTACTTCTTCACCAACGGAGACCCGCAGGGCGCCGCCTATGACTACATCTCCTACGTCCTCTCCGATGCCATGAACGACACCATCCGCGACGCGGGCTACATCCCCGCCCACCAGACGCAGGGAGAGGGGAGTGAGGGCAAGTGAGTGATACCACCAGCGCCCCGTCTCAGCAGCCCGCGAGCCTGAAGCAGGTGACGCGCGCCACGCGCATGAAGGAGACTGCCCTCAAGAACCTCTTCCTCGCCTGCGCGTGCGTTGTGGTCTTGGCCGTCATCCTCATTTTCATCTTCACCTTCTGGAAGGCGATCCCGGTCATCACCCAGATCGGCCTCAAAGACTTCTTCAGTCTCAGCTGGGCTCCCACGGAGGGCCATTACGGCATCCTCGCCCTGCTCGCCGGCTCTGGCATCGTCACGGTGGGCTCCCTTGCCCTTGGCGTGCCCCTTGCCGTGGGCTGCGCGGTCTTCCTGACGGAGATTGCCGGCAAGAAGCTCGCGAGCGTCGTCAGCACTGCCGTTGATCTGCTCGCCGGCGTGCCGTCCGTCGTCTACGGCTTCTTTGGCCTCGTCATCCTCCGCCCGATCGTGGCCAGGCTCACGGGTGGCCTGGGCTTCGGCGCCCTCACGGTCTGGCTCGTGCTCGCCATCATGATCGTGCCTACCATCACCACGCTCACGATGGACGCGCTGCGCTCCATCCCCATGGGCATTCGCGAGGCGAGCTTCGCGATGGGCGCCACGCGCTGGCAGACCATCTACAAGGTCGTCCTTCCCGCGGCGAAGATGGGCATCGTGAACGCCGTGGTCCTCGGCATGGGTCGCGCCATCGGCGAGACGATGGCCGTTCTCATGGTCGTGGGCAACGCGCCCGTCATCCCTGCCGGCATCGCAAGCCCGCTTTCCACGCTCACGAGCCAGGTCGCGCTCGACATGGGCTACTCGAGCGGTCTCCACAGGAGCGCCCTGTTTGGCATGGGTTGCGTGCTGTTCATCATCTCCGCGGCGCTCGTGGGCATCGTTCGCAAGATGTCGAGCATGAGGGAGGATGGCCGCGGACGCTCGAAGCATCGCCGTGCCAAGGCCGCGGACCGCGCCGCCGTCGCCGCTGGCGGCATCTCGTTCGACCATCCCGAGGATCCCGCGGAGCACGCGCCCGTGCAGGTCCTCACCGGCGATGACGTCACCCCCGTTACCGGCGTCGTCACGGAGCCCCGAGAGGGCAGCCGCGCCCGTATCAAGCGCCTTCTTGCCCAGGGCTCCTCCTCTGCCGGTGGCTCGAACAAGAACCGCACGAACGACCTCATGATCGGCGTCTTCCGCGCCGCGGGCGTCGTCGCGACGGCGGTTCTCGTTCTCATCATCGGCTTCGTTGCCGTGAACGGTCTGCCCGTGATGTCGCTCGATTTCATCTTTGGCTGGCCCGAGGGCGTTAACGCGGAGGGCGGCATCTTCCCGACGATCGTCTCGACCCTCTACGTCACGGCGCTCGCCATGCTCATCTGCGTGCCGATCGCCGTCCTCGCGGCGGTCTACCTCGCGGAGTACGCGAAGCAGGGTCGCCTCGTCACCTTCATCCGCTACGCCGCAGACACGCTCTCGTCCGTCCCGTCCATCGTGATGGGCCTCTTTGGCTACGCGCTCTTCGTCGAGGCGATGGGCTTTGGGCTCTCGATGCTCTCCGCTGCCCTCGCCCTCGCGCTCATGATGCTCCCGATCGTCATGCGCACCACGGAGGAGGCCATTCGCTCGGTGCCTCGCTACATTCGCTGGGGCGCCTATGGCCTCGGCTCCACGAAGTGGCAGGTCGTCTCCAAGATCGTTCTCCCGAGCGCCTTCCCACGGATCGCCACGGGCATCGTGCTGGCCATCGGCCGCGCCATCGGCGAGACGGCCGTCGTGCTCTACACGATGGGTCAGGCGATCAACCTGCCCCTCACACCGCTTGACTCTGGCCGTCCGATGACCATCCATCTGTACCAGCTTGCCAACGAGGGCATCAACATGCAGGCCGCCTATGGCACCGCCCTTCTGCTCATGGTGATGATCCTGGCCTTTAACATGTTCGCGCGCTACCTGTCGCGTCGTTCCGCATCAAAGTCGAAGGGAAACTAGCATGACCGTCTATCGCCACGCGCCTGAGAACGGCGGCATGGGCATCCACGTCGAGGACTTTGGCTTCTGGTACGGAGACTTCCACGCGCTCTCCGGCGTCACCATGGATGTCGCGCCCAACAAGATCACGGCCTTCATCGGGCCGTCCGGCTGCGGCAAGTCGACCTTCCTGCGCTGCATGAATCGCATGAATGACCTCATCGAGGGCACTCACACCGCGGGTACCATGTCCCTCGACGGCGCCGACATCTACGCGGAGGGCGTCGACCCGGTCGACCTCCGCCGTCGCGTTGGCATGATCTTCCAGCAGCCCAACCCCTTCCCGAAGTCGATCTACGAGAACGTCGCCTTTGGTCCGCGCCTTTTGGGCGTGACCAGCAAAGGCGACCTCGATGACATCGTGGAGGAGTCGCTCAAGCGCTCGAACCTCTGGAAGGAGGTCGCGGACCAGCTCGACAAGAACGGCCTCGCCCTCTCTGGTGGCCAGCAGCAGCGTCTCTGCATCGCGCGCACCCTCGCCGTCCAGCCCGACGTCCTTCTCATGGATGAGCCCTGCAGCGCCATCGACCCGACGAGCGTCCAGCGCGTCGAGGACCTCATGGCCGAGCTCTCGAGCGAGATGACCATCATCATCGTCACCCACAGCATGCAGCAGGCGGCCCGTATCTCTGACTACATGGCCTTCTTCTTGCAGGAGCACGCGGGCGAGCCCGCCGGGCTCGTCGAGTACGGCGACACGAACGAGATCTTCAACTCCCCGAGCGACCAGCGCACCGAGGACTACATCACCGGCCGCTTCGGCTGATTGCGACCATCCGGCCCAAAGCACCTGAGGAGGACACCATGCGTGAGGCATTCAATCGCCAGCTCACCGAGCTTCGCCAGGAGCTCGTCTACATCTACGCAAACATCGACCTTCAGCTCCACGAGGCGCTCGATGCCCTTGAGGAGGGCAACAGGGAGAAGGCCAAGGCCGTCAAGGCGGAGACGCGACGGCTCGATGACCGCTGCGCCGCCCTCGAGCAGAAGGCCTTCATGCTCATCGCCACGCAGCAGCCCGTCGCGAGCGACCTTCGTCTCATCCAGTTCGTGATCTACGCGAACTTCAACCTCGCGCGCATGTCCAACCACGTGCGCAACATCGCCAAGACCGCGAAGCGCTGCGCCGGTCGCGACGTCCCCGCGCAGCTCATCGACCTCCTCGTGGGCGAGGGGCACCTCGTCTACGGCGTCCTCTCGAACTGCGTCATGGCCATCGTGAACGAGGACCTGCGCCTCGCGTCCTCGCTGCCCGTTCTCGACGAGCCGGTCGATGACCTCTACAAGCAGTTCTTCAGGCGTCTCTCCACGCTTGGCCCGGACGACGACAAGGATGCGGCGAGCCGCGTCATCATGGCATCCCGCATGCTTGAACGCATCTCCGACAACGCCGTCGAGGTGGGCGAGAAGCTCGTCTTCCTCCTCACGGGTAAGCGCCGCAACCTTGATGACCTGCAGGACCTCGACGACGATGACCTCGCCGAGATGTACGCCGCCCGCAGCGCCGGCCTCGTGGCGGACAAGCAGGTCGACGAGGAACTCGTGGGCCAGATTCCCGAGCTCAAGAACGATGGGGCCGCGCCGGCCGCCAAGGGGATCCTCGCCGATGCACCTGCGGCATCTGCGGCTCCCGTCGCGAAGTCTGAGGGTGAGCGCGATGGCCAGTAGCGAGGACGTCGTCGCGAGTGCCGTGGACCTCGAGCCCGAGGCCACCTACCAAGCCTTCATGGACGAGCGCCATGCCCGGATCATGGATCAGATCGCGGAGGCGTGCTCCCGTTCTGGACGCGAACTCTGCGAGGTCACGGCCTTTGCGGTCTCCAAGACGGTTGGGCCTTGCGAGGTCGTCGCCGCCATGCGCGCCGGCTGGGACGCATTTGCCGAGAATCGCCCGCAGGAGCTCGTCCGTAAGCTCGACGCCTTTGCGGCCGCTGGCGTTAAGGCCCCCCGCTTCGACATGATCGGCAACCTCCAGAAGAACAAGATCAACCAGGTGCTGGGCCGTGCCGAGCGCATCCAGTCGATCTCGAGCCTCGAGCTTGCCCGCGCGGTGTCCGAACGCGCCGTCCGTGCCGGCCTCGTCATGCCGGCGCTGCTTGAGTGCAACGTCAGCGGCGAGGAGAGCAAGGGTGGCTTCTCGCCTGATGAGGTTCGCGAGCAGGCCGAGGAGCTCGTTGGTCTCGAGGGCCTTGCCTTCGAGGGTCTCATGACGATGGCCCCGGCCCATGACCCCGAGGCCGCTCGTGCGACTTTCTCGGGCGCGAGGGAGCTCGCGTGCGACCTGCGCTCGCGCATGGGTCTTCCTCTTCCGGTTCTTTCCTGCGGAATGAGCGATGATTTTGGAATCGCGGTCGAGGAGGGCTCCACCCTCGTTAGACTTGGACGTATAGCGTTTTCCTCCGAGTACGGCCTCTAGTAGGCATACGCGGGGGCGCCACCTCGGCGCCCAGACGAGACATGGGAGACACCATGGGCTTTTTAGACAACATCAAGGACGCAGTCCAGGACCACCTCCATCCCCAGGACAACCGTCAGGATGACTACTACGAAGACGAGTACGACGACTACGACGAGCCGTATGACGGCGACGCGGGCTACTACGACGATGCCCCGCAGCGCGGCGATCGCTACGCTGACCGCGGCCAGCAGCAGCAAGGCTCCGGTCTTCTCGGCAACCCCTCGCGTCCGGACGCCGACAGCATCAGCGTCTACACGCGTTCCGGCCGTCACCTCTCTGGCGACGACTTTGGTCGCGCCGGTGACGTCTATGGCGCTAACAACGCCTACGGCTCCGACGGCGCGTATCGTGCCGCGGACGACTCCTGGCGCAAGGATGACGCCGCTCCTCGCGACTACCTTGGTGCTACGCACGCCGATGAGCCCAGCTCCTTCGTGCCTCCCGCGACTCAGCCCGGCGTCTTTGGCGCTACGGGCAACACTCCTGGTGACGTGGGCCTGACCGCCGTCCCGCGCGTCACGAGTGGCAAGCTTCCGGCTTACGTTCTCAAGCCCACGAGCTATGACGACGTCCAGACCGTCGTTCGTCGCGTCCGCACCAACCAGCCCGTGGTGCTCTCTTTCAAGAATCTCAAGATCGAGGTTGCCAAGCGCATCCTCGACTTCAGCTTTGGCCTTGCCTGTGGCATCGACGGCTCGGTCGAGGAGCTCGGAGACCGCGTCTTCGTCGTGCTTCCGCAGGGCGTCGAGCTCTCCGAGACCGACAGGGCGAAGCTCACCCGCGAGGGTCTCGCCCGCTAGCTTCCCGCGCGCCTGTATTGTCCGGGGCGGTGGCTGCGTGCTGCCGCCCTTATGTTTGGAGTTTGCATGCCTGAGAACAACACCGCCCTTGCGGGCATCACGGTTGGCGTCATCGGTGCCGGTTCGATGGGTGGCGCCATCGCGCGCGGCCTCGTCGAGGCCGGCGCCATCGAGGACTCCCGCGTCCTCGCTTGCGACCATAACGCCTCCAAGCTCGAGGCCCTCGCCGCCGAGGCGGGCGTGCGCGTGCTCGCTACGTCTGACGCGCTCCTCGCCGAGCATCCCGATGTCGTGGTGCTCGCGGTGAAGCCGCAGGTCCTTGGTACCCTTCTTGCTCAGAGCGCGTCCGCGCTCGCCGGCTCGCTCGTCGTCTCGATTGCCGCTGGCACGGCGCTCTCGACGCTCGAGGCCGCGCTTCCCGCGTGCCGCGTCGTCCGCGTCATGCCCAACCTGCCCGTCTCCGTGCGCTCCGGCGCGTCCGCCGTTTGCGGTGGCAGCACGGCCACTCCCGCTGACATCGAGCTCGTTCGCGAGATGTTTGCCGCGCTCGGCTCCGCCAAGGTCATGCGCGAGGACCAGCTTGACGCCGAGGGCGCCGTCGTGGGCTGCGCGCCTGCCTACTTTGCCCTCATGGTCGACGCCCTGACTCGCGCCGGCGTTCGCGCTGGTCTGCCTGCCGCCGCCGCTCGCGAGATGGTCAACGCCACGATGCTTGGCGTTGCGGAGAGCCTCGCCAAATCTGGCGAGCACCCCCGTGCCTACATGGAGCGCGTGACCTCGCCTGGTGGCACCACCGCCGCTGCTCTCTTTGAGCTTGAGCCGGCTCTTACCGAGGGCGCCTATGCCGCCGTTGACGCCGCCCTCGCGCGCACGGCCGAGCTGGCGAGGGGTTAGGCGCATGGGTGTTTATCAGGTAGCCCGCGTCATTTCGTCACTGGTCGACTTCTATCAGTGGCTCGTCGTCATCTGGTGCATCATGTCGTGGTTTCCTCGCCGCGACGGCAGCCTCCTCGATGACGTCGCCACGGTGATCAACAGCTTGGTCGAGCCCTACGTGGGCATCTTCCGTCGCTTCGTCCCGCCCATCGGCGGTATGGACTTCTCGCCGATGATCGCCCTCTTCGTGCTTGTCGCTGCCGAGAGGGTGCTCTTCCAGCTCCTGTTCGCGCTCGCCTAGGACACGCATGACCTCGCTCGCTACGCGCCATGTCATGCAAGCGAATAAGTCGAAGAACACGAAGCCCGAGCTCAAGGTTCGTGCGGCTCTCCGTGAGGCGGGCCTTGGCGGTTATAGGCTCCACTGGAAGGCCGCTCCCGGCAAGCCCGACGTGTCTTATCCGGGCAAGCGCGTCGCCATCTTCGTGAACGGCTGCTTCTGGCATCGCTGCCCCTTCTGCTCGACGCGCTCGCCTAAGAGCAACGTCGAGTTCTGGGAGGAGAAGTTCGCGCGTAACCGCGCCCGCGACGAGCGTGACGTAGACGAGCTCGTTCGCGCCGGATGGACGGTCCTCGTGGTCTGGGAGTGCCGCCTCAAGCGCGCTTGGGCGGAGGCGACGCTTGCCGAGCTTGTCCGTGAGGTGCGGCTTGCCGGCGTGGGTGCCACGCGCCCGCGTGCGGGCATATCCCCCGCCTCGAGCGAGGACGCGCGCCCGAACCTCGTCTGGCCACGTGGCGGTTCTGTGATAGTTATCGGCGCTCGCTCCACGCGTAGGCGTATTCTCGCAGCTAGAAAGGTTCGCATGCGTCATAGTGGAAAGGGTGGTCCGCGAAGGGTCCGCCCGCGTCGCCGCTAGCAAGCTTGGAGGAGGCGAGCATGTCGATCTACGTCACATCCGATATCCACGGCCACGTTCACGCGTTGGACGAGGCGCTTAATGCCGCCGCTCCCGGTGACGGTGACGTCGTCTACGTGCTTGGTGACCTGGTCGATCGCGGTCCAGACCCCCTTGGTGTCATCTCGCTCGTGCGCTCGATTCCTGGCGTGCGCGTTCTCCTGGGAAACCACGAGCACCTTATGCTCAATGCCATCGCCGCGACGGGAGATCCCGTCGACGGCGAGTTCTCGACCGCCCGTCTCGACTCCTCGAACTTCGTCGACTGGCTGAACTGGGTGCAGAACGGCGGGTCCGCGACGGCCTCCCAGCTTGAGACCCTCGATGCCGAGAGGTACGCGGAGGTGCTTGCCTGGGTCGCTGGGCTTCCGCTCTATGACGTGGTGCGCGCCGGCGAGCGAGACTACATCCTCACGCATGCCGGCATCAACAGCGCCGACTCGCAGGCATGGCGTGCGGACAACCCCGAGGCCAATCTCTCTGACCACACGGTGCTCGAGAACTACCTCGACCGGCGCGACGAGGAGGAGCTCCTCTGGGTGCGTGACTGGTTCTGGGGCATGCCCACCGGCCTCGTGGACTCCCAGGGCATGGGCCCCATCGTCGTCGCTGGCCACACGCCTTCGATTTACCTTTCCCGCCACTCGGATGACATGACCTCGGACTTCATGACGGAGGATGGCCGCGGGAAGATCGTCGAGCTCGGCGCCCGGCCCGAGACGGGCGGTGTCGCGGACCGCATCGACATCGACTGCGCCGCCGCCGCGGGCTGGCCCGTCGGCCGCGTCGGCATCCTGCGCCTCGACGATCGCGAGGCCTGGTATGCGGACGTGAGGGAGGGGGAGTAGTGGAGGCCGCTCGCGTCCGTGCCGCCAACGCCTCCGAGGTCGTCTGTGCCGCGTGGGCATCGGAGCTTGTTCGTGGCGTCGCATGGCTCGAGGACGTGGGTGCCAAGTGGGTGCGTCCGCATCGCTTCTGGCCCGAGCAGGAGCGCGCGCTCGGTAGCTGTGCCGCGTGGTATCCCGGCATCTATCGGCAGATGGCGCCGTGTTGTGCGGGCGTCCGTCTCGAGTTCGAGACAGACGCGAGCGAGCTCGTCCTCGAGATCGCCCTCGATGCGGAGCCCGCGGCGACGTCTCGCGTGCTTGCGGGTGTTGCCGAGAAGGGCCTCCTCGCCCCGGGCGCGCATGACGCGCTTGCGGTAGACGTCGACGGGAGGCGTCTCGCGGACGTTCCGCTTGACGGGGTCGAGCCGCTTGCCGAGCGCGGGGCTCGCGGGAGCGAAGTCGCCTTCGAGCTCGCTGCCGGTGCCGCCTCGGGCGACCTTCTCCAGCTCCCGGGCTTTGCGGATGCGAGCCGCGTCTGCGTGTGGCTTCCCGCCCTGAGGGGAGCTAGGCTTGGTCGTGTCCGCGGAAACGGCACCTTCCTGCGTCCGGTGGAGCGCGACGTGTCCGCCCACCGCCTCCTCGTTCTTGGCGACTCCGTGGCCCAGGGCTTCGTGTGCGACTCTCCCGCAGCCTCTTGGCCCGCCATCGTCGCCCGCGAGCGTGGCCTTGACCTCGTGAACCAGAGCGTCGGCGGCCAAGTCTTCCAGCCGAGTGCCCTCGTGGGCCTCGACCGCCTTGACGCCCCGGATGTCGTGATCGTGGCGCTGGGGGCAAACTACAGCTACGGCCGGGCTTCCGTCGCAGTCGTTTCCCGCGAGGTCACCGAGTACCTTTCGCGCGTTGACGCGCTCTGGCCGGATGCCTCGCTTCTCGTCATGGTTCCGCCTGCTGGGGGAAAGACGTCCGTGCCTGGTAGCTGCTATCCTTTCATCGACAAAATCATCGGCGACGCCGTCGCTCGCGTGCGCGCCCGTCGCGTCTCTGAGGGGCGCGCCGCGGTGTATGAGGTCGTGCAACCGGAGCTTGGCGAGGAGCTCCTCTCTGACGCGGATGGCCACCCAACGGCGGAGGGCGCTCAAATCCTTGCGGACTTCGTCGACGCCAGCCTCGACGAGTTGCTCGAATGCACTTGCCTGCGCGACTTTGGTCAGTTCGGCCGTTGTGGCGCCTGCCTTGGTACGGCTGCAACCCCAGAAGATGCCATCGCGGGCGAGCAAGGCGATGACCCCGCGGACTCGATTGAAGACGAGGAGTAACCCATGACCGAGAATGCCACCAGGAACCCCATTGCCTCTCTGGCCTGCGAGGCCTTTGCCCATGAATACGCCCGTCTCCTTCAGGATTCCGGGGACGTCTCTCGAGACCTCGTCCGGGCCGAGAACTACCTCGCGAGCACCCGCGCGGGCCTCGGGGACGAGCCCGTTGCCTGGTCGAGCGAGCCCGTCTTCGTTGACGGCAACGGCCTGGAGCGGCTCGAGACCTTCTCCAACATCGCCTATTCCGTCCTCGACAAGGCATTGCGCGCCTTTCGCAACAACGGGGACTTTCGTGCCCTGTTTGGCATGGATGCCGCGACGGAGCGCCTGTGCTGCCTCGATACCGGCTATGAGTGCCAGGCGCCCATCGTGCGCTTCGACATCGCCTTTGGCGACGGTGGCGCTGCCCAGCTCTTCAACGTGGCGACTGCCGCGGCGAGGGGCGTCGTCGGCGCTGACGAGGTGACGCGCGCCTGGAGGCGATCCAGCATCTTTACCGAGTTCGAGCGTCGTCACCAGACCTTGTCCGCTTTCGACCTCACCGAGGCGTTCGTCGACTCCGTGCTCGACGTCTACCGCGCCTGGGCGGGCCCGGGCTTCCCGGACACCAACCCCGGCGACGACTACACCTACGGCGATGAGACGATGAGCCTCTCCATCGTGGGCGACCGCGCAAACACTGACATGAACGAGATCGAGCGCTTCATCACGCTCTTCCGTGACCGTGGCGTGCACGCGCGCTTCGCCGACGTCTCCGAGCTTTCGATTCGAGAGGTGCGTCCGGGCCGCGTCCGCCTCGTCGACGGTGACGGCCCCATCGCCTGCGTTTGGCGCCGCGTCGACCTCGGGAGGATTCTCGAGATTGGTGGAGCGGGCCTCGACGCGCTTGTCCAGGCGGCGGAGCGCAACGTCGCCTGTCTCGTGGGTGGCATGCGCACCTGGCCGTTGGCGTCTCCCCAGTTCGTCTCCGCTCTCACGAGCGAGGCCTTCTCCCGTGAGCTCTCCTCGAGCGAGCTCGAGCTCGTGAGGGGCTTTGCCTCCTGGAGCGATGCGGCGGAGCATGGCTGCGACATGCTGAACGTCTTCGTCTTCAATGGTCACTTTGCCGGCATAAGCGTCGAGACCGACGGGCTCCGTCGTCCCTGCTACCTCGTCTAGGATTAGTGTCCGCGGCGTGGTGTAGAGTGGGGAATGTCATCGACGACACCTCTGGAGGAGCCATGTCCAGTCGCATCAATCTCTGCGCGCCCACGCTGAGGGAGACCCTTTCGAGCGAGGTCGCCGCCGCCGTGCTCGAGCAGCGCTCGCACGGGGGCATGAGTCCCTACGCCACTCCCAACGAGGCGGCCGTGCGCCGTCGCGATGACGCACGCGACCGCGACGGGGCGGAGCGCCCGGCTTTCATCCGTGATTCGGAGAAGATCATCCACCTGCCCGCCTATAACCGTCTGGCGGGAAAGACGCAGGTCTACTCGCTGCGCGCCAACGATGATATCTCGCGTCGCGGCCTCCACGTGCAGCTCGTGAGCCGCGTTGCGAGGGACATAGGCCTGTCCCTCGGCCTCAACCTCGACCTCATCGAGGCGATCGCCCTCGGCCACGATGTCGGCCACACGCCGTTCGGCCATGCCGGCGAGCGCTTCCTGAATGATGCCTACCATGCGCGCACGGGCCGCTGGTTCTTCCACAACGTCCAGAGCGTGCGCGTTCTCGATGTTCTCTCCGGGCGTAACCTCGCCCTCCAGACGCTCGATGGCGTGATCTGCCACAACGGCGAGTGCGAGCGCCAGGTGTTCGAGACGAGCGACCTCTCGAGTTTCGATGACCTTGATGCCGTGGTCTCCGGCTGTTGGAAGACGGGGGAGGGCGCCATCGGCCATCTCCGTCCCATGACGCTCGAGGGGTGCGTCGTCCGTGTGAGCGACATCATCGCCTATGTGGGCAAAGACCGCCAGGACGCCATCGCCGCTGGCTTCGTGACGGAGGATTCCTTCGACGATGGCCTTGGCGGTGCCTATAACTCGTGGGCCCTCGGTGCCTTCATCACGGACATCATCGAGCATAGCTTTGGCCGCAACCGCATCGAGATGAGCGAGGAGGCCTTCGCGGAGATGCGCCGCGCCAAGCGGGAGAACTTCGAGAAGATATACAACGCGAGCGAGCTCAACGGCGAGCGCGCGGAGGAGATCTCCGTGCTCTTCGCCCGCGTGTACGATCGCATGCTCGATGACCTGCGTGCCGGTGACGAGTCGAGCCCGATCTTCCGGCACCATATCGTCGACGTCGAGCGAGCCCTGTCATACTACGGCCAGACCTATCGCTGGCAGGACGACCTCGACCTCACGGTGGTCGACTACATCTCCAGCATGACGGATGACTACTTCGTTGCCCTCGCGCAGAACCTCTTCCCCGAGTCCGAGGCCCTGTTCCGCCGCCGCGGCTACTTCTGCTAGTTCACGCCGCCGGCTACGTCATACAATCGGTCCCATGGATACTCTTTTTTCAGAAGTTGAGCGCTACAAGCGCAACATGAACGCGCCCCTGGCGGTTCGCATGCGCCCCCAGACCCTCGCGGATTACGTGGGCCAGGAGCAGGCGGTCGGCCCGGACTCGTGGCTGCGCCGTGCCATCGAGCATGACGTCCTCTCGAGCGTCCTGCTCTACGGCCCCGCCGGCACCGGCAAGACGACGCTCGCGCGCATCATCGCCAACACCACTCACGCGGAGTTCGTCGAGGTCTCGGCGATCACGGGGACGGTCAAGGACCTCCGTCGCGAGATCGAGGCGGCAGAGTCCCGCCTCATGACGCGCGGACTGCGCACGATACTCTTCGTGGACGAGATTCACCGCTTCAACCGCTCCCAGCAGGACGCCCTGCTCCATGCGGTCGAGGATCGTATCGTCATCCTGGTGGGCGCCACCACGGAGAACCCCTACTTCGAGGTGAACTCCGCCCTCATCTCGCGCAGTCGCGTGGTCGAGCTGATTCCGCTCGATGACTCCGCGATTGGCCTTCTGGTGGACCGCGCCCTCGCGTCCGAGCACGGCCTGCGCGGCCTGTTCTCCCTCGATGACGACGCTCGCACCGAGATCATTCAGCTTGCCGGTGGAGACGCGCGCTCCGCTCTGACCACGCTCGAGCTCGCGAGCCAGATGGCGCTTCCCGCGGGAGCGAAGGTCACGCCCGAGGGGGAGATCCTCCTCGAGGGTGGTTCCATGCTCGCGCGCGACGCCGGCGATTCTGAGGCGCCTCTCCGCATTACCCGCGAGAACGTGACCGAGGCAAATCCCCGCCGTGGACTTCCCTATGACAAGTCCGGCGACATGCACTACGACATCATCTCCGCCTTCATCAAGTCGATGCGCGGCAGTGACCCGGATGCCGTCCTCTACTGGCTCGCCCGCATGATCGACGCGGGGGAGGACCCGAAGTTCATCGCCCGTCGCATCATGATCCATGCGAGTGAGGACGTGGGCAACGCGGATCCGCAGGCGATTCTCGTGGCGGAGGCCGCCTTCAAGAGCGCCGAGGTCATTGGCTATCCGGAGTGCCGCATTAACCTCGCCCAGGCGGCGCTCTACGTGTGCCTCGCGCCTAAGAGCAACGCCTGCGAGGCGGGTATCGATGCCGCGCTCGCCGAGGTCCGCCACGGGCCGCGCCGCGAGGTGCCCAATCACCTGCGCGACCGTCACCGCCCGGGCTCGGATTCCTACGGACCCTACCTCTACCCGCATAACTATCCGGAGGGTTGGGTCGAGCAGCAGTATCTGCCGGACGGTCTCGAGCGTGGCCAGTTCTTTAGCCCGGGCGGTCGTGGCTGGGAGGCCTGGCGCCTCGACGTCACGTCTTTCGGTCGAACAGGGGCGACGCCGCGCGAGGTGGAGGTTCCGCCTGCGTCTGCCGAGGATGGTCTGGTCGCATCGGCGCCCCAGGCGCCCGAACCTGCCGCATCGGCACCCCAGGCTGCTGGCACCGCTGCGCCCGAGCCCGCATCGCCCGAGGTAGGCCATGCGTCTGCGCCAGAGTCCCAAACCCAAGACAGCGCCGAGGAGTAGTCCGCTTGCGGACGGGTAGAATGTCCCCTAGCCATTGCACGCCCGCGCAGGCGGGCGCACCCAACTCGTGAGGAGCCACGATGTCCACTGAAGGATTTGCTCTTGACCCCATGACGATCGCGCTCATTGTTCTTGTCATCGCCGGTGTTTGGGCCGTGGTCGAGCTCGCGCTCACGCTACGCCAGACCCGCAAGAGCGTCTCTGAGCTCACGGATTCCGTGAACGAGACGATTGCGGACATCCGCCCCGTCGTCGCCAAGCTCGATGGCGTTGCCGACGAGCTGCCGGCTGCCGCCAAGCAGATCGAGCCCATCCTCGAGAAGGCCTCTACCACGGTCGACCTCATCAACGTTGACCTCGTTCGCGTCGAGGGCATCCTCTCGGATGTCAACACCGTGACCGACACGGGCGCGCGTGCCACCGGCGCCGTCAGTGGTGCCGTCGAGTCCGTCGCCACGGGCGTCGCCGGCGCGCTGGGTAAGGTCGCCGGCAAGGTTTCCGGCCGCACCAGCGCCAAGATCTCCGCTCCCGCCGCCACCGGCGCGCTCGATGCCCCGGCTCCCGCAGAGCCTGTGAACGTCGAGAGGGTCTCTGGTGACGAGGGCTACTTCACCTATCCTTCCGCTTCCGCCGGTGATGTCCCGGCGGAGCAGGTCCCGTCCGTTTCCGATGATGCCTCCTGCGAGGCGCCGGCAGAGCCCTCCGCGGCCGCCGAGAAGGCTGAGTAGATGATGGCAACGACAGAAGAAGAGCAGCAGATGCCCGTTTCCCTTTCCGTTCCCGCGAGTGCCTCGTTCGCGCGTCCCGTGCGCATGCTCGCCGCGAACCTCGCCGTGCTCGCCGGCCTTTCCGTCGACGGCGTCGAAGACGTCCGCATGGCCGCCGAGGAAGCCTTCGTGTGGTGCTGCGCCACCAAGCCCGAGGCCTGCGAGGTCAGCTTTGACGCGAACGGAGACGCCCTCACCATGACCTTTGCCCTTGGCGAGGCTGAGCCGGAGGATGACCAGATCGCTACGTATGCAGAGCTCATCCTTACCGCCGTCTGTGACGAGTGCGAGCTCGATGACGAGGCGCACACGCTTTCGCTCACGCTCCAGAAGAATGTGGATGCCCTTGATGCCTAGTGACTCCAGAGAGCTTACGAGCGAGCAGCGAGCCCGGGCGCGTCGCGAGGCTGCCGCCGCCGTGCGTGACCTGCCTGCCACCCCAAAGGGCAAGCTGGCTTGGGACAAGGAACGCACTCGTGAGCTATTCCGCCTTTATAAGGAGGAGGGAGACGAAGACGCCCGAGACGAGCTCATCATGAGTCACCTCAACCTCGTTCGCTTCCTCTCCGCAAAATTCAAGAACAGGGGAGAGCCCCTCGATGACCTCGTCCAGGTGGGCACGATCGGCCTTATCAAGGCGATCGACCGCTTTGACCCCGAGCGTGGCCTCGAGTTCACCACCTATGCCACGCCCACCATCCTGGGAGAGATCAAGCGTCACTTCCGCGATAAGGGCTGGAGCGTCCGTGTGCCGAGGCGTCTGCAGGAGCTCTCTGCCAAGGTCAACCTGGTGACGGACGAGCTCACGAAGGAGCTCCAGCGCTCGCCTTCGACCGAGGAGGTCGCTTCTCGCCTTGGCGTGAGCGTCGACGAGGTCCTCGAGGCGATGGAATCCTCGAGCGCCTATAGCTCCGTGCCCCTCGAGGGTGGGAACAACGAGGACGAGGACGCCCCCGCCGTCATCGATCACTACGCGAGCGTCGACCAAGACCTCGCCGCCTCGGATGACCGCATGGTCATCGAGGATACGATTCGCGAGTTCTCTCCGCGCGAGCAGGAAGTCGTCCGCATGCGCTTCGACGAGGGCCTTACGCAGGTCGAGATAGCCAAGCGCCTGGGAATCTCCCAGGTCCAGGTAAGTCGTCTTCTGCGTCGCACGCTCAAGAAGCTTCAAGACAAAATCGACCCGGAAGGCCTTATGCGATGAGCCTACAGAAACTAACCTCCGAGGAGCGAGAGGAGTCCTATCGCTCTGCGAGGCTCGTTGCCGTACGCGCGTGGGCATTCATCGGTTGTGCCATTACGTTTGCCATCATCCTCGCGGTCCTCGGGCGCGTGAGCTCTGCGGTCATCTGCCTCTCCGTCGGCGCCATCGTGGGGTTCATCTGCAGCTCGATCACCAACTGGTTCGAGCGTCATGGCGTTAGCAGGGGTATAGGCGCCCTGCTCTCGCTCGTGTTGGTCATCGGCGTGGTCCTCGCGTTCCTCATCTGGCTGGTGCCGCTGTTCGTCGACCAGCTGAGCCAGATGCTCGACCGCGTTCCCTCGCTGTTCGCGCAGTCCCAGGAGTTCGTGCAACATCTCTTCTCTTCCTACGGCTCCGCCGAGACCACTGACTTCCAGGCCAACGTCCAGTCCCTGCTTGTCGGCCTTACCGATGTGGGCACCACGCTCGTGAGCAAGCTCGCTGGCTGGCTTTCCCGGGCGTTCGTCCCCAACGTCATGAGCCTCGTGAACACCGTCGTGATGTCGTTCCTCGGCCTCTTCATGGCCTATTGGTTCGCGAAGGACTATCCGCTGATCATGCGCGAGCTCGGCGTCATCGCGGGTCCCCGCCACGCCGAGGACCTCGCGCTCCTCGTCGCGGTCCTCGGGCGCTCCGTCGGCGGCTACATGCGCGGCATCGTGGTCACGAGCATCATCGACGGCGTCCTGGCCTACATCGGGTTTACGATCTGCGGCAACCCCTATCCTGGCCTGATGGCCCTCGTCGCGGGAGTCCTGCATTTCGTCCCCGTCATCGGTCCCTTCACAGCCTCGTTCCTCGCTGCTCTCGTCGGCCTTCTCGTGAATCCCGTGGTCGCCTTCTGGTCATTCGTGCTTTCTGACATGGCGCAGAACTTCACGGATAACGTCCTGAGCCCCCTCGTGATGCGCAGTGCCGTCAAGATCCATCCCGCCATGAGCCTCATCGGCGTCACCGTGGGCGCGAGCCTCGGCGGGGCGCTGGGCATGGCTCTGGCCGTGCCGCTCACCGCCGCCGTCAAGGGCGCCTTCATCTACTTCTTCGAGAACAAGACGGGCAGGCAGCTCGTGAGCTGGGAGGGCGCCTTCTTCAAGGGCACGCCCTTCCACCACCCGGACGGCACGCCGGTGCCCTCGTTTGACGCCCTCGACGATGACTCCTTCCTCGAGAGGTCCCTGATCATCGACCCCAGCACCATGGATGGGGTGGAGGCGGAGGAGCGTCCTGACGCGGAGAAGCCCATCCTCGCGGAGACCCTCCGCCAGCAGCTCGAGGAGTTTAAGCGCCTGCGCAAGTAGGGCGTCGGATGATGCGGGCGTTCGCGCGCCACGTGCGCGGGGAGCGGCGCGGCAGACGCGCTCAATCGAATCTTGTGAAGGGTCGGGGCTCGGCTCCGGCCCTTCGTCGTTTCCATTCATCCGCGTAGCCGCTCGCGGTATACTTACAGGCTGTATGCGCTGACACCACCCGATCGTAGGGGAGAGATATGAGCACCGCCGATTTCCCGTCCATGACCACCGCCGAGATTCGCTCGACCTTCCTCAAGTTCTTCGAGGAGCGCGGCCTGAAGCTGTATCCCAGCTCCTCGCTCGTCCCCGATGACCCCTCGCTGCTTCTTGCCAACGCTGGCATGAACCAGTTCAAGGAGTACTACCAGGGCAAGAAGACGATGAAGGAGATCGGCGCCTGCAGCTGCCAGAAGTGCGTGCGCACCAACGACATCGACTGCATCGGCGAGGATGGCCGCCACCTCTCCTTCTTCGAGATGCTCGGCGACTTCTCCTTCGGCGGAGTTTCCAAGGCGCAGGCCTGCGCCTGGGCCTTCGAGCTCATCACCGAGAAGTTCCACCTCCCGGTCGAGCGCCTCTACTTCACCATCTTCACGGATGACGACGAGACGCATGACGTCTGGCGCAGCCTCGGCGTCCCGGAGGACCACATCTCCCGCCTCGGCGAGGACGACAACTTCTGGGCCGCTGGCCCCACCGGCCCCTGCGGTCCCTGCTCCGAGATTTACTTCGACCAGGGCGAGGACGTGGGCTGTGGCAAGCCGGATTGCGCCCCCGGCTGCGACTGCGACCGCTTCCTCGAGTTCTGGAACCTCGTGTTCACCCAGTTCGACCGCCAGGAGGACGGCTCTTTGCCCGAGCTTCCGCACCGCAACCTCGACACGGGCATGGGCCTCGAGCGCATGGCCGCCATCATGCAGCACAAGAGCGCCAACTATGACGGCGACCTCATGCAGAGCCTCATCGCCCTCGGTGAGGAGATCTCCGGCGAGACCTATGACGCCAACGATTACTCCGGCGCCTCCCGCAGCCTCCGCATCATCGCGGACCACGCCCGCGCCGTTGACTTCATGATCTCCGACGGCATCCTGCCGGGCAACGAGGGTCGCGAGTACGTCCTTCGCCGCCTGCTCCGCCGCGCCGTGTTCCACGGTCGCCTGCTGGGCATCGAGGGCGCCTTCCTCACCAAGTTCATCGATGAGGTCAACCGCCTCATGGGCGAGGCCTATCCCGAGCTGCTCAAGAACGTCGCGCTCGTGAAGGGCATCGTCGCCGCCGAGGAGGAGCGCTTCTCTACCACGCTCGACACCGGGCGCACCTATCTCGACGAGGCCATCGCCGGTCTTGCCGAGGGTGCGGTCCTTCCGGGCGAGGTCGCTTTCAAGCTGCACGACACCTACGGTTTCCCCATCGACCTCACGGTAGAGATTTCCGCCGCCGCCGGTCACGACGTCGACATGGACGGCTTCGACGCCTGCATGACCAAGCAGAAGGAGCGCGCTCGCGCCAACGCCAACCGCGATGCCTGGGGTGACTTCAACAACGTCTGGACCGAGCTTTCCGATAAGCTCGCCGCCACCGAGTTCGAGGGCTATGACGCGAACGTCGTCGAGGATGCCCGCGTCGTCGCCATCGTCGCGAACGGCGAGTCCGTCGAGCGCGCCGAGGCCGGTGCTGACGTCGAGGTCATCCTTGACCGCACCCCGTTCTACGCCGAGATGGGCGGCCAGGTGGGCGACACCGGCACCATCAGCGCCGAGGGCGTCAAGCTCGAGGTGAGCGACACCAAGGGTCACAACGGCCTCTTTGCTCACCTGGCTCACGTCGCCGAGGGCGTCATCTCCGTGGGCGACGTCGTCCGCGCCTCCATCGACGCCCATCGTCGCGAGCTCATCCGCCGCAACCACACCGCCACGCACCTGCTCGACGCCGCCCTCAAGACGGTTCTCGGCGAGCACGTCAGCCAGGCCGGCTCCCTTTGCGACGATTCGCGCCTGCGCTTCGACTTCACGCACTTCGAGGCCCTCACGGCCGAGCAGCTCCACGAGGTCGAGGACCTCGTGAACGTCGAGATCTTCGCCGCCAAGCCCGTCGTGACTCGCGTCTGCAGCATCGACGAGGCCAAGGAGGCCGGCGCCATCGCCCTGTTCGGCGAGAAGTACGGTGACGTCGTGCGCATGGTCTCCGTGGGCAACGAGGACCAGCCCTTCAGCCGCGAGCTGTGCGGTGGCACCCACGCCCGCAACTCCTCAGAGCTCGGTCTCTTCAAGATCGTCTCGGAGAGCTCGACTGGCTCCAACGTCCGCCGCATCGAGGCCGTGACGAGCCTCGGCGCACTTGCCTGGCTTGACGAGCGCAACGACGCCCTCGACGCCGTCGCCTCCGAGCTCAAGTGCCGTCCCGAGGACGCCGCCAGCCGCATCGCGGACATGAAGGCCGCCGCCCGTGACCTCGAGGGCAAGCTCAAGCAGGCCCTCCTCGGCGGTTCCTCTGACAAGATCCAGACGGCCATGGCCGCCGCCATCGATTGCGGCTCCTATAAGGCGGTCATCGCTCGCATGGACGGCCTGGAGGCCGGCCAGCTCCGCGAGGCTTGGGACGCCATCCGTGACAAGGCCACCGGAGACGTCGCGTGCTTCCTCGCCACGAACACGCCCGAGGGCAAGGTCGCGCTCCTCGCGGCCGCGACTGACGGTGCCGTTGCTGCCGGCTTCGGCGCTGGCGACGTGATTCGCAACGTCGCCAACTACGTTGGCGGTCGTGGTGGCGGACGTCCGAACATGGCCCAGGCTGGCGGCAAGGATGCCTCCGGCATCGACGCCGCGCTCGCTGCCGCCCGCGAGATGCTCTCCTAGGGCTCGCGTGGCTCCGCTCACTCTCACATATGACCACCTCGCCGGTGCCGTCGTGGGAGCCCTCTCATGAGGGCCCTCGCGCTCGACATCGGCGAGGTGCGTATCGGCATCGCCGCGAGCGATGCCTCCGGCCGTGTCGCCAGCCCCGTGAAGGTGCTGCCCGCGGCCGAGGTCCTCTCGTGTGCGAAGACGTTCCGTCGCATCCTCGAGGACTATGAGCCCGAGGTCCTCGTCTGCGGGCGCCCCCAGACGATGTCTGGCGAGGACGGTCCCCAGGCGGAGCGCGTCATGGCCCAGGCTCGCTCCATCGCGGAAGCCTGCGACCTTCCGCTTGAGTTCGCCGACGAGCGCCTCTCCAGTTCGGAGGCAAAGAGGATCCTGCGTGAGCAGGGCCTCAACGAGAAGCAGATGCGTGGCAAGGTCGACATGATTGCCGCGTCCCTCTTCCTGCAGGCCTGGCTTGACTCGCGAGGGTCGGGCGACAGGTAGTCTACGCGCCCGCCGGCGCAGTTCGGAAGGTCACCTATGGCAGATTCCCAGAGGCGCCGTCGAGGCTCCCACTTCTCGACCGACGCGGCTCCTTCAAGCGCTCGTCGTGCGTCGCGTCCTACGGGTTCGGGCTCGCAGGTCTCTCCGTATGCCGCAGGCTCTCGTCCGGCCGCCTCTTCCCGCGTTGCTGGCGCGCGCCCTGGTGCCGCCCGTCCCTCGCGTCCGGCTACCGTCCGCGCCGCAAATGCGAGCCGCCGCTCTTCCGCCACCGGCATGCAGAGCCTCGCCACGCCTCGCACGCGCTCTCAGCGCGCCGCGTCTGCTCGCGGTGGTCACTCGCGCAAGGGCCCCGTTCTGGCTGCTCTGATCGTTCTCGTCGCAATCGTTGTGGCAGGCGTCGTCTTCGTGCCGCGCCTCCTCAAGAAACCCAGTCAGGGAGACCTTCCCAACCAGGGTATGCAGGTCGAGGTCGTCATTGACGACGGGTCCGGAGCCATTGCCATCGCCTCGAAGCTCGAGGATGCCGGTGTCATCGCCAGCTCCGATGACTTCGTGGCCGAGGTCAGGAAGCAGGGGGCGGACTCTTCTCTCAAGAGCGGTGCCTACATGTTCACCGTGGGCCAGAGCTTCGATTCGATCATCGACCAGCTCGTATCTGGTCCTAACTCCACGAGCGGGGCGTTTACGATTCCGGAAGGCCTGACGGTCTCTCAGGCCGCGGCGGTCGTCTCCCAGACGTTCTCGAGCATCTCCTCTGACGATTTCCTCGCCCAGGCAAAGGCCTCCAACTACGTCGCGGACTATCCCTTCCTCGCCGACGCGCAGGATGACTCGCTCGAAGGCTTCCTCTGTCCCAAGACCTACAACTTCTCCGGCAAGTCGAACGTCACCGCGGACGACGTTATCCGTGCGATGCTCGACCAGTACAAGTCCGACGTCATGTCGCTCGACTTTGACAGCGCCAAGTCCCTGATCAAGGACCGCTACGGCATTGACATGAGCGACTATGACTTCCTCAAGCTCGCGAGCATCATCGAGCGCGAGGCCGTGACGGATTCACAGCGTCCCAAGGTCTCCTCCACGTTCTATAACCGCCTCAAGATCGGCATGGCGCTTCAGAGCGACGCCACGATGATGTACGTCACCGGCGGAGAGGTCACGGCTGATGATCTCAAGCGGGAGAGTCCCTACAACACCTACCTCAACAGCGGCCTCACCCCGACGCCCATCTGCTCGCCCTCCATCGATTCGATCAAGGCGGCACTCTCTCCGGACGAGACTGACTACCTGTACTTCTACATCACCCAGACCGACGAATGGTTCTCGGCTACTTATGACGAGCACCTGCAGGCAATCGAGGCGAATCGCTAATGGCACTGGTTAAGCCCTGGAGGCGCGAGCCTGACGTCGCGTCCATCGGCGTCGACGGCCTCGTCGAGGCTGGTGTCCGCTGCGTCCTGATCGACCGCGACAACACCGTCGTCCCGCGAGACACCAAGCAGGCCCCAAAGTCCGCCCTCGCGTGGCTTGACGCCTTGCGTGCGGCGGGCATCAAGGTCTGCATGGTCTCGAACAACTTCCACTCCCGTGAGGTCGAGGAGAGCGCGAGGGAGCTTGGCTGCGAGGTCGTGCACCATGCCATGAAGCCGGCGCCCTTCGCGGTGCGTCGCGCCCTCAAGCTCATGGGCGTCTCCGCCGACGAGACGGTGCTTGTGGGCGATCAGGTCTTCACGGACGTCATGGCCGGCAACCTCGCTGGCGTGCGGCCCATCCTGGTTGACCCGCAGAGCACGACGGACCTCTGGTACACGCACATCTTCCGCGTCTTCGAACGTGCGATCGGCGCCCGGAAGTAGCCTTGGGTATGGCGATCTGCGCGGCCTCGCTCGTCCTCGCCATGGGCGCCTCCCTTTGGGCCGCCGTGGTCGACGCCCGGGAGCGGACGATCCCCAACGCCGCATGTGTGGGTGTTGCCGCCGCCGGTCTCCTCTTGGGGCTGGTGCGTGCTCGAACGGGTCTGCTGCCCGCCTTTCCGCCGCTTACGCACTGCCTTGCCGCCGCCCTGGCCGAACTTGCCGCCGGGACGCTTCTCGAGCTGGGCTATCGCCGTCTTTCGGGCCGCGTTGGCATGGGCTTGGGAGACGTCAAGTTCCTCTCCGCATGGGGCTGCCTCATTGGCGCTTGGAACCTCGTCGGGTTTGCGCTGGCGTGCCTCGCGGGCGCGCTGTTCTCCCTCGTTCGCGGCGAGCGGACGTTCGCCCTCGGGCCCTGGCTTGCCGGCTCCTTCTGCCTCGTCGGAGTCGCCCTCGCCCTCACAGGTCTCACGGCTTGCTAGAATCGCATAGTGCGGTGCGTATGCGCCGGTGCAATCTGTCCTAAGCGAAGACCGAGGGAGGCGAAGACGATGACGGGGATGCCCACACTGCCGCAAGGCGGCCATAAGCGTGCTCATCATGGCTGTGACCACGTCTTTTTCATCGGCTTTCTCGGCGCTGGCAAGACGACGGTTGCCCGTAACCTCGGCAACATGTTCCATCGTGACTTCGTCGACGTCGACCGCATGGTCGAGCGTGAGCTTCACGCGAGCGTCTCCCGCATCTTCGAGACGCGTGGCGAGGCGGCGTTCCGCGAGGCGGAGACTCGCTCGCTCGAGAGCCTTCGCGACAAGCGCAGCCTCCTTGTGAGCTGCGGCGGTGGCGTGATCGAATCCGAGGAGAACGCTCGCATCATGCGCGAGATGGGTAGCATCGTCTATCTAGATGGCACGCTCGAGGACTCGCTTCGTCAGATCCGCAGGCCGGATAAGCGCCCGGACCTTGGCGACGCCGAGCACGCTCGCGCGCTCTACGCGCATCGCCGTCCGCTCTACGAGGCGGCGTGCGACTATCGCGTGATTATTTCCGGAAAGACGTTCGAGGAGGTCGCCTACGAGGTGGGTGCCCTCCTTTGGGAGAAGGGACTCCTATGAGCGACCCTAAGAGTGACGAGTTGGAGCCCGAGCCCGTCGTCGTGCCCATCCGCCGCCAGTCCATCGTGCTGCGCTCTGGTGCCTGCGACATGCGTGTCGGTCCCGGCGTGGCAGACCAGCTCGGCCAGGCAACCAAGTCCGTCGCCGGCAAGCCCGGTCACACGCTCCTCGTCGCCGGCGACGACGTCTCTGGCGAGCTCGTGGAGCGCCTTCGACGCTCGCTCGTCGACGTGGGGTTCTCCGTCACCGTCCGCGAGGTCCCGTCTGGTCGCGAGAGCCGCAAACTCGCCCACGCGATGCACCTCTATGACGAGTTCGCCGCCGCCGGCGTGACGCCCGATGACCCGGTTGTCGTCGTCGGCGACGCGGACGTCCTCTCGCTCGTCCTCTTTGCCGCCGCCACCTGGCAGACGGGCTCTCCCGTCGTCTCCGTGCCGACGACGCTCGACGGCATGGTCGACGTCCCGGTGACGCCCCGCGCCATCGACTCCGCCTCCATGCCCGAGTCCCTGCGCACGCGCGCCAACCTGCGCTTCTCGCTCTGTGACACCGACCTTCTCCCCACGGCCACAGACGACCCCACCACGCTCATGGCGTATGCCGTGCTCGTTGCCGGCGCCGTCGCGGCGGGGGAGAGCGCCTTCTCTGACCTCGCGGTTCGTGCGGATGGCATCGTTTCCGCGGACGCTGCCACGCTCGTTGACGAGATCCTCGACATCACCAAGGCTCGCACGCGCGTCGCGAGCTCCACGGCGCTCGCCATGCGTCAGGGCATACTCTATGGCCTGTCCGTGGAGCGCGCCCTTGGCGCTTGCCTGGCGGAGCAGGACGACAAGGGCGGCCAGCTCGCCGTTGAACGCGAGGTCTGCGAGGGCCGCCTGCTTGCCGAGGGCCTCCGCATCTCCGCACGCCTCGCTGCGGCTCGCCAGGCTCCTGACCAGGCGGTCGTTGACCTCGTCTTCGCGCAGGACGGCCTGCTCGAGAAGCTCGGCTTGCCGGAGGTCGCCTGCAACGTCGACCCTGAACGCCTGCTCGAGGCCCTGCGTGCGGACGAGTTCGCGCATTCCAATCGCTTCATGCCCGCACTTCCCCTCGGTTTTGGCCGCGTGAGGCTTTGCTCCGTCGAGGACGAGACGCTGCTCGCGCATCTCTCCGGCTGGTGCCGCGCTCGTAGGAAGCTCGCGCGAAGGCTCGCCAGGCAAGCCGAGGAGGCCATCGCCGCCGACACCTCCGTCCCGGGTGGCGCCGCCGTTGGCGTAGCCGCCGCCCCGGAGGCGCGCGCCGC
>ENA-OUQP01000712-OUQP01000712.1-human-gut-metagenome-genome-assembly--contig:-NODE-712-length-28054-cov-9.595771_pt1 | contig 28054 bp, 23 predicted proteins | sample MGYA00237951_ERZ548836 | MGnify/ENA primary metagenome ERZ548836 (study PRJEB26490, sample SAMN05194702) | human gut metagenome | biome: terrestrial biome; feature: human-associated habitat; material...
CGGGCGGTTTCAATATAATCATCCCGGTCTTTTCCTGTGACCAGTCCTTTGTGTGTAGCGTCAAGATACCCAAGCAGAGTAGTAAGGGGCGTTCGCACGTCATGGGAAAGGCTTGTCATAAGCTGGCGGTTGGTTTCTTCTGTCTGCCGTACAGTTGAAAGTCTGCTTTCATAGGCCACAACGATCTCATTGATTTCATAGGCAAGAGGTGCTGTCAGTTCATTTGTTGCAGATAGAATACGCCGGTTGCCATTTCCGTTTTTCACATCAACCAGCACATCGGTCATTTCTGCTATTTGTTTTTTTACACGCCGAACGAGAACGATGGAAGTCAATACAGCCACAACAGCAATCACAATGGACAAGAATACGATAATTTCCATGCTGACTACACCTCCTTATTAAACCGGTAGCCAATCCCTTTGACCGTTTGTATATACTTTGGGCTTGAAGGATTGACTTCTAATTTTTTACGAAGCCGACTGATAATCGCCATAATGTTACTGTCATCATAGAAATATTCTTCGCCCCAAACTTCCTCATAAATCTGCTGTTTGGTCAAAATTTTTCCTTGATGCTTTGCACAGTACAGGAGCAGATCAAATTCCTTTGGCGGAAGTTCAAAAGTGCCGTTTGCCGTCGTAACAGAACGATTTTCAAGGTCAATCTGCAATCCGTCAAAATCCAGTTTTTGCACAGCTCCGGCTTGCTGATTAAAGCGAGTGTAGCGGCGAATGAGAGAAACAATTCGGGCAATCAGTTCGTCCATATCAAACGGTTTTGTCAGATAATCGTCCGCCCCAGCCCGTAATCCCCGCACTTTAGAAATGCTGTCATTTTTGGATGTAAACATCAAAATCGGCAGGCTGTTCTCTTTGCGGATTTCTTCCAGCGTTTCAAAACCATCCATACCGGGCATCATCACATCCAGCACCACAAGCTGATACTCCTGGTCTTTTAATTTCTGCAAGCCCTCTTTTCCGGTATTACAAAAATCAGCTTCTATATGTTCCGATTGTACGCTGCGTTTAATCAAAGCGCACAGTTCTCTGTCATCATCTATAATCAAAATTTTATTCATGGCGCAGTTCCTTTCCTTGTTTTGTCCGGCCATCAATCGGCTTCTCCGCAGTTTTAGGGATCAGCCAAACACCAGCCATTTTCACAGCGCCGGGGATACGCCCTCCGGCGCAATAATAATTTACCCTACGAGGTGTTACGCCCCATTTCTCGGCGGCCTCTTTCAATGTCATATAGTCCATTTCGCACCTCCATAGGACACATTATAGTTCTTTATCTCGAATAATACAAGCTGACTATTGTGATTATGCTTACATAAAGAGCCGCAGATCATCTCTGACCTGCGGCTCCGTTCCTATTAACCTGTTAAGTATGTATCCCGTATTTCGCCGTTTGGATGTTCTCTTCGCCATGCAGGATTACTCCACCGCAAGTCTTTGCGCCTTGTACCATGTAGCCCTCAAAAAAGAAGCTGTAAGGCAGGTAATCATCCGTCAGGACGATGCGCTCATAGTTGTACCAGTTAAAGTGCTGGTCCAGAAACTTCCCCAGTTTGTGCCGAAGGATAGGATTTTCCACTACGGCCTTGAGATTTTTCCGGCTGTGAAACTCTAGCTTTGGCCGGTTCTGTTCCGGAATGGACAGCAGCCGCCACCGTGTTCCATCAACGGTTTCTTCCTCACCTGCCGCATATGCGCGAAACGGCTCATAGGGCAGCCTGATCCGTTCGGTATAGCCGGAAACGCTGTCTCTGCCAGCATCCTTCAGCCATGTGAAGGAAAACTCCAGCACTTTGACACCGTCTACGGCATCACACAGCCGCAGTTCTGCATAGGAATGAATATCTTTGGCGATCAAATACTTCTTCTCCTCCAGCCGCTGCAGTTCCTTTTTCAAAATAATAAATTGCTGCGGCGAACAGCCATTTCTGGAGCGGGTCTTGAGGGAAATACTATCCCGATCCACATAAACTATTGCCATTGTCCTATTATTCATAATCCACCTCGTTTCTGTTATGTGCTCCTGCTTGATGCATGGCAGTCCGCATGACCAGGAAGGGGTGCTCTACATACTCCTCTTTTGCTGAGGTATATGCCGCTCCGCCTAAAGAGTCCAGATACTGCCATCCGTTTTTGGATTTTGAGATATACACATAGAACGGTGCAAGCACATACTCATCCCGTTCATAGCAGCCCAGATACCGTCTTGCAAGTACAGCCACAACACCCAGCTCTGCCGCTTTCTGTGTTATCAGGGAAACTGCCAGTTTCATTACTTCCTCTTTTTCAATATCATTGAGTCCGAAAGTATAGATACTCTCCAGGAACAGCACAGGCTTCTCACTGGTGACAGGCTTTCCGATATCCATGTTCTCCTGCGACAGATCAGCAAAAGAAAAATCGACGGCAGGCGGTTTTTGAAATGCACCTTTTGTCAAGCGGAGACAGGCACGAGCCACCACCGCTTCATCCTTTTTCACAAGAACAATCTTCTTATTAGAGTCAAAGGCAGCTAACAGGCACTCCCTCTGGCTTCCAGTACGGTAAGACAAGCAGGTACTATGAGGAAGTTCACCAAGCCGCAGCGTGTGGTAAAAATCATCCACCTCTTCTGCCCAAAATGCACCTCGCGCCAACGAAAGATTTTTCTTCCAGAGGCTCTCCTGCATCTCGCTGACAAGGTAGCGGATCTCACGCTGCAGGTCACCGGCAAAATATTTGAGTTTATAGAACTGGCCCATCAATTCAGCCTGTACGATCCGCCGCAGCGCTTCAACAGCCAGCTCCTGCCCGTCCAGTCCCCCATAAAGAGCGCGTACCATAGCCGCACCGCCCCGCAGTAAGAACTCCGTGACATTCTCCCTGTTCTGCTCCACAAAATTGTCCGAAAATGCCAGTTTTTCTTTTAAATCCAACCAGTCTGCATCTGTTTTCAGAATATCCTTGCGCACCTGCTTCCAATCCGTCCTTTCCAAAAGAGCCGTCATATTATTGAGGGCAAATACCGCATCCGACTCTGTAGTGAAATCCGGTATGAATGCCTGCAGCCGCTCGTAGTGCTGCAGCAATCTCATGGCAGTACTCCTGGTCAATCCGCAGATATGTCCAAATGAGCCTCGATACCATTCGCTAAACGGCCTTTCCAATAGACATTTTCCAAGCTGCTCCAACTCTGCATCTCCTGTATACTGGCTGACCAGATCCCGTTTTATCAGCTGCCGAAGTGTCAGCAAACGCTGATCTATGGGAAGCGGTGTCAGTATGGTGTATAACCGGACATAAACCTCTTTCTGATGCCAAAGCTGATACATTTCCTCAAAGGTGTACTGCTGCCCTTCTTCCAGAAGCGTAAAGAAGCTGTCGCTGCGGTTCACAGAATCGCTGGCTTCCAAATTCTTCAGCGTCAGGGAATTGATGTTGCAGTGCTCACAAAAACCTGGCTCAAACAAAAGAGCGTATCGCCCCAAGGACAGGAACGCTTCACTGTTCTGATCAACCAAATCCAAAAAATGCTTTTTCCTATGCTCCACCGCATAAATGAGAATTGAAAACTGGAATTGCCGGACAGCGTTAAAATCCAGATGGAGCCTGCCGGCATACAGAGCATTCAGATAACTCAGTTGGTTGCATAAAATTTCTTCCCTCCGTTCCTTGCTCAAAGGATGTGGCTGGGAGATAAACCAGTTGAGATCATACTGTCCGGCATGGTTGTCCAGCCAGAGGTCAAAAAAAGCAGATAAATCCTCTGCGTCATATTCAAACACAGCCAACAGCCGGTGGAATTTTCCCACATCGTTCATTTTCATCCAACGGAGATCTTTCAGGCGCTCTACTGACAGAAACAGACGCACACCATACCGATAAAGCAAGGTGCAGACTCTCTGGAGCGGACGATTCTGTTCCAACAGTTCCAGAGCTTTCCGTTCATTTTGATGCCAGCAAAACAGATACGAACCAAGAAACGGTTGCCGCATCATATCCCGCTGATGTTCTGTCAGCATGGAAAGCCCCTTCCACTCTGCAATAGGAAAAGCCTGCAAGTTATCCAATATGACCTGCTCCTCTTCTTCATACATCACAACGGGAAAATAGTATTTCAGGTATTCAAACCGCAGTGATGACAACAGTTCCAATTTCATGACTGCCAACACCTGTTCTTGTGGGTACGCTGTCAGTCTCTCTCCAAACCCGTCCGCTGACTTTAAGGCTGAGTCAATTTCTTCATCGCCAATCTCCTGTCTGCACAATGCGCCATAAAGTGCTGCAAAGTCCGGCACACGAATCAGTTCTTCCTGTATCCGCTTTGTTTTCCGGATGCGCAGCCGTTCCTGTAATTGAAGTGTCTCCACCTGTCCACATGCCTGCGCTATGGCATCCTCTGAAAAGCTGCCTGTAAGCGCCGGAAGCAAGCCATCATCTTTCATTCTGGTCAAAAGGGTCAGATGTTTTAATGTATTTCTCATGCTGCTTCACCTCCGATCATTGTCAGTACCATATTCAAAATCTCATGCCTTGGCCGGGGTTCAGACTTTACCAACTCACCACACAGCTCAAAAAAAGCGTGTGCATCTTTTGTATCCATTGTCTGCACACAACCGGTGGGCCATTCCACCAACTTATCAAATGCCATATCCAGTACCTCTTTCTTCTCATCCCGGTAATAATATCCACCTATGAATTTCATAAGGGATTCGGCGCTGCCGTTATAAAACTGCAACAGCTTTTCCCGTTTTTCTATGATCCGCTTTTCCTGCTCCAGCCGTTTTTCCTGCTCTTTTTTCTCCACTTCGGCTCTGCGTTCATCCTCCAGCTCTTCCTTGGAATAGAATGTTTCCTTCAGCCGGTTGATTTCATAGCCACTATACTCACTGTGTAGCAAAAGCTGCCGGAGCACCGCCGCCAACGCTTTTTTATCATAAAGGCGTTGGATATCCGGTGCTTTTAAGGCGCTTAAAACAAAGTCCTCATATTTTTCCGGCTCCGTCTGGAAAACTGAACGCTCCACCCAGTCATAGAGCTGACGATGCTGCTCCGCAGATAGAAATGGACGGCTGATGCATGTTTTATATTCCCTTCTGCTGTAATACCCCTCACTCCTGACAAAGCATTCGTGAAAGTAAAATCGCTCGCCAAATATCGTTTGAAGCTGGGAAAAAGTGTACTCAGCCAGCAGCCTCTCCACAAACCGGAAGCACCTCCAGCTTGAAATTGTCAGGGCGTACTCCCGCAGCAATTTCAGTTGTTGTGCATATTCTCCATCATCCCTGTGCTGCTCAAAAAACTCCCATAAATCAATTTCCTTTTTTTCCACCAGAAAGGCAAACGCCCGTCTGCTGTTCGTATGCCTGCTCCCAAAATATTCAGCATAGTCGGCTCCGGTCAGCTCCTTGTATCTGGAAAGCCACTGTTTCAAAGGGATTGTCTGCCTGGAATACAGCATCTGCAAGGTAAACAACTCCATATAGGTGTCCCGTTCCAGTTCCTTCGCCAGATCATCGTACTGAGGATCGAACACATCAAATCGATACGGAAAATCCTTCTGTATCGTCTGGTTCATCCATAACAGTGTTTTCGGCGCTGTGGGGTTCAGACCATATTGAACCGCTTCCCAGAGTCCCTGAAATCCTTCATACTTGACCGTAAAGCTGTTATAGAACCAAAACAGCCACCCAAGATATTCATAAAATCCTTCTAAAAGGTTTTGGGGATCATTCAGCAGCATCCGGCTACATGTCACCGCGATTTTCTCAGCGGGAATACTTCTGGAATTCAACCGATCTGGCAGCCTGTCCGCCCATACAGCGAGAGAATTTGCCAGTACAATCTCATCATGGCGATACCCTGCTTTGCGCAGAGCCAAAAACTCCCGGCTATCCGGCTTCATGTTCATATAGGGCAGTTTCATCAATGTGCGCAGTGCCAGATCTGCTTTGCCCCGGTATTTCTTTACCTGTTCTCCATAGAAACGGATAAACCACTCAAACGCCCCAAAATCGACGGTTGGGAAGATGGTTCTGTTCTGCGTCAACAGTCGGAGTAACTGGTCGTGCATGGCCCGATAACCGTATTCGGCATCATCAAACAACGACAGTACAAACAAGGCCTCCTCCGTTCTGACATATACCTTCGCCGCCAGTTCATCCAGCAGGCTATGCCGCCGGGCGGTATCCGTTTCCAGCAGATACAGAGCGCCCTGCAGGTACACATCCTCTCTTGCAGATCGCCGTACCTTTTGGAGAAATGTTCCCCGCTGATTGCCAACAAACATATTGTCAGACTGGATCGCACAGGTATTTCCCAGCGCCAGAGCCAGAGCGCGGAGCACCCGAACATCATTGCCCAGTTTTTCCTCAAACCGCTCCAGCACTTCGCCGGGATAACGCAGATTGTACGGTTCAAAGTAGCCGAATACATCCGATTCCGGCTGCCAGATCTGCCTCGCCTTTATTTGTCGGTAAGTCCTTCCCGCCGTATTATCCTGAGAAGTCTGTACGACCAATTCGGCAAAGGCATGGTAAAGTTCCAGATCAACAGCCCTCTGATATGCCCGGTAAACCGGTATCCTGTCGATATGCATTAAAATCCCTCCTATTCGAAATCTTCCATAAAAGATTGAGGAGAGAGCCGCAACATGGCTCTCTCCCCATTGATCAACTGACAACATACGGATGGTATGCTATATTTTCTTACTCAGCGCCGGCCATGCTGAAGAACTCCGCAGGCGACAGCACCGTAACTCCCAAATCTCTGGCCTTGGACAGCTTGCTGCCGGCGTTTTCGCCGCAGACCAGATAATACGTTTTCTTGGACACCGAGCTGCCGGCATGGGCGCCCAGTGATTCGATCAGGCCATTGATTCCGTCCCGGGTGTAGGGTTCCACCTTGCCGGTAACTACGATAGTCTTTCCCACAAAAGGATTATCCTGCCCCCTATCTTCGCTGTGTTCTGCCACAGCAGGCTTTTGAATATTCATCATAGTCTGTAATTCCTCCCAAATACAAAAATTATCTTCTACGCAAAACCAGTCGTGGATATTGTTATGCAATATCTCCCCGAAATCCGGAAGCTGCCGGAAATCATAGCCGCCATAGACCGCATCCCGGAACGCATCCAAATCATAGTGGAACACACGACCCAATACCTTGCTGGCAGTGTTGCCGATCATAGGGATGTCCATAGAAATCAGATACCGTTCAAAGGTGGTATTCCGGCTCTGCTGGATAGCGTCCCAAAGGCGCTGCCAAGACTTTTCACCAAACCCATCCATGCGGACGATTTCAGCCCGGTAACGATCCAGACGGTAAATATCCAGATAACTATGGATAAATCCCTGACCGATGAATTTTTCCAATGTAGCCTCCGACAGCCCTTCAATGTCCATCGCCTTCTGGCTGACAAAATGGACGGACTTTTTCAGCCGGCGTGTCTCGCAGTCAAGGTTATCACAGTACAGCGTCTTGATGATGCGATCCTCGCCATTTTCGCCCTTTCCACTTGATTCATGGATGCGGGTAGGCTGTCCACAGCAGGGACAAACATGAGGAATCGTATCCACCATAGAGAAGCCGCCTCTGTCCAGATTTTCCTCCACGTGTGGGATGATCATATTTCGCTTGCTTACCAGAATCCGGTTTCCAGCCACCAGTTCCAGATCCTCAATAAAGGACAGGTTGTGCAGACTGGCTCTGCTGACCTCACAGCCATCGATTTCCACCGGCGTAAACACTGCTACCGGAGCAATCTCTCCGGTTCTGCCCGGCGTCCATTCGATGTACTGCAGCAAGCTCTCATGCAGGTCATCTTCAAACTTATAGGCCAGACCGTCCTTATAGTGATGTCCGGTGCGGCCGCAGCTCTGGGCATAGGCGATGTCGTTAAACGAAACCACGATACCGTCAATGGGGATATCTTTGTCAGTGGCATATTGCCGCAGCTGATAGATACCGGCTTCCACATTTTCCAGCGTCAGTTTCTGCTTTGTGACCAGATACTTACAGGGCTGGAACCCCAGCGCACGCAGTTCCCGCAGCTTATCTGATTTCCGGGTCAGGCTCGGAAAGCCCTCCAGCACACCGAATGGCATGAAAACCAGCCGACGCTCCTGACATGTCTTGGCATCCATCAGACGGATGGAACCGGCAGCCAGATTGCGGCCGTTTTTATAGGGCTTACCGCTGCTGTCCTGCAGGCTGGTCTTCAGTTCCTCAAAATCACTGGGTCTGATAAAGCCCTCACCCGTAACAACCAGTCTCTCTTTGTAGGTGATGTGGGAAGGGATACCGCTGATGGCTCGGGTGTTATGGGTAATGATCTCCCCTTCGTCACCATCGCCACGGGTAGCCGCCTCCAGAAGTTCTCCATTCTCATAGGTCAACTTTACAGTCAAGCCATCCAGTTTGAGCATCAGCATCACCTGCTGCTCACCCATGAAATTCAGAAGATCCATACTGCTCTTCGTCTTATCCAAAGACAGAAGCGGGATCTCATGTCTGGTTTTCTCCAGCCTGCTCACCGCAGGATAGCCTACTGTCTGGGTTGGCGAATTTGCCATTTGGATTCCCGTTTCCTGTTCCAACTCTTTCAACTCGTCAAAGAGTCTGTCATAGACCTCATCTGACACACTGGGAGCGTTGCGGTTATAATACTCATCCCGATAACGGTTGAGCCGGTCATTCAAGTCTCTCTGCTTTTCAAAAATATTCCGTTCCATTATGCTGCCTCCTTTTCAAGTACCCGGAAGGACATAACTAGTTCTTCTTCCGTATGCTTCTGTTCACTGTCGAAAACACTGCAAACACCGTCTGCAAACTGCCAGTGGGCGGCTCTGCCCCACCAAAGAATCGGGCCGCGGCCGCCGTTGCCTCTGTTGGCAGACGCATCTGGCTGATTCGCTACGGTACTATAAAAGCCCTGCGTGTTTACCAGCGTAATGTTCCGTATCTGCCCAATACATTCCGGCCGGCAGTGATCCAATATCTCCAACTGCGTCCCTTCCCGAAGTGTCCTGCGCAGCTGATTCAGGTTTTTGATCATGCGCTTTTCTCCTTTCCCCGCCCCACAGGGCAATCCTGTTGTGCGGTATGCCGCCCATTTCTGCCGGCTGCATACCTGCCAAAATTCAATTCATGAACGATACGCTGAATGGCGTCATCATCGTCCCACGCTGCGTGAAGCGTATTCCGCTCTGGCCCTGCTCCCACATGGACACATACCTTTTCACTGCCGACCTGCAGCAGCACATCCTGGCGCCTGGCGCAAACCACTGCTAGATTTCCAATTTGTTTCATGCTCTGCTCCTTCCTTCTTCATCAATGACCGGACGCCCTCAAGAACGCCCTGCCATTCTCATTTTGTCACGCTGCAGCAGCCAATGCCGGAGACTGGATGCTATCCGTGTTTTCCATCAGGTCTGCCATCAGCACATCCGCCAAAAGCCTTCCTGCCAAATGGCCGGTATGGATGATGACACGATCCTTCTTCAACTGGATAAACTCCTTCTCACGAAGAATCCGGCTTTCCGCAGCCAGCGCCTTGTCGCTTTCTGTCAGTCTGGCAGTAATCACCCGCTGCCACTTCTGCAGAAACTCGGTTGCCTGCTCAATATCCTTCTTCTGCCGGTCATATTCCGTCCGTTTCTGCCGCACTGTTCCATCCGGCTCTACTTCCAGCGTGTAATAGGCATGGAAAGGATCAGCCGTTTTACGCAGAAACATCACAAAGCTTTCTCGCCGCTCAATCCGATCCCAGTAGCGGTCGCTGCTGCCTGCACAGTGATGGAGCGCGCGCCCCTCGGTAATAATGTCCAGAATGCCGCTTGGCACCACTACCATGTAATCCGCATCGGCGTACTCATATTTCGCCTTGATTTCCTGACAGATGGCATTAACATGGGGGAATTTCTCCTCCATCTCCTCGGCCTGTAGTTCAATATCCTTCTCCTGGCATTTGAGCACCAGATCATCGTGGCGCCGCCGCAGTTTTCTGGTGCGATATACAATCTCATCATATACATCCATGCGCAGTTTCTTTGCCATGGAAAGATAATCCTCCCAGGTACGCAGTACCTCATGACTGTTTTGCCGGAAAGATGGCATCTGACGCCGCACATAGTTGTAGACCTGCACCATGCTCATGCGGTCGGCAATGAACTGGACATCCCTGGGCTTAATATCCTGCTGACACATCCACAAAAGGACATTATCCGGGATTTCCCTGCCGGTGCCCTTTTCATATTGCAGCCACCGCAGCAGGTCGCAGCCTCCATTATGGAACCGAAGGCACTGAAACCGCCTGCTGTCAAGGCCCAAGGCTTTAATCAGACTCCCTGTGCTACGGTTTTTGATAAGTTCACTGACCATTCCGCAGGAGCTGAAACATTCTCTGGCAAGCTTCGGCAGGCTCGCCTTGCTGATCTGTTCCATTTGCGGTATCCGTTCGAGCACAGCCAGATATTTTTCCGGATCAACGCTTTTCTGCTTCCGAATCCAGTTGACCAGCCCTGTACATCGAAGTTCCTTCTGTTCCAGAGTTGGCAGCGTTTTTCCATAGACCCGTCCATCATCCGAACCATACCAGCTATAAGAACAGGGACTTCCGGAAATCCAACGCATATTACGCTGTTTATACATCCCCCAGTAATAGCTTCTGGGCTTTAGTTCTCTGTCATAGATAGTACGCCGGATTTCCCGGCAATAAAGTCTGGAATTTGGAAGGCTTTCTTTTCTGTATGTCCGGTCAGCCTGAAATTCACGAACTACAAAGCCATCTTTGCATCGCTGGATCAGGTAGGCAAAATGTTTTTCTGTCTGCATATACCCCGCTCGTCCATAGGCTTTGAATACCACCGAATGGCGGCAACAACTACAGCGGCCTTTTTGATTGTGATGTGGATGTACCTTGATCGGTACTTCCTTTTCGCAGTAGGTACAGTAGCCTTTTTTGGCGCCGCCCTTTTTGTAGTGGTAGTAAATGTAATTTTGCCGGATGGCAACCTTATCCACCCATCGACTCCAGTCCTTCGGAAGTTCCGGCACCTGTTCCATATCTTTATCCCATGGATCAGTTTCCCGCCGGTGCCGCTGTTCGAGCTGTTCATCGCGCACATCCCGCTGAAACTGCAGGATGGCCTCTACCGCTTTTTTATCAATGTTCAGATATGTCTGTATAGATGTCTCATCTTCCTCGCTGATCCAGTAGGCTTTGGTATACCAGTATTGCCGCTTCCAGTCCAGTCTGTCCAACTTGGATTCGCACCATTTCTGCATCAGGCTGTTATAGGTAATAAACTGCCGCTTTTCTTTATCCAGATACACTTCATAGGCCGGATTACTCCCATCCAAGCGAAGATGCTCTGGGAAAAAGAGAGCCACCTTCAATATCCCATCCTGCTTGATACATCTCAGGTAGGTATAATACTCACAGACTTCCCGAACATATCCGTAGTCCGTTTTTTCTTTTCTTGGTAGATCTGAAGCCGCGATCTGCTTCATTTCATCCGTCGCTGTCAGCTTTGGAAACGCCATCAGGGCTCGTTTTTTCATCTCAATTCACCATCCTCTTTGTCAAATCTACGCCATACCACACATCCGGCAGCAATGTAACACCGTCAATCTGGCCCACCGCAACCTGTACGATGCTTTCCGAATCCGGCGCTTCCTTCGCAAAAGCAAGGATGTCTCCCAGTCTGCCGGTGGCAACGGGGTCTTTGCCCCGTACCACCGCATAACCACAGTTCGCCATTGCCCGGTTGGCTGTCACATGGGAGCTCCACACCCTGCGCGGATGATCTACCATGTAGGCCAAACCATGTAAAAACAGCTCCTCTTTGGTTAGCCGCTTAATCACAGTCAGCTCCGTACAGGCGATTTTGGAGTCATGCTCATCTTCATCGATGTCGCCGCCGGCGTTGACAATATAATATTCCGAATGCTCCAGGCTGGAATAATAACTAAGGCAGTCAAGCGGGTCTTCTGCGCAGTGAAATCCATTTTCCCTGCAATTTGCTTTTTCAGTCGTATTGAGCCCCATCACGAACTGATAGCCACGGCATATCAGCCCGGGGCGAAAGCCCTTATAAGCAATCATTCTGCATTTTTCCTCCTTTGCCGGTTCAGCCTGCCTTTGCCATACCAAAATCCAGCAGCGACATCTGCCCATCCTGAGAAGGCTTTTTTTCCTCCTGCTTGGGTGCCGACTTGGGTTCCGTCTTTTTCTTCTCTGCCGCCTTCTTGGGTTTGTTCTTTGCAGAGGACTTCCCAGCATACGGCTTGGGAACAAACTTTTCCTCATCCTCATGGTCTTCCTTGGCATCAGGGTCACGGAAATAATCTTCCGCCCACTGATAGCACAGATCATCCGGCACATCGCAGCCATACGCCTGCTGTCCGGGACCAGGGCGGGTTCCGCTTGCTTTTAGTTCATCCTGTACATAATCCCAGGCTTTCCGGTTGATGTACTGGAAACAGCGAATCATGTTCTTTTTCGGATGCATTGTCAGACGGGCAAACGCCGTATCTTCCATACAGAGCATCTGAATATGCTCGGACACACACTCCTTCATATTGCGCCGCGTCAGTTTTTCCACATCAGTACTTACCCGCTGGGTAGAGGCCGCGATTACTTCTTCATCACTCATCGCTTCCAGACGGGCGATCTGCTCCTGCTCTGCTGCTTTCTTCGCCTGCTGTTTGGCGTCAAATTCCGCTTTGCGCTGAGCCTCAGCTACCTCATGCTCCGCACGCTTTTTTTCTTCATCTTCTGCGGCGGGCGGTTGTGCCGAATTCCCCTCCTCAGCAGACTTCTCTTCCCCAGCAGGCGCTACTTCATCCGCAGGTTCCTCCTCTGCATCAGCCAAAGCAGTCTCACCGGCACAAACCGAAGCCGCCGATACTGGGACAGTGTCTGTACCTACAGGCGGCACAGGCAAAGATTCCATCTCCTCCAGCTCAAAGGCTTCATCATCCTCAAAGGCTGCAGACGAATCGAACATACCGTTTTGCTGCTCCATTGCTATTTCTGAAAAAACACCCATTGTAAAATCTCCTTTCGCAAAAAAGGCATGGAGCAGGCCGTTATGACCCTTTCCATGCCATTGTGTGTTGCTCACAGCACATATAAAAGTGTACTGAAGCTGTCAAAACAGTAGCAGACCACGCCAGTATACTGCCTTGACCATTCCTTGATTTTATCCTGCACCTCCTGCGCAACCTTTTGATTGTTCATATTCCATGGCGGAGGTACCGTTACGGTAAAGTAGCCATTCTCCAGACAGCTTCTGACATCTGCCGGAAGGCCGGAACACTGCTCATACAGTGCTGCAATCTGACTTTTCTTCTTTTCTGCAATACGCATCTGACCCCTATCCCTTCATTCCTGTTTTTGAGCAGGCTCCGGAAGTTTTTTACACAAAAACGGGGAGAAGCGTACCGGCACAAAATCCCGGCAGTCATTCACATAGAAGTATGTGCGTTTGCCCTGGCAGTCCAGTTCCACCACATCAGATGGAGCCAACGGACGGCCTCTGTAATCTTCCGGCAAATGTTCATTGTAGTCCAGGAACAGACGCCCCAGCACTTCCATGTCATTCTGACCCTTTGGGCAACAGACCTCTGCGCTCCATACCGTCTGATAGGCGGCGGCAGGCGGCTGTTCATACCCAGCCTTATACAGTGCATCCAGTTTCTTGAATGCGAAAGGTACCGTCTGTGTCTCCCCCAGGTAAAGCTGGTAAATGCAAAATCTCCGGAAAACTCTCTGGCTGTCCAGAAGACCCTTTAGCGCCTGATTACCCTGAGCAAGAAATATCTGATACTCTTCCTTTGTCAGCCCCAGATACTCTGTCAGGTCCAAATCTTTCTCCGCTCTGGTATGCCAAAGCTCGATGCAGCCATCTATATAGGTAAAATCACACTTACCGCACAGATATTGCTGCTTAAAATTCATTCTCTGCACCTCCTTTTCCTTCTGTTCTTTCTCCCGAAGGGCAAGCTGCCAATCATCAAACCCTTTATAATTCGGATTCCAAGTCAACCGGCGACACGCCATTCCATTTTTACGGGCCATCAGATAGATTTTAGATGCCCCGTTGGAGGTCATTTGGTTACTGTACTTATCCATATCATGAGCCTCAATGATCTCCTCAGTGCCATTCTGTGCCAACAGTGCAAACAGCGTGTCCAACTGGCTGGTGTTGTTTGCACCGGCAATCGCCACAAAAGTCCGGTTTGTCAGGCAGTGTGAGATGTCTGCTTTCAGCAGTCCTTCAATGACATAGACCACCCGGGCAGATGGATCTCCTATAAAATGTACCGGACTCCCGGATGTAACACCCATATTTTTGGACGAGGACGAAAACCAGATGTATTTGGCTCCTGCCTTATCCGGCGGATCATCTTTTTGCTTGAGCGGAATATCCAAAAGGATCTGCAGGCCGTGTATCATACCGTCGTATCCCACAGCCGGAATCAAAATCCCTGCGTTTTTTCGGTAGAAGTTCATGGTCCAGCGCCCGCTGTCATCCAGATAAAAGCCGGGCACTCCCTCCACCTTGCATCCCTGTTTCATCAGCCGCTCGGTAATGGAGCGGCAAAGGAATGGGGGTGGAGTGCTCTTGAACCCGATCCTATCAATCTGTTCATCCGAAAGTCCCCGTTTTGGAGAACGCAGATGGTTGCGGTGGGCAGGCTGAAGAGGCAGCATAGCAAGCAGCAGCGAAAGCGTTTGATGAATCTCCTGTACGCTGGCCTGCTCTGCTTGCTGTACTGTTTTTAGTTCGCCCCTTCTCTCATATCCGGCAAGACCGGTCTGAGTCCCCGAAGCCGGGGACCCAGTGCCAGCCTGCTGGTTTCCTGCCATCTCATATCCGGAGTTCGGTTGTTCCCTGTGAAAATCGTTGCACAGAGCTTCCCCTATCTCCCAATACGCATCGGATGTAGTCGTATTATTTAGCCGCGCATAAAGTGCAAGCATACCGCCATGCTCATCACAATAGTTGCACCGCCAGACATTTTTGACGAAATTCACATTCATCTTGCCGCGGCGGTCACCACAGAACGGGCAATCCACATATACGCTGTTTGCCTGTCGGCGTCTGATTCGCAGATGTAGAAGTTCCACTACATCCATAATACCGAACGGAAAATCTCCTGGATATGAGTCCATCTCTTCTCACTCCCTTCTTTTCCCCATAGGTGGGGCTGCTTATCATCCGGCTTTCTGTGCGGCCATACCATCGAGCATGATCTGCGCCGCAGCACGAACGATATTGTTGGTACTCTTGTTACCAGGGGTGAGATAGAATTTCAGACTCACCGGACGCTCCTTGGCAACTGTTGCCATGGTTTTTCCTTTGCTCAGACCGCTATCCACCACCACATTCTGCGCTTCTTCAAAGGTCATTACCTTCAAGATATCTTCTACCGGAGTGCTCTCCGTATAAGAAGGCGCCAGGGGCTGATTAGGTGCTTCCTGCTGAACAACAGGCGCCACAGGCAGTTCTTCCGGTTCATCCGATTGGAATACGGGTGCGGCCGGCTGCTCAGACACATCATCCTGTTTTGGACTGCTATCCAATGTAACCTCACGGTTGGGTACCGGCAGCTCCATATTGGGAGCATTCTCCTCTACCTTGCCGACAGGCAGCGTATCCATATTCTCCTTCTCTTCTGCAGCCATCTGCTGGACAGTGGGCTGTACCGGAGAAACCGGGGGCTGTTCATTCTGAACCGGCTTTGCCGCAGGTTTCTGGATAGAGGTCGGACGCGCAGGCGCATTACGGCGCTCTACGACGCTCTGAGGCGCTCTTTCCAGTCGGGCATGAACTTCCACGCCAGATTGCCGCAACGCCGCTCCAGAGGCTTCTACGGGCCTCTGTGCCGCATCCGGCATTGGCTGCTGGATAGGAGCCGCCCCGGAAAGCGGAATACTGCTTCCAAACACCTTGCCCGTACTGTCAACAGCAACATCGGCAAACTGCAGACCGAAACCGGCATCCGACAGCGCAGCACTCAATGCTTCATCCTGGGCAGCCTGTACATAGTTGGTACCTTCTTCTGCACTGTGTTGCGAGATGTAACTGCTGATAGGCTCTGCATCACTGCGATCCAGATAAACTCTGGCCTCCATAATCGCAAGCTGTTCCGTGATCCGCAGAGTAGTCAGTTTCATGCGGCCCTGGGGGTGACGCAGGCGAAACCAAAGCTTCTGATAGGGCAATTCCAACTGCAGCATTTCCTCATTGGTTTTTCTAGACACCTTATGGCGCAGAAATTTGAGCGGGTCAAAGCCCGGCACCTTGTTCAGTTCTGCCACTGCCGGAATTGTTTTGTACATCATAGGCATCGGATTACTTTTTTCGTTCATGTTGGAAACTCCTTTCTGACATAAAAATAGGAGACGCCAAGTGCCATTTCTGCACCTGACCTCTCTTTTTTAACTTGCGTTCTTTAATTGTTCTTCCAACGCAGCCGGAATGGGGATGCCGGCTTTCTTTGCGTAGGCTTTGAAATACATCTGAATGCGCATACCCAGCAGCGTATTTCGCTTGCCGATCTCATTACGATGGATTGCCATAAACAATACCTGTTTCTGCCCAATCAGCACCACCCGCTTTTTGGCGCGCGTGATTCCGGTGTAGAGCAGATTACGGTACATCATGATGGTGTGCGCTTTGAGCAGCGGCATAATGACGGTCTCATACTCAGAGCCCATAGCCTTGTGGATTGTAGTGGCATACGCCAGATCCACATTGCTCAAATCATCTACACCGTATTCCAGTGTTCTGCCAGCACCAAAATCCATGCCGATTTTTTTACCCTGGTCAGTGTCCTTAATATACCGGATGAAGCCCAGATCTCCATTAGAGACCTTTTCTGTGTTCTTGGTCTGCATGATGCGGTCATTGACCCGGAAGATTCTGGGGCCAAACTTGATTTCCTCCTCCGCAGAGCAGAACGGGTTAACCAATTCACGAATGGTCTCATTCAGCTGTTCCGCCGACGCAGCGCCCTCTGAACGGAAAGGCGAAAGAATCTGCACATTCTCAATGCCACTCTCCTGTATCTCCCGACAATACCGTTCTGTAATCTTTTCAGCGGTGTCTTCCTGACTATCACCAGACACGAAAACAAAGTCCGGTCCATAAAACAGTTTGGTATTGCCCTCATTGATAAATTTGGCGTTATAGGCAATCAGACTGTCCTTCGACTGACGGAAAATCTGATCCAGCACCGTTACCGGGACGATTTGGGTCTCGATGATCTCACGGAAAACATTTCCGGCTCCTACGCTGGGAAGCTGATCTGGGTCGCCTACCAGCACGATTCTGGCATTTGCCTTCATGCGCTCAAAGAATTTCTCGGCAAGCCACATATCCACCATGGAAAACTCATCCACAATGATTAAATCGGCCGACAGTGGCTCTGACTTTCTGTTCCGGCTACCCTCATCCTCTTCACTGGTCAGTCCCAGACCACTGTGTAATGTCCGGGCATCCTCAAAGCCGGTGCTCTCCGACATCCTGCGGCTTGCCCGACCGGTAGGCGCCATAAGAGCAATTTTGCCATCAGGGTGCAGCCGCCGGTAAACCTCAAGTATCGTCCGCAGCACTGTTGTTTTACCAGTACCAGGAGAACCCGTAATCACTGACAAGCCATGCCTAAATGCTGCATAGACCGCAGCCTCCTGCTGTGCAGACAGGCGCAGCCCCATTTCAACCTTGACCTGTTCCAGCACCGGCGCAATATGCTCTACTGGCATCTGGGCGACCAGACGCTGGGCGATCCGGCGCGCCGTTTCGTCCTCTTGGGCAAACACTCTGGGAAGATAGATATTATCCTTCACAGAAACGATTGCTCCATTCAGGATCATTTCCTGCATCATATCCCTAACTTCCTGCTGATGCAGGCGAAGCTCCGGTACAGGTATCTTCTCATTGAGCAGCTTCAGCGCTGATTTTTCCAGTTCTTCAGAACTGATGTACAGATGGCCTCGTTTACTCTTGCCTTCATCCAACGCACAAAAGACAGCCCCTTTGATACGCATAGGGTCATGGAGATCACCCCCGCTCTTTTGTACGATTGCATCTACCCGCCGAAATCCAAAGCCGGAGATCTGGCAAAGCTCAAATGGGCTCTTTTCCAAAATCTCTACGCTGGTTGGGCCGAAATATTGATATATTTTCAATGCTGTCTTGGGAGTAATCTTAAACGGCGCCAGCAAAGTCATAATTCCTTGGAGCATACGGTTTTCTGCATAAGAGGCTCTGATGTCCTCCAATTTATTTTCCGTAATACCCCGGATCTCCAACAGCCGCTCCGGCTGGTGTTCCAGAATATCCAATGTGGCCACACCGAACCGCTCCACAATGTCTGCGGCAGTTTTAGGACCAATCCCTTTGATAAGCCCGGAGGCAAGATAGCCCTCTACGCCGTTTTTTGTTCTGGGCACAATTTCACGCCACTGCTCCACCTGGAGTTGGACACCATACTTGCCCTTTGTCCATTCACCATCCAGTTCCAGCTCTACTGCATCTGTCCGTGGAATCTCATACCCCACAGCTGTAAAGCGGATCAAATGGTCTTTGTACCGTCTGTTTGACCTGGCCTCGGCAGGCACGCTCTGGTCTGCGGTCTTTACACTGACGATACAAAACTTATTGGCAGGATTATAAAAAATCGTCCCGTCGTAGGTTCCAATACAATTCATCCTTTTTTCACCTCACTAAGCGGCCTCCATAATTGAGGCTCTAACACTGAACCGTCTGGATTCGGATACTGTAACAAACTGCTCGTAAATATCCGGATGCTCCAGTTTCAACCGAAGCAGGTTATCCTTGTCGATGATGGACTTGCGAACAGGGGTATAGGTAACCGTATAGTTCACTCCCTCCTGCTCACAGACTGCAGTGCAGCTGGTACCCATTTCCGCAATCAACAGCGCCTTCAGACGCTGAATATCCTTGTCGATTTCTTTGGAGTACACCTCTGCATTTTTCTTTTCATCCAGAAGCCGCAAATACTGCATGAGTTTTGCAGTCATATTCAGGTCGAGTGCAACGGCCGGGGCATTTTTATCTGCCGGGCCAAAGTGTTTGCGTGCGCTCTCAATAATCAAGGCCCCACTTTCTGTATAGGGCGGCGGCACATGGCGCTGGACATGGTTTTCCCAGAAATACTGCTCCAAAAAGACCATCTCAGCCTCGTACTCGAAATCACGTTTGACCTCCCGGATAATAACTTCTTCCTCGTTGTTACCATACAGGCAGCAAAAGAAACATCGGTCAAGATCCGTTACCGCCATATAATGACGCCCCTGAGATTCATAGTAGACTGGAACAGTCTCCTTCCCATTCATCCACCAGTTATCTCTGGCATTATAGTTTGTGGTCTTGATCTCAAGGATCGCTGTGGTGCCATCCGGCAGTTCCACAAAGTAGTCCACATCAGCCAGCATCCAAGGATACTGTGGGTGCTGGAACATCTTTTTGATCTGGTAGACCCGATATCCAGTTTTCCGCTCAAATATCTTTGCTACCAGAGGCTCCAGCAAATGCCCCATTTCCATGGCAACCCAGTTGCCCTCATCATCTTCCACTGACGCTATGTTCAGTTTGTCGTAGTACAGATCCCTGGCTGTCCGGAATGGAGAAGTGCCAAAGATCGCCGATACATCGCTGCCGCCGATTCCACGGCGCCGGTAATCCAGCCAGTCTTCTTCTGAAAGATCTGCCGTTTCTACCAGCACCAGCGGTTCATACCGTTTTCGTTCAGCACTATTGCTGCCAGACATATCAAATCCCCCTTCGTGATCTTCGGGGCAAAATGACCGCCCTCGTCATTGGTGCAACATTTCGTAGCCGGAGCGAAGATACTGCCTGTCTCTTCATCTTCCAGTCCGTGGAGTGTGCCGACTTGACCCGCCGACCATTCTGCTTTCTTTTCCGCTTCACATTCATGTACATGACCTGCCTTTCTCAGTTTTGATTTATCCTTAAAGCCTTTTCAGGCTTACAGGCAATAAAAAAGCGAGAATGACAGACGGCATAAAGCCTGGCGTCCATAGTTGCCTATGAACCGGTGTCATTCTCGCAATGGTGGGTAAATCCCGTAAAATAAAAAAAGCCAGTAATATACCGGCCTGAAAAGGCGCAGTGATACTACTGACACAAGTACAAACTTAACAGCGTGTGCAATGCAGTCATTACTCCGCAACACAAGCCCTAAAGCCTGTGTACCCTGACGGGCAACGCACAAAAATCAATTACATTGCAATTCTAACACAATATATAGTGTTTGTCAATTCAAACATTCTATATATTGATTTTTGGATTTTCTTTAAATTTTCTTTCCTCTTTGCAGAAGTTCTTTCTTCCCCGCCTATTTATAGGATGTATCGGATCATTTGGTAATACCGGATGATCCCTACGCTCTTTTAGTACCTTGACAAGTTCATAACCTCTATGGGGAGTTATACAGGAATTCTGGACAGTGTGCGATAACCACAGAAGCGCGCCCATAATCGAAGTGCTGCACAGCAGCAGCCTGAAATACACGGCAGAACCGTTCTGGCGTAGGAAATGGCCCCATTAGAGTTCTTTTGTTTTTCAATACCTCCTGACCTCAAGACCGTTTTCATTGTTTTTGTTGAAAACCTTCTTCTACAAATCGTAAGGGATCATTGTAATCGAAAAAAGGAGGACGATTATGGAGAAAAGAAAACCGAATGACCTACCGCCGGAGCAGTGCTTGGCTGTTGATACCGATACCCTTTGCAAACTGTTGTGCTGTGGAAGGCACACTGCAGTACAGATTGGGGATCTTGCCAATGCACGCATTACCATGAACACCCGTGTCCTATGGAGTGTCCAGCGTATCAAAGAATATCTTTATGATATTTCCGGCTAAATAACCATGCCAGTAAGGCGCACTACACTTTTATAATCAGGAGGTACCAGTAATGGCAAAAGTGAGAAAAGACAACAAAGGACGAAATCTTCGGCCCGGAGAAACACAACGGGCAGATGGCAGCTATATGTATGTCTACAAATTAGGCACTAAAAAGAAATATCTTTACGACTCCGATCTCGCAAGTCTTCGTGTCAAAGAAAAGCAGATCAACAAAGATAAGGATGATGGCATCCGTACTCAGGAAGCCATGAAGCTTACCCTGAATGATATGTTCAAGGTCTACATGAATAACAACATCAAACTGAAGCCCTCCACCAGAGCAAATTATCTTTACCTGTGGGACTTCTATGTGAAAGAAGAGCCTTTCGCTAACATGCCTCTGCCACAAATCCACAGAAGTGATATTCTCGCGTTTTATACCAAACTGCTGAAACACGGTTTTGCTATCAACTCACTGGAGAGCATCAACACCATTGTTCACCCTACGCTTGAAATGGCCGTGGACGACGATTACATCCGCAAAAATCCCAGCAAGGGCATTTACCGCAAGCTCAAGACGGACGGCAGCGCTCCAAAGCCTAAACGGCGGATCGCACTCACTAAAACGCAACAGCAGAATTTCCTGCGTTTTATTGCCAAGTCCCCTACATACAGCCATTGGCTCCCCATCATGACTGTGCTCCTTGGAACAGGAATGCGTGTAGCAGAATGTACCGGCATTACCAAAAGCGATATTAACTTGAGCGAAAACACAATCTCGGTCAACCACAACTTAATCTACCGGGTCATTGACGGAAAAGCCGGATTTCACATTACCACTCCCAAAACTGAGAGCGGTACACGAATTATCCCTATCCTCTATCCAGAGGTGGCCGAGCAGCTTCGCCTCCAGATTGAAACCATCGACGCATTGTATCCAGACGATCAACTGGTGTTAGGAGGCGTTCACGGTTTTGTTTTCCGCAACCGAACCGGCTCATTCATGAGCGCCCACAATATCAATCGGGCGATTGAGAGAATCAGCGTAACTTACAACATGGAGGAAATGGATCAGGCTGAACTGGAAGACCGTGAACCGGATCTGCTCCCTCATTTTAGTGTTCACAACTTGCGCCACACCTTCTGTACCCGGCTCTGCGAAAGCACCAACGATGTTAAATTCATTCAGCAAGTCATGGGGCATGCCGATTTCTCTACTACAATGGACATCTACACCCATATCACACAAGAGAATATGCAGGAGAAGGCAAAAAACATTAGTGTGAACATGAAGCTGATGTAAGAAGAAAGGCGAATCTGCATTTTATAAGCAGATCCGCCTTTCATATTGCTTCATCCGGTTTCGTAGGGTCTCGCGCAAAAGTTGTAGAAAAGTTGTAGTAACGCGATTTTTTGTAGTAAATGACCTCTTTAGTACAGCTTTGCTCCTGCCGGAATACTGTCATCCAGCATCAAAAGATTTAAGCCTTCCCGTCCGTCATACTCGTACACTGCGGAAATCAGCATACCCTCGGAATCAATACCCATCATCTTTCTCGGCGGCAGGTTTGTGATTGCCACACAGGTCTTACCAACCAGCTCTTCCGGCTCGTAATACTCGTGAATACCGCTTAAAATGGTGCGTTTCCGGTCTGTTCCGTCATTCAGTGTGAATTTCAGGAGCTTCTTGGACTTCGGCACTGCCTCACAGGCTTCGATCTTAACCACTCTGAAATCAGACTTGCTGAATGTCTCAAAGTCTACATCATCTGCAAACAAAGGCTCGATTTTCACCTTGGAAAGATCAATCTGTACGCTTGGCGCGGACACGGTTGCAGCCTCTGCAGAACCATTTACCGCTGCTTTTTCGGCTTTGTTTTCAGCCTTCTTTGGGTCCAGGGTCTTCATTGTCGGGAAGAGGATGACGTCGCGGATGGAATCGGTGCCGCAGAGCATCATCGCACAGCGGTCGATCCCAAAGCCCAGACCGCCCGTCGGGGGCAGGCCGTATTCAAGGGCCATAACGTAATCCTCGTCCATCATCTCGGCCTCATCGTCGCCGTTGGCGCGCTTTTCGACCTGTGCCTTGAAGCGCTCATACTGATCCATCGGGTCGTTGAGCTCGGTGAAGGCGTTGCCCATCTCGCAGCCGCAGACGAACATCTCGTAGCGCTCGGTCAGGTGCGGGTCAGACGGGCTGCGCTTGGCAAGGGGGCTGACCTCAACAGGGTACATGGTGATGAACGTCGGCTGAATGAGAGTTTCCTCGACCTTCTGGTCGAAGGTCTCGTACAGGGCGTTGCCCCAGGTCTTGTCCACGCCGTCCATGTCGACACCGACGCTCTTGGCGAGCGCAACGGCGGCCTTGGCATCGCCCTCGACGGACATAAAGTCTGCGCCGGTCACTTCCTTGACAGCGTTGGCCATCGTGATGCGCTTCCACGACGGGGTCAGGTCAATGTCGTGGCCGAGCCACTGGAGCTGATAGGTGCCGAGAATTTCCTTCGCGGCGCCGGAGAGGATGCCCTCAAGAATGTCCATCATGCCGTCGAGATTCGTGAAGGCCTGATAGAGCTCGCAGGTGGTGAACTCGGGGTTGTGCTTGGGGTCCATACCCTCGTTGCGGAAGATGCGGCCGACCTCGTACACGCGCTCCATACCGCCGACGATCAGGCGCTTTAAGTGCAGCTCGGTCGCGATGCGCATATACATATCGATATCCAGGGTATTGTGGTGCGTGATGAAGGGGCGCGCGTTCGCGCCGCCCGCGATGGGGCTCAGCACCGGCGTTTCGACCTCCATAAAGCCGAGAGAGTCGAGGTAGCGGCGCAGGAAAGCGACGAACTTCGAGCGGATCTCGAAGTTCCGCTTGGACTCGGGGTTGATGATGAGGTCAACATAACGCTGACGGTAGCGCGCTTCCTTATCGGTCAGGCCGTGATACTTCTCCGGCAGGGGACGCAGCGACTTGCTGAGCAGCGTGATCTTCTTGGCGCGCACGCTCATCTCGCCGCGCTGGGTGCGGAATACCTCGCCCACAACGCCGACGATATCGCCGATGTCGTACTTCTTGAAGCGGTTGTACTCCTCTTCATCCATCTCGTCCTTGCGGGCGTAGAGCTGGATGCGGCCGGACTTGTCCTGCAGATCGCAGAAGCTGACCTTGCCCATGCCGCGCTTGCTCATCAGTCTGCCCGCCACGCGAACCTCGCTGCCCTCAAGCGCGTCGAAGTTGTCCTTGATGTCCTGGGCGTGATGCGTCACGTCAAAGCGCGTCTCCTGAAAGGGATCGCGGCCCTCGGCGCGGAGCGCCGCAAGCTTGTCGCGGCGGACCTTGAGGATCTCGCTGAGGTCCTGCTCGGGCGCCGCGGTGTTCTGGTTTCTTTCTTCAGCCATGGTGTTTTACTCCTACTCTATATAATACAGCTTAGCGTTCGATCTTGACGATGCGGTAGACGATGGAGCCGACGGGCGCTTCCACGGTGACCTCGTCGCCCTCCTTTGCGCCCATGAGCGCCTTGCCGAAGGGGGAATCCTCGGAGATGGCGCGGTTCATGGGATCGGCCTCCTGCGAGCCGACGACCTTGTACTCGGGCAGCTCGCGGCCGGACTTCACATCCTGCACGGTCACACGGCAGCCGATGCTGATGCCGTTCGTGCCCGCGTCGTTTTCGTCGACGATGACGGTGTGCAGCAGGATCTCCTCGACCTCAGCAATACGGGAGTACAGCTTGCCCTGCTCGTTTTTCGCTTCATCATATTCGCTGTTTTCGCTCAGGTCGCCGAAGCCGCGCGCCTCTTTGATGAGGTCCGCCACTTCCTTTTCACGCACGGTCTTGAGGTAGGTGAGCTCCTTTTGCAGCTCTTCCTTGCGCTCCGCGCTCATCTTGTACTCTTTTTTCATGTTCGCCATATTGAGATCGTTCCTTTCTTTCGCGCCTGCAAATCGCGCGGCGCGCACACGAATACCATTTTAGCGAGACAATTATAGTGATTTTCCCCTGTGTTGTCAAGGTAAGTTTGCGTTTTCTCCCCCATCGGGCGGCATTTTCACATCTTTTACCCAAATTTCGTCCGCGCGGCGCGCAAGCGAGGCGTAGAGTGCGCAGATGAGCTGATCTTCATTCCAGATCATCGCTGCATCGCCCAGGTTTTCCGTCCCATAGGCGACAGAAACCGCACCGCTCCCCAGCGGCAGCACAAGGCCGTCGGGCAGCGGGAAATCGTCGAAGCAGACGCTCAGGTCGGCGGCGATCCTCTCGTCCGTCTGCAATGTATGGACACTCGCGCCGCAGTCCCAGCGCAGCGTGCGCGCAAGGCGCTCGCCGTTCGGTGCGCAGACCATCAGATAGCGCACCTCCTTGACAAGCTCGCGCGCCGCCGCTTCGAGCGCCGGGCTCTGCGAGGACGCGCAGAGCGCAATGCGCGCCCGCTCGGGCGCAAGGGCAAGCCGTGCCATCGCACAGCGGACGATCTCCGCCGACTTTGCCATGCGCAGCGGCTGCTCGGCCGGCGGCAGGACGCCAAAGCGCGCAAACAATGCTTCATGTGGGTAGTCCTTGGGAAACACAGCATAGCGCACATGGCGCTTTTGCAGATATTTTGCCGCGCGCTTTGCCGAAAGCACGGCGCGCAGCCCCTTGCCGCGCGGCACATAAACCGCGCCAAAGCGCACGCCGCACAGCATACGCGCGCTGTTTTTCTCCCCTGTGTCCCGATAGCAGACAAGTCCCAGCATTTTTCTCCCCCTATCCGCACAAAAAAAGACTCCCTGCCAGTATATGGCGGAGAGCCCGTGTGTTATGAGGCCTGCCGGCCTTTGCTGTGACCGGAGGGACACCTTTTGCACGATTTCCGATCGGAAAGCATTCCCGCCAATTCGCATAGCCTGCCGGTCATTTCGGTAAAATATCGGTACTACGATTTTGGAGGTACTGATATCTGGAGGCATCTCCAATCACGGAGGCGGAGTTTGCAAAGATCGATGCCGCGCTTTTAACACGAAACCGCTACTTCTTAAAAGACGATTGCAGCGTTGATAACGGCACTGCGGCTTGGCGCGATGATGACGACACATGGTATCAGTATAAGGAAGATATGCTGAGCCTGTCCAGAGAGTTTCCGAAGGTGAAATTCCTGCTGATTGGCTGCGGCGAGCTGCCGGATGACCAGTGGCGTCAGATCTTTATCAGCGGTAAAACACAGCGGTGTGAAGGCACTATCGTTTTCCCGCCCTTCAAAGAGCATAGCCGGACATCAGAACACTGCATTCAGGACACATAGGTGCGTCTTTGTTCCTCACCACATAAACACCCTTGCCAATGTTTAAAGATACCGTGTAGTGCGTTGCAACAAGCATAAAAGTTCTCCTTTCGTGCAAAGAGCATATCGCACGAAAGGAGGACTGTGGGAAAGCGCAAGATCACCCACCCGGTTTGCCTGTTCCAAAGCGTTCCGAGCTGGTATCATGACGCCAGAGGCGCAAGGTACTGTGAAGAGGGGGCGGCCCTTTGCCGCGGGCTCGCCGACCCCGATTTTCGCATAGTTGCCGGAGCGAAAAATTGTCATTTCCGTTCCGCTTTGCGTTGGAAAAATCGGTTAAATATCAGCTACTTTTGGTATTGTTTTGGCGAAAGGAACGGGGAATATGGCTGTTGACGATTACATGTCTACGAGGGAAGCTGCGGAGCAGTGGGGTATGACCATGGCAAGCGTGCTTCGCCTGTGCAACCTCGGCAGGGTCGCTGGGGCTGGAAAGGTCGGCCATGCCTGGATCATTCCCAAAGATGCAGGTCGGCCATGTGACGCCAGGATAACAACAGGAAAATGGATTGGATATTACTCGCGCCATCGGAGCAATCGGAAATATTAAAGCGGCAACTGCTCTCATGGCAGCTGCCGCTTAGATTTTCATATCACCTATTGTTTGCCGGACAGACACGTCCAGCACCGTCGCCATCTCTGTCGTGCTTACCTCCGTTTCCTCGGTAATGACATCAATAGCTTCAGACATGGCGCTCCTCCTTCCTTGCACAGTCCAGTCGGCTTGACTGTCTGCGTAAATTGTGATATAATATTAATGTTCATTACCGTACCCAGAGGAACGCAAAGCCCGACTGTTGCAGCAGTCGGGTCTTTTTTTATGTCCGAATGCGGGACTCACCAGAATTGCACTGGAGCATCGCCCGGAGGCGGTGATGTTATGCTATATTGTGGGTGGACCGATAGTCCGAATAACTATGGAGGTATTGATCGTGAAGCAGAAGAACGAAAATAAATCGGATTCCGCAGTGTACAAAAGCAGGACAGGGCCTACGCAGTATATCGCAGTTGTCAATTTAGATGGGAGCGAGCCAAAAGAGGAGAGTATCGAACATGATGGGATCATCTATGACCGCACCGACCGTGTTGTATTCGACCTGGAATCTATTCCGGATCATGTCAGGAATAGACTCGCTGCAGAAACACTGGAATGTTACAGAAATTTTCTAAAAAAGCCGGGTGCAGCTGAGTGGCTTGACGAGCAAATACGCAAGAGAAAAGAGCAGAAAAATTAGCCCAATTTTTAGCCCTTTTTTCTGGATTTAGCCCAGTTTTAGCCCATTCCAAAAGTGCTCTTACAAGTCAAAACGAATCAAAGCAAGCCCAAAGAAAAAAGCCAGAAACCGTTGCGGTTTCTGGCTTTTCTTGATAAATCAGCGCTTAGAGAACTGGGGTGCACGACGGGCGGCCTTCAGACCGTACTGCGCGAGTTTTTGAGCTGTTTTCCCTTGATACTCCGGGCTTTTCCGGCTTTCTGCCTCTCAGTTATCCGGTGTGCGGACCATAAAAAACGGCCTTTTTCATTCAGCAATAGCCTGATGAAACGCACCATTTACTACCCCAAACAGTTCCTCTGGTTTATTATACTTCACTTTTGCATAGATGTCCATAGTTGTTTTGCTGTTTTCGTGTCCGGCAAGGTATTGTACTGTCTTTGGATCAACGCCCGCATAGAGAAGATTGGTGATGTAAGTGTGCCGCAGTTGATGAGGTGTCACACCAAAGTCCAGCGTATATTTGATTTGGGGTTGATTCTTCTGGGTCATACCCAGCATTGGAGTAACCGTATATTTGATACTCTCCCCATTTACATACTTATAATAGTTCCG